>Ga0182024_10009356_pt1 | contig 20291 bp, 18 predicted proteins | sample P32metaG_FD_120480 | JGI IMG/M metagenome (GOLD analysis project Ga0182024, IMG submission 120480) | Permafrost microbial communities from Stordalen Mire, Sweden - P3-2 metaG (Illumina Assembly) | ecosystem: Environmental > Terrestrial > Soil > Wetlands > Permafrost | place: Sweden: Stordalen... | reverse complement strand
GTGATCTTTACCGCCATGCGGCAGAAGCGCGACGTGCTGACGTTCTTAACTCAACTGCTCACCGCGACGCCCGGTCAAAGGCCGATGCTGGTGGGAACGGGTTAAGGCGCTAAACAATTACAAGCCAGAACTTGGTATCCAAATAAATCTTCTTCGCTTGGCGAATCTCATGCGCCAACTCGATCCGCTTTCTCCGTCCATATCGCTCCACTGGTTCGCCAGGGTTCTCGAAGTGATATTGGTATGTGTCGACAAACTTCATGAGAAATGCCTGATATTAGCCATTGGCCACGCTGTTAAGCACCACGGGAGCGCGTGAATACGGTCTGAAACACGTTCCGGCCGTTGCAGAACTATAGGCGTTAGCCCACCCAATGTCGGATCATTCCGTCCACCCAAGGCGCTATCGTGCCGCTTAGTGAATAGACCCACAGGGCGCAGATGATTCCCGTGAAGACATCCATCGTGTAGTGGGCGCGGAGAATCAGGACCGTGATGGCTTCAAAGAAAGCGATTGCGAGGCCGAGCACGAGGCCGACGGTGCCCCAGTGGCCGGCTAAGGTTGCGGCCCCATATACCGCGATGGCGGTGTGGCCGGAGAAGAACAGGTCGTTGGCGGTGCCGTAGGTGACGAGGATGGCGGGGACGCCGGGGTAGCGCCAGACCATGCCGGCGGGGGCGGGCAGGGGGCAGAGCATCTGGCAGATTTGGCGGAGTGCGAAGACCATCACCAAGCCGAGATAGGGGCGGATCGATTCGCCGAAGATCGCAGAGCCGAGCAGGTATGCGCCGAGCAGGTCGATCACGAGAGACGATGCGATGAGCAATCGATTTCCTGCCGCGATGTTGGTGGCGTAGCGCGCATGAAATCGGCGGGTCAGAACGTGGATGCCATCGGTCAGCGGCACCTCGTGCGCCACCTTCGGCACGCGCTTGCCGAGGACCGATTGGGTCCAGTACCACGCGATGATTCCCGCGACGACAAACCCGAGTCGCACGCCGATCACGCGCCAGGGGGCGATGGTGAAGCCGGTACTTTGTACGAACGTGATGGTCATGATGAGGTCACCGCCGGCTCGATGCCGAGCATCGTGCGCAACTGCGTTTCGATCCCCGTCATCAGCGGGTCGGCTTCGCCGCGGGCTTCGCGGCCGGTGCTGACTTCGATCGCGTCGCCGACGGTGATTTTCGCATCGACCGGCCCATGTACGGTGATCTTGCCCGTGAGGTCTTCTTCGAATCGTTCGACGGTTTCGATGATGTGGCTCTTGGGGGCGTTCTCGGTGATGTAATCCGGCGGATAGTGATAGAGCTGCTGGGCGAGATCGCAGTCCTCCAGCAGCCGCCAGCGGCGGGCCTTTTCGTCTTCGGCCAGCTCCCCCTTGATCATGTCCGGCAGGATTGCCGACCGCAGCCGCTTGACGCGCGCCACCGGATGGCCCTCGCTGTTGCCGTTCACCCACTCGGCTTCCATGGGCTTCAGAATCGCGTCGATCAGCCTCGGAATTCGCTCGGCGATGGTGCCGTCCTGCGTGTGGCCGAGGTATTGCAGCTCTTTGAGCGCCAGCAAACCCGCGCCGACTTTTCGAAACCGATCTGTCAGCGGCAAGTCGTGGCTCGGCCTCCACGTCAGGCGCATCTCGATTTCATCCAGCATCCGCGCCGCGCTCGCTTCGACATCGAATGGAAAAGAATAGTGGATCGCGACCGGATGAACGACGACCTTCTTGTTTTCCTTGGCGCGTTTCTTCGCGGCCTGCCGCGCGATTAACGCCGTGCCTTCGAGCATTGGCGTGAGCCGATCGTTCGTGCGCGAGATGTGACCCTCGGGAAAGATCACCAGCGGGCGCTCGGCGGTTTCAAGAATCTCGATCGACGTCTGGACCGCCTGCTTGTCCATCCCCTCGCGATAGATCGAAAACGCCCCGGCCCGCCGCAGCATGAACGCCTGAAGCTTGTTGTGCATGAACAGGTGGGCGCTCGCGACCACAAAGAATGGCTTCCCAACTTTCCGCGCCAGCGCGTTGAGAATAAACGGATCTTCGTCGCGCGAGTGGTTCGGCGTGATCAGCACGCCATGCCCCGCGGCGATTGACGCCGCAAGCTTCTCGGCCCCAACGATTTCCACCTTGCCCGTGCCGTATCGGCGATGCAGATACCGCGGGAGATAAAGATTCAGCGCCCGCGCCCAAAGCGTCCCATGATAAGGCAACACCGGAACATAAGGTTTGTCCGACACGACAGAGTTCATGTGGCGAGCCATCTTGTAAGAACGGCAACGTGAAAGCCAGCAGAGCTCGTTGGGTTATTCACCTGCCCACGGTCATGAAGAGGCGGAGTTGTTCGGGGCCTTCCAGTGTTCGCCGGCGCTATCGGCTTAGCGTCGTTCCGCACATCGCTTCGAGCACTTTTAACGGCGACTTCTCGGGTTTCACCATCGCGCTCATGGGGACGATGAATGTTTGCTCCAGCGCGTATTGGCCGGAGAGAGCCGCGTGCGGCACGCTGTCGGTGAAGACCATCCACGTGGAGAACGGCGGGAATTCCAGGCGGTACTTCTCCCACTTTTCCTGGTAGTCGGTGTTCTCCTTCAGGTAGTCGTGGAAGCGGAGCATGAAGCGGTCGTAGGGCGTGCGGTCGGCGCCACGGACCCCCACCTTTCGCAACAGGGGGCCGACGTTGCGCTGGATCGCGCCGACGGGAGACGCCGCACGATGGGCGATCCGATCGAGGCCGGCGTCGAGCGCGAAGCTTTCAGCCAGCGATTCAAAACCCTTGGTCGTTGCCCAGACGCGAGCGCGCGATGGGTTGATGTTCGTGAAGCAGCGCAGGATGCGGCTTCCTTTTGTCGGGCGACTGGGGAAGGCATCGACGTGCAGCAAATCATTGCGCTTATGCAGCGGCAGATCGCGATTCTTCTCTTCCAGCGGACGCCACGTGGCGAAGTCGAGCATCCAGCTTGATGAGTAGGGCGCAAGGAATCTGCTGAGGAATTTGACCACTTCCTGCGAGTAATTCCGCATCAGCGAGTGCAATCGCTCGGCCTCGGCGGGGTCTTCATCGGCCGCGCCGCGCATCAAGTCCTGGCCCGGGCGATAGGAGACGTTTTTGTGACCCTTGAAGCCGCTCTGCTTCTGCGACAGCAGAAACTCGCGATCGGCGTCGGGCAGATTGAACGGGATGCTTTCGAAGTAAACAATGTTGCCGGTTTCCAACTCGCCGCAGTAGTGGCGGGCGCGCTCGTCGGGGTCGGCCCCGGCGGGCCAGCCGTCGGGGTAGGTGTAGTCGTCGGCCTTGACCATCGGAATTGCGTTGTCCATAAGTCGCGATCTCCTCCGCTGCCTGGAGGATGCCTCCATGTGCGGGCAGTATCGTGGTCGCCAAGCCGCGGGGCAAGCCCGCGTGTAAAGCTGTGATTATGTCCAAGATTTTTCCCCTTCCGTGCGTCATTGAGTTCACTTAACGTCGAGATACGAACTTAAAAGGAGTCAATTACCATGGCCATCGAGACCCCCGATCGAAAACAGATGATTGAATTGCTCAATGGCGATCTTTCCCGCGAATACCAGGCGGTGATCGCTTACACCGTGTACAGCCAGGTGCTCAAAGGGCCGCAATACATGGAAATCGCCAAGGAGTTGGAGAAGCATGCGGCGGAAGAGCTCTCGCACGCGATCAAGATCGCCAAGCAGATCGACTATTTCGGCGGGATGCCGACCGCCACCGCCCAGCCCGTGAAGTTGAGCGAGAAAGCCGAGGAGATGCTCAAGGCGGATCTGAACAACGAGAAGAACACGATCATCAACTACCGCACCCGCGTCCGCCAGGCGGATGCGATGGGGGAGTTTGCCCTGAGCGAAATCCTTCGTGGGATTCTGGTTCAGGAGCAGGATCATCTGATCGACCTCGCGACGGCGCTGGGAATCGACCCGCCGAATGTGGGTGATTCGGCGAAGTAACGTTATTAGTTCGACAATCTTTGGAAAGCGACCAATTCCGCGACCGGCGAAACGTCACGCACACTCGTGCGCATCGAATGAGCGCGGCGTTAAAATCGCGGAAACCTCCGCAGAATTCCCATCTCTCGCAATTCATCAAGCTGCAAAGCAACCGCAATTTCCTTGACATTTTCCTGTGTTTGTAGAGGATGCATCCTGCCGTCAGCGAGCTGTTTCGACGGCCGTTCCTGCTTTCTATTTCAATGCCGCCAATGATCGCCGGGGCGGGGCTTCGGGAAGGAGCCTCGCTGCCGGTTTGGCCGCTTCCGCGTCGGTTCGCGGCAATACCACCCTCGGTGCGCCTGCAGACCGACGAGTCTGGGGAGAATGTCGTGACTTGTTTTTCTCCGCGCTGCCACGGCAGAGTGCAGCCGTTGCGCGGAGGCTCTGGTCTTCATCGCGTTCGCAGCGCCGCCGAATGCGCTATCTCGGCCTATATCTGCGAAGCGATCGAGCCTCGGACACTGCTCTCCACGTACACCGTCACGAGCCTCGGAGACGGCACGCAGACGATCACGCCGACCGGAACGGGGACGTTCAACGCATCGACCCTGCGGGCGGCGATCGTTGCCGCCAATGCGTCCGCGGGCGCGGATACGATCAATTTCCTGCCTGGCCTTGACGGCCTGATGGCGCTGAATGCGCCATTGGAGATTTCTGATACATCGGGCACAACCACGATTGCCGGCCCGGGCTTGACGGCGGTCGCGGTGACGGGCTCGCAACAACTGATGCTGATTGACCGCGGTGTTTCGGCGGTCATTTCCGGAATCAGCTTCGCGGGCGCCCAGGCCAATCCGAATGCCCCGCAAGGCGGGGCCATCCAAAACTTCGGTTCGATCACGCTGACGAACGTGGGCTTCTCCGGCAACCAGGCCGCCGGGAACGGCGGGGCGCTGGACAACGAAAATGTAGCCGTCGTCAGCGCCTGCACGTTTTTGGGAAATACCGCGGCAGGTTTGGGCGGCGCGATCTACAACGATGGCAGTTTGAGCATGAGCGCCACGACGATCGCCGGAAACACCGCGGCATCGGGCGGAGGGATCTACAACGACGCCACTGTCAACACCGCCGCGTCGGCGCTGCTGAATGGATCGACGCTTTCGGGCAATACCGGCAGCGCGCTCGTCAGCAGTGGTTCACTCTTCTTAGTTAACTGCACCATCGCAAACAACGCCGGCGGCGGAGTTGGTGTTCTGGCGCGTAGCGCGACGATCACGAATTCGACGATTACCGCGAACAATGGCAACGCCACGCCGACTGTGCAGGCTGGGCTGTTCATCACCGCTGGCGCCGCCGTCACGATGAACAACTCAATTGTCGCCGGCAATACTGTTACCGGGTCGATCGCGGCGGATATTTCAGGAACGGTCGTCGCCACCAGCAAGCGAAACTTGATCGGCACCGGTGGCTCCGGTGGATTAACCAACGGTGGCGGTGGTGGTGGCGGCAGCGGAAACCAGATCAACGTCACCACCCCCGGCCTCGGCACGCTTGGAAACTATGGTGGGCCAGTGCAGACGATTCCACTCCTTGTCGGCAGTCCCGCCATCGATAGCGGCAGCAACTCGCTGGCGGTTGACGCCACCAATACGCCGCTCGCGACCGACGCGCGCGGGTTTGCCCGTAAGTCCAATGGAACCGTCGATAAAGGCGCATATGAAGTTCAGAGCCTGATCACCGTCAATACAACGCAGGATGAGACGACTGTCAATTCGACAACATCTTTGCGCGAGGCGGTGTTGCTGGCCAACGCCGATCTCGGGCCGGAGACAGTCACGATCAACTTTGACTCGACGGTCTTTTCCTCCACAACATCGCACACGATTTCCCTGGCGCAAGGCGTTCTTGAATTCACGCCTCGTCCAAACGCGTCGACCACAGTCCAAGGGCCGGGTTCGGGCGTCCTGGTCATCGCCGCGCAGAGCCCTTCGAAGGCGCTATTGATCGATTCAACCGCCGCGGCAACGGTTTCTGGCGCGACGATAACGGGTGGACTCGCCTCGACGGCAGGCGGCGCGATCGTCAACAACGGATCGCTCTCGCTGAACTCATGTGCGATTTCGGGAAACGCGGTTCTCAACGCCAACGGCGGCGCGATCTACAACCCCGGCGCGTTGAGCCTCAGCAACTGCACGGTCTCTTCGAACACGACCTCTTCCTCGACCTCGGGCCAAGGCGCCGGCGGCGCGATTTACAGCACCGGATCGCTTTCAGTCACCAACTCGACATTCTCACAAAACAGTGCGTCGGCGACGTCAGGAACGAACGGCGTTGGCGGGGCGATCGACGCGTTTGGAGTTCTTAGCGTCATCGGCGGCTCGTTCGCGCAGAATAATGCAACCAACGCCGGCGGGGCCATCAGCACGTCCGCGCCGCAGGCCGCTCTAAATGGCGTCAGTTTTGTCGGCAACTCCGCGTCGTCGAGCAACTCTTCGGGCGTTGGCGGCGCGATCAACATTGCGACCGGAGCAATTGCCATCATCGGTTGCACGCTGACGTCAAACAGCGCTTACAACGCCGGCGGTATCGCAAATAGCGGGTTGCTTACGCTCACTACCTCAACGCTCTCCTCCAATGCCGCCAATAGCAGTGCCGGATCGGGCGGCGGCATCGCCAATTACAACTCGCTCACGCTCGCGCAATCGACTGTGTCGAACAACACCGGAGGTGGTTACGGCGCTGGACTCGAGAATCTGGCCACTGCAAATTTGTCGACTTGCACCTTCAGCGGCAACGTCGCCGGCACCATGGGCGGAGGAATCTACACGGCCGGGCCGTTCACGCTCAGTTCGAGCACGCTCTCGGCCAACGAAGCCGTCCAGTTTGGCGGCGCGGCGTTGGCAAACACCGGAAACAGCATCATCGTCGATTCCACCATCGCTTCGAACGTGTCCGACAACTACGACGGCGGCGGGGTGATGGTCTTCTCCGGATCCGTTCGACTCACCAACGATACGCTGAGCCGGAATCGCGCTACCAATGGCGGCGGCACCGTCGTCTATGCGCCGGCGAAGCTCACCGCCAACAACACCATCATCGCCGGAAATACATTGCTCGACGGTTCGACGCCAAACGATGTTCTGGGGAACATCAGCGGCCAATACGATTTGCTTGGAACCGCCGGCTCCAGCGGGCTGTTCAACGGCGTCAACGGGAACCTCGTCGGCGTCAATCCGAACCTGGCGCCGCTTGCAAATTATGGCGGCACAACGCTGACGATGCCGCTGATCGCCGGCAGCCCCGCGATCGGCGCCGGTTCGATCTCGCTGGCCTTAGACGCCGCCGGTAACCCACTTCAGACTGACCAGATCGGCCAGAACCGCTACTACGGCGCCGTCGATATCGGGGCCGTCGAGTTCCAGCCGATCGTCTTGACAATCACGGCGAACACCGACGGGCTGGTCTTGCAGCGCGACGCCGACAACCAGCACATCGACTGGACTATCAACCCCAACAGCGGGCAAATCCCGCTATTCCTGGGCGAGAGTGTCATTGTACAGGGCAGCGGCTTCAATGATCCGGTGACACTCGATTACACCAATGGAAATCCGCTGCCGCCGGCGATTCAGTTGAACGGCATCTTCACCGTCTCCGGCTTGCAGGGAACCAATCCGTTTGCCGGGACGAACATCGACATCAATCGCAGCACGCTCTATTTTCAGTACTCTTCCCCGGCGACAGATCCGATCTCCATCATCAAGACCGCCCTCATCAACGCATACAACGGCGGCCTATGGAACGGGCTGCCCACGGCGACCACCGGCGTGCTCGGTTCGTCGGCGGCGGGGCTGAACAACCTAAGATCGACCGCGGTTGGCTACGCCGACTCGGCCGACGGCTTGCCTGCCAATGCAGTCGCCAACACCGTCGAACTGAAATACACGCTGTATGGTGACACCGATCTGACCGGAACCGTGAACTTCACGTCGTTCATGCGGCTTACGCAGCATTTCACGCAAACTAATGTCGGATGGGATGCCGGCGATTTTAACTTCGACGGCACGGTGAACACGACTGACTTTAATCTACTGGCGGCGAACTACGGAACGGTGCTGGGCAGCCAGACCAGCGGTTCAGCGGTTCCGACGGCGCTAGCGACCATCGCGCCTGCGACGATCACGACTGTGTCACCATTGAACGCCGACATCTCGCATCCGAAGAAGCAGCAGAAGTTGAAAATAGATCAGCTTGTGAAGCCAAGGGTCGACCCGCCAAAAGCCGTCGGCTTGGTGCGGCGGGGCATGTGATGTTACCTTGCGGGCATGGGAGAGTCTCCGGTTAGCGAGCTTCTATCCACTGCCGCAGCGCATCAACACGCCGGGCGATTCCGCGAGGCCGAGGCGTTGTATCGTCAACTGCTGCATCGCGATCCAAACTATGCCGATGCGCTGCACGGGATGGGGTTGCTCGCGCTGCAAGTCAACAAGCCGGAACTGGCCGCGGCTTATCTTGCTCGCGCCGGGCAAGTCGCGCCCGGCATCGCGATCTATCACTACAACCAGGGCGAGGCCTGGCTCATTGCCAACGAACTGGATCAGGCCGTCGCGTGCTTGCGCCGGGCGGCGACGCTGGAGCCACAACGGCCGGAGCCTCATGCCGCGCTCGGCGTCGCTTGCGCGCGGCAGCGTCGATTTCAAGAAGCGGCTGATGCTCTCGCTCAAGCCATCCAGCTTGGCATGGATCGCGCTGAGATCCATCAGCAGCTCGGCAACGCACAGATTCAGCTCGGACAATTTGCCCGGGCCGAGCAGTCGGCGCGGGAGGCGCTCACTCGAGCGCCCAATTCGCACGAAAGCTGGCAGACGCTCGGCGAAGCGCAACTGAATCAACGGAAGCTCGACGAAGCTGAGGCCTCGTTTCGCAAAGTGCTGTCGCTCAAGCCCGACTACAGCATCGCGCTCCAGTCACTCGGCATCACGCTGGGCCGGGCGGGGAAGACCGACGCCGCGATTGAGACGTTGCGAAGCGCGGTGAAACTGCGACCGGAGTCGGCAGAAGCGCGATCGCATTTGGGCTCGCTCCTGGTCAACTCAGAAAAGGTCGCCGAAGGAATAACGCTTCTCGAAAAATCGGTTTCGCTTCGTCCCGGCCACATGGATACGCTGATCGAGCTGGCTCGCGCGTATGAGAAGTCCGGCCAACCAGGAAAAGCCGCGGGTGCATTTGAAGAACTGCAGAAGCTTACGCCGGACAATCCCAACTTATCGTTTCATATCGCGGCATTGCGCGGCACGGATGCGCCAGCCGCGCCGCCGCCGGCGCTGATGGCGGCATTGTTTGACCGGCATGCCGAGTCCTTTGATCGCCACCTGGTGCAGGAACTCGGATACCGCGTGCCGAAGCTGCTGCATGAAGCGGTGATGTCTGTCCGATCGGAGCCGTTCGATTCGGCCATGGACCTCGGTTGCGGTACGGGATTGTGTGCCGTGGTTTTCAGGCCGGATGTGAAAGCAATCATGGGTGTCGATTTGTCGCCGGCCATGATCGAGAAAGCCCGGGAGCGCAACTTATACGACCGGCTCGAAGTGGCGGATGTACTGAATACGCTCCAGGAGGCGCCAGGCGCGTTCGACCTGCTGGTGGCAGGTGATGTTTTCTGCTATCTCGGCGATCTGTCGAATGTCTTCTCTACCGCTCGGCTGGCACTACGCCCTGGCGGTTTACTCGCATTCTCAGTCGAGCTTTCCAAAAACGCCGGCTGGAGTCTCACCCCAAGTCGCCGATACGTTCACGGCGAGGGCTATATTCTTGAAACTGCGACAAAAGCCGGGCTTAAGCTCCGATCCGTCCAAACACAGGTTCTGCGAAAAGACGCCGGTAAGGACGTCGACGGACTCATCGTCGTTGCATCAGCTGATTAGAAACCCCGTCCCGGCCCCGCTATACTGAACTTCGCGAGTTTTTGCCTCAGTTTTCAGGAGTTGCAGCATGCCCGGCATGACCATGACCGAAAAGATTCTTGCCAAGCATTCGGGCAAGACCCACGTTGATCCCGGCGAGAATGTCTGGGTGAACGTGGATGTCCTTATGACCCACGACGTCTGCGGGCCGGGCACGATTGGCATTTTCCACGAAAAGTTCGGCCGCAATGCGAAGGTGTGGGACAAGGACAAGGTGGTCATCATTCCCGACCACTACATCTTCACCGCCGACGAAAAGTGCCATCGCAACGTGCAGATCCTTCGCGATTTCGTGCGGGAGCAGGGCCTGAAATATTACTACGACCCGGAGTTCGTCACCAACGAACCCGGCATGCCCAATCCCTACAAGGACCCGACCAAGACAAACTACAAGGGCGTTTGCCACAAGGCGCTGCCCGAGGAAGGGCACATCCGTCCCGGCGAAATCCTGATCGGCACCGACAGCCATACGTGCACGGCCGGCGCGTTCGGGCAATTCGCTACCGGTGTCGGCAACACTGATGCGGCGTTCGTCCTCGGCACGGGCAAAACCTGGCTCAAAGTCCCGCCGACGATGAAGTTCACCTTCCACGGGCAGATTCCACCTTATCTGACGGCCAAGGATCTGATCCTGGCGGTCATCGGTGAGATTGGTGTCGATGGCGCGACCTACCGCGCGATGTATTTCGCCGGCGACGGAATCTCCTCGCTCACGCTCGAAGACCGCATGACCCTCACCAATATGGCGATCGAAGCCGGTGGGAAGAACGGCGTCTGCGATGTCGATGAAAAGACGCTCAAGTACGTTCGCAATCGCAGCAATGTGCCGTCATGGGATGTGTTCAAGGACGATGGGGACGCCAAGTATCACAGCGCGTATGAGTGGGACTTGAGCACGATGGAGCCGCTGGTGGCTAAGCCGCATTCGCCCGACAATCGCGATACCGCTCATAACTGCCGCGATGTGAAACTCGATCGCGCATACATCGGCTCCTGCACCGGCGGAAAAATCACCGACATGATCTTCGCCGCCAATCTGCTGAAGGGAAACCAGGTCAAGATCAAGACGTTCGTTGTCCCCGGCTCCACCGAAGTTCACTCCGACATGAAACGCCTGAACCTTCGCGGCGTCGAAAAAGGCCCCAACGAAAAGAGCATCGAAGACATCCTGATCGATGCCGGCTGCCTCGTCGGCCCATCCGGCTGCAGCGCCTGCCTCGGCGGCCCCGCCGACACATTCGGCCGCCTGAACAGCACCGAAGTCTGCATCAGCACAACGAATCGCAACTTCCCCGGCCGCATGGGCAGCGCGAAGTCAGCGGTGTACCTGGCCAGCCCGCTGACGGTCGCCGCCAGCGCGATTACAGGGCGCGTGACTGATCCGAGAGATTACGTTTCGCAGCCGATTGAGACGGGAATGGCCGGCGTTGCATAGGAAAACGAGGATCGATAGATCCGGGTGTAGTTTCGCCTACTCGATCTCTTCCGATTCCTCGTCGAGAGCCCGTTGTGCCGCATGGCGTATATGAAGCACTCTCACAATCGCCAGCTCTTCCTCAATGCGGAAGATAATGCGATGCGAGTGATAAATGTATTGACGTAAATCTTCGTTGAACGCGCCACGCTCGCGTGCGCGACCACAAGGCGCTGGCATGCGATTCAGTGAATTGACGGCTTTTCGAAGCCCAAGATACCATTTCTTGCTGTTTGCCGGTGAGGCCCGCGCAATGTAGCGGGCGGCGTCGATCGCATTTTCTCGGGCTCGTTTGGTAAACACGACCCTGTATTGCTTCACTCGATTCCTTCGAGGCCGAGTTCCTTCCTGATATCCTCAAGCACTTCTTCCGCCGGAATCCCTTCTTCGCCGGCATCTGCTGCTGCCATTTCCTCACGCAATATGGAGATCGATTCAGCCAAGTCGGCTTGATCGAGAAGCTTCTGATACGCATCGGCGCTTTGAACGACCAACTCGGCGTGTCCATTCACTGTCAGGATTTCTGGATCGCCGGTCTTCTTCAATCGCTCAAGGTGCGTTTCGGGATCTCGTTGAAACTCGCTTAGGGAACCGAGATTTGAGAGCTTCACCATGCCACTTGCCTCAGATTACGTTTGACTGCGATTGTAGCACATTTGGAGCTCGTCGCAGTGCGCTGTATTCGTTCAGACATCCGGGATTCTCGCATCAGTGTTCCCTTGCCCATCATTTTCGGACGCTCGCAGCCGATGTGAAGCTGAATAATCCGCTCCGCTTTTGCGGCCGATGGTTAGGGCATGGTTGCTTTGTTGCACATGCCGCCGCGGTTTCGCGATCGGGTTTCTGAAGCGGATCGTCGGGTGTTTCCCCGCAAGGAGGTTCACGCCGAGTTGCACGTCAATCGCATCGACAACACGCTGCCGGCGTTGCAGGCGCCCAAGCTCACGCTCTATCTCCGTGACTTGTCCCTCGGCGGGATGTCCGCGATCAGTCCAATGCCGTTGGAGCACGGCGAACGCCTGTCACTGCATTTCCCGCGAAAAGGAACCATCGGCGGGTGGGACGCCATCGGCCATGTGCGACGCTGTGTGAAGAGCGCACTGGGCTTTCGAATTGCCGTCGAATTCGACCCGCTCCCGGCGGCCTAAATCGTACACCTAACCGACAAGCGTTTCTTCCAGGAGATGTTCGGACGGAATCACGCGGAACACTTCTTCGGTGCTGGTTACGCCCTGCGCAACTTTGAGCAGCGCCGCCTGGCGGAAGCTCAACATTTTTTCCGAGGCGGCCGCGTCCCGGATCGCTCTGACCGGCTTGGCATCGGCAATCAGATCGCGAATCCCCCGCGTGATCTTCAGCACCTCAAACACGCCGGTTCGCGACGCGTAGCCCTGCATCTGGCATGCAGCGCACCCTTTGGATGCATAGAGCATCGCCCCTTCCTCGGAACCCAGCCAGGGCCTGACCTCATCAAACGTGTGCGGCGCGATCGACAGATCGAATGTCACCTTGCAATGCGGGCAGAGCGTTCGAACCAGCCGCTGTGAAACGATGCCGCGCAGGCAGGTTGACAGGAAGTGCGGGTGGACGCCCAGCCCGCGCATGGATTGGACCGCCGCCGCCGCCACCGGCGCATGCATCGTTGCGAACACCAGATGTCCGCTGTTGGCCGCTCGCACCGCGGTCTCGGCGGTCTCGGTATCGCGAATTTCTCCGACCATGATAATGTCCGGCGACTGCCGCAAAGCGCTGCGCAGCAGCTCAGAAAAGCCCAGTTCAATCTGCGGGTTTACCTGCGATTGCCGAAGCCCCTCGATGATGTGCTCGACCGGATCCTCGATCGTATTGATTTTCCGCTTCCCGTCGTTCAGCAGCACCAGCGACGCATACAAGGTGGCGGTCTTTCCGGAACCCGTCGGCCCGGTGATCAGAATCAGCCCGCTGGGCGTGTGCAGCATGCCCAGCAGCTCGTTCATCTGCTCGTGCGTCAAGCCGAGGCTCTCGAGCTGATAGAGCTCGGAATTTCGGCTCAGAATGCGCAGCGCCAAATCTTCGCCGTGCATGGTTGGAATCATGTTGACGCGGAGATCGACATTGGTTTCGCCGTCGGGCTTGTGGACCCACCGGCCGTCTTGTGGGCGTCGCTTCTCCGAGAGGTCCATCCCGGCCAGCACCTTGATGTGCGAGACGCACCGCCGACCCATCTCGATGGGCAGCACCGAAATCGGCATCATGATGCCCAGGTGGCGCACGTTGACCGCGAGAGTTTGTTCGTTGCTGGCAAAAAAGATGTCGCTGGCGGGCATCATCACGGCGTAAGCGACAAGCCGGGTTACCGCCTGATCGACCGGCAGCTTGGACACGTCCATCAACGGTGTTTTGGCCGCCGTGCTCATTTGGAATCTCCGTTGGCGGCAAACACTTCGCGTGCCGCGGCCTCGTTGTCCTTTAAGTTCAACACGGCTCGCATTTTCAGCAGATCAAACACTTCCTGCACCCGCGGCGGAGCCGAGTGCAGCACGAACTTCCCGCCCGCGGCTTTGCACGAGCGCTGACTGTTGATCAGCCACCCGAGCGCCGACGAATCCAGAAATCCCGTTTTCTCCAAATTGAGCATGATGTTGTTCGACGACCACGCCGCCCCCAGCACCCCTTCCAGCGGGTTTTTGCTGGTGTCAGCAAAATCCCGCGACGTGATTTCCCCTTCCGCGGCCAGATGAACAAACCCGGCCTTCTCGACCGATACCAGAGAGAGCTTCATGGCCAACCTCGATTTTGCCCAACATTTGCCGTGCGATGTGCCGCCGTGAGTTCACAAGTTTATACAACCGCACCTCAACCGCAACATTTTTCGGCCAGCGCGTCGCCGGGCCGGTCCAGCGGGGTGCCGACGTCGATTCTTAAGAATCTTTCCCTATATGGACGACCGGTTTTGTCCTGATTCGATCGCCCGCACCTGTCCTGGCAGCGTGGGAAGTCTTACAATCGCGTTAATGGATACCGCGACGATTTCCGTTTCCACTGCCGATCCGATCAACGCTCGAATCCTGGGCATTTCTGAAGACAAGATTCAGGGATTTCTGCCAGATCCGTTTGCGGAAGTGGCTCGGCTTTCGGGAGTGGATCTGCCAACCGTGCTCGAACGCGTCGCCGCGATGCTGCGGGCTGGCGTCATTCGGCGCGTGCGGCAGACGCTGATGGCTACCAATCTGGCGCGCGGATCGCTCATCGCCTGGCAGGTTCCGCCGGAGAAGCTCAACTCGGCGTTTGAATACATGTTCGATCAGGATCCGTTCTCGGGGCACGTCGTGCTGCGGTCGACGGACACGAACACGACCGGTTCGAAGTATCGGCTCTGGACGACTCTGAAGGCGCCGCAGGGATATTCGCTAAGCAAGCACGCCGACTTCCTGGCGAAGCAGACCGGAGCCCTCGGCTATCGCCTGATGCCGGCCAAGCGATTGTTCGCTCTGGGCGTGGGCCATGTGCGTCGGCGGGGGATGGAGATCGGCAGCAAGTCCGATGCGCTGGCGGAGGTGATCGATACCAACATCGTCGAGCTGTCGGAACTGGAATGGCGCGTCCTTGTCGCGCTCAAGCGCGAGTTTGAACCCGATGAGATTCAGCCGAACGTGTGGGCGCCGCGTGCGCGCGAGGCGGGGGTTGATCTGGAGACGTTCCACACGGTGGCGACGGAACTCAATCGGCGAAAAGTCATTGGCCGCTTCTCGACATTTCTCGAGCACGTGAAGACGCTCAGCACCGGCGAGCAAGTCACCAAGTACAACGCGCTTTTTCACTGGGCCGTACCGGAAGGCCGCGAGATTGAGACCGGCCGGCAGGTCGGCCGCTTCCACGTGATGACCCACGCCTACTGGCGCGAAGGCGGGCCTGAGTTCGCCAACGTCAATATCATGGGCGTCGCGCACGGCACCGACAAGACGCTCGTACTGGCGCACAAAGCCGCGATGGATCAGCATCTGAACGACGTCGGCATTCCAGTCTCGTACACGAATGTGTTCTGGGGCGGGCGAAGCGAGATCAAGCCGAGCGAGATCTCGCCGTTCGCGTATCGTGATTGGTGTGCGGCGAATGGGATTGACGCCGAGTCGATGCGCGAATGAGTTGGATTTCGATATTGGGTTAGTGCGCGAGTTGAAGGTGAAGATCGCTCGGCATGGGCTGGAAGCCCATGTCACGGGGGACGGATTCGCCAGGTCGTCTCTGAAACGTCTCGTGGTCGACCAGGAGTTCGGGGCAGCCGGTTGTGACACGGGCTTCCAGCCCGTGCAGGCGATGTGGTTTCTAAGAAGTCGCTCGTTATCAAATCCCAGCTTTGCTCTGGCGTCTTATAAAGTGCATGACAATGGCCAACGGAGCAGGACGAAGCGGTCGGGTGATTGCCATTGTCATCGGTGCGATCGCGCTGATTGCAATCGGCGTGCTCGCCTGGTGGTACAGCCGGCCGGTGGTCACGATCAGCGAAGTCATCGAAGGCCCGGTCGTGCAGGCGTTTTACGCGACGGGCACCGTGCGCCCGCGAATCGAATATCCCATCTCCAGCAGCGTCGGCGGCATTGTTGAGAAAGTGCTTGTCACTCAGGGCCAGGCGGTGAAAAAGGATCAGCCGCTGGCGGTTGTGAACGATCCGAATCTCTCTTACGAAGCGGACAAAGCAAGAGCGGATCTGAAGACGCGGCAAGAGTTTGCCGATCCGGTTTCGTCTCCGGTCCTCAGGCAGTTTGATCAGCAAATCGTCGCCGCCGACGCGATGCTGAAAGTCGCCGATCAGCAATCGCAGCGGTTCACGAATCTGTCCGAGAAGAACGCCGGGTCGGCCAACGATCGCGATCAATCCATTGAGCACACCAAGAAGCTGTGGGGCGATCTGGAATCGCTCAAGGCCCAGCATGCGATGAAACTGCGCGAGTTGCAGCAAGACCTGCAGGTCGCCGAGTCGGCGGATCGCGCGGCGCAGGAAAATCTGCAACGCCAGACGCTCCGCAGCCCCGTGGATGGCGTCGTGCTCGATCAGCCGATCGGGCAGGGCGTGCGCTTGGAGATCAACGGGCACGTCATGCAGATCGCCGACGTCGTGCCGGCAAACCTCATCATGCGCGCGGCAGTGGATGAAGAGAACATCGCCGATGTCGCGACGGGCCAGACTGTGAAAATGGCGCTCTATTCGTTCCCCAATCGCGTCTTCGAGGGAATCGTCGAGCAGAAATATCCAAAAGCCGACAGCAACCGGCGAACGTTTGACGTGGACATCAAGTTCACGACGCCCGAACCCAAACTTCAGCCCGGCATGACCGGCGAACTCGCGTTCATCCAGGCCACGCGCGACAGCGCCCTGATCATCCCCAGCCAGGCGGTGCAGCGCAACGCCATCTGGATCATCCGCGGCGGCAAGCTCGTTCAAAGCGATGCCAAGATCGGCATCCGCAGCATCGAGCGCACGGAAGTTGCTTCGGGTCTGCAAGCCGGCGATCAAATCGTCATCAGCCCGCTCGGCGATCTGAAAGCCGACGACACCGTGCGCGTCGGATCAAAGATCGATCCCAAAGTCGCGGCGGATTTGAATAAGCCGTCCGAGACGACTTTGTTTCGCGGGTTCAACTGATGAATTAAGAAGGTGCCTTTATCCGCCTTCGAAAAGGAAGCGCTCGGGGTTCGCCGAGTCTTGGCAATCGGGCACCGTGACAAATGTTGGCGATCACGACATCGGCCTCTTTTTCGTCAACGCGATAGTGGATTAGATAGGTGCCTTCAAAAACGGTCTTATGGAGCGTTTGGCCGGTGCGTTCGCTGGCATCTTCATCGACCGCAAGTCCATAAAAATCGCTCAGGGCGTCGAGAGTCGCGCGCAGTCGAGCCTCCCATGCCAAGGCATTGCTCACCGAATCACGGGCGAAATAGAGTACAAGCTCAAGAATCTGCTCTTGCACGTCGCGCGGAACGCGAACGGTCAGCCGCTTCACTTGGTGGCGCCGTTCTTTGGGGCATCTTTCATTGCAAGCGATTTTGCCCGCACTTCGTCCATGAAAGCATGCAGCTCTTTACTATCGCCGGCTTCGTATTGCTGGAGGGACCGACGAATGACTTCCACATCGCGCGAAAGCTGTTGTTCGCGAGTCATCTTGTCATACGCGGCCGGGGATAAGAGCACCGCCCGCGCTTCGCCATTGACGGTGATAATCTCGGCCTCGCCAGTCTGATTCAGCCGGTCCAACGTCTCGGCCGCCTTGGCCCGAAAATCGGTTAGCGATTGGGTGTGTTGGGTCGCCAGCATACGAAAGGCCTCAATGGTGGGCGTACTGAATTCAGTATGCTAAGCGAAAGCCCGTTCGTCAAGGGATATCCTGATGAACGCTGATGCTGAACATCCTGCCGTCTGCAGAGAGTGTGGCAAACCGCTGCCGAATCACCAAGTGCATGTTATGACCAATTCGCACATGCTGAACGATCCACAGAGGTTGTGTTACGCAGGGGGTGATCGTACTTCTCGGAGGTTTGTTTGCAGGTGGCGTGATCCTTTACGGATGGGCCTCGATATTCGAAGAACTGGGGAGAGACCCAGACAAGGTCCGGCTTAAATAAGAAGCCGAAGAACGGCGTAGGAATAAGCAAAGAAAATGGACTCTATAGCACGGTCGCAGGCGGGTTTCGAGTTTTCGGCGTCAGGTGGCCTATTAAGCCATGTCACTTCAAGCTCGTGCCGCTGGCCCCTTGCAATCCAGGTGATAAGATCACGGTCCAACCCAAAGGAGCTGCATATGAATCGGGTCTTCATTTCAGTTCTCGCTATCGCCCTTGGCTCGACGACTGCTTTCTCCGCGACCACGCCGCCGGCCCCCACCGATCGCAAACCGCCGCCGGTTACTCGCGAGCAATTCGAGAAGGCGGCCATTCGCCGGGGATTTCATTTATCTCGAGAAGTGCGTGATGAAAACGATGCCAACCTCGCCGAAATCTGGCAACGCGGCGGCGTCACCGTCGTCATCACGCTCGACGGCGAAATCATTTCACATGTTAGCGTGAGTGTGATGGAATGATGGCCAAGAACGTGGCGCTTACAGATCATGGATCAGCGCCGATGCCTCCCGACTTTCAATCCATCGCGACTCGATATGGCTTCAGCACCGCCGCGGTTCTCGCCGCGTGGAACGCTCTCCGTGCCGGCAGCGGATCCATGGCCCAATTCAATCACGCGGAACTGGGCGGCAGCGGCCAGTGGATGCCGAGCATGCTGATGATCGGCGACATGTTCAATCACGGCCTCAAGGCCCGCGTCGATCAACTCTTCCGCGATCTGGCGAGCCAGCCGGAGTCATCGTCGTCCTTGCCGGGTGACGGCGCGAGCCTGAGCTACGAGCAGCGCTCGGCGACCGCCGACGGCTGGTATCCGCCCGAACTCGGCTTGCCATCCTCATCCGGCGCGCAGAGCAACCTCCGCTACGCTTACTTCCCCGGCCCGCGCCGACTTGCGATCGAACTGTTTGGAAAACTGACGCTCTATGACACCGGCCCGCACATCATCTCCGGCGTCAGCCAGGCCCAGCGCGACGCCGCCGGCAGCATTACGTTCACCAGCCAGTTGGGTGTGATCCCGCTCTCGGCGTTGCCGGTAATAAGCGTTCCATAACGGCCTCTTGGGGATTCCATTTGCTTTCCCCGTCATTGAATGTGAGGTTCGTTTTGGAGACTTGCGCACTTAACGAGGGTACGAATATGGGCAAAGCCACCGGCATCATCGCGAGCGTCGGCGTCAGCCTCGGCAGCTTCATCGCCGGCCACTTCGCGATGGAGTCGCCCGCGTCGAAGGGCACCGCCCAACCCACCATATCGGCCCCCTGGAGCGTGTCGTCATTGGACGACCTGCAACGCATTCGCAATCAAGCCGCCCAGCAAAAAATCGATCCGGTAACAGGCCGCCCCGATCCCTATGCATCCATGCAGGCGTGGGTCGAACAGGTGCAAGCCCAGCAACAAGCCGACGAACGCGGCGACGTAAAGCCGCCGCACCCGGTAGACACGATTCGCTAAATGCGGCTCAAGGCAAGATCGAACCTCGCGAGGGCCCAGTAAGCCCGATTTGCCGAGAACTTCTCTCCCCGCAACATTGACGGCAAATCATAACCTCAAAAAGATTCCCGCCCTTACAACCGGGCGTGTACCGAAGTGGACAAACGGGTCAGACTGTAAAGGTGATCGAGTCATCGAGTCGTAAGTTGAAGAACACACGAAAGCCCCCGAGAAATCGGGGGTTTTTTCGTTTCATTAGTTCACGGGGGTTGCGATGTGGACGGGGTGTGTGGATGGATGCCGGTTGTGGACGGGTTTTCCGTGTGGACGCTGTGGACACGCCCCCTAACGAACACTGAAAATTAACTGGCTTCGCGTAGAGCGTAGCGGTAGGCTGGATGCCTATGAATAAGTGCGTTCATCCCGAGAGGCCAGAGTCGTGTTAAGGAACAAAATGAACCCCACACCGCAACAACAGGCGAAGATGTTCGACACATACTGGAGAACCGGTGCTGCCCTCTGCCCGGCGGACGGTTCCCGAATAGGAGTAGAACGCCTCGACTTTTTTGGAGGCTACAGTCTTGTGGCAGAGTGTTCTCAGTGTGGCGAGCATTTCGAGCTATCCAGTGATGCTGATCCGAAGAAGCCATCCTTCCGAAGTTGGACCACCGCTGAAGAGCAGGGGCTTCTGAGTGGGCGATTGCGGGGCTGTCCCGTCTGCGGGGGCGCAGTTGTGCGTGACCAGAATCCCACTTTCGGAGGAACCACTGTCACCGTTGGGTGCCCGCGATGCTTCGCAAACTGCGAGAGCCGAAGTTAGCCACGAACACTAGCAGCCCGTGGTAAAAGCACCTCTCAGCGAGAATCACTCTCGGATGTCAGACTGCGCAG
>Ga0182024_10009355_pt1 | contig 20292 bp, 21 predicted proteins | sample P32metaG_FD_120480 | JGI IMG/M metagenome (GOLD analysis project Ga0182024, IMG submission 120480) | Permafrost microbial communities from Stordalen Mire, Sweden - P3-2 metaG (Illumina Assembly) | ecosystem: Environmental > Terrestrial > Soil > Wetlands > Permafrost | place: Sweden: Stordalen... | reverse complement strand
GGTCAGCGGCCTTTGCGATCGCCGTGTTGAGCAGCACCGCGTCGTAGCCGAGCTCGAGCGCCTGCGCCGCATGCGAGGGCGCGCCCAGGCCCGCATCGACCACCAGCGTGATACCGGGCAGGCGGTCGCGCAGCAGCGCGAGGGCGTCGCGGTCGGTGATGCCTTGGGCGCTGCCGATCGGCGCCGCCCAGGGCATCACCACCTTGCAGCCGGCATCGACCAGCCGCATCGCCACCCCGAGATCCTCGGTGCAATACGGAAAGACCTCAAAGCCGTCCTTGACCAGGATGGCGGCGGCTTCGACCAGGCCGACCACATCGGGCTGCAGCGTGTCGTTGTCGGCGATCACCTCGAGCTTGATCCAGCTCGTGCCGAACAATTCGCGTGCCAGTTTTGCGGTCGTGACGGCCTCGCGCACGCTGCGGCAGCCGGCAGTGTTCGGCAGCACGGTGACGTCGAGCGCGCGGATCAGCGACCAGAACGCGTCGCCGGTCTTGCCGCCGGCGGCTTCCCGCCGCAGCGATACCGTGACGATTTCGGCGCCAGAGGCCCGGATCGCCGCCTGCATGACCGCCGGCGAGGGATACAGCGCGCTGCCGATCAGGAGGCGGGAGGTGAAGGATTTGTCGTAGAAGTTCAGCATCAGTCTCTCCGCAACATGGCTCCCTCCCCCCTTGCGGGGGAGGGTCGGGGAGGGGGGTGGACACAAGCGCCGGTGCGCGCGGTTACCCCCACCCCCACCCCCAACCCCTCCCCGCAAGGGGGAGGGGAGAAAGCCGCGCCCGAGGGTATTGAACATCGTCCATCACCCTCCCTGCCGCGGCGTGATGATCTCGATCTCGTCGCCGGCTTTGAGCGCGGTGTCGGCCCAGCGGCTGCGTGGCAGCACGTCGAAATTCAGCGCGATCGCGAAATGCGTGCCCGCATAGTCGAGTTCGCCGAGCAGCGCGTCGACGCTGGGCGATGAAATCTCCCGCGCCTCACCATTGACGATCACGCGCATTGCATCACCTCGTTGTCGATCACCCCGCGCTCGACATAGCCAAGCGTCAGCTCCGCCAGCGCCGGCGCCAGCAGGAAGCCGTGCCGGAACAGCCCGTTGACCGCGATGCGGTGCTGGTCGATGGCGATCCGCGGCAGATTGTCGGGAAAGGCCGGGCGAAGCCCGGCGCCGAACTCGACAATGCGGGCCTCGGCGAACGCCGGATGCACCGCATAGGCGGCGCCCAGCAATTCCAGCGCCGAGCGGACGCTGACGCCGTCGTGCTCGGCCTCGATCGAGGTCGCACCGAGCATGAAGCGGCCGTCGCCGCGCGGAATGACATAGAGCGGAAAACGCGGATGGATCAGACGCACCGGACGCGACAGTTCGACCTCGTCGGTCTCGATCACGATCATCTCGCCCTTGACGCCGCGCAGGCCGGGCTGGGTGTCGCGCGCGGCGAGGCCGCGGCAATCGACCACGATGCCGTCGCAGGCGGCGGGATCGGCTTCGCTGTTGAACCGCAGCGTGCCGCCGGCGGCGGCGAAGCGCGCATGCAATTGCGGCAGCATCTGCCGCGGCTCGACATGGCCCTCGCCGGCATACAACAGCCCGTCGCGGAAGCGGCCTTCGAGCGCGGGTTCAAGTTCGCTCACGGCGCGCGCGTCGAGCCGCCGGTGGCCGCAGGTCAGCCTGGCAAAGCGCTCGAAATCGGCGCGGTCGCGCGGATGCGCCACCACCAGCGAGCCGTTGAAAGGGATATGCGGAAAATGCCTGCGCCAAAGCTCGAGCGAGCGGATGCCGAGCCGGCCGATGATGGGTTCCGAGGCCTCGGCCTCGCACCAGGGCGCCAGCATGCCGCCGGCAAAATGGCTGGTCGACCTCGTCATCGCGGCGTCGCTGCGCTCATGCAGGGTGACGTCGTGACCGGCCTCCGCGAACAGCAGCGCCTGCCACGCGCCGGCGATGCCGGCGCCGATCACGGTAACGGAAGATTCCCCCCGCTTCGCCACGGGCAACGGCCCGCGCTGTGATGTCGAACTCTGATACATCCCTGTCCCTTCGCCGGCATGACCCGGATCAGGTTCAAAGGGTCACCGCGGTCTCCCACCCTGCGGACAGGACGGGAGCGTGCGGTCTCTCAGCTCCTCGTCGGAGCTCCCCTCGGAACGGGGCTAATGTAGGCCGATGGCGCGGGGTGTCAACGCAGGCCGCGCCGGTTTGCACCGGCTTACTTGGGAACCTGCTGTGCGTTGGCGTCGGCGGGACTCTTGCCCGCGTCGTCGAGCGGGGTGGCCGCCAATAGCGCTGCGGGATGCCGCAAATGTTCCAGTCGCTGCCGCTTCGCCACCTGGTAGTAGCCGGCGGCATAATAATGGATCGCGCGATTGTGGTCGCCGTTTGCGGCGCGGTAGGCGCCGGCGAGATATTTTACGGCACAGGTCAGATTGGTATCGGGGTCGCGCAGGCCCGCGGCGTCACCGCTGTAGCCGAGGGCGCGCGCCGTCGCGAGCTTGATTTGCATCAGCCCGACGGCGCCACCACGCCCGACCAGCGCCGGCTGGTAGCGGCTTTCCCGCACGATCACCCGATGCACCAAAGCCTCGGGAACCCCGTTGGCCCGGGCATGGGTGGCGACCAGCGCGTCATATTCGGCGTGCTGGGCCCGCGCGAGGTCCGGAAACGCCAGCGCCGCGACGACGCCAAGCCATGGGAGCGTGAGGAAGCGTTTCATCGGTGATGGCTCCGGCGTGACCCTGTCGAGTTGCTAATCACGCCCCAATTGTTGCAACCACCGGGCGGGGATGTGGCAAAATCCCGGCTTTCGCATGCGTTGGCCGCAGGCCGAGCGGCTGATTTACCAAGAATTATGCGTTGGCGTGTTCTGCTGGCGACGCGAATTCGCGCAGCCTGCGGAAATACTTGCCGTCGCCATGACCCTGTCCGTCGCCGATATCACCGAGGATGCAATCCCGCTGCGCGGTCTGCTGCCGCTGTGGGTCGGCATCGGCATCTATGCGTTGTTCCTGCTGGCCGGGAACCGGCTCTTGATCGATCCCGACACGATGTGGCAGGTCACCGTCGGCCAGTGGATCATCGATCATCACGCGGTGCCGCACACCGACGTCTATTCCTTCACCATGCGCGGCCAGCCCTGGGTTTCGACGCAGTGGCTGGCGCAGGTCGCCTATGCGCAAGCCTATGCGATAGCCGGCTGGAGCGGGCCGGTGGTGCTGGCAACCAGCGCGATTGCGGCCACCTTTGCGCTGCTCACCAGGTTTCTCAACCGGCATCTGACTGAAAGCAAGACGCTGGTATTCGTTGCTGCGGCGCTGGCGCTGACGGTGCCGCATCTGCTGGCGCGGCCGCATGTGCTGGCGATGCCGGTCATGGTGGCGTGGACCGGCGGGCTGATCACGGCCGCCGATCGCCGCGGCGCGCCGTCGTTCTGGCTGCTGCCCTTGATGGCGCTGTGGGCCAATCTGCATGGCGGCTTTGTGCTGGGTCTCGCGCTGATCGTTCCCATTGCGCTCGATGCCGTGTGGCGCGCCAATGTGGCTTCCCGGCGAGCCCTGGCGCTGCGCTGGGCGGCATTCGGCATCGCCGCGCTGGCGGCAGGCTGCTGCACGCCCTATGGCTGGAATTCGCTGCTCGCGTCTGAAAAGATTCTCGCGCTCGGCACGGCGCTGCCGCTGATCCTGGAATGGGAGCCGGCGAATTTCGGCAGCCTTGGCGCACTCGAAATCTGCCTGCTGCTCGGGCTCGGCCTTGCGCTCTCGCGCGGCATCAGGCTGCCGCCGATGCGCATCGTGCTGCTGCTGGGGTTGCTGCACATGGCGCTGAACCAGGGACGGGCCGCCGAAATCCTGGCGCTGCTCGCGCCGCTGGTGCTCGCCGCGCCGCTGGCGCGGCAGATCGGCGGTGCCGAAATGTCTCATTCCAGTGCGGCGGCGCCGCTGCGCGGCGTGCTGTTCGTCAGTATCGGGATCGTGCTGATGGCCGGGACCTTCGCTTATGCGTCGGTGCATCGCTTCGAACCGCACGCCCATGGCACACCCGTAGCGGCCGTGGCCGAACTGAAGAAGCTGAATGTCGCGCGCGTGTTCAACGACTATGATTTTGGCGGCTATTTGATCGCAAGCGGCGTCGCGCCGTTCATCGACGGCCGCACCGAACTCTATGGCGAGAAATTCTTTGTCGATCACAACGCCGCCAGCGGATTGATGGAGCCGGACAATCTGTTCCGGCTGCTCGACCAATACCGGATCGAGGCGACCCTGATGCGGACGCAGAGCGCGGCAACCAAGCTGCTCTACCATGTCGACGGTTGGCAGAAGGTCTATGCCGACGACATCGCCACCATTTTCGTGCGCAAGCCCGAGGCGAAGCATAGCGTCGAACCCGTGGTCAACCCGACGACGAAGTGACGCACGCCCCGGCGTGGTCAGGCGCGGCTTTGCCGTTCAAAAGACAAATTGCTCGCGAAGTATCGTCCACTAGCACCGGTGAACCGGAAATTCCGGCAGCGAGCCTGTCCGATTTGCGTTCGATGTAGTCCGCATTCAATGTAAATATACCAAAGGGAGATGCGCCATGGCCCGAACCGATTCCGGCTATCTGCCTCGCGAAAACCCCTGCGCCCAATGCGGCAAGCCGATCGCCACCCCGGAGTGGATTGAATCCGGCCCGAACCGCACCGCCTATCTCTGGCACTGCTGGGCCTGCGACTACCTGTTCGAGGCGGTGGCGTATTTCGACGAGGCGGAGCCGGAAGCGCTGGCGGCCTGATGCGGGCGCTGGTCTGCCGCGCTATAGCGTTTTCGCGCGAAGTGGGTACCGGTTCGCGCGAAGAAAACGCGTCAAAACAAGAAACTAGAGCCCGGTTCTGATTCAATCGGAACCGAACAGGCTCTAGGCGGCCGACTGACGGCTCGGCTGGCGAACCGGGAGCTGGATCCGCACCACCAGTCCGTGCGGCTGTCGGTCATGCAGCGTCAAGTCGCCGCCATGCGCCAAGACGATGCTGCGCGCGATCGACAGGCCGAGGCCGAAACCTGCGGCCTCATCCATGTTGCGGGCGTCGTCGCCGCGCACAAAGGGTTCCAGCATCATCTCCTTGCGGGCGTCGGAAATGCCCGGACCGTCATCCTCGATGTCGATGGTCATCGTATCCGGCGACGCCGTCAGGCGGATCGTCGCCATCGCGCCGAACCGGACCGCGTTCTCGACCAGATTGGTGACGCTGCGATGCAGGTCGTCGGGCCGGACCGTGGCCATCGCGTGTTCCGGACCGTCATACACTACCTTGTGGCCGATGTCGGCGAACTGATCGCTGACCAGTTGCAGCGTGGTGGCGACGTCGGCCAGCGTCATGGATTCAAGCTTGCGGTCGTTGCGCAGGAACGAGAGCACGGATTCCAGCATCGAGCGCATCTGGTCGAGATCGCGCAACATGTGGCTGCGATGAACCTCGTCGGCGATGAATTCGGAGCGCAGCCGCAGCCGCGTGATCGGGGTCCGCAGATCGTGGCTGATCGCGGCGAGCATCTTGGTGCGGTCATCGATCAGCGCGGTGATCCGCTCGCGCATGCGGTTGAGCGCCCGCGCCACCGAGCGGATTTCTAGCGGTCCGCGTTCAGGCAGCGGCGCGGCGGCGCCGTTCAGGCTGAAGTTCTCGGCCGCCTTGGCGAAGGCCGACAGCGGCGCGGTCAAGGCCCGCGCCGCCCACAGCCCGAGCAGGCTGACGCAGATCACGCCGAACAGCAACGTCATCATCCACGGGCCGCTCCAGAATGGACGCTGCCGCTGGTCGCGCAAGAGCTTGGCCGAGATGGCAGCGCCGTCCGGCAGCACGATGGCGACCTTGTGGAGGTCGGCGTCGTTGCTGACCGAAAAGATCCGGTAACTGCTGCCGAGGTGGCGACGCAGGCTGCGCATGTCGGATCGGTCCAGTTCGCTCGCCGCGGCGACCGGTCTGTCGGGCAGGCTGGCAATCGCGAGCTGCGGGAATGCCCGCGCGAAGTCGGCAAACAGCCGCGGCCGCTGGTCCGCCGGCGTGGCACCGAGCAGCACGACGGCGGCGGCAAGCTGGCTGTGGCCGCGGTCGATGGAGGGGTCGAGCTGGTCCGGCCGATGCAGCAGGAAGGCCACGGTGATGATGAGGTGGATGGCGATGATCGAGGCGACCACCAGCGCGGCGATCTGTCCGCTGATACCCCGGAGATCCAGCGGGCCGAGCAGCTTCATGGTCCGCCGCTTGCGGCACCCGTCACCGCATCCACCGTGGGGGTGAACATGTAGCCGCCGGAACGCACGGTCTTGATCATGGTGGCATCCTGCGGATCGGGCTCGATCTTGCGCCGGATGCGGCTGACCAGCACATCGATGCTGCGCTCGAACGAGCCGGCGTTGCGGCCCTGGGTGAGATCGAGCAGGCTGTCGCGCGACAGCACGCGGCCGGGCCGCTCGCAGAAGGTGCGCAGCAGGTCGAATTCGGCGCTGGTCATCGCCACCCGCGCACCCGCCGGATTACGCAATTCGCGCAGCCGCAGATCGATCCGCCAGCCCAGAAAGGTGAGGACGGTGGCGCCGTGGCTGGCGCTGACCGTCTGGGCGGCGGCCTGGCGGCGCAACACCGCGTTGATCCGCGCCAGCAACTCGCGCGGATTGAACGGCTTGGCGAGGTAATCGTCGGCCCCCATTTCAAGTCCGAGGATGCGGTCGACATCCTCGCCGCGCGCGGTGAGCATGATGATCGGCACCTGGGATTCGGTGCGGACCTTGCGGCACAGGCTGAGGCCATCCTCCCCCGGCAACATGACATCGAGGATGAGGAGGTCGATGCGATGGTCGGCCATGGTCCGCGCCATTTCGCGCCCGTCGGTCGCCGCGGTGACGTTGCAGCCATTGGTGCGCAGATATTTCGCGATCAGCGTCCGCGTCTCGCGGTCGTCCTCAACGACGAGAATGTTGGGCGGTGCAGTGGCCATGCGGACCTTTGACGATGATTCGGATCAACTCGCGAGGGATTTTTGTTTCCGGATATTTCTGGCGCTTCCTCCGCAACCCGACGCAACACCTGAACGGGGCAACAACAAGGTCCCGTTAAGATGATTAACCCTAACGTGGCGGCGTCTTGCAAGAACCTTCGGAGCCATCATGACCTCGATCTCGGCAACGTCCGGCAGCGGTTACCTGTCGCCCCTGCAGCAATTGCAGGCCGAACTGCAGTCGGAAGTGAACTCGGGCGCCATCAGTTCGTCCGATCAGAGCGCGCTGTCGGCCGCGCTGACCGACATCAATTCCTCGCTGCAGGCCGGCAGCGCGAGCAATCCAGGCGGCGGCACCAATTCACCGCCCGGTGACCTGAAAACCAGGATCGACAATTTGATTGCCGGCGAGGTGTCGAGCGGCAAGCTGACCAGCGCGCAGGCCACCGAATTGCAGGGCGTTTTCCAGGCCGCGTTCGCCGGCGGTCCCGCTGATTCGAGCGGTGCCAGCGGCACCGCTGCGACCGCGGCTGCCGGTGCGGTGGCTCCGTCGGGGCCGCCTCCTGGCGGCGGACCGGGCGGCGCGCACGGCGCCCATCACGGTCATCATGGCGGCCATGGCGGTTCGTCCTCGACCAACAGTTCATCCACGACCGGCAGCACGGGCAGTTCGTCGGACACCAGCTCCGCCGACGATATCCTGCAGCAATTTCTCCAGTCGCTGCAGGATTCGCTGTCGAGTTCGTCGCAGAATTCGTACAGCGCGACCGGCAGTGCCGCCTCCGACAGCGCTTCGTCCTTCTCGGCGCTTCTGATCAACTACCAAACCTGACGCACGCCGATGCAATCATCCTTCGCGAAAGGGCAGGATGATTGGCCTATCGTTGCGGCGAGGGATGATTGCCCGATCATGCGATCTGGCGGTTGACAGACTTGCCTGGGTGCGCCGGGAACCCGGTCGCCGCCGCGGCGTTGATCAGCCTGATCGGCCTCGGGAGGGTCGGATGGCGGACGTCCTCACCAAACCACACCAGTTGATTGCGAGCGACCGGGTCGAAGGCACCGCGGTGCGCCGGCCGAACGGCGACAAGCTCGGCCATATCGAACGGCTGATGATCGACAAGGTTTCCGGCCGAGTCTCCTACGCGATCCTCAGCTTCGGCGGCTTCCTCGGCATGGGAACCAGCCTGCTGCCGCTGCCGTGGGCCCGTCTCGCCTACAACCCGGAGTTCGAAGCCTATGTACTCGACATCGACGATGAAGAGCTGAAGCGGGCGCCGTCATTTCGCGCCGACAAGGATTTCGACTGGGGCGATCGTTCGCAGGAAGCCGAGTTGCATCGCTATTACGGGATCCCGCCCTATTGGGGCGGTTTCTGATCGCGGCGCAAACGCGAGCGCAGCCGTTCGCCGGCAGCAGGCGCGGCAGGCCACAGGCGCAATGTTCCCAAACGCCGCAAAAATCATTGCGCGGCGCCTTGCCGAAAATGCATCCGGCGATGGGAACGGCGGACCAACTGGCGGGTTTCTTCCTTTCCAAATTCTAGCTGGGAGAAAATCACATGTTGGCTAAATATATCGCGGCCGGTCTGGCCGGTTCCGCCATGTTTGCGACGGTTGCGTTCGCACAAACTCCGACGACCAATGCCGACCGCGCCGGCATGGCGCCGGCGGTGACGGCGGATTCCTCGACGTTCCAGGGCGACTGGCGGACCTCGAAAGTCGTCGGCCTCAACGTCTACAATGACAACAATGAGAGTATCGGGTCGATCAACGATCTGTTGACCGACAAGAGCGGAAACATCAAGGCGGCGGTCATCAGCGTCGGCGGCTTCCTCGGCGTCGGCTCCCATCTGGTCGCGGTTGCCTTTGACAAGATCAAATTCGTCAACGAGCCGGTCGCCTATACCGGCATCGCCGGCACCAGCCCGGCTGGCAGCAGGCCGGCGCCGACCACGACCACCGGCGCCGCCGGCACCAGCACGGCACCGGCGACGGCGAAGGCCAACCCGTGGTATCCCGACCACGCCGTGTTCAACGCCACCAAGGATCAGTTGAAGGCGATGCCTGAGTTCAAGTTCTCGAGCTGAGTCCGCATCGCATCAGGCTGACCACGGCAAGCGCGCCCGGCAACCGGGCGCGCTTTTTCGCTGGAGCGTTTGCCAGGAGCGCAAACGTCTACTCTGTCATTCCGGGGCGATGCGATAGCATCGAACCCGGAATCTCGAGATTCCGGGTCTGGTGCTTGCGCACCATCCCGGAATGACGCTTGTAGTTAGTGCGACTTGATCAGCGGGCAGCCGCCCTTGTCGAGCGGCCGGAACGCCTGGTCGGCGGGGACGGTCGCGATCAGCTTGTAGAGATCCCACTCGCCCTTCGACTCCGACGGCTTCTTGACCTCGAACAGATACATGTCGTGGACCATGCGGCCGTCCTCGCGGATGTGGCCGTTCTTGGCGAAGAAGTCGTTGATCGGGGTCGCCTTCATCTGCGCCATCACCTTGGCGGTGTCGTCGGTACCGGTGGCGTCGATGGCCTGCAGATAATGCATGGTCGCCGAGTAGAGCCCGGCCTGGATCATGGTCGGCATGTGCCCGACCTTCTCGAGGAACTTCTTGGAGAAGGCGCGCGTCTCGTCGTCGCGGTCCCAGTAAAACGCGTCGGTCATGATCAGGCCCTGGGCGTCCTTCAGACCGATCGAATGCACGTCGGTGATCTGGAGCAGCAGCGCGATCAGCTTCTGGCCGCCCTTCGTCAGGCCGAATTCGGCGGCCTGCTTCAATGCGTTGTCGGTGTCGCCGCCGGCATTGGCGAGCGCGACCACCTTGGCCTTCGAGGCTTGCGCCTGCAGCAGGAATGACGAGAAGTCCGAGGTATTGAGCGGGTGGCGCACGTCGCCAATCACCTTGCCGCCGCTTGTCTTCACGACGTCGGCGGCGTCGCGCTCCAGCGCCGCGCCGAAGGCGTAATCGGCGGTGATGAAGAACCAGGAATCCTCGCCGCGCTGGACCATCGCCTTTCCGGCGACGTTGGAAAGGGCGTAGGTGTCATAGGTGTAGTGGACGAAAGTCGGCGAACAGGCCTTGCCGGTGAGGTCGGAGCTGCCGGCGCCCGAATTCATGAAGATCTTGTTCTTTTCAGTCAGCAGCGTCGACACCGCCAGCGCCACCGACGAGGTCGGCACGTCGAACACCGAGTCCACCTTGTCGTTGTCGATCCAGTTGCGCGCGATGCTGACGCCGACATCGGGCTTGTTCTGGTGGTCGCCGGAGACCACCTCGATCGGCTTGCCTTTGACCTTGCCGCCAAAATCGGCGACCGCCATTTGCACCGCCACCAGCGAACCCTTGCCGGTCGCGTCGGCATAGAGGCTGGACATGTCGGTGAGTACGCCGATCTTGACGACGTCGTCGGAAATCTGCGCGTTCGCCGCGCCGCTACAGGCGGCAACAACGAGCCCGGCCGCAACCGCGGCTGCAATTGACTTCATGGACACTTCTCCCTGGCTTTTGGATTTAATGCAAAACTCCTTTAAGCGGCTTTCGGCGCGCTCGCCAAGCTGACTTTCGCCCTAACCCGGCCGATTACCGCGATCGGCCACCGAACTGCGCGATTCACGCCGTCGAGACCGCCATTGCGGGACCGGCAGCATTGCATTAGCTCAACCTCGGCGGGTTTTGTCGAACCTTGAACGGAGGCCGATGCATGAGTCAGGAGTTCCTCATCGAAAGGCCGTCGCGCCGCCAGCTTGTGCAGGGCGGCTTCGCCGTGGCGGCAGGGTCGCTGCTGGGCGGCCTTCCGTCGGCGTTCGGTCAGGCCGATTCCCCGATTGCCACGCGGGCGATCCCGCATTCCGGCGAGCGAATCCCGGTAATCGGGCTCGGCACCGCGAACGAGTTTCAGGTGCGGCCGGAACCGGGCGCCAGAGCCAACCTGAAAAAGGTCGTCGACGATCTGCTCGCGCAGGGATGCAAGCTGATCGATACCGCATCGTCCTATGGTTCGGCGGAAAGCGTGCTGGGCGACCTGTTGTCCGACCAGGACCGCTCCAAGGTGTTTCTTGCCACCAAGATCGAGAACGGCGGCAAGCAGGAAGGTGCGGTCGAATTTCGGCGTTCGCTGCAACGTCTGCGCTATCAGCAGGTCGATCTGTTGCAATTGCATAACGTGCAGGATCATCGACAGGATCTGGCCCCGTTCCGCGACTGGAAGGCGCAGGGGCTGTGCCGCTATGTCGGGATCACCACGACATTCAAGAACGACTATGACGCCGCCGAAGCGGTGCTGCGCCGGGAAAAGCCGGATTTCTTTCAGGTCGATTATTCGCTGGCCGACCGCGACGCGGAAATGCGGCTGCTGCCGGCGGCGCGCGACGCCGGCGCGGCGGTCCTGACCGCATTGCCATTCGGGCGCAGTTCGGTGTTCGCGGCGGTTCGCGGCAAGAGCGTGCCGGAATGGGCCCGCGATTTTGACGCCACGACCTGGCCGCAGTTCTTCCTGAAATTTCTGCTTGGCCATGAAGCGGTGACGGCGGTGATTCCGGGCACCACCAATCCTGCCCATCTGGCAGACAACATCAGCGCCGGCCGCGGTCGCTTTCCCGATGCACGGCAACGCCAGGCGATGATCGAATTCTTCCAGGCCATCTGAATCAGGATCTGCGATTACGAGATCGTTATTTGGCGGCTTACGCCGCCCATGCTCTGCTTTGCGGTGAATGATTGGCGTTGCGCGTTGTTAGACAGATATCCGTTTGCCACCAGACCTTGGGGAGTAGGGGCATGTCCGATGCTGACCGCACCAGTTTCAATCGCCGGGTGTTGCTGCGTGCCGGCGCCGTTGCTGGCCTCGCCCTTGCCGCCTCACGCGGCGCTGTCGGCCAGAGCGGTTCGGCGCTGAAGATCGGCGTAATCGGATCTGGCTACATCGGTAGCACCGTCGGATCGCTCTGGGTCAAGGCCGGCCATCCCGTGCTGTTCTCCTCGCGCCACCCCGAAGAACTCGTGTCGCTGGTGCAGGGTCTCGGCGTCCTGGCCAAGGCAGGGACGGTCGCCGAGGCGGTTGCGTTCGGCGACGTGATTTTCATCGCGGTGCCCTACGGTGCCTACCCGCAGCTTGGCAAGGACTACGCCGGCGCGATTGCGGGCAAGGTGATGCTCGATGCCGGCAACGCAGTGGCGGCGCGCGATGGCGAGATCATCAACGAGGTGCACGAGGAAGGCATCGGCGTGACCTCGGCCAAATATTTCCCCGGCGCACATATCGTGCGCGCGTTCAATACCCTGAGCTACCGGATCCTCGCCGCGCAGGCCGGTCGCCCTGGCGACCGCATGGCGATTCCGCTGGCCGGCGACGACAAGGATGCGCTGACCGTGGCCTCGACGCTGGTACATGACGCCGGCTTCGATCCCGTCATTATCGGGCAGCTGGTTCGCGCGAAGGATTTCGCGCAGGGCGGTCCGCTTTATGGCCAGCAGCTCACCGCCGCGGAAATGCGCCAGCGAGCCGAAGCGATCAAGTAGGGATATCGGTTGATGGCATTCGCCGATGCTCCGCTGGGCGGCCCTCGACCCGCTTTCCATCGTTTCCTGAGCAAGATGATCGACGTCAGGCCGAGCGAGGTGCCGGCGCTGGCGTGGTCCTGGCTCTATATTTTCTCGCTGCTGTCGTCCTATTACATCATGCGCCCGATTCGCGACCAGATGGGGGTCGCGGGCGGCGTCAACAATCTGCAGTGGCTGTTCACCGGCACGCTGGTCGGAATGCTGCTGCTCAATCTGCCGTTTTCCTGGCTGGTCAAGACCTTCCCGCGCGAGACGTTCATTGCGATCTCGTACCGCTTCTTCGCCGCCAACATCCTTCTGTTCGCGCTCGCCCTGTATGCGGCGACGCCGGAGCAGACCATCTGGGTCGGGCGCATCTTCTTCATCTGGACTTCGGTTTTCAATTTGTTCGTGGTGTCGATCTTCTGGCAGATGATCGTCGACGTCTTCAATTCAGAGCAGGGCAAGCGGCTGTTCGGCTTCATCGCCGCGGGCGCCACGCTCGGCGCGATCTCGGGGTCGGTTTTCACCGTATCGACCGTCGAACACATGGCGTCGGGCTATCTGATGGCTGGCGCGGCGCTGATGCTCGAGGTCGCCGTGTTCTGCGTTCGCCGTCTCTCCGGCCTGTCGGGGGCCCTGTCGGAACGATCGCAGATCGATTTGCAACAGCCGATCGGGGGAACGCTGCTCGGCGGCTTTCGCGACGCGCTGTCGTCGAGTTATCTGCTGAATGTCAGTCTGTTCCTGCTGCTCTATGCGGTGACATCGACCTTCCTGTATTTTCAGCAGGCCGCGGTGGTCAGCCACAGTTTTCAGAGCCGCGCGGCGCAGACCGCATTTTTCGCGTCGGTCGATCTTGGCGTGAATGTCCTCACGCTGGGGGTGCAGCTTTTTCTGACCGGCCGGATCCTGAAGCGGTTTGGCGTGGGGACGACGCTTTCCCTGCTGCCGGTTTTCAGCGTCATCGGCTTCGGCGTGGTCGCGCTGCTGCCGGTGCTCTCGTCGGTGGTGGGATTCCAGCTGATCCGGCGCGCCGGCAATTTTGCGATCGCGCGCCCGACCCGCGAGGTGCTGTTCACCGTGCTGCCGCGCGAGGACCGCTACAAGGCAAAAAGCTTTATCGACACCGCGGTCTACCGGCTCGGCGATCAGATCGGGGCCTGGTCCTTTGCGCTGCTCACGGCGCTGGGGCTCGGGCTGACGGAAGTGTCGATTGTCGCGGCCGCGGTCTCGGGCTCGTGGCTTGCCAATAGCTGGTGGCTCGGCCGCAGGCAGGACGTTCTGGCGCGACGGCAGGCGATCAGGCCGGAGGCGGCGGGCTGATGCGGCGTTCCGCAATTGCGCTGCGTCATGTGCCGTTCGAGGATCTCGGCCTGCTCGCGCCGATCCTGCAGCGCGAGGGCTGGGAGGTTACTCTTCGGGATGTCGCGACCGATGATCTGCTCCACGATTCGGTCGCCGATGCCGGGCTGCTGATTGTCCTCGGCGGCCCGATCGGCGCCTACGAGACCGCGGCCTATCCGTTTCTCACATCCGAGCTTGCGCTGATCGAGCACAGGCTGGCGCGGGACTTGCCGGTGCTGGGGATTTGCCTCGGCAGCCAGTTGATGGCGAAGGCGCTCGGCAGCCGGGTGTTCGCCGGCCCGGTCAAGGAGATTGGCTGGGGACGCGTCGAACTCACCGGCGAGGGCGCCGCTTCGTGCCTCAGTCCGCTCCGGGAAGACGATGCGGTGGTGCTGCACTGGCATGGCGACAGCTTTGACCTGCCGCGCGGCGCGCAGCTTCTGGCATCGAATCGGCACTACGAGAACCAGGCATTCGCCTATCAGCGCAACGCCCTGGCCCTGCAGTTTCACCTCGAGGCCGATCCACGCCGGCTTGAGCAATGGTATGTCGGCCATGCCGCCGAACTCGCCGCGGCGAAACTGTCAGTCGCCGAATTGCGGGCGGCCACGGCGGCACTCGCCGAAGGCCGCGCCGCGCTGACAGACCGCGTTTTCACCCGTTGGCTTCGCGAGGTTGGCACGCCATGACCGAGATGGCCCGTGTTCGCTCGCGATGCGAAGCATCGTCCGCAGACGCCCGGCGTTGCCGCGCTCCTAAAAAAGGTCCATCGTCATTGCGAGGAGCATAAGCGACGAAGCAATCCACGCTTTTCATCCCTCACGATGGATTGCTTCGCTTGCGCTCGCAATGACAGCGTTTTCCATCGCTGGCATCACATGCCGCGGAGCGCCGTGACGGCGACGTTGATCGAGCCCTCGGCCTCCGCGATCACCCGCAGTGTTTTGGAGTCGAAGGCGATGTAGGCGAGCCGCAGGTCGTTGATGTCGGCCGCCACCCGCACGCCGCCCTCGTTGGTCTGGAAGTCAGAGATCGCGGCGGCGATCTTTTTCTGCGCGTTGGCCGTGAATGGCTTGAGATCGATCACCGCCTTGTCCGCCAGCACCTGTTGCAGATGCGGCATGGCCTCGCGTGCAGCAGCGCCGAGCAGTCCGAACGCCGCCTCGGATTCGACGGCGAGCTGGATATCCGTCAGCCGCAGGGTCTGCTGCTGCTGATCCAGCACCGGTCTGCCCCAGACATGCACGGTGGCTTCGCCGCCAAATCCGAACCAGCTTTTCCTTTCCTTGGCGTGTACCAACAGCGAGATCAGCAGCCGATCGCCGGATGCCGAGACCGTCGCGTGCTTGACCGTGACGTCGACCGCGCCGGAGCCATCCTCGGGGAACGTGCGCCCGGCGAATTCCGCTTCCACGATCTTGTTGAGGTCAGTAAAGGGCATGTCGATCGGCACGCCGATGCTGACCCCGGCCGGAGTCGGCGGAATAATCGATATTTTGTCCGGGAACGGGCAATCCGGCTGAGTCTGCCGGGCGGTGATCCGGGTTTCGGCCTCGATGCCGAGCGTCAGCGTCACCGCCGAGGCATCGACATGCGGCTGTTCGGCGAGCGCGCGGGTCGGCCGCAACTCCAGCCAGAGCGGCGGCAGCGACGAGGCTGCGCCGGTGCCTTGCAGCGGAATCGAGCGGCAGGCCTTGGCCCACTGCACCCGGGCGGCCTGCTGCAGGGTGGGATCGCTGCGCAGCCGCGCCTCTACCGAGTTGACCTGGTCGGCGATGGTCTTGTCGATCAGGGGCTTGACCTGCGCCGGAACGTTGACGCGCGCTCCGGCCACCGAAAGGCTGGTGTCGCCCAGGTTGACTTGCGCCGTCAGGTTCGGCTCGACATGCCAGGCCGCCGCGAGCTTCGGCCGCGACGTAAAGACAACGTTGCCCTTGATCTCGGCGCTGGCATTCAGCACCTTGATGTTGACACTGCCGATCTGCTTGGCAACGTTGCCGCCGAGCAGGCTGCCGAGCGCGTCTCCGACCGCGCCGGTGGCCTTCGATGACAGCGAGCCCGTGACGTTGAGGGTCCCGGTCAGCGGCGTTGCCAGCGACAGCACGTCCTGCCCGCCGGTCGCTGCGATCGGACCGCGCGAGGCGTTCCAGCCGATATCGGCGTTCTGCAGAATCTGCGAAACCGGATTGTCGGCCTTGCCCGCGAAGCTGCGCGGGGTGTTGCGCTCGGCGGCGTCGCGAATCGCGGCCAGCGAAATCGAAGTGGTGGCAAGGATGCTGGAGCTGCGCGACACCGGCGGCAGTGGCGGCAATTCGACAAGCACGGGCGCTGCCACCCTGCCGCGCGGCGCCAGCCAGTCCATCAGCTTCAGACTGGCAAAAAACGAAACCACGATTACCGCCACGGCAAACAGGATCGTCCTGTGACGAACAGCCAGACGCATCATCTCCTCGAACCGAATTCAGCGGGAGAGCCTACAGCGTGAGTTCAGGAGGCGCCAGCGTGATCGACGGCCACGCCGGTCATGACCTCAGGAATGCGGCAATACCGCGTAACGGTCGCAGGAGACAGAACCTGTTGCTGGCCGGAAATAAAATGGCGCAGACCCGCGCCATTTTGTTCCACGCTGCGGGCGCCCCCGGTCAGCTGCGCTTGCTGGCCGGATTTTCCGCGTGCCGGTCCATCGGCAGCACGATCACCTTGGTGCCGACATTGACCCGCGAATAGAGGTCGCTGACATCGGGATTGGTAAGGCGGATGCAGCCCGACGAAACATGGGTGCCGATGGTTCCCGGCGCATTGGTGCCGTGAATGCGATACACGGTGCCGCCGAGATACATCGCGCGGGCGCCGAGCGGATTGCCGGGGCCGCCGGCCATGTAGCGCGGCAGATAGGGCTGGCGCGCGATCATTTCCGGTGGCGGGGTCCAGTCCGGCCACTCGGCCTTCTTCGTCACCGACTGCGTGCCCGACCAGGTGAAGCCGTCGCGGCCGACGCCGATGCCGTAGCGGATCGCCTGACCACCGCCGAGGATATAATAGAGATAGGTATTGGGCGTATCGATGATGATGGTGCCCGGTGCCTCGCGCGTGGCATAGCTGACGACCTGGCGCTTCAGCCGCGCCGGCATCTCGACCGCGCTGCCTTCGTCCTCGGAAGGCGCTGCCTGGAGCTGCTGCGGCGCCGATTGCACCGGCGGCGGCGTCATGAAGGGAAACAACGGCAGCGGCGAAGCCGCAGCGGAAGCGGAGAACGCGACCGCGCCGATCGCCATGGCGCCGAAGGCGGCGGCACGGCGGCAATTCAGCTTCAATGCATTCAGATTGAACATGGCTCGTCCCCTGTTTTGACTGCCCATCGCGCCGTTCGGCGTGTTGTTGGCACATGCGTAGCGGGCAACGGTTTCAATAGGTTTGCGTCAAAGGCGGAAAACGGCTTCGTCGAGGTAATGAATTGTTTCATGACGGTTTCGTGCACCCGCCGCATCGGAGGGTTAACGAAAAAGCCGCCCGACACTTCGATGACGTCATACGCCTGATACATCCCTGGCCGAACCTTGCGGGAGCAGAGAATCAACCGGCTGTCGGGCTCCCCTGATGCGGATTTTGGTTGCGACCGATGCTTGGCATCCGCAGGTGAACGGCGTGGTTCGCACCTTAACCTCGTTGGCGCGCAGTGCCGCGGCGCTTGGCGTCGAGGTGGAATTTCTCACCCCCGATGGGTTTCCCTCGCTGGGCGTCCCGACCTATCCGGGATTGTGCGTAGCGTTGCCGAACCGGCGCGAGATCGCCCGCAGAATAGAAACGGCGTCGCCGGATGCCATTCACATCGCGACCGAGGGGCCGATCGGGTGGTCGGTGCGGGCCTATTGCCGGCGCCGCAAACTCGCGTTCACGACCTCCTACACGACACGCTTTCCGGAATACATCGCGGTTCGTAGCCTGATTCCGACCGCGCTCGGCTACGCGGTGTTGCGGCACTTTCATGCAGCGGCAGCGATGACGATGGTGGCGACCGACTCGCTCCGGCAGGAACTGCGGGCGCGAGGCTTCGGCAGGCTCGGCAGTTGGACCCGTGGCGTCGATACCGATCTGTTTCGGCCCGACCAGCCGGCCGCGCTTGATCTGCCGCGGCCGGTGTTCATGACCATGGGCCGCGTTGCGGTCGAGAAGAATCTCGAAGCCTTTCTCGCCCTCGACTTGCCCGGCTCCAAGGTGGTGATCGGGGATGGCCCGCAGCGGGCCGAGCTGCAGCGCCGTTATCCGCAGGCGAGGTTTCTTGGCGAGAAAACCGGTCGGGACCTGACCGCCCATATGGCGGCAGCCGATGTCTTTGTATTTCCGAGCCGCACCGATACGTTCGGCGTCGTGCAGCTCGAGGCGCTGGCGTGCGGCACGCCGGTGGCCGCGTTTCCGGTGACCGGTCCGCTCGATGTGATCGCGGACCATCCTGTCGGCGCGCTGGATGCGGACCTGCAACTCGCCTGCATCCGCGCGCTCGGGATGTCACGCCGCGCATGCCGGAGTTTCGCGGTCGAGCGCTCCTGGGAAAACAGCACGCGGCAATTTATCGGAAACCTGACGGCACTGCACCCAAGCCGCGTCCTGCAACCTGTGCGCCGAGTGGCGCACAGAACGGCGCGCGGCTAGTCAACCATCCACCAGCACAGCAGGAAAATCACCATGGCTGAAATCATGAAACTCAAAGCGGCGCGGCCGCTTGATTTCGATCGCGAGATGGTCGAGCGGGCCTATGACTGCTGGGCGCCGATCTACGATCTGGTGTTCGGCGGGGTGTTCGGCCGCGGCCGGCAGGCCGCCATTCTCGCCACCAACAGCATCGGCGGACGCGTGCTGGAGGTCGGCGTCGGGACCGGAATCTCGCTACCGCAATACGGCCCGAACCTGCGCATCTTCGGCACCGATATCTCGGCGGCGATGCTGCGCAAGGCGCGGGCGCGCGTCGCCGATCTGCGGCTCGGCAATGTCGAGGGCCTGGCGGTGATGGATGCGGAGAAGCTCGAATTTCCCGACCATTCGTTCGATGTGGTGATGGCGCAGTACGTCGTCACGGCGGTGCCCAATCCGGAAGCCGCGCTGAACGAATTCGCGCGGGTGTTGCGGCCCGGCGGCGAGATCATCCTGCTGAGCCGGGTCAGCGCCGACGCCGGCATGCGCCGCTTCATCGAGCAGCAATTGCAGCCGGTGGTGCGCCGGCTCGGGTGGCGGACTGAATTCGCCTGGTCGCGCTATGCCGAATGGGCCGCACAGGCCGACGGGATGGAATTGATCGAACGCCGCGCGGTGCCGCCGCTCGGTCACTTCTCGCTGATTCGCTTTCGCAAGGTGGAGAGCCGGGCCGCTGCCTGACGCGGCCGGCGTCGCGCTGCGCTGGCGCCGGCCGACATGTCATTATCATGTCGTCACATGCCGGACATCGAATCGCTATAGGCAGGTGCCGAACCCGGAGGGCAACATGATCAAGAGCTTCATGACGGCATTGCGAACGCAGCGATGGGACGATCACCGCTACTACCATCACAGCCGCATCAATCAGAGCCTGCACTTTGTCAGTGCCTCCAGCTTTCTGGTCGGTTACCTGCTGATGTTTGTCGATCCGGTCGCCGCCGCCCTGGTCGGCTGGCTGGTCTCGATGACGACGCGCCAGGCCGGTCATTTCTTTTTCGAACCGAAAGGCTACGACCACGTCAACCAGGCGACCCACGAGCACAAGGAAGAAATCAAGGTCGGCTACAATCTGCAGCGCAAGATCGTGCTGCTGACAATCTGGGCGCTGTCGCCGCTGGTGCTGTTCCTCGATCCGACGCTGTTCGGAATGTTCAGCCCGTGGACCTCGCCGGCGGATTTCACCCGCCAGGTCGCCAAGATCTGGCTGGTGATCGGCGCCGGCGGCCTGTTGTTTCGCACCGTACAGCTGTTCTTCATCCGCGACGTCGAGACCGGGCTGGTCTGGATGACCAAGATCCTGACCGACCCGTTCAGCGACCTCCGGCTGTATTACAAGGCGCCGATCTGCCTGCTGCGTGGCGAGCTGGTCGATCCCGGTCTCGAGAAACACGGCGAGCCGGCCTGAATGTGGCGACGTGGCGCCGGCTCAGCGCGGCCGCCGTCGCGTCAGCATCTCCTTGAGGATCCGCCGCCGGATGTTGTTGTTGGTGAGCGAAGCGTCGCGCCACCACCAGCCGTCCTGTTTCATCTGATCGGCGGCGGCCACAAAGCGCTTCGCCACCTCGGCAAAGTCCGCATCGCTGGTGTTGAGGCTGAAGATCAGGCGGCCGGTGCCGACCCAGCTCAGCGCCAGTTGTTGCGCCCGCAGATAGTATTGCAGCATCCAATTATAGCGCGACGGCTCGGTATAATGCACCATCCAGATCGACGAAAGATTGGCAAGGCGAACCGGCAGGTCGCGC
>Ga0182024_10009354_pt1 | contig 20292 bp, 19 predicted proteins | sample P32metaG_FD_120480 | JGI IMG/M metagenome (GOLD analysis project Ga0182024, IMG submission 120480) | Permafrost microbial communities from Stordalen Mire, Sweden - P3-2 metaG (Illumina Assembly) | ecosystem: Environmental > Terrestrial > Soil > Wetlands > Permafrost | place: Sweden: Stordalen... | reverse complement strand
TCGCGAGCGGCGCGCGGTCGGTGCCGTAGAATTCGAGCTTCAGATCACTGAACGGCAGCTGCGGCGTATTTTCAAACGTAGTCGTCAACTGGCCGGTCTGTTCGTTCGGGGTCACCTTCCCCGCGAGCTTTACCAACACGCCCGCGGTGGGATCTTCGGCCACGAGATACAGCGCCACGAGCGAGCCGAAAGGGTTTTCCAACGGTTCGGCGAAGTTCTGCGGAGCCGCGAGGTAGACGGCGCCTTCCAGTTCCTGTTCCAAGAGCGGCGTCTTGATCTTGACGTTCGCGACCTTCGAGGCGTTCGGACAGAAGTTCACGCCGGGTTCCAGGGGCGTCGGCAGTTCGGAGGTAAATTCGTCGGCGCCAGATATCGCGTTTACGCCCTTGAAGCCGATCTCAGCATTCGAGCACGCCTGCAGCCCATTCGCGGCGGACGGGCTCAGCTGCATACCCGCGGGCAGCGTGACCGTCGTGTCCTTCACGTCCGCCTCCGCGAGCCCCACCGGGTTCACAGTCGCTTCCTGCGGAACGTGCAGATCGACGTTCAACCCCGTCGGCGTGCTGCCAGCCGTCCCATCCGGCGTAACATCGATCGACGGGCTGAAGTTCAGCCTTTTACACCCAGACAGTTCAGGCAACGACGTACTGTCCGAAACCAGGGTCCCAGGTTGCTCCCAGGAATCGACGCTCAACGTCGCCTTACGCGGCACCGCACACGACGTCGGATTCGTCAACAACGGCAACACCGGCACATTCACAGGACATTCACCCAGCGTTACGGCCGGGCCTTCGCGTTCGACTTCGTCCCCACGCAAACCTTGCTTCCCTTCACTTTCGTCCTTGCTCAAGCATGTTCCGCGCCGCGCGTTGTGGCTCGCTTCGGAGGGCACTCCCCAGATCGTCACCTTGCTCGCATCCACCTCCGCGGCCGCCGGAACGTTAGAGACGTTCACTGTAATGCCGTAGTCCCAGCCGGTACGAACCGACGCATTTAGGAACACCGGCACAATCGTGTCCACCTTGAACGCGAACTCAGCCGCGACGCCAGGCGACGATTCGAGATTATAAACAGAATCATCCACGTGAAGCGGGCGTCCTGACACGTTGATGAAGTAGCTGAGCGCCATGCCGACCACCGTGTCGTTCGGGCACTGAGTCGAGATGAATTCCACATAGGCGCACTTCGGTGTGGCATCGGGATCGCCCACAAAACCCGGCGGCAATTCGAGCCGCGCATCCTTCAGGGTGCCCTGCGAGATTCCCGCCAGTGAGGGCTGATTAAACGTGAACGTGGTCGTCAGCCCATACGGATGCGACCCGGCCTGCACATCCGGCGAGCCGTTCTGGTTCGTCGCGGCCACGCTGAACTGTTCCAACCCGAAGTCCGCCAGCGCCGACGACGCCGACACCATCGACGCCGCCGCCACGAGCACTCCACACAGTAGTATGCGACGCATCACTTCCTCGCCTTCTTGGAGCGGTTACTGAACTTCTTCGCCTTCTTCTTGACGCATTTGCGGTGCTTCTTGACGAGGCCCTTCTTACACTTCGCGGGCTTGGACTGTTTGGGTTTGACCACCGCCGGTGGTGGCGGAATGACGTTGCCGGCGCCGGAGAACGTCGCGCTCGCAGGCGCCTCGAAAACAGACGGTTGCGGGGAGACGGGCCCCTCGCACGAATCAGCGTTATCGCACGGCGACGCAGAAACAGGCACCGGGAACCCGCCATCCACACGCGCGTCATACACGTCGAGAAGGAAATCCGTGTCCTGCGGGAGCAGCTGATCGTCGGTCGCGATGAACACATCGTCCCCGCTCGCGCTCGCATCCACGAAGTAGGAGTCGTAGCCGCCCGCCACATAGGAAATGGGATAGACACGGCCATCCTCGTACTCATAGACATTCTCACGGCCGTTACTATCCTGCGCTACCAGCGCATCATCGGTCTGGAAGAACAGACGACTGCCGTCTTCGGAGAAGTTGCGCTGAGTGTAGTCATCACGCGCAACGTCCTCATTGCTGCCTTCGTTGCCGAAGCTCGACGGTCCGACCGGGCGCGCGCCGCTCGGGTTGCACGACGCGCAGACCAACGTGCCGGATGTCGCATCATAAGAGAACACCTCACGACAGGCACCGGCACCTTCACACTCGCCCGTCGTCGCCTGTTCGTTGTTATATCCGGTCAGGCTCCTGGTCGACAGGAAAGCCAGGTGCGTGCCGTCCGGCGTCTCACGTATCGTATTGATGCCCACAGTAGACGGAATCCGGTTCACGGGATGCGACCAATCGGTGTTATCGCCGACGCTGCTGAGCGTCGCGACGAGCGTGATCGCGCCTTCGTGCTCGAGATACAGGTTCGGCTGACCAGAGACGGCGCGGGCGGCCAGTTCGCCTTCCGCGACGAAATACACATACGACCCGTCTTCGCTGATATCGACGATGCCCAGCACGCCCGCGCCATCCACATCGCCGGCGTTCGTGTCGACCGTGAGATCGGTCAACCGTTCACCCGCCGGCTTGTCGAGATCGTATTCGTAGAGGTTTTCCGCGTTGTCCGCGGGACCCGTCTTCGCATCTTCGGTCAACTCCGCCTTGCTCGTGAAGAACACCCTCGACCCTTCCGCACTCGCACCGGCGTATTCCGCCGCCTGTGGACCATTGGGATCGGGGACAGTGAGCTGCGAGGCGGACACCTCGACCGTGCACGCATCACTGGAAACCGTGCATTCTTCACCGCTCAGAGGGCTCTGCGGCTGTTCGGGATTCTCCCGCACATACAACTGATGTTCGGGTTCGCTGCTCATGACCACCCGCAAACCGTCGTCGGACACACCACGCCACAAAGTCGTGATACCGGCGTACGGGACGCTGACCGCCATTTCAGTGCCGTTCGGAGCGATATTGACCTGACTCAACCTGCCGTCCACCCACTCATATATAGACCGAGAGTCAAAGGAGAAGACAATATGACTGAGGTCCGTGGAGGCGCCGTAAATGTATATTTCTCCTCCGGAGTACCCCCCGCTTCCCGCCAGCCCGCCGCTCGTCACCAGCTGGTAAGAGCCGTCAGCGAAGTCGTGTACATAGAAGTTGTAGTCTTCGGGGAGAGCATCACTGGTCAGAGGAACGTCGGTTTCCGCTACCCCCGCCGAAAGATCCGGCGTAAAGATCAAGGATTCATATGCACTTAAGATATTGGTTTTGTTGAGGATGGAGAACGGCGGCGTGATCCCCTTCGTCGACCAGTCGGCCGGCCCGCGCCGGGAGAGATACTGACTGACAAACCGCGAGTCTTCAGCTCCGGGGAAGGAGCCAAACGAGTCATACGTGATCGCTTCGCCAGACGCCGAAGCACGGTCGTATTCAGACGAAATCTGTCCCGCCTGGGCCGCGTTGCTGTCGTTCTTGTCCAGCGGCGAGACCATCTCATACGCCCGGCAATCAGGCAACTCGAGACCGTAGGGCTGTTCCGCGCGAAGCTGTTCGTTGGGACATTCCCCTTCAACGGCAAGAGCAGGAGCAGCAGAGAGGACGAGAGCGCCCACGAGGACACAGAGCACAGCAACAGGCGCAAAGATCAGTCTGTGATCGTTCATCGTTCCCTCTCTCTCAGTTCTCAGAGGGAAAGCAGCTTTGTGATTCTTTCTCATCATCTCCCCTTCCCTCTCCCAATCCAGTTAGTCCCCAAAACACTTTGACCCTTCGTGCCGAGGAGGCCGGTCTTTCGTTGTGACGAAAACCCGGCGCCCCATGTTTCGAGTGGATTATATATGACACAGGTTTCTTTCTCCATATTTCGATAGTCATTGGGACATCCCGGGCGGCCGTGAGACGGGTGGGCCGAGGCCCACCCGTCTCTAGCATGGTCGTATTTAGATGCTATACCGCCGTTAGTTTTTCCCCGCTTACCAGCTTCTCATTGACTGTGCCGGTTAGCGAAAAGGCGAATCCGAATACTTCAAGTTGCGGAGTCTGTGGGATTTGGGTTGTAGGAAAGGTGAGCTTGACCTCACCGTCGGATTCGTTTTTGACTTCCGCGGCCATGTCGCCTTTTAGTTTGCCGGTACCATAACCTGTCCCGGCGCAGGGTGCTCCTTCGAATTCAAGCGTGACGATTTCTTTGGTTAGGCCTACCTTCTTTTGTTCGAATTTCTCGACCAGCTTCCCTCCTACTTCTTCGAGCAGGGTCGGTATTTCGGTAGCTTCGATAGTTCCCAGCTTACCACCCTCGTTCTTGACTTCACAACCTGTTGTACCTGTTCTGCATTTTTCGAACTTGAGGCTGGTCGCTTTACCTTTTCCTGCGGCTTCCACAGTGCCCGTGTCGGTCACTGCTTGACACGTAATTGTCAGGCCGGCATAGGTCATAGTAAATGCGCCACCGCTAGAGGACACCGCTTTTGCTGTGGTGATTCCCACTCCGTTGGCCTTCCATTCGTGCGCCGACGCCGCAGCGGCGGCGACAGCGCTGACCGCGAGCACCGCCACAAGCACAACGAGTACGCTCCTGAACTTGGATCTCATATGCTAGAATCTCCTTCGTATCGTTCGGTGCCGGACGTGATTTCCCGCAAAGAGATGCGTTCGGCACCGGGTCTTTGTTGACAGCGCGTCCGGGCAGGCACGGAGCCTCGTCCGGACGCACGATTCGGGCCCGCGGACGGGCGCAGTCGATGAGACGGCTCGCCCGGCGAAGGCTCGCCGGACTCCGGTCCGGGGGCCAGGTCGTCAACGAGGCGCCCGTCTCGCACCTGAGAGACGGACGAGGCCGAAGGTCGCAGCAGGACCAACCTGGCGGGCTTGCCCCTGCTTCCTCTCGTATCGCTCCTTGACGGACTCATCGGACAGCTCCACCTTCCCATGATCGGCTCTACTCCCGTATCTTAGCCTCGCAACGCCAAACGTTCCTTTGATAAGGAACCCGACGTAAACAATTCTGTGCATCCTAACAGGACACGCATCACTCTGTCAACCCCCAACTGACGCAAGCCGAAAGGCCGAGAAAACAGCGTCGTGGTCATTACCCAATAAACAGCACCGTGAAACAGTCGAGGATGCCTCGCCGATGCTCCGCGTCCCGTCGCGCGGCTGCGGGCTCCAAACGCTGTTTTCCGCCGTCAATACTGGCGATTGCAGTACGGTTCGCCCCGCGATGACCCCGCGACAACCACCGAAGCCCTCGATAAACACCGACTTGTCCGGGAGCCCCCAGACCTCCAAGAGCACCCAGCGCCCGCGGCTGCTGAACGCGATGACCGAGGTCGCGGTGCACGAGGGCTACGCCGCCGCGAGCATCGCGCGGACGATCGCGCAGGCGGGCGTCTCGCGCCCCACCTTCTACGAGTACTTCACCGACAAGGACGACTGCTTCCTCGCCGCGCTCGCCGACAGCCACCAGCAGCTGCTCCCCGAGATCCACCAAGCCATCCAGAACGCCCCACCCGAGCAAGCCGCGCAAGCCGCGATCGCGGCGCTGATCGACTTCGCCAGCTCGCAGCCCACGAGAGCGCGCTTTCTCCTCACCGAGCCGATGGCCGCCGGACCCCAAGCCCTGGACGCCCGCGACCGGGGCATCACAGACATCGCGCACATCATCGACGAAGCCCACCAGCAAGCGCCGGCGGACGCCGCCACGCCGGACCTCTCAAGCGGAATGCTGATCGGCGGCGTCTACCGCCTGCTCGCCTCCCGCCTGCGCCGCGCCGCGCCCGACCTCGACCGACTGCACCAACAGCTGCTCCACTGGATCGCAAGCTACGAGCAGCCCGCCGGCAAGCACCGCTGGAGCACCCTCGCGCCCGCGCCGCCCGTCCCGCCCTCCCCGTTTCTCCCCGAAACTCCCCTCAGCCCGCCCCAGCCGCTTCCACCCGGGCGACCACGCGTCACAGAGCAGGAGGTCGCCGAGAACCACCGCCGGCGCATCCTCTTCGCCGCCGCAGAGGTCGCCCGCGAAAAGGGCTACACCGCGAGCACCGTCGAGGACATCACCCACACAGCCCACGTCAGCCGCAAAGCGTTCTACCACCTGTACGCGGACAAGCAGGACGCCTTCATGGCCGTCCACGAGCTCGTGCTGCAGAACGTCGTCTCTGTAACGGCGGCCGCGTTCTTCGCCGGCGCCACCTGGCCCGAGCGCATCTGGGAGGGCATCCGCGCATCGCTGCAGTTCCTGCAAGCCAACCCCACGATCGCCTACTTCGGCTTCGTCGAGTCCTACGCCGTCGGCCCCGGCGCCGTCCAACGCATCGAGGACAGCCACATCGGCTTCACGATCTTCCTCCAAGAGGGCTACCAGCACCAGCCCCGCGAGCACGACCCCTCCCGCCTCGCACTCGAGGCGATCGCCGTCACCCAATACGAGCTCGGCTACCGCCAAACCCGCCACGACCCAACCAAGCTCGCCCGCTACATCCCCCACCTCGTCCACCTCGCGCTGACCCCGTTCCTCGGGCCGGCCGAGACCAACAAGTTCATCGACGCGAAGATGAAGGGGTAGCTCGCCCGCGGGCCTGGGAATGACCTGCATCGGCTCGGACGCCCGTTCGCGGCGCCATTCGCGCCAGCCGTCCCCGGCGCGGCGTCGCGGACTGGTGGACAGACCGCGCACTCATAGAGGTCCTCGGCGCGCTGAGCGTGTGGCGCTCACAGCTCGACACGGGCGTCATCGTGTCCGGTTTCGGGTGGCCCGGGGCGCCTGCCGCGATCCGTAGGAGCCCTATTGACCACTGTTTTGGCTCTGTAGAGCCATTTCAGGGCACATCAACGTGTCCCAAGTGACCTCATATTTGCGCAGTTCGGGACATGGTTCGGGACACGGTTTCGCGATCGGGAGGCGGCAACTACAATGCAGACATGAGCGCAGCGAGACCCAAGCCATCCTCGAGCCCCCCGACGGCGCAGCCCGTGCCTGCCAAGCAGACGCGGCTCGCGAGCGGGCTGCCCGGTACCGACCGCGAGCGCGCCGAGCAGCGTCGCCGGCTCGCCGAAGAACATCGCGAGACGCTGCGCCGCCTGGGCAAGTAGCCCGTGCCGATCAGCTACCCGGAGTTCGGCGACTTCTGCGCCGTCGCCGCCGAGCTCCTCGGCACCACGCCCGAGCAGATCGCGCGCCTGCCCAACATCGGGCTCGCTGAGTCCGCGCTCGCCGCCCCACGCGCCGGCTTCGGCGATACCGATCTTTACCCCACGCTCTTCGAGAAGGCCGCCATCCTGCTGGAACGCTTGGCACGCAACCATCCGCTCCCGGACGCCAACAAGCGCACCGCGTTCCTTCTCACAACAGTCTTTCTGGAGACCAACGGCTCGCCATTGCGGGGCGCTCTGCCAGATGTCGATGTGCCGATGGTCGAGCGGATCGCCGCCGGTCAGGCCGCGCACGATGAAGTCCTAGCCTGGCTGTCCGAGCGGACCGCACCCCTCTGATCGGTTCGGGACACGGTTTCGCGATCGGATCAGCCAACCGCGACGAGGTCCGCGGCGCGAGCGTCGATGTTGGAGCTCTCGCCAAGCTCGGTGATCTCGTCGACGAAGCCGACGACGAGATGAGTTCCGAGCGCATCGGCGAGCCTGCGGAGCGTCTGCACGGTCGTGGGATGCTGCCCGCTCTCGATGCGCGAGATCGCGGAGTGGCTGGTCCCCATGCGCTGCGCCAGCGCGGCCTGGCTCAGCCCCAGCTGACCCCGTCGGCGTATAACGATCCGCGCCAACGCCTCATACGGCGCGAGCCTCTGTAGCTCAGCGCGATACTCCGGGTCGCGGGCACGCCGGCAGGACCGCGCCCGCGCACGGTCTGGCGGGTGCGCGCAGCTAGGCGGCCGCGGTTGAGCGAGATCCACGCGAGCGAGGCCGTGTCTGTCACGGTTCCGCGTAGCCTTCGCAGAACTGCGCCGCTTCCGTCGCTTGTGCCTGCAGGTTTTCGGTGTAGACGGTCGAGCCGTTCGCCCCGAGTATCGTCAGTTCAGAGGGCAGTGCGCTGAACACGCCGTAGACGAGCGGCCCCTTCGCGTGCAGGCGCGGTTCGATCGTGACTGCGTTCAGCGCGACGGCACCTTGGGGGGTTTGCGCGACCACCGACGTTCCTGGCGGCGGAAGGATTCCGTAGAGGATCGCGTAGGGGTGCGGGGTGCGGCCGATCGACAGCGACCAGGGGAACGCATTGCTCGCGCCGGGTCCGATCGCTGGTTCATTTAGTTCCGGGTCGACGCCGACATCGATGCTGAGGAGGGGCTTGAGGATGTCGGAGGGCTCGGTGCTGAGACTGCCGAACGCGCTGATCGTAAACAGTGCCCCTTGGGGGGTGCGCCCGCTGGCGAGGTTCTCGACCGTCGGAAGGCCTTCCGATTCATCGCGTCGTTTGACACAGCGGTATCGCGGAAGTTTGACGGTAAGAACGACACGCTCGCCGGCGTTCAGCTCGACGAGGGACACCGCGTGGCTTTTGCTGCCGCGGATCTCTTGGGCGTAGATGCCCGCGGGGCCACCGTGTCGTCGCGGTATGCGGACCACGCGCGAGTGAATCGTCTGTCCGTCGGCGAGCACCAATCTGGCCGAGCGCACCGAGGCCGGCACGGCGGTCTGGATCGTCTCGATGCCGGCTTCGCAGAACACCGCGGGGTGCCGGTACCGGGGCGAGGAGAGGCAGATGGGATTGTTGGGGCCGCCCACGATCAGCACTTCGGGAGCGCCCGGCCGTGTGTATGCCACCGTCGCCGACCGATGACAGGAGTCCAGAGCGCCCAGCGGGCCGGACCCGGTGCTCGCCTGGAAGCGAGTACCGGCGGCGGTGCGCCCGTGGCCCAGAGTGACCTGCCTGGGTTCTTCGGTCCCCACTCGCGGGAACCCGATGGTTCGATCCAAGCTGGAAACCGTCTGCGCGGCGGCAAAGGTGCTGGCAAGAAGCTCGTTTTCGACTGCGTTGGTTTTGCGGGCCAACGCTCGATCCGATGCGTTCTCGTAAGGCTTCAGCAGCGTGCCAAGCGAACCTTCTCCCCGCTCGTCGCTCATCCGAGCCGCTCGTGAAGCCTCGAATTCCCGACTGGCCGCCGACAGGGCGCGATAGCCGCTCTGGACCCACGCCCTCGCGTCGGCGCAGAACGGCGGAGCGGGGGCGGAGATGGTTTCGAGCCTGGCCGTGATCCCGGCCTGTACGTCCGAGGTGATCGCCGGGTTGCTCCACGACAGCTGGCGTACTTCGGCGGCCCAGACTTCCTCGGCCGCGCGATACAGGCTCGTGCCGGGCCGGTCGACCGCCGTAGCGAGCTCCTCCTCGATCGTTTGCTTCTGCTGGGACAGGCGGGCGTTTTCGCCCCTGACACGGGGTGGGGGCGCCGGGAACGGCTTCAGGGACGGTTCCTGTGGCATACCCGACACCACCCCGGGGCATTCTCGAGCGATCTGCGCCGCCGCCGCGCTCTCCGCGCCGCGCGCCGCGGCGGCTCCGTGCAACAGCGCCGTGCCGAGCTTGTACTGGGCGATCAGGTAGGCGTGCGTGGCATGCTCGTCGGATCTCGACGCAGCGGCGACCGACACGCTGCCGCACAGCGCCGCGGGGATGAGGACGAGCGCGGCGCCGACCCGCCCCCTCCATCGCCCCAGCCACCGCTTCCGCCGTGAGCGCAGCGGCAGGCTGCGACGTCGACTGCCTTCGTTCGCATTCACAGACGGCGAGCATATAGTGCGCGAACGGACACGCCGCTTGACGTCACAACAAGCTCACGGGTGCCGCCCAAGTGGAGCTCCTCCTGAATCTGTGGTGGGAGCAGACTCCCAGCGGCCTCCGAGGCCGTGACGACCTGCAGGCCAGATACTTCTTCATGGCGGTTTCCTCCTGTCTCGGATGGACTTCACTCACCCAGAACGCTGCCAACCGCGACGGACGCTTACTGCCCGCACTTTGGGCGCGCGATCACCGTGCTGGATGCAGGCGTGTCGCCAGCGGGATGCCTTCAAGCGCACAGGCATAACGAAATGCGGCGTCCTGGGCACAACGGGCCTGAGCACGCGTCTGATCGCCGCTCGGCAGCACCGTGTCCATCCCAAGCTCACGCCACCGTTCGGCGATCGGACCGTGTCGGCACGCGTCGCCGACGAGTTGGACAGCCTGGCGTCGCTTTGGCGCCCAATGGAAAGAAATAGAAAAAATGGAAAGACATAGAAAGGACTACTAGGGTAGGGCCGTGAACGCAGCTCGTCAGAGGAACCCCTTCAAGCCCACTTTCGGCGCGTCGCCGCCGCTGCTCGTGGGGCGCGACGAGCTGCTCCAGGACTTCAGCGAGGCGCTGGAAGTCGGGCCGGGCGCGCCCGCGCGAGCGACAATCTACACCGGCGCGCGCGGCACCGGCAAGACCGTGATGCTGAACGCCGCGCAAGAAGAGGCGCGCACCCACGGCTGGCTCGTGGTCGCGGAGACGGCGACGCCGGGCTTGCTCGAGCGCCTCACCACGGAACATCTGCCCCGGCTCCTGGCCCAGCAGGACCCGAAGGCGAAGCTGAGGACGCTCTCCGGCTTCACCGTGCCCGGCAGCCTCGGCGGCGGCCTCACATGGGATACGACGGAGCAACACCCAGCCGTGTCGGGGCTGCGCTCCCAGGCCACCGACTTGTGCAACATCCTCGCCGCGCAGGAGACGGGGCTAGTGATCAGCGTGGACGAGCTACACCGCGACTTGCTCGACGAGCTCGTGCAGCTGTGCACGGTCGTACAGCACGCGTTCCGCGAGGGCTTGGAGCTCGCGTTCCTCGGTGCTGGCCTGCCCGCGACCGTCAGCGACTTGCTCAGCGAAAGTGTGCTCACGTTCATGAGGCGCGCCGAGCGCCATGAACTCGGCAGGGTCGCGGACGACGACGTCGCGCTTGCGATCCAGCGCCCCATCCTCGACGAGGGGAGGGCGATCAAGGACGACGCTCTTCAGGAGTGCGTCGCGGGAACCGGCGGTTACCCGTTCCTGATCCAGCTCGTTGGCTACAGAACGTGGCAGCAGCACCCGAAGGAGAAGACGATCACGGCTGCGGACGCCCGCGTCGGCGTCGAGCAGGCGCGCAGGCGCCTCGGCTCCCTCGTCCACGCGCCCGAGATCAAGGCCTGCTCGGACATCGACAAGACGTTCCTTCTCGCGATGGCGAAGGACGACGGGGCGTCCAAGACCAGCGACATCGTGAAGCGCATGGGGGTGACTCCGGACTACGCGAACACGTACCGCGTGCGCCTCATTGAAAGGCAGCTGATCGAATCCGTGGGGCACGGCCAGCTCAACTTCGCGCTCCCCGGCCTGCGCGAGTACCTGCGCGAGCACGCGGCGATCTCGCACATCACCTCTTGAGTAAACGACACCGCGCTCGGCGCGCCGACGACGGCTCCAGACAGCCTCGCCACGCCTGGCGCCGCTTGGACGTCCGCGCCACGCCCTCGGGAGAAAAAGCCGGGAGAAAACTTTTGGTTGTCTACTCCATCAGCGTCCTAAAACCGCGGTTTTCCAGGCTCTTCTCCAGCGCGCCCGAGAGGATTCGAACCTCTGACCTTCGGTTCCGTAGAGGGCCGATCGGCCCCTGTTTTGGCTCTGTAGAGCCATTTCAGGACACATAAACGTGTCCCAAATGACCTCATATTTGCGCAGTTCGGGACATATTTCGGGACATGGTTTGATCGTGATGGTGTGGTGCTACCATGATGCCATGACCAGGAACCTGACCTTACGGCTCGACAGCGAGCTCGCGGCGGACGCCGAGGCGATCGCCCGGGCGGACGGCACGAGCCTGAACGAGACCATCAAGCAAGCGCTCACCGAAGCCGTGCAGCGCCGTCGCCACGACCCAAAGTTCAAGGCCCGCCTGCGTCGCATCATCGAAGAGGACCGCGAGCTGCTCGAGCGCCTCGCGCAGTGAGCACCGAGTACCTCGAGCTCGCGGACTACCTCGCGATCGCCGCCGAGATCACCGGCCTCGACGAGCAGACCCTCATCAGGGTCACGAAGCTCGATCTCGCCGACTCCGCACTGCATGCCCCCGCCGCGGGGTTCGGTGAGGTCGAGTTCTACCCCGACTTCATCGAGAAGGCCGCAGTGCTCGTGACTCATCTCGCCAAAAATCATCCACTGCCCGACGGCAACAAGCGCGCCGCGTGGGTATCGCTCCGACTATTCATCGAGATCAACGGGTGGTCGTGGAAGCCGGCCCCAAGCATCGACGACGCCGAGCAGGCCGTCCTCGCGATCGCCTCCGGCGACTGGACACAGGACGACATGGCGGGATGGCTCGAGCGCCACCTGCAAGGACCAGATCGGGGGTAACGTTCCCCCGACGCGCCGAGGATTCGACGCGCTCGCCTCGGGTCAGCGGCCCCAGCCGCCGGCGGATTCGTTTGTGATCTCCGCCATACGCCGCAGCCCGGCTTCCGCTGTATCCCGTCGTTGGCGATACCTATCGAGGGCGAGAACGCGTATCCGACGCTGATTGCCAACCCGCCGGTAGGGAATAGCCTCGATCTCGAGCAGCTCATTCAGGTAGGGGCGCGAGACTCCCAAGAGCTTCGCGGCGACCTCCGAGGAAACCTCCTCGTCGACGTCGAACACCAGCAGCTGCCGTCCGTCGACCTCCTGGGCCTCCAGATAGCGCCGCAGCAACCCCACAGGCACCAGAGCCTTGGTCGCCGCCTTGGTGGAGATCCGCACCTCAACCATCGCCTCGTCCGCGAGACCGGACAGCGCTTCGCGGGCACGGCGCTCCACGCCGAGCGCCTCCCTCGGCGCCGGGGCGAGGGCCGTGCCGGCCGTGATGCTACGTGTCGTTCGAGTCGTAGTCATTTGAGCCTGTTAAGGCTATCAGCCTTCTCGCAATACTCGAAATAACAATTGTACGCGGGCGAACGTCTGTCCCTGCTCATCGCGGGCGAAAGCCGTTCGCGGGCGCGTCGATCCGGGTCTCCTGCAGCCACTCCTTCAGATCCTCGGGGTTGAAGCGGACGTAGTGGCCGAGGCGGTGGTAGGGGATTCGGCCCTCGCGGGCTTGCGCGAGGAGCCATGTCGGAGGGACGCCGAGCATCCCGCTGGCGGCCTTGGCGTCGATCAGCGCGAACGTCGGGCTGTCGGCGTGGACGGCGCGGCGCGTGATCTGGGCTGCGGCGTTGCGGGCGCGTGCCCAGCGCCCGGCCTGTGGTGGGCTCTGGGGTGGGGCGTTTGGAGCGGGGTGGGTGGGGAGTGTGTTCAACGTGCGCATCGCTGCCTCCAATCTTGTCTGTGGTCGTTCCTCGGCGTGTCTCGGACGTCCGCTGCAGCTGCGCCCGTCGGGAGGGCCGGGCCTAGCTTTGACGCCGTCGATTTTGAGGGCGGTGATCTCGATTCCGTCGGCCCGACCCGGCGGCGATAAGCGCAGCCACCACCACACGCACCCCTCAGTGATGCAGTTGTGGCGGAGGCGCTCAGCACGGGGTTCGGAGCTACGCCGCAACCTCTGGCGCGACCTCGGGCGCGGCGTCGGGCGCGGCTTCGGTGGTTGCCGGGGTCGTTGCCCTGAGCCGGTCGATGCGCAGCTCCGTCGGAGGATGCGTGTGCTCGGTGAGCCAGAGGAACGGGATTGGGTTGTCGTGGATCAGGGCGTGGATTTCGAGGAAGTCCGCGAGCTCGTCCGCCTGGCCGAGGCTGGATGCGTACTGGTCGGCGTGGTACTCGCGTGTTCGCCAGTAGCGTCCCCATACGGGGCCGGTGAGCCACAGCCCGAGGCCGCCTTTGGCGAACAGGGAGGTGATGAACAGGAACCGCAGGAACCCGAACAGGGCTTGCGTGAGCCCGGGTTCGAGGTCGAACACGTCCGTCGCGGGACGCGGGGTGTATTGCAGGCGGGGAAGCAGTTCCACCTGGGGCCTCTGCCTGCCGGCTTCGGCGCTGGCGCGAAACGGTGTGGAGAACACAATCAGGCGATTGATCGCGGCCGTCAGCCTCGCGTCGGGGCTACCGAGATGCCCCAGCTCGTGCGCGAGCACCGCAGGGAGATGATCCGTTTCCAACAGACCTCGGGAGATCATCAGCGCGTTACCGCAGACCGCGGCGTCGGGCTGGGGGCTGTCGATCACGAACCAGTGCTTCGGCAACGGCAACGGCCTCGCCGCGTTTGACTGCAGCAGCTCGACTGCATCGTCGTATGCGAGCTGCTCTCGTTTGGAGGGTTCCCGTCCGCCGGCGCGGGTGCGCCACCACCACGCGCCACCGAACGGGTTGAGGAGCGCGAGCACCGACCACACGGTCGGGATCAACACGACCAGCGCCCAACTTGGGCTCCCCTGCGGGTTGCGTTCGATCAGCAGCACCGCGTAGGCAACCAGCAAAGCGAGCAAGTACCGCGCAATGACCACGGGGGCTTCGGCGATCAGCGCGAGGGCATACATGGCCAGCGCCCCGAACGAGAAGAACGGCCGTTCCCGCTCAAGAATCACGAGGGCACCGTCGCGGGTCGCCAGCAGAAAACTACGCATGAAGAATCTCCTTTTTTCTCAGAACGGAAGCGTCCTTGCTTCCTTCTCCGACGAACCACCCCCCAACGGGACACTCTCAGCGAAAGTTTTTCCGCCGGCCGGCCGCCCCGGCGCGGGGGCCTGGGAGACGATCTCCGGCAGCGGCGCGCTGACCGTTGGCGCCCGCGGGACCTGAACCTTCATCGCGCGTCCGCGGCTGATTAGATACGCCATCCCCGGGTCGAGCGCACGGACCTTGTTCGGGTCCACCTTGAACTGATGCTGCGAGCGGGCGGAACCCGCTCCGGTCGCGCCGTCGCTTGAGAACTGCGTGCTGTACTCCATGCCTTGCCTGGTGCCGGCGAGGGCGATGATCTCCTCGGGTGTGTTCACGCGATGGCAGACCACGCTCTCCACGCTCCCGAGGATGCGTGCGGCCTCAGTCTCATCGCCCATCCCCGCGACGACCTGCGGCGCCAACACCAAACCCGTGTTGAAGCCCCGCGCCTGCTCAACCCTCGCGGCCATCCCGGCACTCGATGCCAGCGCCGAGAACTCATCGACGATCAGCAAGCAGAACTGAGCCTTTGCCTTGCGACCGGTGAAGTAGTGCGCGAAATCCTCGAACAAGAACCGCGCCAAACCACCGGCCTCCTCCCGCAGCGCGAGGCTGTCGAGCAGCAGATATGCGGCCTGGGTGTCCTCCCACGCCCACTTCCCGTCCAGCGCGCCACGAGTCTGCCCGAAGAACGCCTCGTACCGGAGCCTGACCTGCGCGACCTGCGCCGGTGTCAACGCCGCGACAGCACTCGAACCCTTATGCGCCGTGGCGAGCAACGCGTGATTCATCCTCGCGAGCACTTCCCCCGATGACCGTGGCGGTCCATCGGGGTGCTCGCACACCAACCTGAGTGTCGTCTTCGCGACATCCCTGTACCACGCCGCTGGACCGTCGCTTGAGTAGTCGATGATCTCCATCAACCTGCCCTGGATCTCATGCGCCTCCCCGCGCCAGCCGTCAAACGGCTCGTTCGGGAACACCCTCGTCGTGCGGCCCGCGTCGGCCATCAGGCCACTGAAGCGCTCCGCCGTGTCACGATCGCCCTTCCCGTCCAAGTAGAACACGGGGGCGTCGCTCTCCTTCGCAACCGTCCACGCGAGACGCAGCACCGTCTCGGTCTTCCCGCTGCCAGTCGCGCCGCACACGAGCACATGCCTGCACAGTCGGGCTTGGGAGAGCAGCACCATCCGTCCGGCGACGGGCAGCGCACGCTCACCGGAGATGCGGTGCGCGATCACGAACCCACGCTCGCCTTCGGCCTCCGCCATCAACGGCTCGGGTGCGCGAGCGGGCACGCCCGGATGCGGCGATGGCTGACGGCGACGCCTGAACGCTCCCCGCGCGGCTGCGGCGGTCGTGTTCATGGCAGGCGCCGGCTCTCTATCCCACCATCCGGGCTGGGCAGCCCGCGCACCCCCAACGCCGGCCAGCGCCCACTCTCGGCCAGCTCCGTGAGCTGACGGTGCGGCCCGGCGGCACAGAAATACAGCACCGCGTCAAACCGGCCCGACAGCTCGTCGAGGATCACAGTCACACGGCGGCGGCTCTTGACCGTCAGCTCCACCTCGATCGCGACGCGGCGACCCTCGGTGATCGCCACACCGTCGGGCAGGTGCTCACCGGATCGACGCTCCCTCACAAGGACACGCTCCGGCACCCACTCCGTCGACGGCGCACGACCCTGAATATGCAGGCGCACGTCGTTGACCGCGGCGACGTGCGCGAGCAGCCCGATCCGGGGACGCCACACGCCGCAACCCGCGCCGCACGCCGCCATCCCAGCGGCCGTCGGCGTCACCCACGCGGGCTCACCGACGAGCACCCTGCGAGTCTGCACGAGCCCCGCGGCACGCAGCCGCGCGACGGTGCGCTGCACCGTCCTGGGGCCGCAGCCCATCAGCACCTCCAGCTGGTCGACGCGAGCGCCGTACTGCTCGGCCAGCCAACCCAACACCTCGAGATCGCGGCGGCGCAAGACCTCGTGTCCGGCGCGAGCAGCCGTCCGAGACGCCAGCACCGCACCCCGCGCTCTGAGCGACAGCGGGCGTAGACGGGCGCTCATGGCCTCTTCCCCTTCGCAGCCTGCTTGGGTTGCTCACGCAGATGCCAGCCGTCATCGCGGCTCACGAACCTTGTGCGCTTCCCGCGATACAGATGCGAGGACACCCTGGCGAGCGGCACGTTCAGCGCCTTCGCGATCACTCCCGCCCGTGAACCGGGGTGCGCCTTCAGATACGCCGCGACATCGTCCTGGGAAATCTGCGGCGCGGGACCCTCCCCCATCAACGCGGCACGCGCGGCACGCAAACGCTCACGCTCAGCCAACAAGGGCTCATAGCCGGCCAGCTCGCCGTCCAGCACGGACAGCTTCTCGTCGATATCGGCTACGACACCCCGGGAAGCCGTTCCGAGTACGCCACGCGAACGATCAGCCATGACAGAACCTCCAAGCTCGACAGCATCAACACAAGCAACTGCCCACCGCACGATACATACACATCACGTCGCTGTCAAGCATGATGTCACGCCACTCCGAAATCTAGCGCAAGCCTAGATTCCCCAGCCCCGCCAGGCCGCCCGCCGAGCCGAACCACGCCTCTTCGTTTTGTTGTTTTGTCTTTTTCTTCTTTTTCTTTCTTTTTTCTTTTTCTTCCTTCCTTTCTTCCTTCTCTCTCTGGTCCCACCCCTTCTACTTCTCTTCTACCACTCTGCCTACCCCCTCCACCTACCTATTGGTCATTGACCACCCTCATCGAAAGCTGAGAGGGGGGTGGTCAATGACCAACCCCACCACACCCTTGGCATCCCAGGGGTCGGCAGAGTGGCTCTACAAAGCCAGAAACCAGGGGTGGGACCGGGACCCAAACCTGACGCGAAACCTGACGCAGCCCACGACAGCTTTTACGACACGTTTCGCGACACGATTGCGGCCGTCTTCAGAGCATTCACGCCCCCGCCGCCGGCACATCCCAGTGCGTCTGGTCTGCTGGACTGTTGGCCTTGGGGATGGAAGGATGCCTCGGTCCTTGGAGACACCATCCGCCTGAGCAGCCCGAGCGGGTGGTGCGACCGCTCAGGGCTGCGGTCGATAAGACCCCCCCGCTTGGGCTGAATCCAGCGGCAGCGCGCACGTGGGATCGCGTTGCAGCGGACCTGCGCGCCGGGGTCGCCCATGATCGTCAGCGGGCCGCTCAACCCCCCGCGGGCCCCAGCGCGACGATCCGGCGCGCCACGCCCGGTCCCGCCAGCGTCACCTCGAGCGACCGGCCGCTGAGCTGGGACAGCAGCGCTCGGCCCTGCGGGGAGAGCGCCGAGCGGGCCGAGAGGCTCGCGCCGGGCGCGATCGCGAAGCCGACCTTGGCGAGCCTGACCGTGAGGATGCGCGTGGAGACCGTCTGCCCGCGGTCGCTTCGCGCGATGCGCTGCTCGCGCACGGTGATCGTCGCCTCGGCATCACCGGAGCAGACGCCTCCTTCGCCGTCGCATGCGAGCACGAGCGAGAGAGCGCCGTCGCCGAGGCGCACCGCGCGGCTGCTGGCAAGGCCGGGCAGCACCGGCGCCGCGACCAGAGCGGCCGGCAGCGACGCCGTGGCGGGCGGGTCGCCGGCGAGCGCCCGCGCCCATCCCTCGACCCAGGCGGCGATCGCGTCGACGCGCGTGAACACGGCCGGGCTGTCGGCCGCGCATTCGCCGGCGCTGTGGCTCGTGACGCCGATCTGCACCATGCCCCCGGCGGCAGCGGGCTCGGCCACGAGCAGCGGACCACCGCTGTCCCCGAAGCACACGCCCGTCCGCTCACCGGAGCGGTCGAGCGCGCAAACATCGCTGGCGGGGCTGAGCAGCGAGGATTCGCGTTCGCACGATCCCGGGCTCTGCACGACCGTCGCCGCCCACTGCAACCGTTCGACCTGGGTGGCCTGCCCGTAGTACTCCTCACCCCACCCGGCCAGCAGCGCCGCCGTCCCTCCAGGTACGTCAGCGGCGAGCGCGACAGCCGGCGCGGTCGTGGGAGTCGCCAGCTGCAGCAGCGCGACATCGCCGACCAGCGTGTGGCGATCGAAGCACGGGCACGGGATCACCCTGACGACGGCGGACACCTGCCTTTCCGGTCCGGGAGCGGCCCAATCGACGTTGCCGGTCGTGACCCGATACCCCGCAGCTTCGTTGACGACCCCGGTCTGCATGTTCTCGGCGCAGTGACCGGCCGTGAGGACGAGGTTTGGCGCGAGCACCGTCCCCGAGCACTGCCCGACCTCCTCGCCGCGCACATCGAGGATGTAGGCCATCCACGGGAACGTGTCGGGGTCCGCGGGCTGACCGCCGATGACCGCCGCATGCGCGCGCTGGGGCCGCACAGCACGGGGAGCTCGGTTGCTCGCACCGGCGGCCTACGGCACAGCGATCGTGGCCACGAGAACGGCGACCGCGAGAACCGCACGCGCCGCCACTCGCGACCGGGTCGCCGCGGGGAAGCGCGCAGACGACCGCTCGAGCCAGGGGACCACCGAACGAATATCGGCACGAACCGTCAGCGGCTGGAGCTCAACCGCGACCTCCCTGTCCCGTTTCGTCTCGCCCACCGAAGTATCCAGGTCACGATGTATGAGCTGAGCGACCGGCGCGTCGAGCAGGCGCTCGCCGGCGCCGCCGGCCGCGGCGTCGATCGCTCAAACAGCCTCCGCGTCCGCGTCGAGCTCCTCCCCCGCGTCCCGCGGCCAGGGATCGTCCTGCGGCGCGGAGCTGACACGCCCGGCGCCGACCCGCGCGACGCCGGCTCGTTCGAGCGCGGGACGGCGCGGCGCGAGCATCAGCCGCGCGACCTTCGGCGAGACCATGCGCGTGCGCGGCACGCGCCGCCGGTCCGGCAGGCGCACGACGTTCGCCGGCGGGGCTGCCGGCGCGGGATCAACGGGCGGCTCAGGAACGGCCTTCGGTGCCGCAGGCGACGCCACCCCGGCCGATGGCCCGGGTGCAGCGTCGAGCATCCTGAGCTCGCCCCGCAGCCGGTCGTGCTCGTCCACCGCGCCTTGCAGCTCGCGCAGGCGCTCGTGGGTCTCGTGCTGGATTCTTGTGAGCAGGTCCTCGGACATCACGCCGCCTCCCGCTCACGCACAATCGACGCCACAGGCTCGGCAGCGCGCTCTGCGCCCCGCCCTGGGGCGATCCGGGTCGCCGCGTAGACGCCCGCTTCGATCTCCGCCGCGATCTCCGGGTTCTCGTCCAGGAACACCCGGGCCTGCGCACGGCCCTGCCCGATTCGCCGCCGGCCGTAGGAGTAGTGCGCGCCGGACTTGCCCACGACCTCGAACCGCACGCCGAGATCCAACAGACACCCCATCGTGTCGATCCCCCGCCCGAACTCGATCTCGAACTCGGCCTGGCGAAACGGCGCCGCGAGCTTGTTCTTCACCACCTTCACCCACTGCACCCTGTTACCGACAGCCACGCCATCCCCATCCTTCAGCGTCTGAATACGGCGGATGTCAAGGCGCTGGGAGGCATAGAACTTCAACGCCCGCCCACCCGGCTAGGTCTCCGGTGAGCCATACACCACGCCGACCTTTTCGCGGAGCTGGTTCGTCAGCAGGCACAACGTCTGCGTACGATTCAGGCCGCCCGCGAGCTTGCGCATCGCCAACGACATCATCCGCGCCTGCAACCCCACCGTCACGTCCTCCATCTGCCCTTCGATCTCCTTACGCGGCGTCAACGCCGCGACCGAGTCGATCGCGACCACGTCCACCGCGCCCGAGCGCACGAGCACGTCCGCGATCTCCAGCGCCTGCTCGC
>Ga0182024_10009353_pt1 | contig 20294 bp, 18 predicted proteins | sample P32metaG_FD_120480 | JGI IMG/M metagenome (GOLD analysis project Ga0182024, IMG submission 120480) | Permafrost microbial communities from Stordalen Mire, Sweden - P3-2 metaG (Illumina Assembly) | ecosystem: Environmental > Terrestrial > Soil > Wetlands > Permafrost | place: Sweden: Stordalen... | reverse complement strand
CGTCGAATTCATTACCGCGAATACCGACCTGCAAGCGCTGAAGCTTTCGCAAGCTCCGGTGAAGTTGCAACTCGGTGCGAAACTGACCAAGGGGCTTGGCGCCGGCGCCAATCCTGAGGTTGGCCGTAAGGCGGCGCTGGAGGATACGGAAAAAATCATTGAGGCGCTGGAAGGCTCCGACATGATTTTTATTACCTCGGGACTTGGCGGGGGGACCGGCAGCGGAGCCGCGCCCGTGGTAGCTTCGCTGGCGAGCGAACTGGGCGCATTAAGCGTCGCGGTAGTGACAAAACCATTTGCGTTTGAAGGTAAGCGCCGCATGCTGCAAGCCGAACAGGCTTTACAGGAACTGATTGGCGCGGTCGACACGGTAATCGTGATTCCTAATGAACGCTTGATGGAAACAGTAGAGCGCGGCACGAGCTTTTTCGATGCGTTCCGAATTGCAGACGACATTCTGCGTCAGGCGGTGCAGGGAATTTCTGACATTATCACCGTGCCTGGGATCATCAATCGCGACTTTGCCGATGTGAAAGCGATCATGTCCGGGCAAGGCTACGCGGTGATGGGCACTGCGGTGGCTACCGGGACGAATCGCGCGGTGGATGCTGCGAATCGCGCCATTGCCAGCCCTTTGCTGGAAGACAATTCCATTCAGGGCGCGCAGGGTATTCTCATCAACATTAGCGGCAGCTCAAGCCTTACGCTGCACGAGGTGCACGAGGCTTCCAGCGTCATCCAAAAGGCCGCGCATGAAAACGCCAACATTATTTTTGGCGCGGTGCAGGATGATGCCATGAAGGACACCATCAAGATCACGGTTATTGCGGCAGGGTTCAAGGACGCCAACAAAAAGAATACACACCAGAAGCCGTCGTTCCTGGCAAAGACCTGGAAGGCTGCACCGGAAGTGCAGGACGTGCAGGTGTCGCAGGGGCAGGAAGAAGCGCCTGCTCCGGCACCTGCGGCGCCTAGCGTAGTACACCAGGTTGCCCTGCAGCAGCCGATGCGCGAAGTTCGCAACGAAGTAAGAAACGAGCCCCGCAACGAACCTCGCAACGAAGTCAGAAATGAAGTACGGAACGAGCTGCGGAGCGATTCGCGCAATGAAGTGCGGAACGACCTGCGGCACGAAGTGCAGATCGACGATCTGGACGTGCCGACGTTCTTGCGACGCCAAGCTCAAAAAGCCTAACCGGATTGGACGTTTCGAGGTTCAACTTTTCAAAGGCGCAGGCAACTGCGCCTTCTTTTTTTGCGCCCGATATTATATCCAGCCTAGTGAAGCAAAAGTGGTGATGGAGGCGCAGCCGAGCGCTACGCCGAGGACCATTCCGGCCAGAACATCGCTGAGAAAATGCATGCCGAGGACAATACGAGAAGAAGCGATGCTTAGCGCTAAAAAGAAAAGAGTGGCTTCCAGCGAAGGGTAAAAATAACTCAAGACGAGCGCGATGGAAAAAGCCGTCATCGTGTGGCCTGAAGGGAATGAAAATTTATCAGGCGGCAAGACCTTAGACCAGCAGTGCGGCTCGAACTGGCAAGGCCGCATGCGATGGCTCAGATGCTTGAGACCTTTGAAGACGGCGATGCCCACCAGCGCCGCCGATCCGGCCGCTCCTATCGCCGCGAGACGTTGCTGCCCACCCCAGCCCAGCAGCATGATGCCAAGCCCGTACCACAACCATCCATCTCCGAGACGCGTGGACCATATCATCCACATACGAAACCATCGCGGCGCACGCCAACGGTTCATCTGCCGCATCACGCGATGATCGCGGCTTTCGATGAATCCCCAAAGCATACGCCTTACAGTCACGGCGTCACCTCATGCGGAAGTGCCTAACGAAGTTCGCATCGGACTGGCAAAAGCATTTGCTAAAGAAGGTGCGAACGATAAATGTTCGTCCGGAAACAAATCGTGAGGCCGCGGCGCGACATCCCACAAAAGGCGAGTGCGTTTCGCGGAATTTTCCAGAGCCGCCGACCATTTTTTGCAGAAGCGGACTTCGTTGAGCCAATGGCCAGCGGTAACCAGTGGGACCAGAACGGCCAGCGGCGAGATCGCTAACGTCCAGGGCTTGTCGTGAATGAGAGAATTCACGATGCTGAATACATCGGCAGTGAGTTTGGCGTAGCTGCCGTGCATCCCGTGGATGCGCCCGTGGCCCTTCATTAGCCCAGCGAAGAATTCGTCGACCGTACGCGCGCCGGGGACCTCAGTATGAGTTAGGCCAACCCCTGCGATAGCGTGTGAATCGCTACCCGCTATAGCCACTTTTCCGAAACGAGCCGCGAGATTGGCAGCGTCCGCGTTGGCTTTGGCGCACATCTGGCCATTGCGGGCTTCCAAGGCGGGAGCGTAGGAGGCAAACCAGTCGAAATCGCGTTCGTCGCGGCGTCCGGTGAGCCCGGAAAATACATGATTGATGCTGAAGAACAGTTTTCGCTCGGTAAGGTACATCACCAGGGAGATGAAGTCGTTGCGGCGGCGCTGGATTTCCACATGATCTCGCTCGCGAATGTCGTATACCCCGACGTGAACTTCGGTGCCGGTCGGCATACGCACGGTGATCTCCTCGCTGAGGAAGAAATCGGGATGCTTACGAAGTATCTCGGCGGCGTCGATGGAGTCATGGTCGGTCATGGTGACGATGCCCATGCCGACCGATTTCAGGCGTTCATAGACCTCGGTGGCGTCGTTGTAGGATTCCCGGCAAAAGCGATTCAGAACCGGGGCGTTGGTCATGCCGGAAGCTACCGTGTGAACGTGTAGGTCGCAGCGCATGCAAGTATGATCCCGCAAGGATATGAACAGCCTATGAAGAGGCTAAGAATTATATATGAATGGATCGATGGAACTAATTGAACACATGAGGCTTATGTTGTTATCCACATGGCATGGTGTGTGCTCGTGCGCCAAGTCCAATATTCTGTGTAACAATCTGGCCATGACGATGGCAAAATCCGCCAAATGACGGCGGCCACTGCGAATAAAAAAATACATATCGTGTTTCACGATGCGGGAGGCGGGCATCGCAACGCCGCCATTTCGCTGAAAGCCATCATCGAGCAGCAGCAGCGACCGTGGGAGGTCGAGCTCGTTCAGTTTCAGGAGCTAACCGATCATCTGGATGTGCTACGGTGGGTTACGGGCATCCGCATCCAGGAGCAGTACAACACGTTACTGCGCAATGGCTGGACGCTGGGCGCGACGAGCCTGCTGCGCGTTTTGCAAACGATCATTCGGGTCTTTCATCGGCCGCTGGTGAGGCTGCTGGCGAAATATTGGCGCGAACATCCCGCCGACCTTCTCGTTTCGGTAATTCCACATTTTAACCGGGAGCTTTATGAGAGTTGGGCGGAGGCCTGTCCGGGCAAACCGTTTGTGACGTTAATTACGGATTTGGCGGATTTTCCACCGCGTTTCTGGATTGAGCCGATTAAGGACCAGTACGTGATCGCCGGAACAGAGAAGGCGACAGAGCAGGCTCGAGTATTCGGCCACGATGAGCAGCACATTTTCCGGACTTCGGGAATGATTTTGCGTCTGGATTTTTATGCCCAGGATGCGGAGAATATTGCTCCTAGCGAATTGCGAAAGCAGATGGGACTGCGTGAGGATTTGCCGGCGGCCATCGTATTGTTTGGAGGCTACGGATCTGGTGTGATGCACCAAATCGCGCGAAGGCTTGACAAAGAATCCGTGCCTCTGCAGCTTATTCTGATTTGCGGACGGAACGAAAAACTGGCGGCCAAGTTTCGCGCGGAATCGTGGAAATTGCCGGTGCATGTGGTGGGATTTACAAAAGACGTGCACCGGTTGATGCGCGCCGCCGATTTCATGATTGGCAAGCCTGGTCCGGGCAGCATTTCAGAGGCTATGGTCCGGGGTCTGCCAGTCTTGATTGAATGCAACGCCTGGACGCTGCCGCAGGAGCGCTACAACGCGGAGTGGGTGAGAGAAAAAGATGTAGGTATCGTGCTGAAGAATTTCCGCCATGTTGTTGATGGAGTGAAAAAGATGCTTGATCCGTTGACGTTAGCGCGTCTGCGAAAGAACGTAAAGGCATTGGATAATCGGGCGCTGTTTGAAATTCCAGAAATATTGGCGGCCTTACTCAACGAGCAGACAAAGACACAAAATCGCGAGCCGTAGAGTGCCGGCTCACTGCCGCAGTCGAACGGTTGATCCAACCCACACCACCGGCGCCATACACCAACCGACTCGTGAATAAACTTGTGGTCTGTCGGGATTGTTTGTCGTTACGTCCACTTGCGTACAGCGCGCGCGTGCGGAGAGAGGTTTAGGAGTGAGGTCTGCTAATTCGTGAGCTGAGCGTGTTCCGCGTGATCGGGATGGTGCAGATGAGGCCCAGTTCCGGACTTATCCGGTGGGCGTTGAAAGCGAGGCTTCATGCAGGAGGTGTAGAACCAGTGGATGGCCCGTTTCTTGGCGTCGCACAATTTTGTACAGCCTCGGCGGGTAAAGGCCTCATGGCAATGACAATAGCAGCTGGCGGTGGGGACGGCTTGCAGGCGTGCGGGTACGTCGCCGAGGAGACGTACGGCCGGAATGAGGATCAGGGCGCACACGGCGAAGGCGTGAAAATAGAAGCGACGCGAGAGGCCGGAGGGAGACGGCTTGCCCATGTTCCATCTTGGGACGGGAAGGGTAGAAAAACCCATAGGTCGAAGGCGAACGAACAGTTGTTACGAAAGTTCTAGGACTTGGTTTGGCCACGAGGCGGGAATCGCTTCGGGCGAAGATTCCCGAATGAGGCTGGGGGTTCCGATTTGAACCCGACCTAGAATTGGAACTGCTTCTGCATCGCCAGGAAAAGAAATTTGCAGATAAGAGGGAGTTTACGTTTTGGACGGAACGCGTCTAGATGGCTCTTCTTTTGCATTAGCAGGGTGAGATGGCGGGTTTTACATGACGAAATGTGAAGAACGGTGAGCGAGGGGGAAGGGGCTTGCTCATCACTTTTCACAGATCGTTCCCACCTGCCTCTGAGAGGGAAGCTGGATGGATGACCCCACGCCTCGGTGTGAAAACGACACTGACAACGGAACGCGCCTTCTCGGGGCTCCCGGTCCCAAGCGGGAGCCCCAACTTTTTTGAGGTATCGGTAGGGTTCCGGAGTTTTCATAGCGACTGAATCAATTGCCTGCTGGGCTGTCCGCCGCGTCTCTTCAATCATTCATCTCCGCAGTATTCATGTGCTCGCCTGATCTGGCGGGTCCATCCTTTCTGGTGAAATACCTTCCTGCGTCCTTGTCTTTTTCCAATTAATATAAGAGGAGCTTGGGAAGGAGGGATCCCATGGAATCACGGCCGGACATCCGCAAATATGGCGGAGAGGCGTGGCAGGCAATGTACGCTATCGAGAAATATCTCGAAGGGTGTGGACTGGAGCCCGGATTACTACACCTGATCAAGATGCGCGCTTCGCAAATCAACGGCTGCGCATATTGCATCGATATGCATTCGAAAGATGCACGTGCGCTGGGTGAAACCGAACAGCGGCTGTATGCGCTCAATGCCTGGCGCGAAACTCCTTTTTACACCGAGCGAGAGCGGGCCGCGCTGGCTTGGGCGGAAACGCTGACGCTGGTGTCAGAGACACACGTCCCGGACCGCGCCTATGAAGAGGTGCGAAAGCAATTTAGCGAAAAGGAAGTTGTCGATTCGACCTATGCGGTGGCCACCATCAATTCGTGGAATCGGCTGGCCATCGCTTTGCGCGCGGTTCCGGGGCGCTATCAGCCGGCGGCATCAAAGGCTGCGGGAAGCTAGTTGTTAGTGCGACACCCGAGCGCTGACGGATGCGGCTGATAGCAGCGAGTCCCGCAAGGGAAGTGCTCCAGAACGGACTAGGCGGGGATGATTTCGCTGCCGTGCTCCTGGACGATCCGAGTGACGGCGATGTTAGCTCCGGCAAGCGCTGCCACTACCTGGCTTTGACGTAGACGTGAGGCATCGTACTCGAAGGTAATCAGATTCTTCTCTTTGTCGAGGCGGAAGCGCCGAAGGCCGTAGATGTTCGCGAATTCTCCGAGGTGTTTTAACTGTTCTGGAGTCAGCGGCGATTGTAGTTCGAAGGTGATTTCCACGAGTGTCATGGCTGGAATTATATCAGCGACGGCAAGTTCATTCGTGATTTCTTAGGTACGGGCTGGCGATACAGATCGCGTTGACGCTGCGCCTAACGCAATGCAAGAGCAATTCATCTAACATGAGGGCATGGCTAATCCTGCGGGTCCTTCCGATCTGACAAATATGGGACTGACGACTTTGCATGCTGATGCGCGCGGCCGGGACCCTGTTTGCGGGATGACTGTCGATCCCGGGAACGCTGCGGCGGAAGAACGGCACGACGGGAAGACTTACTATTTTTGCTCAAAGGGGTGCGCAGCGCGATTTGCCGCGGAACCGGGAAAGTTTTTAGCTGCGCCAGGCACGTCCGGAATAGACGACGTTCCTCGATCGCCGCATGCAAGTGTCCCTTTTGATCCACAGGCAATTACCGGCCACAGTTTTGACATCGCGGCGGTATCTGGTCGGTACACGTGTCCAATGCATCCCGAGATTATGCAGATTGGTCCCGGGATTTGTCCGATTTGTGGAATGGCGCTGGAGCCGATGGATGTACTTGCGGAGGTGGAAGCCGATCCCGAGTACGCGTCGATGCTTCGCAGATTGTGGGTCAGCGCGTCGTTTTCTCTTCCACTTCTTGTGATTGCTATGGCCGGCGATCATTTGCCTTTGCATTTGGTCCCAGCAACACGAAACTTTGTCGAGTTGGTACTGGCGACTCCTGTAGTGCTGTGGGGCGGCGCGCCATTTTTTGAGCGATTCTGGATGTCACTCGTTCGTCGCAGCCCAAACATGTTCACGTTGATTGGGCTGGGAACGGGGGTGGCGTATATCGATAGTCTAGTAGCGACAATTTTTCCGCAACTTTTTCCCGCCTCATTTCGAGCAAAGGATGGCGCACCACCGGTTTATTTTGAGGCTGCTGCGGTAATCACAACACTGGTGTTATTGGGTCAGGTGCTGGAGCTGCGCGCGCGCGAAAAAACCAGTGGGGCCATTCGCGCACTGCTGAATTTGACTCCACAGGTGGCGCATTTGTTGGCGATTGGCGGGAAGGAGAAGGACGTTGCGCTCGATCAAGTACAGCGCGGCGACCTTTTGCGCGTGCGGCCGGGTGAGCGGGTTCCCACCGACGGGGTCGTGCGCGAGGGCCAAAGCGCGGTAGACGAAAGTATGCTTACCGGAGAGCCCATGCCGATAGAGAAATCCACTGGAGACAAAGTAACTGGAGGTACGCTGAACAGCAGCGGCAGTTTTGTGATGGAAGCGCAGCGTGTGGGCGGAGAAACCATGCTGGCGCACATCGTAAAGCTAGTAAACGAAGCGCAACGCAGTCGCGCGCCCATGCAACGCCGTGCAGATAAGGTTGCAGGATATTTTGTGCCGGCGGTGATCGGTTCTGCCGTGCTGGCATTTGTAGCCTGGATGCTGGTTGGCCCGCAACCGCGTTTCGCCTATGCGCTGGTCAGTGCCATTGCGGTGGTGATTATTGCGTGCCCCTGCGCACTGGGATTGGCCACTCCCATGTCGGTAATGGTGGCGGTTGGGCGCGGCGCGCATGCTGGGGTCTTGATTCGAAGTGCGGAGGCGTTGGAGACTCTGGCAAAGGTCGACACGCTGGTAATCGACAAGACAGGGACACTGACGGAGGGCAAGCCGCAGGTTGCGGAAGTAGAAGTCGCGGAAGGCAGCGCTTACACGAAAGATGCTCTGCTGTCGCTGGCCGCCAGTCTGGAGCGGTCCAGTGAACATCCTCTGGCGCGCGCCATTGTGCAAGCCGCGAATGAAAAAGAATTGCCGCTGGCCGCCGCGGTTAGATTTCTGGCCACTCCAGGCGGAGGAATAGAAGGAGAACTGTTAGGCAACAAGATTGTTGTGGGGACAGATAATTTTTTGCGTGCTCGCGGGGTGAAGTTTTCGGCGGCGGGTTTTGTACAGGCGCGCCAGGATGAGTCGGCCACACTGCTGTATATCGGTATTAACGGGCGTGTCGAAGGCGTATTTTTGGTGAACGATCGCATTAAGACGTCCGCCGCAGAGGCCTTGCGGGAGTTGCGAGGTGAGGGTCTCCGCATCGTGATGCTGACCGGTGACCGGCGTGAGACGGCGGCGCGCGTAGCGTCGCAACTAGGAATTGAAGAAGTGGAAGCCGGCGTTCAACCGCAGCAAAAAAGTGAAATGGTGAAACGTTTGCGCCAAGAAGGTCGAATCGTGGCCATGGCGGGGGACGGCATCAATGATGCGGCTGCACTGGCCGCGGCGCACGTGGGAATAGCTATGGGGACGGGCACAGATGTGGCCATGGACAGCGCAGGCATTACGCTGGTGAAGGGCGATTTGCGTGGAATAGTGCGGGCCCGGAGATTGAGCCGCGCCACGATCGGAAACATCAAACAGAACCTCGGGTTTGCGTTTTTGTATAACGCACTGGGTGTGCCCATCGCGGCGGGTGTTTTCTATCCTGTCTTTGGGTGGATGTTGAGCCCGATGCTGGCCAGCGCGGCCATGAGCTTCAGTTCGGTTTCCGTGATCGCGAATGCGTTGCGTTTGCGGAAGGCTCCTCTTTAGCGCTTCACGCACAATCCTCTAAAAAATTCAAAAGCATGCCGTGGACGCCAGTGAGCGGGGTTGTCTTGGATCCCGCAATGCTGCTTCAAGTCATCCGGCGTGAACGTCTTTTTGTTGGCTCACACCACTACCGTCTCCCGTTTTCAACTTGCGGAAGATGATCGTCGACAGGATGGTGAATCCACCAAGGAAGAGGAAGGCTTTGTGTATGCCGTGAATCATAGTCGGAGAGCTGGAGGTGGAGCGATCGGGAATGAAGAACGCAGTGGCAAGTCCGGCAGATGCGACGCCAAAACTGATGCTCATTTGTTGCATGGTGCTGGCGATGGAACTAGCATTGCTCGTTTGTTCTTCACGGATGTCCGCGTAAACCAATGTGTTCATGCTCGTATATTGCAGTGATGTAAAGGCGCCATAGCAGAACGCTTGCAGCACGATGAGCCATACCGGTGTGTACGGTCCAATAGTGGCGAAAAGCATCACGAGGACGCCAAGAATTATGGTGTTTGAGATCAGCACGCCACGATAGCCGACGCGGCGCAAGATTCGCGGCAAGAGAAACTTGGTGCTCATGGCGGCCATGGCCTGCGGCATGATCAGCAGGCCTGACTGAATGGGTGTGAAACCGAGGCCAACCTGGTAAAGCAACGGCAGGAGGAATGGCACCCCGCCGATGCCCAGGCGGGTGAAGAAGCCGCCGCTCACGGAAGCACTGAAAGTGCGAATACGAAACAAGCTCAACTGCAGCAGCGGATAGGCTATTTGTTTGGCGTGAAGCCAATATGCCGCGATGAGCGCAAGCGAGATGGTCAGCAGACTGAGGATTGCACGGGTGCCTATTGTGTGCTCGCCGAAGACTTCGAGCACGTAAGACAGCAACGCAATGCCGGAACCAAACAGAATGAGACCGACGACATCGAGCGGATGGATATTTTCTTCACGGTAATCCGGCAGATGCAGATAGACCATCAATAAGCCGACAAGTCCGATCGGTATATTCACGAAAAAAATGAATCGCCAATGCAAGTAACCTACGATGAGACCGCCGGCAATCGGCCCAAGCATGGGCGCGATCAACGCGGGAATGGCAACGAAGCTCATGGTGCGAATGAGCTCGGACTTGGCGAACGTGCGGACCAGAGTGAGCCGGCCGACAGGAACCATCATGGCTCCGCCGCAGCCCTGGAGAATCCGGCACGCGACGAGAAAATCGATGTTGCCGGATATGCCGCAGAGAAATGAGCCAAGCGTGAAGAGCCCGATCGCGGAGGCGAAGACGCGACGAGTGCCGAAACGATCGGCCATCCAACCGCTGATGGGGATAAAAACCGCAAGGCTAAGTGTGTAGCTGGCCAGCACGGCCTTCATGCTGAGCGGTGCCACCTTAAGAGCCGCGGAAACGGCGGGCACCGCAGTGTTGAGAATGGTGGTGTCGAGGGACTCCATAAAGAAGGCGACGGCGACCAGCCACGGCAGGAGACGCCTGCTTGATTCAGAGGGCGCCGGCGGAAGCGCAATGGCAGTAGTGGTATTAACCGGGGTCGAAGACATGGAGTGGAATCAACACTTTACTAACGAATCGCAAATTTTGCTCGCCGGACGACATTAGAGCTGTGATACAGGTCTGTGCTAGGTTGATGCACTTTTTGATTTCCGAACCTTGGCATTGGTATTCGTCCGATGCGATGGGATATGCAAATAATATCTGGTGAATATCTTAGTGACACGCGTTACCCCGCCTTATGGCTGCGAGCGGTTGCAGCGGTGGTGGACTTGATGGTCATTGGCGTCGTGCTTGCGGTCTTTGTCTCATTTTTGGCGGTCGCCAAGGGCACTTCGCGGGCGTTTCTGGAGCTTCACCCGGGAGAACCGCCCAGCGCAATTTTTTCTGCATTCGGTATGTCTGGCGTGTATCAGATTCTGTTTTTTTTTGTGGTGAGTAGTTGGATTTATTTTGCGGTAATGGAAAGTTCAGTGTGGCAGGGAACGGTAGGGAAGAAGCTGTTGAACATTCATGTGGCCGACCTCCAAGGTGACCGAGTTACATTCATGCGCGCGAGTGGTCGTTTTTTTGGAGGGCGATTGCTGCTGCATGTCCCTTATGCTGGTGGATTGTACTTCACTGTGGATTGTATTTGCGCCGGCGTGACCTCGCGGAAACAGGCACTTCACGACCTGATGGCCGGGTGCCTCGTGCTCAGAAAAGAAAAGTCTTGAATTCTTCCGGCTCTTCAAAGTTTTTCAGGCGAACTGATAGAACTTCGTGATCAGTTCGCCTTTAGCAGCCGCAGATGGAAAGAGGCGCGTTCGGAGCGTTGCAGGTTGCGGCGCAGGCAGCTCTTGGCTCGAAAGATCATTACTCGCACCGCAGGCAAATGAGTATTTAAGGCCCGCGCAATTTCGGAATAACTCATACGCTTGTAATAGCGGAGCACCAGGGCCGTCTTGTGTCGTTCTGGTAAGCGAGCCAGGTGCTCCCTTATCCGACTCTCAGTCTCGTTACGCAAAACTTGTGATAGCGGAGACAGACTGGTGTGATCAACGAAGCCACTCACGTCGACTTCTTCGAGGGATAAACTTTTCTCGCGTTTTTTTCTTCGCAGCGTGTCAATACAGTGATGGCCAGCCACTTGCGAGACCCACGGGCGAAATGGGATGGTCTGATCTTTTTGGTGTAGAACGCGGTAAAGCTTTAAAAAGACCTCGGCAGCGGCATCTTCGGCATCTTCCGGATGCCGAAAAAATCCGCGGCAGACCTGCAAGACATGGCGGTAGTGAGCATTGTAAATTACCTGTAATGCCTCGGGAGACAAAGGCGGTGCCTGGTTCAAGCCGGCAGATCGCTGCGAGTCCTCTAGGGGCAATGAAACTGATTTTGTGGCCATCGCGTGTCTCCTCGTTCGAATTTGCAGACACCACTAGCTTCGTGCCCGCTAAACAGCTTTAGGCTCGTCCCTCGCAACCTTGGCTATCTGTAAACTTTTCGCGTCAATTCGTGACTTGCCGCGATCGATCGACACGGTCAATCCGGGGCCGAGTCATCGAAAAATCATTGCTGTCTTTTGCTGTACCCCTCGTGTCGGTTTCACAGCGACGAACAACCAACAGCGTCAAATCGTCGGCCGGCGTACAGGAGCCGGCGAAATCGAGAACGGCCGCAAGTGTCGAGAACAGGACCTGGTTCGCGCTGGCGCCACTAACACACTTCGCCGCGGCTGATAACCGTTGCATTTCAAATTCGTCGTCCTGGTGATTCCGGCACTCTGTTAATCCATCGGAATAGGCCAGTAACATGTCCCCAGGGTTCAGCCGGACTCTTCCGGAGCCGTAGGTCGCCTCTTCCAGCGCGCCCAGCATCGGGCCTCCTTCTTCCAGACTTTCCACCGATTTGTTGCCCCTGAAAATCAGCGGAGCTGGCAGACCGGCATTGCAGTACACCAGTTCATTGCGATCTGGTTCGAGTCGAGCAAAAAACAGCGCGGTAATGGGTGGCTCGCCAAGGTCCTGACACAGCTCACGATTTACTGCCGCAACAGCATCGGCGGGATGCGGGTGAGTGCGCGCAGAACGCTGAACCAGGTCCATCATGTGAGTCTGCCAAATTCCAGCAGTTAACCCTTTGCCCGCGATGTCGCCCAGAACCAGTCCTAGCGTGGAATCAAGCTGGATGACCTTGAAAAAATCTCCCGTGAGGTGTCGTACCGCAAAGCTTTCACCGGCGATTTCGAAGTCTCCCCAGACCATCTCGCGCGGTGCGCACAGCCTGCGTTGTATTTGGGCCGCCTCATAGATGGCCTGTTGCAGTTTTGCATGCTCCCGCTGCACGGTATCCAATTCCTGCTGAAGTGCCAGCGGGCTGTCCGTCAAAGTGGACGCCTTCGCCTTCGCTAAACGAGGTGGACGCGTCTCCGCAGGTCGTTTGATTGATCGTGTCGCGCGATTACTGGACGACTTGCGCACGGCATTCTGAACTTCTATCGTTTTCGTGGCCATATTCATTTCATCCTACGAATTTGTAGCCTACCCCGTGCACAGTTAGGAAGAACCTAGGCTGATCCGGCACTGGTTCGAGCTTTTGTCGAATACGAACAATATGAGTATCCACTGTTCGCGTGGTCGGAAAGTTTTCGTAACCCCACACCTCGTCAAGCAGGCGGTCGCGGCTGAGCGTTTCCCCTGAATGACAAAGAAAATGTTTCAGGAGCTCGAATTCCTTGCCGGAAAACTCTACCGCATTCCCACCGCGCACCACCTGATAGCTGCGCAGATTTACTTCGACATCTCCGAAAGTGTAGCGGTCTTGCTCTTTCGGCACAGTTTGCGCCCGTCGTAAGACAGCTTTCACGCGTGCGAGGAGTTCCCGGATAGAAAAGGGTTTGGTGACGTAATCATCGGCGCCAAGCTCCAGGCCCACTACTTTGTCCACTTCCTGACCGCGCGCGGTGAGCATGATGATGGGAATGGACGGCCGCTTGGCCTTGAGTTGTTTACAGACATCCAGGCCGCTCATGCGCGGCATCATCACGTCCAGGACAACTAAATCCGGGGATTCGTTGAGCGCCCGCTCTAGCCCTTCGACGCCATCTTGCGCAGTCAGCACCTGAAAGCCTTCGTATTCGAAGTTATCGCGCAGGCCGGCAACCATGTTCGGCTCATCCTCGACGATCAAGATCTTCGCTGCTCCCATGGTGACTCCCTTTTGTTTGACGGGGACATTCACGTGTGCGCCTCTCATCCGACGGTATTTCCAGACTGTGTAGGTGGATTCAGCGGCAGTGCGATGGTGAACTTGCTGCCTTTGTCGGGAACGCTTTCGACCAACACGTCTCCTCCGTGCGCTCGGACAATGTGCCGTACCAGCGAGAGCCCAAGCCCCGATCCCTTGACGTTGTGAACCAGCGGGTCGCCACAGCGATAAAACTTCTCGAAGATTTTTTCTTGCTCGTTGGGCGGGATACCGATGCCGCGGTCCTGCACTTCCAACTTCACAGAGCCGTTCGAGCGGTACAAGTTCACACCGATGTACTTCTGATCCTTGGAGTACTTCAGTGCATTGTTCACCAGGTTCAGCAGCGAGCGCGCGATGGCTTCGCGGTCCACATTAACCGGCGGTATATCTTTATCGATTTTCTCTTCGAAGCCGAATCCGTTTTGCTGGATCTGGAAGCGATAGGAATCGAGGGTCGAGTGGACCAGTTCGGCAAGGTCGGTCTGCTGAAACTCGTATTCCTTGCGTCCGGCATCGATCCTAGAAAAATCCAGAATATTGTTGATCAGCGCGGTTAGCCGTTCGCTCTCTTCCCGGATGATGCGAAAATATTCCTGGTATTTCTCTTTAGCGCTCAAGCGGCCCAACTCCAAGGTTTCGGCATAGAGGCGAATCAGTGCCAGCGGCGTCCGCAATTCGTGCGAAACGTTGGCGACAAAATCCGATTTCAGCCTGGCGAGAGTCATTTCCCGCGAAACGTTGCGATAGGTGAGCCAGATTCCTCCGACCATGAAAAGCGCTAGCGCCGCGAGGACGATGTAGTTGTACCGAAGGAAACGCGTGCTGATGTCCGCAACAGTAGTGCCCTGGTATTTGATAGCCAAAGTGAGCTGTGGGAACGCCCACTGAAAATTGCGCTCTGCTTCGGGCTTGGCGCCATCCCAATTGGCCGACTGTACCCACGGCGTGGAATCGCTGGGCGAGTGAAACATCATGACCGGAGGATTAGCATCAGCGGTCATGAGGACTTCGCTTTTGCTGTTCAATACGTCCTTCATGATGGCGGGAAAGAAAGTCTTGCGCAGATAATCTTCGTTATATGAAACGACCCCGAGCACGACACGATCCTTCGGTACACCCGGAGGAATGAAATAGGCGACGCTCCAGTAGTCGTGCTGATTGCCGTTAGCGGTCCAACCACTATAGAAGCTTACCGGGTCTTCGTCCTTTTCGGCCACGGCTCGGAGACGCGCTGCCATATCGGATGCTTCTATAGGAATCCAGCTTGACGCCATATTGATGGATTGCTGGGCGGCCGCACAGAACTGCGGATCGGCATCACGCGCAGGCTGTGCCCGGCTCACCAATAGGTTGTTCTTTTTGTCATAAAACAATGCAAAATCGTATTCCGGGTGGTCCGCAATCGTTTGCTCCAGCTTGTTTTTGATCGTGGCGCGGTCCTCATCCGGGCTCGGGAATTGCTTGCGAACCGGATCCAACAGGTCTATCGCTTTGTGCCAGGTTTTCTTTTCGGCGATCAGTAGCACGTGGGAAAAATCACGCTGAATAGCTGCTTCGACGGCCTCGGAGCGCTGGATGTGTTTGAGATTCCAGATGCTGAAGCCGAGCAACGCGGCGGCGGGCAGCACGATGGCCAACTCCAGCGTCAGGAGCGTTCGGGTGCGGTCCGTCAATCGCCACTTCTTGAACATTCTGTGCCTCGCGGATTTGTGTACCACCGTCTGCTGGAACAGAACTATAAAGAACCGCGAGCCGGCATGTGTCAAGCGTAAGCAAACGATTGTAAAAAGTTGTAAAAGCCAAGAGATGGGCCCTCATAGCTAGACTTCCGGGAAGGCGGTGGAGCAGGAAGGGCAGGAAGGGCGGAACGCAGCCTTGTTGACGCCGTATTTTCTGTGCTCTAGACTCAGTGCATCCGTCTTGTGAAGTGCTGCTATGGTAAGACAATTCGTTAGAAATATCGTGTCTCTGGCGGCTCTTGCTGTTCTTGTGTGCTCCGTCGGTCTTTCCCAAGACATATCGAATCTGAGACCGCCGCCGTACCCTGGTGTGCTCGTGCGCATGCAGGGAGTCTATGTAACTCCAGTCCCTGGAGTTCCGTTAACGGCCGCAGTGCAATTGGAAAGCAAGCAGACTTTGCCCGATGGCACAACCGAGGTAAAGAAGACCATTAATAACATTGCTCGTGATCTCCAGGGACGAATCTACAATGAACGCCGAAAGTGGATGAGCCCGTCGGTCAGTGGCGCTCCACTCCTGCTGTCCGCTCATATCTACGATCCGGTGACCGGGTTAAATACCTTTCTGGATCCTGCGACCCGCATCGCGAGGCAAACTGCGCGGTTCACACGGGAAGTAGGTCAGGAAGTGGTGGCTGCACCCCAGGAAGCAAAAAACGGTACGCCTGTCGCCGGACACGATATGCGTGTTACCGAAGAAGACTTAGGCACCCAGTACATGGAAAATGTTTCCGTCCATGGAAACCGCACAACCAAAACGATACTGGCCGCAGAGAGCGGCACAGGCAAGCCCGTAGTAGTCTCGGACGAATACTGGTATTCGGAAGAGTTGCATCTGAACATGTTGGTGAAGCACACCGACCCACGCACCGGCGAGCAAACGGTGACAGTTACACATGTGGACCGCAACGAGCCGAGTTCCACGACGTTTCAAATTCCTGCCGGCTATAAAGTGGTGGACGAAACTCCCGAAAAATAAGTGGCTCTTCGAAAAGTCCGCCCCCGGGCAAACCTCTTCAAGCTGAGTGGCAGGTCCCAAAAGCCAAAAGGGGCGGAGATTATCCCGCCCCTTCGTTTTGCTTTCGCGTTCGATGTCAAATCTATGGAGCGGTGCCGCAGGCGTTCACATCGTTGGAATAAACCGACTGCACGCCATACCGTTTCCCGTTGATTTTTATGAAAGGAACATCGAAGAAGACGCTCTGGCCTTGAAACGCAAGGAACTCACATTCGTCGCTGTTTTCCTCACCGTTCAGCGGAAGCGAAGTTGTGTTCCACCATGCCGTACCGTCCGGGTCGCTGATCGTTTCGAACGACTCGTGATTCAAAACATTGTCGGTAGAATCCACCAACTGGCCATTAGGAGTTCCTGGCTTGACCTGGCACCCCGAGACGTCCTGATATGGTTCAACGGTATAGAGCACATGCCCGATGTCCGAGAAATCCACGCTGGAGTGATAGCCGCAGAAGAAAAAACTGGCGGGATTGTCGGGCGAGTAGCACGTGCTATCCGTCGAATCAAAGCACTCGTCCTGTCCAGGTGGCAGAAATACGTGATAGATGTGGCCGTAACCGGTGGCACCTGTGGCGGACGCGACCAAGTACACCACGGACTCAATGTCATTGTCGGTGAGAGGAACGGTGGGCGGCGTATAGCTGACCTTCGCGCGGAATCCGACGGAATAGCGGTTGGAAGATTGCAAACCAACATACTGGTCGACCAAGTGGATAAAGTCGCTCTTGCCTAAATCCCGCAAGAAACCTTCGGGATCCCCCCAACAGGCGGCAATGTGGCAGTGGCCATTGGGCAATAGGTAGACAGCGTGGAATTCAGCGGAATCTACCACCGGGCCACCTTGGTAGGAAAGGGTTCCGGGATAGCGAAGGATTCCGCCATCGTTGGATGAATTACTATTCGCAGTCGGGGCATGCCCGCTGACAATTTCTTTGGCGCGTAGCGATTTGCCGGCCGCAGTATTGGCGGGTAGCGCGTGTGAATACACAAGTTTAGCCCCAGGTGCGGAGTTGTGCGCCCCGGGCTGGAGTGTGAGATTGAGTTCTTCTGAAGTGTTACTTTGCGCGCGCGAAATCACAGCGACGACCAGGAGCGCTATTCCCAAGAACAAAATGCTTCGGGCCCGGACGATTCCCGAGCCTAAGCTCGTTGCGTTTTTCATTTTCCGCCTTCTTGAGGACTAAAGTGGTACGGCCGACTGAGGGTTCTATATATGGCAATCGTTTACAGCGTGTCAATGAAAGAAAAAATTGTTATACGGCAGCTAACACGCGTGAAAGGTCGAACCTCGCCGGCGGACGAAGCGAATACGTGGTTAGGAATTATGATGTGGATGCTCTTGAACCATGGAAGCAAGCTTAGGTGAAATTTCCCCGTCGGACTCGGACGCCGTTCGGGCCCAACAAGATGGTCATGAATGCATGCGGAGAGTATATTTGGGGCAGTTCGTGGTGGATGAGCTTGCGCGTCGCCCGGAAACCTCGGTGAGATTGAAGAACAGAACGCTCCTGAAGGCGGGGCTGATTATATCCCTCGGGATGTTCTGTGTTGTCCGTAGTTTGGACGCGCAGCAGCCGAAGAGTGCGAAGCCGCCAGCGGCAAAGGATAGTTCTGTGCGTCGAGTTCAGCCCGTGGGTATCCCCGGGCTGCCGGCTCAGTTTTTGGAGAAGTTGAACGCGCGCGGCTGTACGATTCCGCAGTTTGATGGGGATCGCGGGAACGTAGCCGGCAGCGACCCGGGGTCCGTGCCGACGCCAAACAATGTGATTCATGGCGAGTTCGCGCGGAAGGGGCAGGATGACTGGGCGGTGCTGTGTTCGAACGGCAGAAGTTCGACCATTGTGATCTTTTGGGGGAAGGACACGGCGTGTCCGGGCTCACTCGCCAGGTTGGACGATGCGCATTATTCGAAAGCCGGGACTGACAAGAAATTGCGGTATTGGCGGTCGATTCGGGCGTTGGGAGAGAACGGACTGGATGATCGCGCCGGAATTGCGGGTATGAAGCCGCTGGCCCATCAAGGAATTGATGACCGGTTTGTGGGCAAGTCTTCTTCTTTTTTTTATTGCAACGACGGGAAGTGGAAAATTTTTCCCGCTAAGGATTCTGCCAGCGAATGACCACGCAACTGCAATTTAACTTGATGCCGGAACGCCGCATCTGGTCGGTTAGCGAGCTGACCGCGCGTATCCGCGATGTCTTCATAAAGAATTTTACCGACGTGCTGGTGCAAGGCGAGATTTCTAATTGCCGCGAAGCGCAGTCGGGGCACATCTATTGCACATTGAAGGACGAGCGTGCCCAGGTCCGTTGTGTGTGTTTTAAAACGCAGCTCCGCGCGATGAAATTTCGTCCTGAAGACGGGTTGCGTGTGACAGTGCGGGGATCCATCAGCGTGTACGAGTCGCGTGGCGAGTATCAGATTTACATCGAGTCGATCGAACCGGTGGGCTTGGGCGCGCTGCAACTGGCATTTGAGCAGTTGAAGAAACGGCTGGATGCGGAGGGTTTGTTCGCGCAGGAGCGAAAGAAAGCCTTGCCGGTTCTGCCACGGTGTATCGGGCTGATTACTTCACCTCGCGGGGCGGCAGTGCGGGACGTGGTGCGGATCTTGCGGCGGCGTTTTCCCGATGTGCATTTGACGCTGTATCCGGTGCGCGTACAGGGCGACGGCGCAGCGATGGAGATCGTGCGCGCGGTGCAATTTTTCAACCGGCGGCAAAGTGTGGACGTGTTGATCCTGGCGCGAGGTGGCGGGTCGTTGGAAGACCTGTGGTGCTTCAATGAGGAGAGTGTCGCGCGGGCGATTGCTGCGTCGAGCATCGCGATTATTTCCGGTGTGGGGCACGAGACGGATTTCACCATTGCGGATTTTGTGGCGGATGTCCGGGCCTCCACGCCTTCAGCGGCGGCAGAGCTGGTGGTGCAGACAAGGCGGGAATTCGACAAGCACATCCGGGAATTGCGGGACAATTTGACCACCTTGATTCGTTACCGGTTGAGCGTATCGTTGCGGCGAGTGCATGAATTGTCGGCGCGGCGAGGATTCCGGCGGCCGCAGGATTTATTGCGGCAGCAGCGGCAGCGAGCGGATGAAATGACTTCCCGACTGGCTCTCGGGCTACGGGCGAGACTGGAACAATCACGGCGCCGATTTAACTTGACGCATCTGCGCATTGTTTCTTTCGATTTTCATAAACAGATCGTGCGGCTTAGGAATCGCACGAATGATTGTGCCGCCCGCAGTGAATTGGCTTTGCGGGCCAAGCTGGCGCAGGTGACCAGACGCCACGCAAATGAACGTCTACGGTTAGTGTCGTTTGATTTTCGCCGGAAGATTGCGGCGTTTCGTTTGAAGTTGGAGCGGCGACAGGCCGAGCTCAGCGCGCGGAGCGAACGGTTGCTACGAGCAAAACGCGAACGACTGGGGCGTTTGCTTGTACAGCTTGAAGAGCGTGGCCCGCTACGTGTTCTGGAGCGCGGTTATTCCATTGCGACGGACGCAGCCGGCAATGTATTGCGCACGAGCGATCAGGTGGCGGCCGGAGATACGGTTAATGTACATCTACATCGCGGCCGTCTGATTACCGAAGTCCGAAATAAAGAATAGCTATCAGCCTCGGATTTACTCGTCGTCGGAAGAGGAAGAGGACGCGACTTTCAGGACGGCGAGGAAAGCTTCCTGGGGGATATCGACCTGGCCGACGCGCTTCATGCGCTTTTTTCCTTCTTTTTGTTTCTCGAGCAGTTTGCGTTTGCGGGAGATGTCACCGCCGTAGCATTTAGCCAGCACATTCTTGCGGATAGCCGCAACGGTTTCGCGAGCGATTACGCGGCTGCCGATAGCGGCTTGAATGGGGACTTCAAACATTTGGCGCGGGATTAGTTTTCGCAAGCGCGAGACCAGTTCGCGGCCGCGGTCGTAGGCAAATTCACGGTGAATGATGAGCGCGAGCGCGTCGACAGGCTCGCCTCCGACCAGCACATCCAATTTGATCAAGTCCGATTCGGTGTAACCCGCCAAATGATAATCGAGCGAAGCGTAACCGCGCGAGACGCTTTTGAGGCGGTCGTAGAAATCGAGAACAATTTCGTTGAGCGGCAGTTCGTAGGTGAGCATGACACGCGTTGGGGAAAGGTACT
>Ga0182024_10009352_pt1 | contig 20295 bp, 16 predicted proteins | sample P32metaG_FD_120480 | JGI IMG/M metagenome (GOLD analysis project Ga0182024, IMG submission 120480) | Permafrost microbial communities from Stordalen Mire, Sweden - P3-2 metaG (Illumina Assembly) | ecosystem: Environmental > Terrestrial > Soil > Wetlands > Permafrost | place: Sweden: Stordalen... | reverse complement strand
TCTCGGCACTACGCGATCCCCTTCGCCAAACGGGAGGAGTTTGAGTCTGCCTGGCCGCAGCTCCTGAAGGTGAAGAGCAAAGGAGCCCCCATCATCCTGGTGCATGCTCCAAACTTTTTTCTTGGCGACGGCAAAGCGGGCGTTGTCGTCCACGCTCCTCCGGCCGGCCAAGAAGACAACCCGGCCACTAGGGAGGCAACCTGCATCGAATTGGTCGTTGATGGGGCGATCGTCGATTTGAACCGCATTCCTCTGCCGCCCGACACCCCGATCATCGACCACCGATTTAAGGACGGCGGTTGAAGCAAGACTTAAAGAGGATGCCGGTTAACTGTCAGGGTTAGTGTGGCTCCTCGGCCGATTTCGCCTTGAAGCTGTCGGCGGTGTTCGGGTCGCCGCTGCCCTTATAGATCGCGACCTGCGGATACGGATAGAGCGGGCGGGTCATCACCAGCTTGCCGTTTTCATGTTTAGAGGCGATGAGCCGGTCGGGCGCCTTGGCGTGCTCGACCCAATCGACGATCACGGAAAGCCAATCGACTTCCGATGCGCCAGGTCCCCCGCCGCAATGCAGACACCCGGGGACCATGAACAGCCGGCAGTAGTCCGAGGCGCCCGGGTCGTGCTGGCGCACCTGCTGATAGTAATCTGCAGTCGCCTGTGCCGGGAGCGCGGGATCGGCCCAGCCGTGCCAGATAATCAGCTTACCCTTGTGCGCTTTGAACTGATCCAGGTCGGGATTGGTCGCGTTGAGAAACGAGGCGGCCAGGCGAATGTCCGTGGCAAAGTTGGCCATGTCATAGGTCGAGTAATCCCAGTCGGGTCGATTGAAGACGAAATACTTGAAGACCTGGCTGCCGAAGGCAAACATCAGGTCGGGAACATGGTCCTTGGCCAGCAGAGGAGGCGACGGGCCAACGATCCACGCCAGCCATTGGTCCGGGTCGCACTCGGCGCCGGGACTGTAGCCGGGGTAAATACGCTCTGGCCCGTTGCGGGCGCCCTGGTAGATGGCGGCGATGGCACGGCGCTGCTCGAGCGTCAGGTCCGGCACCTTGGACAAGTCGAAGTGCGCCGAAGGCGGGTCGGCGATGATGCCGTCCTTCAAGCCATCTTGCTCGTCACATTGGTCGAGAATCGCCTGCCGCAGCTTCAATAGCGCCTTGCGGTCCAGCACAGCGTGGTCGAGATGCGCCGGATCGGGATAGAGCGCCTTGGCGATGGCGACGGAAGTCGCGGCAAAGCCGGTCCAGTTGAACGCCGGCGCCCCGGCCACGACGCCGTCAAAGTCATTGGGATATCGTTGCGTCTCCATCATCGCCTGCCCACCGCCGCGCGAGCAGCCGATGAAGTAACTATAGGCCGGATCGGCGCGGTAATAGGCGCGGAGCAGCGCTTTGGAAACCTCCGACGTTCGATGGACCGCGAGGTATCCAAAATTCAACTGCGCCTCGACATTGTCCCGCGCCCAAGAGGCCAGGTAGACCGGCTGCGACTCGTGGCCGGTATCGGTGCCGACAGTGGCGTAATTGCGATTGACCGAATCGCGTGCCGCATTCTGCACCGATCCGACGAACCCTCCGCCGCCGCCCATGACGAATCGCCCGTTCCATCTCTCCGGGAGAAGCAGTTCAAAACGGATGTTCCCGCCGATGACACCCTGCACCTGAACATCGCCAGCGCCAGGAGGGTCCTTGGGCGCATCGGCCTCGACCTTTTCCAACACGACATCCGGCAGTCGCAACTGCCGAAGCTCCTGGACGCTCAGATGGCTTGTCGATTGCCCGAAGAGCGGGCGGGCGGCCGTGCAGATCACAACGAAACCGATAATTAGATATCGCATGGCCCAAACTTATACCGACGATTGGCACCCGGCAATCACCGGGGACCAACTGATTCAGCGCGGCTTTGGCGCCTTCCGCCTCACTCACCTCAATCTCGGCGGTCGGGATAACGCTTCGCGTTCCCTTCCGCTTCCTGATCCAGGAGAAGAATTCACTCTCGGCGATCATTTTCCTCGGAACAAAAGTGCCCGCTGTCCATCTAATGCGGTGTGTTCAATGGAGAAATCACGATGAAAAGAACGATCGCTTTCGTCACCGCAATCATTCTTTGTGCTGCGGGCTCTGCTTATGCGGTTTACGAAGTCAGTGACAAGGGGGACTGGCCCACGACCTGGCCTCGGGAATTGGAGCCGCTGCGAAAGCAGGCACGCACCTTAGTTGGCCCGCAGCGGCTCTCTCGGCACTACGCGATCCCCTTCGCCAAACGGGAGGAGTTTGAGTCTGCCTGGCCGCAGCTCCTGAAGGTGAAGAGCAAAGGGGCTGCCATCATCCTGGTTCATGCTCCAAACTTTTTTCTTGGCGACAGCAAAGCGGGTGTCGTTGTCCACGCTCCTCCGGCCGGGCAGGAAGAAAACCCGGCCACCGGGGACACCACCTACATCGAATTGGTCGTTGACGGGACCATCGTCGATTTGAACCGCATTCCTCTGCCGCCAGACACACCGATCATCGACCGCCGGTTTGACGACGGGCAGAGCAAATAGCTCACCACCATTGGAGTATTCATGATGAGAAGAACAATCATCTGCGTCGCCGCAATCGTCCTCTGTGCGGTGAGCTACGCGTATGCGGACTATTCAGTCAGCGAAAAGGGTGAGTGGCCTGCGACCTGGCCCAAGGCGCTGGAGCCGCTGCGAAAGCAAGCGCAGACTTTTATTGGTCCGATCGAGGAACTCCGGTTCTACGCGATCCCCTTCGCCAAACGGGAGGAGTTCGAGTCCGCCTGGCCGCAGCTCCTGAAAGTGAAGAGCAAAGGGGCGCCCATCATCCTGGTGCATGCTCCTAACTTTTTTCTTGGCGACAGCAAAGCGGGTGTTGTCGTCCACGCTCCTCCGGCCGGCCAGGAGGATAAGCGGGCCACCTACATCGAATTGGTCGTTGATGGGACGATCGTCGATTTGAACCGCATTCCTCTGCCACCAGACACCCCGATTATCGATCACCGATTCAAGGACGGCGGTTAAAGCAACAAGGGGCCCAGCATCTTGGAAAGCAGAAAGTGAATTCGCTCATTGCCCCATGGGCCGGGGGACGATATTATCCGGTCTAACGGATGTTCTGCCGGACAGGTGATTGAGGGCAATATTTGGTTAAACCTATAATCAACCCTTGGGGATAGCTGCCGGCCCGACGCACGACCGCGGTGTCAGCCTGTGAGTTTGCCAGGCGGATGAGACGGGAAGCGGACGGCCGGACAAGACGGGAGAACCCTCCCGATCGGCTATGGCCCACCTTTTTTGAAGGGTTTGATCAAACGCCCTCACACGGTTTCGGCGGATTATCCGTTTTCCCCCGACCGTGTTGCGGAGTACCGCAACACGGTGAAATGGGTGGCTTGCCTCTCGTTAGGCGATTGAGCGAGTCGGACGGATGTGGAAGATCCGGACCGGCGCCGCACGAGTCGGCACTTTCTCTGCAAACTGCTCTATTTTCCAGCCTCGTGCCGCAATCCAGGGTAGGAACAGATCTCCAGTTTGACGTCCCGGCTCGCCCAGCAGTACCGAGCCTTCGGGTGCCAGGTGGGCGCGCCAGAACGGCTCTAGAAAATCCCATTGCTTGCGCTCATAGAGGATGTCGGAACCGATTATCAGGTCGAAGACCTGACCCAGGTTGTCGCGCTGCCAGTTGAGCCGCCGGGCACGGACTCGCCGGCGGCAGGGCAGGCTGTTCAGACGGGCGAAGAGCAGGGCCGGGGATTCCAGATCGGCAAATACGACAGTGGCGCCCAGCATCGCGGCGATGGTGCCCGCCAGTCCCATGCCGCAGCCCAGGTCCAGCACGCGGGGCCCGCAAGCGGATTGCATTCGGGCCTCACGTCCGGGGATGAGGCCGCTTCGAGCCAGGAATTGGCCGATGCCCGCGGCACTGTCCCATAACTCGGCCCAATAGGGCAGGTGCTGCGGATCCTGCTCCCGGCTCCCGGCGAGCTTTTCCCGTCGATCGGCCTCTGCCGCAACCTCGTCCAGGACCACATCGGGATCGGCGATCCTCGTAAATGACAACGTGATGGGGCCTATCCGGATCGTTTCCGTTTTCGTCGCGTAGCGCCGGCGGATTCGCCAGTGCAATCGGTGCCAACGTGAAACGCTGTTCATCAGATGAGAAGTATAATCGACTTTCGAATGGGGCCGGAGTATCCTCATTGACGCGTCTGATGATGAAACGGGATTATTCTTGAGGAGGCTTGGTCATGCACAGGCCGTGGATTCTGATCGGCACCCTGCTGGCCGGTGGGCTTGTCTGCGGGTGCAGCGAAAAGCTTGAAACGGGGTATGAGCCGCACCAGCTTAGCGCCACTTCGGCGCAGCGACGGGGGTATTACGCCTCGCCGTATACGCCCGAGGCCATCGCCGCCGAGCAACACGATAGCGGCAGCCCCGTCGGCCCGGGTTCGGGGTTCCGCCCTCCGGGGCAGTGAGCCGCGCCAATCGCGAGCGGCCGCGGGGGTTTCCCTATGCCTTAGGGTGGATAGCCCTTGTAGCCGCGCCTAGAGTTTGGAGGTGACCACATTGCCTCCGATCAATTCGACAGAATTTGTCGCCCTTGTCCAGCCCCTGCTTGAGGTGCGGGACGTGAAGGGGCTTAAGTGCCTGCTCAAAAGCCATTGGACGCACGCCCAAATCGCCACTCTCTTCCAGTGCGATAACCCCGACGTACGAAAGATGGCCGCCCTGGCGTTCAGCCTGGTGGGCAAGAAGTGTTGCCTGCCCAAATTGGCGCCGCTGCTCAAGGACGCGGACCCGGTTGTGAACCAGATGGCCGAGCACGCCATGTGGTCGGTCTGGTTCGCGTGCGGATCGCCCGATGCCAACCAGGAGCTGTGCCGCGGGTCACAGGCGCTGAACCGCCGGGATTACGAGGGGGCCATCGAGGCATTCTCCCACGCCATTGAATTGGACCATGGATTTGCCGAGGCTTACAACCAGCGCGCGATTGCCAAGTATCTACAGGAAAGGTACGACGAGTCGATTCGGGACTGTCAGGCGGCGGTCGAGCGCATGCCGTGTCATTTCGGCGCCTGGGCCGGCATGGGGCACTGTCATGCTCACCAGGGTCGTGCCGCCGAGGCCATCGAAGCATACCAGATGGCCCTGTCAATCAACCCCCACATCGAAGGAATTCGCCAGGCCATCGACGAACTGCGGTTTAAGCTGAACGATGTGAATTGATTTGCTGCATTTTTGTGCCATCTTTGCGCCAATTTTGCACGTTGGGGCGCCGGCCCTGGAAATGTGCTAATCTCACTCCATGCGGGGCGTCAGCGCAAACTTCCTGAAGTTCATCAATGCCGTGCACCGGCGCTACGTGGTTTTGCGGTTGCTGGAACGAACCGGCCTGGGATTGCTCGCCGGCTCCGTTACGGCTCTTGCGCTGCTCCCGCTCGTGCTCTGGGCTAACAAGCCGGCTTTGCCTCTTGTGTCCGGTACGCTTTGCTTTGGCGCGGGCCTCGGTCTTCTTTGGGGCATCTTCCGCCGGCCAACCCGGCTGAATTCAGCCATGCAAGCCGATCAGCAACTCGGCCTGAAGGACCTTCTGCTGACAGCGTTGTCACTGGAGAGCACGGACCCGGAGCCGTGGGCTGCCGCCGTCCTGACGATCACCAACGCACGCTGCGAGCAGTTGAAGCCGCGTTCTGTCCTGCTGAGCCGCATCAGCGCCAGGGCCTGGGGCGGGATCGGGCTGTCGGCGGCAGGGGCACTAACGCTGGCCCTGTTCTTCGGTTCTCCACCCGACTCCCGCGCGGCAACGATGCGATCGGGGGCATCGACTCCCGCGACAAACCTGCCCGCTGCGCAAGCTGACGATGCCGATCGGCCGTTGATTTCCATGGCGCCCGCCGGTCCCTCGGCCGCCCCCGAGCACGACGACCCGGACGGTCGTTCCATAGGCCATTCGACGCCGCCTGGGCTTGGAGAGCGGAACCAGTCGCCTTCGCAGCAGGATGCAAATTCGTCATCGAGTGCAAAGAGCACGGCATCGCCCGGAACGGGAAGCGGTTCGAGCCAGACCAATAAACAATCGCCCGCGGCAACGCCCCCGCATTCGCAGGACAGCGCGCGCGAGCCCGGCCCCGAGCATTCCGGCGCTGCAATGAAAACAAGTGAAGCGTCCGGCGGATCAGGTCAGCCCGATGGCCGGCAAACCCCCGGAGCGTCACATCCCGGAGGCACGGTTTCCAACCCGTCCCACGGCCCGCGCCTCATACCGCCATGGAAGACCGATGCCTGGCCGGCTGACGTGCAGCGCGCCCATTCGGCACTCGACGCCGGCCAAGTCCCGCCGGCCTATCAGGAAATGGTCCGCAGGTACTTCGACCGGTAGCGGTCAGGCACGGCTTGGCGAGGATGGCTGTTTTGTCTTTAATTGCCGACGGAAAACATCCATACCGACGGTGATTTCCGGGTGCTCACCCCCAGTCCAGAACCCCAGCAGCGCGGCAAACATGCCGGCACTGGCATAATCCAGTGGCAGCGGCCGGGAAAGCGGCGCGAATGCCCCCATCAATTGCCCGGTCACATCTGGGGACCCAGCGGCGTTGGCAAGAAAATTCAGCAGGTAGCCGAGGACCCCGGTGACGGCCGGTGCCACCCAGTACCAGGCAGCCAGTTCGGCTTTGCCAAAAAAATATTCGGTGACCGACGCCGCAACGAGCGAACTGATGAAGACCGATGCCAGGACGCCCTTCTTGGCATCAACCGGCGTGAGGAACATGATCAGCAGGCCGGTCATCAGGATCTGCGCCCCGATCGCCTGGAGTCGCAAGAGTCGCAGATCGCCCCGCGACGTGTTGGAGTCCTTGACGTCAGGCTCCTTTCCCATCGCCTGGCCGCGCGAGGCGATGTAGTACCAGATCGCCCCGACGAACAGCGACAGCACGGCCAATTCCAACGCCAGCACAAGAAAAACCGAGCGGCCATCCCCGGCAATCGCGGCGTGCTGGTACACATACCGGCTGGGCCCGCCGCGGCAGGTCCACCCCATGAGCCCGAACGTCGCCACGAACGGCCCGGCATACAGCCAACGCCGGCCGGCAATGAAGTGTCCGACAATGGTGCATGCGGCGAGTAATAGGGCCGCAACGATCAGGTCCAGCACGGTCCCGGCCCCGGGTTGCTGCATCAAGCTCACCTCGAATCGGCGGAACTGGGGAACCTCCAGCCAGCCTCCGACGAGCCAAAAGACCGCGAAGCAGGCTGCCCCGGTTGCAAGGACCAGCGCCCGGGTCGTTTTGGGCGAGTACCGCAGCGCATCGGGCGACGCCTGCGCCTCTGTGGTGGAAGGTGCGGGCTGACCATTGGACTTGGAGAAATCGCCGGCGGATGACGCTGCTGCAGATGCTTCGCTCATGTAGTTCCTTGCCTCACGCAATCGCCGCGCCCTCGCGGCCGGTCTGGCAGCGTCGTTAGATTTTAGATTATTCTAACTTTTGCCTAACAAACGCTGCGCCCCTAAGATACCCTGATCGATTGGGAAACGGATGTCAACCGTGATGCAAGTTGCGAACCTATTTGGAGAAATCGAGCCAGCCGAACGCCGGCCCGCAGAACCCGTCGAAGGTCCCTTCGCGTCGGTTGCTTTGGAGCAAAGCATCGACCGCACGCTCTCCTATTCTATCCCGCCGCGCCTCATCCACTCGTTGAAAATCGGCCAGCGCGTCCGCGTGCCGCTGGGCCGGCGCAACCGGCCGGCGCGCGGCTACGTCATTTCCATCCAGCCGACCACCGATTACGCCAAGGGCGGCCCGATCAAGAAGGTCCTGGAAATCGAGGACGAGCGCGTGCTCGTCGGACCGGCCCTGATGGAGTTGGCACGATGGATGAGCCGGTACTACGTCACGCCGCTCGGCACCGTGCTGGAGTCCGTGATCCCCTCGGCGGTGAAAAAGAAGGTGGGCCTGGGCTACACGCAAATCGTCCGCCTGGCGCAGGAGCGCGAGGCCGTGCAGGGCATCCTGGAAAAGACCCGCGCCCCCAAGCGCCGTGCCATCATGGCCCGCCTGCTGCAACTGGAGCCCGGTGGGTCGATCGAGCTGGTGCGCCTGGCAGGCGAATCGGGCGCGACGCCCCCGACCGTGCGCAAGCTCATCCGGCTCGGTCTGATCACGGTCACGGCCGAAGTCGACCTGCCCCGGCTGACCGCCAACATGGGTCCCGCCGCCGGCGACGGCGCTGAGCCGGATATCGCCCTGAACGAGGACCAGCAGAAGGCGTTTAACCAGCTTCTGCCCCGGTTGAAGGCATCAAGCCGGGTTGGATCGATCGAGAGTCCGAAGATCGTCGCCCCTCTTTCTCCCTCTCCCGGTACTCCGGCCTTCGGCTCTGAGGCTCAGGCTCGAAGAGGAGAGGGCAGGGGTGAGGGTCTGCAACGGTTCGAGCGGGACCCTCACCCTAACCCTCTCCCGGAGTACCGGGAGAGGGAACCAGATGCCGACGCCGTACGGTTATCCCTTGCAGAGCAGCACTCGGGGAAGGAAACAAATCCTCTCTCGATCTCCAACAGCAGCCCGGGGTTTTCCGTCAATTTGCTGCTGGGCGTCACCGGCAGCGGCAAGACCGAGGTGTATCTCCAGTGCATCCGCGAGGTGGTGAATGCCGGCCGTCAGGCAATCGTCCTGGTGCCGGAGATCGCTCTGACCCCGCAAACCGTGCGGCGTTTCACCGCCCGTTTCAAGAGCGTCGCCATCCTCCACAGCGGGCTGACCGCGACCGACCGTCACCGCTACTGGCAGATGATCTCCACCGGCCAGGCCCAGGTCGTCGTCGGGGCGCGATCGGCTGTCTTCGCGCCCCTCCCCAACCTCGGCATCATCGTCGTCGACGAAGAGCACGAAGCCAGCTATAAGCAGGACACGGCTCCGCGCTACCACGGCCGCGACGTTGCCATCAAGCGTGCCCAACTCGAATCCATCCCCATCATCCTCGGCAGCGCCACGCCATCGCTGGAAACGTATTGGAAAGCTGCCGGAGCAGTCAGTGGTCAGTCGTCAGTGGTCAGTGGTCAGCCGACGGCTTCAAGCCGTCGCCCTGAGCGCAGCGAAGGGTCTCTTACGCCGTCAGTGGTCAGTGGTCAGAGTGCAGCACCTCCCAAGTACCATTTCCTCGAACTCCCGCGCCGGGTTCGCGGCTTGTCGATGCCGCACGTCGAGCTGGTCGACATGAAGCAGGAAAACCGCTTTCGGCGCGGCGTCCATCTGCTGAGCCAGCGGCTGGAGCACCTGCTGCGGACAACGATCGAATCGAAACGCCAGGCGATCCTGCTCCTCAACCGCCGCGGCTATTCCAACTTCGTCTACTGCGCGAGCTGCACGAACGTCATCCAGTGCAAATACTGCGACGTGACAATGACCTACCACCGCACGGCCGGCGAGCACCCCGGCAGCGCCTCCAATGCCGCCGCCGTTCACACTGGGCAACTGCACTGTCACTACTGCCTGGCTGTCAACCCGCTGCCCACCGCCTGTCCCAAGTGCGGCAAGCTGGTAAGCCTGTTTGGCCTGGGGACGCAGCGCGTCGAGGAGGAGATCAGCCAAAAGTTCCCCGACCTCAAGTTCGCCCGAGTGGACGGCGACACCATGCGCAACAGCCGCGACTATGAAACGCTGCTGGGCCGATTCGCCCGCGGCGAAATCCAGGTCATGCTCGGGACGCAGATGATCGCCAAGGGCTTGGACTACCCAAACGTGACGCTGGTCGGCGTGATCAGCGGGGACACCGCCCTGGCGTTGCCGGATTTCCGGGCGGCCGAGCGGACGTTCCAGTTGATCACGCAGGTTGCCGGCCGTGCCGGCCGGGGCGACAACCCGGGCCGGGTGGTGTTGCAGACGTTCCTCCCCGACGACCCGACGATCCAGGCCGCGATCCGCCAGGATTATGCCGGGTTCGCCAGGGGTGAGTTGGTCAGCCGGCGTGAAGTCGGCCTGCCGCCCTTCGCGCGGATGGTGCGGATCGTCCTGCGCGACCAGGAGCAGCCCAAGCTGAGCAAGATGTCCGAGGAATTGGCAGCGAAGCTAGCCGACGCCGCCATAGCCGAAGGCGGCGCGGTCACGACCAAAGGCCCGATGCCGTGTGCGATCAGCCGGATTGCCGGGTACTACCGCAACCAGATCGTCATGACGTGCGCGACCGCAGGGCCGTTGCAACGGATCCTCGCGGCAGTAAGAGAAAAGGGAGGGCTGGCCAAGAGCGATAAAATCGCGGTGGATGTCGATCCGGTGTCGTTGCTGTAAAGGAGGACAATCATGCCCATTCAAAAAGTGGACCCAGCGGATTGGCGGAACGCTTCGACGGTTCAGGTCGACAGTGACGCAGCCGACAACCTGGAGGCGCTGAAGGAGATCGGACGTTGGGCCTGGGAAAACGGGTTCGCGCCAACGACAGAATACTGGCTGCGACAAGCGATTACCAACGAGGGCAAGCGGTTGTTCCGTGGCATTTGCTTTCGAATAAGTCCCGAGGAGCGGAGGGCGACGGATGAGATGAACCGCCAGGTTGAAGAGCGGTTGTCCCGAATGCCGGTTACGTTCCACCGACCGTAGCTTTCCGGCCCATTCGGAACCGTGTAGAATTGACTATCGCTTTTAGGAGACGGATTCATGGCTACTGTTCCCATCGCATCATCGCCTCCCGTGCCAGTCGCGGATCATGTTGAGCAGCAGTTTCGACGGCTGGAAGAAGAGTGGAAGAGCGAGACAGCGCATTTCTCGTCCAGCACAAAAATCATGAACCACGCAGCGCTTCGGGGGATCATCGCTATGGGTCGAGACGTTGTTCCGCTCATGATGCAGGATCTGAGGCGAGGGCCGAGCCTCTGGGTGTGGGTTCTGCCCGAAATTACCGGAGTTGATCCGGTGACACCTGCGGATCGAGGCAATATCGCGAAGATTACCGAGGCGTGGATGCGCTGGGCGAACGAGAACGGGTATCAGCGGTAGTTCCGTTCGATCGATCTCGTACAGGAGAAACGGGACGATTGCACCTGGCCAAGCCACCAAGCCGGGATGAACGAAGTCCTCATGACTGGGCCGCGATTGCTGCGCCCTTCGTTTTTGCTGACGCAGAAAGTTGCGCCAGTGCTTCTTGAGGAGTTGAACCGCTTCGGTCTGCAACGCGAAATCCCTCAGACGGCAACCGGCGTAGAGCAGTAAGGCCGGAATTTCGACTCCGCCGGCAGCATCCGTATAGGGTGCCGAGAGGCCCGCGCGCCAGATTGGAATCGCTTCGTCGGGGCGGTTCAGATACCATAATGAGATCCCTGCGTAGACGTAATCGCCGGTGGAGCGGTAGCGGGGGTCATCCGTCTCGATACTGTGTCGGAAGTCCCTCAGGGCGGCGTTGTAATTCCCCACGAGCAGGTACGCACGGCCTCGGTTGTTCAGGTAAAACTTGCGTCCTTTCTCTTCGTACAAGCGGCTGTACTCGCTGATCGCCGCCTCGTACTGTCCCGTTTCGATAAGTGTCCAGGGATCCGTCATGGGACCATTCCTGCTGTTGACTACATGACCAATGCAGAAGCGAACCGGGCCCGGTTGCATCTCCCACCTACGTCGCGCCTTCCGGCTGCGGATATCGCCTTGCCGTGACTCCCGGCCGGTCGGTGTATTGGCCGTTGTCGCTCTCGACGCCCTCCACTTCCGCCGGCAGCGATGCACATCGCCTTTGCCAGGAAACTGCCGCTCCCTTCGCCTGCTCTTCGTCGGCGGCCAGGACGCCATAGGTGACGTGGTACGACTTCCAATTCTCCTGACCGGGCAGCACGGCCGGTGACGTTGCCCAGCTTTCGTCCAGGGGCTGGTGCAGCGTCACGCGGAAATGGGACAGCTTCGGCGTCACGGGCGCTTTGGCGCGGTATTGCCGCCAGAGTGCTTCGGGCACCAGGCCACTGGCGAGGATGCGGTCTTCGAGCGGGCGGCGCAGGTCGTCATGCTCGGGGAGGGCTTGCGATGAAACCCAGAGCCGGCCGAGGCAGGTGGCGATGCCATTGGGGGTGAGGTTGGTCACCTGAAGCAGGGGCGTGGCCATGGCGAGCCGGATCTGCTCGCGGACGGCGTCGGCATTCTTCAGTTCGGCCGCGATGGCGGCTCGGACCGAAACGACGTGGAACATGGGGATCGACGCGGCCTGGGCGCGCTGCGCTTCGGTCTCGATGGCTTCCACTGCTTCATTTGCCCTGCGGAGGCTCAGCAGCGCGATGGCTCGATAGTAGCCTACCCAGAGCCGGCCGGGCTGCATCGTCTCGAAACGGTCGAGGTAGAGGAGCACGAGGTCGTTGCGGTTCAGCGACGACGCGAGCAACCCCGCTTCCCAGAGGACCGGCGGCGTGACCGTTCCCGCGCGCAGGCACATGTCCAGCACCAGCAGCGCGTCGTTCGGACGGTCGGAGCGGGCATAGAGATCGGCCAGGCGCAGGGCGACGGCCTCTTCGGAGCGGTCCAGCCGCGAGGCACGGGAAAGGCAGCGCTCGGCCTCGCTGAAGCTCTGGTTGTCGAGGTAGAACATTCCCGCCCGGGCCCACAACCCCGATGCATTGGGTTCCAGGTCGAGCGATTTGCGGAACATCGCGGCCAGGTCTTCGAAGCGAATGTTCTCGGTCAGCGGCGAGTTGTCACGGTGCCGCAGGGCGTCGCCGAGCGTCGCCAGCAGGTTGATCGCTCTGGCATCCTGCGGGTGGTTTGCGGCCACCGCCTGGGCCCAGTCCCACATTTGGGCATCCGCCGAAATCTCCGGCCCGTTGTAGACGAGATACGGCGCCATGTGCAGAAGGCGGCCAGCATCATTTGGATTGGTATCGCTTTGAGGAGGAATCGCCAGGACTTCGCGGAGGATCGACGTCGCGTCCGGCGGCGTGCTCGTTTCGTGCGCTGTGCGGATCATGTCGCGAAGCGCGCCGGCCAGTCGATCGATGGTTTCACACAAGGGCCCATGTTCGGACGACGGGACGGCCGCGGCGACGGCTTGTTCGGCATCGGGGGCCGGCGCGGATTCAGGGGCGGGCGCGACAGCCGTCGCCGCCGGAGTGGCGGCGAATCGCCCCGAAACATAGGCCATAGCCCCCGGCACCGGCCTTACGGGCTGCTTCGGGTTCCCGAGTCCTGCAAGCCGGCGCAGCGTGAGAAAGTCGCGCGCTTCCCGCGCCTTGGTTTCGAGCTGGCTGACCAGGGCGCTGCTGCGTTCATCGGAGCCGGACATCTTCATCGCGGCAATGAGCCGCAGGCGCACCTCGAACCATTCGTGCAGGCACTTGTTGACGGTGAGGGCCTTGTCCCATTGGCTGAGGGTCTGGATTGCCGGCGCGTACTCGCCGCGGCAGCAGTCGCCGAGGGCCTCGAGCAGGTCACCGCGCAGGTCCTGGGAGAGGGACTCGCCTTCGTCGGGCGTATCGTGCGAGATGGCCGCCTGGTGTGGGGCGGCCAGGGCCGAGTATTCCTTCTCGCGGCCATCCAGCAGGAGGATCGTATTGAGCAGCACCAGTGTCTTTTGCCGGGCGGTGAGCGGGCTGTGGTAGGACGGAGCCAGCTCCAGGGCCCGCATGACCGCTTGCTGGGCCGGCTTGAGGTGCCCGGCCAGCAGGAGCAGGTCGGCCTCGTCATACGCCCCGACCCAGCGCCGATCGGAATTGCGCCCGTCCTTCGGCTTGGCAAGGTTGGTCCGGGCGTGGTGAAGGGCCAACTCCAAATCGTCGGCGGCGCGGAAGACGTTGGTGGCGTATTCGCGAAAACAGTCGATGCATTCCAGCTTCCCGGTCCGGCGGCAGACGCTGATGCCGTCGGCGATGATCGCCTGCACGCCATCGCTGTTGTACCCCAGCATGCTGGCGGTGGCGATGGCGAGGTTGTCGTACGAGCAGGCGCTCATCCAGCCGACCGTCCGCTCGTATTCCCGCTCCGGGTAATCGTTCTGGAAGGCGCGGGCGCGTTCGGGGCTTTCGAGCAAGGCGATCGATTCGATGGCCGCCTGCCGGCCCATCTCCGGCTCGAGCAGGTCCTGGGCGACGGTCATGAGGTGGAAGTTGGCGTTGAGATAGGGGATGAGCTTTTTCTCGGCCTTGGCAAGCCGTCGCACTTCCGTGCCGGCGCGCAGCGCCGAGCGCGCCCGACCGTGAATGCGAAGCTGCGAGACGGCCTCCAACTCCTGCTCCAGGCGCGCGTCGAGATTTTCGGTCGGGTCGTTGTTGCTCATCGATCAAATCCCCGGAGTACCGGGGATTTGATGAAAAGGCAAGGCGTGAGGGGCGCGGAGTTCGCCGGGAAAGCAAGAAGGGGCGATGCCGGCCACGCCGGGGCGGCGCTAGAGTCGCAAGCGACCTCCGCTCTGCCCCGGCGTGACGGAAGAGAAACCGCACGCATATTGGCCGCCGGGTCTTACGCCGCTCCCGCCCGCAAGCGCTCGCCGCACTGCTCGAGGATTTGCCGGGCGACCTGGTTGGGGTTGTAGCCGGCGGGGAGCCGCACCAGCGGCTTGCCGTGCTTTTCGCAGAAGTTCCTCACGTCACCGTAGGAGTGGCTGGACCAGCGAATCGCTAGGACGACCACGGCCACGTCGGGCCGGGCAATGTGCGCCTCGAAGGGCAAGATGGATTCGTGCTCGGCAGTGGTGATCCAGTCCAGCTCCTTCAAGCCAAATGCCGCTTCCAGGGACTGCTGGGCGTAGGGGCGACGGTCGCCGCCGATCAGCACCATGGTCTTTCCGCACAGCAATACGGCCGCTTGCTTCAGATCTTCTGTCGGCTCTGTCGCAACGTCGGCGGCGGCCGTCGGTGTCCGTGTTGCCAGGAAGCGGTCGATCTCCCTCAAGACAACCCCGAAACCAGAGGGCAGATCGCCGAGGTCGGGCATCCCGTCAACCACAGGCAACAGGAGATCGCGCAGCTCACGGTTGCTCGGCGGCGTTCCGCCGCGAACCAGTTCTTCAACGGCATCGATGACCTTGTGCCAATCGTAGGAGCGGTCTGCATCGCCGTTTGAAACGATCGCCTTGAGGTGATAGCGGATCCGGTTGAAAGTGCTCTGCTTGCGCCGTTCGTTCTGGCGTCCCTGCTGGACGGTGGCATCGAGCTTGCCGATCCGTTCGTCGAGGTCAGTCCACGCCGTGGGGTCGGCACGATCGTCCACTCGCATATATCGCGGGATGTAGAACTGACGATTGAAGGCGGTGGCCTTCAACCAGTGATAGACCCGGTTCTGGTCCTTGTCGGGGACACCTCCGAGATGGTCGAGCGCGACCTTCAACGCCGACTGTGCCTCGGCCAGCAGAAAGATGGCTTGTTCGAAGCGATTGTCCTGGTCGTCGTCGGCCTCCAGCAAGCTGCGTATCACGCCGATGCCGGAGGCAACATTCGCGAAGCACCCTGCCACGTCGGCCCACTGTGACAGATCGGACGGCGACGGGCCGCTTGAATGGCACATCCAAAGGAAGCAGTCGGGCAACTGCCTGGCCTTCTCGATCAGTTCCCGGTCCACGGGGGCGACTTCCGTGAAAAAGTCCGCCCCATCCTGAAGCCGATGGCTGCGGGTCGCCGCCCAGCGTGCGCCCTCCATTTTCAGACGGCATCGGGTCTCGATGAGCGGTAAATCAGCGTCGGTAACCTCGGTAAAGCCGACAACCGGCTTCTCGACCACTTGCGGCGACATCCCGACCATCGGTTCGGCGGGTTTGACGGCGAGGGTCACTGGCTGTGTCTGGACAACCGGCGGTTCAACTGCCTCTTTGGGTTCAACATCAAAAGGGGCAATTGGACCGGCAGCCTGGGGCTCTGCGGCTGCGATTGCTGGGGCCTCGGGAATGGCTGGCCGCTCTTCCGTTGCTTTCAGGTACTCCAGCGCTACCGCGCGGAGGCGCAGGCGAAGCTCTCGATCTTCCGTGCTGAGCACCAGCAGTCGATCGATGACCGACCGCACCGCGGTTAGAACGGTGCTGCCGATCTGCGTGACAGTGACGTTGTCATCGTTGGCGGGCATTGGGGTTCTGGCGGGGTTTGGGGTTCAGCCACTCCATTTTGTACCACGGCAGATTGTTCCGCCGTGTGTGCAGCGCAATTATTTTATCGCGCGCCTGCCTTCGCGTCGCCGGGTTGTCATGAGCGCCATTCTGGCGTGTCGCGAATCCGCTCTGTGCTGGCAGGGGGAACGTTCTCGCCCGGCAGACTGAAAATGGCAAATGCCGCACAATTCGGACGGATGTGGAAGAAATGATGAGACTGAAGGGACTATATCCGTCGGAGGACTGTGCTGCCGATTGGGCAGGCGCCTTTGAGGCGAGAGGCCAGGTCATTCATTTGAGCAGACCTGAGTCCGCTGGTGTACTGGAGAGGCTGGATGGCGGACCACCCAATCGATTCGTTCACGGATACCGATTGGGTTGCGAGCCTGCTGGACGCTTCGGTCCAGAGTTCGTTCGGTTTGCCCCCCATGTCTTCGCTTGGGTCGGTCTCGTCGATTTCGGACGGGCAATTTGGTTGGCAATCCTCGGCGGGTCAAGCCCGCGACCAAACGCGCGCTGCCTCGGAAGTTGCGGCCGGTGATGCGCATTCCCGCCGGCTGGAATACGCCAAGGCATGGCAGCGTTATCTGCAGGCCGTGGCGCTAAACCCGTCAAAGGCCGATTATCATTTCAGGCTCGGGGTGACGGCATCGAGGTTGGGTCGGTCGGAGCTTGTCGAGCAACCCCTGCTTGAGGCGCTTCGGCTGGCGCCCGACCTTGCCGATGCACACGACGCGCTGGCCCAGTGGTGCATGGAATCCCGCCAACTGGAGCGGGCCTTGAAGCATTCGGAGGATGCCCACCTTCTGGATCCCAGGAACATCGACTACGTCATCACCCGGGCCGCCGTGCTGGCCGCTGACGGTCAGACGGCTGCCGCGTGGGGGCTGATCGAGCCGCTCCTCAACGGCGGCGTCCATCACCCTCGACTGTCGATATTGTATGCCCGGCTCGCGCCGCGATTCGGTCGCGAACAGCAGGCCCTGGTCGAGGTCGAGTGGGCATTGCAGGCAGGCGTTGGGCGCGCGGTGGAATCGCGGTTGCGATTTGACGCCGCTTCGCTGCTGGACCGCATGGGGCGGTATGATGAGGCGTTTGCTCACGCATCGCGGGCCAACGAGTTTGTTGCGAGAGGCTTCGACGTTGCTGCTCTGGTTGAGGAGACCGACCGAAAGATCGCCTACTTCACGCGGCAAAGGCTGTGCTGCCTGCCCAAATCCACGCTCGACAGCCGCCGCATCGTTTTCATCGTGGGCATGCCCCGGTCGGGCACGACACTGGTCGAGCAGATTGTGGCCAGTCATCCCCAGGTGTTTGGTGGAGGCGAATCGCTGACGTTGCTGCACATTTACCAGGAGCTTTGCAATCCGACATGGGGCGAAGGTGCCGGTTTCCCTGATTGTCTCGACTCCCTGTCGCTTTCAGCGGCAGACCGCCTGGCCAAGCGTTACTGGTCAGCAGTCGAGTCGGCGGCCCGCTCTGAGCCTGTCCAAGGGGCCTGCAGCGCAGCATACGTCACCGACAAGACCCCGTGGAACAGCCTTCAACTGGGGCTGGCCCAGTTGCTGATGCCCGACTGCCACGTGATCCATTGCACGCGCAGTCCGCTGGACACCTGCCTTTCCTGCTATTTCACCGATTTCGCCGGGGGCAACGAATTTGCCTACAACCTGGAACATGTGGGGGCCATGTTTCGCCAATACCAGCGGCTGATGGCGCATTGGAAGCAGGTGCTCACCATCCCAATCCACGAAGTGAGGTATGAGGATCTGGTGCTGGACCTGGAAGGGCAGAGCCGTCGCATCGCCGATTTCCTGCACCTGCCGTGGGACGAGCGTTACCTGAAGTTTTATGAGAACCCGAGGCGGGTGTACACGGCAAGCAAGGAGCAGGTCCGCCAGCCGGTCTATCTGTCATCGATCGGCCGCTGGAAGAACTACCAGAAGCACCTCGCCAAGCTGATCGACGCGCTGGGGTCGACATGAAGACCGGGCACACGGCTCTGTCTGAAAACTCGCCGGGCCGTGGCGGCCCGGAAACGCCCAGCCGCAATCCCAGCGAGTTTTCAGACAGAGCCTACCGCCGGTTGCGTTGAGGGATGAACGGGTCGCGATCGTCGCCGGAAGAATCGGAGGGCATGATCTCGCCGACGACGACTTCCGTTCCCGGTTGCAACTGGTCGGCAAACACCTCGGTGTTCAGGTTATCGGTGGGCCCCAGCTTGACGCTCACAGGCCGGACCAAGTCGCCTTCTTTGGCCCAGATCGTCCCGTGCCGTTCCTTGAGCTTGGCGCCCTTTTCCGGTTTGGGCTTGGGCGCCTCGTCGGGCGCGCCGTCTTCGTCACCCTGGTCCGACGGCTTAAATTGCCCGCGTGCGCTGGCAATCACCTCCGCGGCGCTGCTCGGATACCACCTCAACGCCGAGTTCGGGACCATCAGCACGTTGTGATCGCGATGGACCTGGAACTGTACATTGGCGGTCATGTACGGCAGCAACTGGTTATCGGGGTTGGCGGCGTCCACCTCCACCGTGTAGGTCACGACGTTCTGCGTCATCGACGCGTTCAGGCGGACCTTGTTCACCGTCCCCTGGAACTTCTCGCCGGGAATGTCGTCCGTCGTGAAGTCCACCTGCTGCCCCGGTTGCACGTGCTGGATGTCGGCCTCGTTTACCGACACCCATAACTGCATTTTGGTCAGGTCCTTGGCGATCAGGAAGAGGCTCGGTGCGTTCAGACTCGACACCACGGTCTGCCCGATGTTCACGCGCCGGTCGATGATGACGCCTTTCACCGGGGAGCGGATCACGCAGAAGTCGAGGTTGCGCTGGGCTTTGTCCAACTCCGCCTGTGCTGCCGCGATGCTGGCGTTGGCCTGAGTCACTTCGGCCTGGGCGACGCCGACGTTCGCCTTGCCGATCTCGAAATCGGCCCGGTACATGTCGTAGTCGCTTTGCGACAGCGCATCGGACGGTCCCAGCCGCTGGGCGCGGACCCAGTTCTGCTCGGCTTGCAGCAATTTCGCCTGAGCCTGGGCAACGTCGGCTTGGCCCTTCTGTAAACTGGACTTAGCCTGGTCGAGCTGGGCCTGGGCAGTGTTGAGATCGGCCTTGTAGACCGCATCGTCGATCGTCGCCAGCACCATGTTCGCCTCGACGGGCGATCGGTAATCGATAGGCTTGCCGTTGGCGTCCTTGCCAAAAGTATCGATCAGTCCTTGGGCTTGCGCGCCCACATCAACGGTCTCTTCAGGCTCAAGCGTGCCCGTCGAATCGATAGTTGAATATAAGTCACCGCGCTGCACTTTGGCGGTCCGGAACTCCGGCTTGGGGGCGGTGTCGTATTTCCAGACCAACCAGACGGCGCCGCCAAGCAGGCCAATCAGGGCGACAACGGCGATCAACATGCGCATGCGGTCAACTCCATCGAGCGGTGGGCGAAATCGGAGCGACACAAACGCCTCGCCGCCAGCCCACGCCTTTAGCTTCCAGAAAAACGGGTTGTGACGATTATCGAACCCGATTCAGGTGACGGACTTGAAAAGCCCGCTCACCCAATATCCGCTAACCCCTATACTCCGATCACGGCCAAGAGTTGATGCGACGCGGATTGGGGGCCGGGCATTGCGGGTTTGAATGAATGGCGCGAAGGCATTCGGAGCCGGATGGGAAGATCCTTACGCCGCCGCGATCGGTGCAAGCGGGAGTCGCGCGCTCAGCAGCGGCCAGTCCGTCCTCTTTTTGCGCTATTCTGTCTCGGTTTCCTGCCGCCTCATGGGGAAACGCACCCGCGCCTGAGATCCGCGTCGTGAACTAAGGAAATGCGTTATGCAACGGGGAACCAAGTCTGAAGTGACCGGCGCAATCGTGCGAAGGCTTGATCCCGGCACCGATCAAGACCAACAGATTGTCCAAGCTTCTTGAACAATGTTGATGAACGAGGCTGTCTGACAAGTCGGATCGCCGCGTCAAACGCCTCTTTGGGCCGAGCCGGCTTGTCGTTGCGTGTTTTTGCAAATCCAGCATCGGTAAGCCACTGTCTCAAATCTGGCTGTCGTCCCGACCAACCGAGGATCGAATCGACTTTGGGGGAGTCAGACCATATCCAGCTTTCGACCTCCGGATTGATAGCGACAGCGCACACCCTATTCTGCCAGTCGACGGCACATCCGCGCTCTATTTCGACCTGCACTTCGTCCGGCGTGGAATTGACAGCCCCGCACCCTTCGTGGTCGAGAATCGCGAGTGCATATGCATG
>Ga0182024_10009351_pt1 | contig 20299 bp, 15 predicted proteins | sample P32metaG_FD_120480 | JGI IMG/M metagenome (GOLD analysis project Ga0182024, IMG submission 120480) | Permafrost microbial communities from Stordalen Mire, Sweden - P3-2 metaG (Illumina Assembly) | ecosystem: Environmental > Terrestrial > Soil > Wetlands > Permafrost | place: Sweden: Stordalen... | reverse complement strand
GATCACCAACGACTTCGCCCTCGTCGGCGGCTTCTCCCTCGACGACGCGGCCGAGGAGCCCCTCATCAAGGCCGCCGGCATGCCCGACATCGCCTACCCGCTGGACCCGGGCCTGTCGAACCTCCCCACCGCCTACAGTCCGGTCCCCAACAACGACAACGAGTTCCCGGTGACCATCTTCAAGGTCCTCAAGAAGAAGTTCCCGACCGCCATCAAGCACGTCGGCATCATCTGGGCCAACGACACCCCGGCCACGGCCGAAGCCGAGAAGGCGTTCGAAAAGGGTGCCAAGTCGCAAGGTTTCACGATCGTCTACGACGCCAGTTTTGAGCCCAGCCAGAGCACCTTCCTGGCCAACGTCCTGACCATGAAGTCCGACGGCGTCCAGATGTTCTTCACCCAGCAGTTGCCCGACTCCTACGCCGCCACCGTGGCCGAGGAGATGCAGAGCCAGGACTTCCATCCCATCGATATCCAGGGCGACGCTTACTCGGCCAACTTGGTGAAGGACGGCGGCCCCGCCGTCGAAGGCATGTACATCGAGGTCGGCTATATCCTCTATCTCGGGGCGGACTCCGATCTGCCGGCGGTGAAGCAGTACACCAAGTGGATGCATGTGGCCGATCCCACCGCCAACTTCGAGCTGCAGTCGCTCTTCGGATGGGCCTCGGCCCAACTCTTCGTCCAGGGCTTGAGAAACGCCGGAAACCCGCCGACCCGGGCCGGACTCGAGGCGGCGCTCGACAAGATCACGAGCTTCAGTGCCAGCGGCCTGCTCACCAAGTCGGATCCGGCTCAGAACGTTCCCGGATCGTGCGTCGTTCTGGCCCAGGTCCGCAACGGTCTCATCGTCCGCGTGCCCCCCACGCCGAGAACCGGGTACTACTGCTTGCCCGATTCCTTGTTGCCGTCGCCTGGCTTCAAGCCCGAGGTCCGGCCGAGCCCATCGTCGTAACGAGCGTCAGTCCCGGGACTCAACAGATGCGCGGCAGGGGGTCGCCGACGAGCATGTCGACCAGGAGCACGCCGCCGAGCAGAGTACGAAGGTCGACGATCCTCGGGGAGCCGTTATGCCTTCATGCTCCACCTGGGGACCCTGCCCCCGGTGTCGACGGTGAAAATGGCGTCATCGGACATTTCGATGATCGCATAGAGAAAATCTTCCGGCGTCACGGGGTTGATCTGATTGCGCTGATGCGATCTGTGGGCGGGTCGTGCTGCCCGGATTTCAAACGGGCCGTTACGGAGCTCCCACGGCATCGGAGTTCACCGACGCCGATGCCCCTGGATGGCCGTTGTCCGGGGGTTGCGACGATCGGAGGTCGGGCGAGTGCTCGAACGTCGTCACCTCGAGCGGTTCCTCGGACCTGATGTGGGCGATCAATGGGGACCGCGACAGCACAAGGGCCCCGGCGAAGAGACAGATCAGAGCAGCGATCTCCAGTGGTCCCCGGGCTCCTGCGGTGTGGATCGTGTCGCCGAACAGACCGACCCCGATGGCCATCGAAGCCAGAGGGTCGACGATGACGAGAGCGGCCTGCGATGCGGTGATGGGGCCGGCATGGAAGGCGTTCTGCGCCAGGAACACGGCGAGGAGCCCGGTCACAGCCATGGCGTAGGCGTGCCATTGCGTCAGGAACATGTACCACACCGGGTGGAAGTCGGCCGTGACCTGCTTGATGAGCGCGGCGGTGAAGGCGAACATGATGGCGGCGGCGGCTCCGAACATGGCCGCCCGCCAGGCCGGTGGGCCGAACTGCGCCAGTCCGACCAGGAGCGCCGCTCCCAGGACGACCGCAAAGGCGGCGATCCCCCAACCGCGAAGCCCCGGGACCTGGTCGCCGCCGGTGGGGACGGCGAGAGCGAGGAACAGAGCCAATCCCGCCGTGGCCACGATGGCACCGGTCCATTCCCTCCAGCTGAGGTGCTTGCGGAACCAGAACGCCAATATGGCGACCAGGAACGGAAGTTCCAAGGTCAAGATGGGCTGCACCACCGTCAGACGCCCGACGTGCAGGGCGAAGGCCTGAAGAAGGAATCCAGCCACGAGCCCGACGCAGCCGAGCAGCCACACCTTGCGGCGGACGGCGTAGGCGATCAGGCTGAAATGCAACGAATCTTCGGCCGGGGCGTCTTCGACGCCCATGCGCTGGAGGATGGTCGTGAGCGCATTGGACAGCGCTCCCGCGATGGCGAGCACGTACACCATGTCGCCACCTCCCCATGGTCGGCCGCGCGTCTTGGACCCCTTGGGCAAACCCCAGTAGACCTGACGGTATTCCTGGACGGCGGCAGTGGCGGCGACCCATTCCGAGCCCTGCCTGGTGTTTTACGCGGACGGATCGACGCCTACCGGTCGGTCGACCATTTCTCGGCGGGTGGCCGAGAGCGACGGCATTGGGCAGCTGCGTCTCCCTACAATAGTTGTATACAGCAAGTACGGTGCTGGCCAGGGGATCGACCCCCGGGTCGCCCCTCAGGTCGGCCTGGGTTCAAGATGAGCGCCCGACCGGTCGATCTCACGGGAGTGGGGGACTCGAACAGCACGCAACAGCTGGCGAATTCGATGCTCGGTGCCCTTCTCGCCGTCGTGCATCAGAAGGCCGGGGATGACGGGGTCACCCAGGTCCTGGACAGATCGGGCGAGCGTCGATCGGTGGCCGACCTCGAGCGACCTGACGGGTGGAGCTCGTACCCGCAGGGGTTGGCCCTCTTCCGAGCGGCGGCCGAAGTGCTTGACGACCCCGATATCGGGCGCCAGGCGGGCCTCGAGGTGTTCCGCCGTTACGCCGGCACCGAAGTCCTGGCCCTCTTGCGTTCCATCGGATCCCCGGCCGAGATGATTCGTGCCTATCCGGCGATCTCGGCCAAACAGTCGACCATCACCCACGCCGAGGTCGTCGAGGTGGGGGAGTCACACGGTTTGATCAGCGTCATGACGCCGACCATCGAGAGGGACCCACTGTTCTGCGGCTACACGGTGGGCGCCCTTTCGCAATTCCCGGTGCTCTTCGGAATGGAGCCGGCCGTCGTCGAGGAGCTCGAATGCCTGACGCGGGGCGATCCGCGTTGCCTCCTAAAGGTGACCTGGGACCCCACGTCGTCTGTCGAGGCGAGCCTCGAACGAGAGGTCGTGATGTTGAGGGAGCAGATGGTCGTTCTGACCAAACGCTTCGAGTCACTGGAGTCTGTGGCCAAAGAGCTCTCCTCGACCCGCGACGTCAACTCCATGCTGGAGACGATCACCAGACGGGCGGGCGTGGCCGTGCGAGCTCCTCGATACCTGCTTGTCGCTCAGCTTCCCGGCGACGCCTCGCCCCGGATCCACCACGTGGGCTTCACTCCGCAGGAGGCGGAAGCGGCTGCGCACGAGATACTGCTCTGTGATCCCGGCACCCTGGACGGGTCGCGGCTGGTGGTCGACATCGAATCGTCGCGCGGTCACTTCGGACGACTGGCCGCTTTCTACCCGGAGCAATATCGCTTCCTGCCTCAGGAGCGTTCGCTCTTGATGGCCTATGCCGGGCATGCCGCCGCCGCCCTCGAGACGGCCGCTGCCCTCGACGAATCCCGTGACCGCAACACCACACTCAGCGCCCTGTTGGCCCTGGGAAAGGTCCTGGCCGAGGAACCCAACCAGGCAGAATTGGCCCAGCGCCTGGCCGAAGCCCTACCGGAGATCGTGCGCTGCGATCAGGCGGACGTGCTCCTGTGGGACGCCGGCGACGCTCGCCTGGCCCGGGCGGCGTCGACCGTACTGACAGAAGTCGATTCCACCCCGGCGCCAACCAAGGCCGTGCGTGACGCCGGATTGGCGAACCGACTGCTCGAGATCGCTACGCCGACACCGGTCTCGATGTCATCGGACCCCATCCTGTGCTCGATCTTGTCGGTGACGGGACTGGCGTCGGGTGTGCTCGTACCCATCACCGCCCGCAACACGCTCTTCGGCGTCCTCATCGTGGGCCCCGATTGTCACGAGCTGCAAACCGACGTCGTCTGGCGGGAACGCCTGAGCGGTGTCGCCAGCCTGGCGGCCACCGCTCTGGAAGGCCTCGCTCTTCTTGCCGAAATCCGTCACCAGGCTCTGCACGACCCGGTCACGGACCTCGCCAACTCCCGCCTCTTCGAGGATCGGGTGACTCAGTCGCTGTCCATTGCCCGTCGCAACGGCGGCCGCCTTGCTCTGCTCTTCGTCGATCTCGATCGTTTCAAAGCGGTCAACGACAATTACGGGCACAAGGTCGGCGATGAACTGCTTCGCGCCGTGGCCCAGCGGCTCCTCGTGACCGTCCGCGATGAGGACACCGTCGCCCGGATCGGAGGCGATGAGTTCGGCATCCTCGTCCAAGGAACCGCCAGTCGTAGCGACGTCGAGGTCGTGGCCGCAAAGGTCGTCTCGGCTCTCGGAGATCCGTTCCTCGTGCGCGACTTCACCCTCTTCGTCGGAGCCAGCGTTGGAGTGACCCTGTTTCCCGACGCCAGCGATACCTACGATTCGGTGGTGTCCCGGGCCGATTCCGCCATGTACCAAGCCAAAGCCGAAGGCCGAGGTCGGTTCCAGGTCTGCCAACCGTCGTCGTCGGTCCCCCCGCAGGCACGGACGCTGTAGATCGCCAGAGGCCTTGGGCATCCGGCGTCAGACCCTCGGCCGTCATTGCCCCCATTCCCGCAACCGCCGGTGGTGGCTATGCATCGGACTCCTCCGGGCGTCCCCACGCCCCGGTGTCAGAACCGTTCGCTGTGACCGGTGGGACATGATCGACCACCGCGACAGCGAAGAGAGTAACGAGAACCGCGAGCCGGCTGAACCGATCGAAAAGGCCGAGAAGAACGAACCGATGGAACCGATCGAGAACGCCGATCCGATCGAGCCGATCGACAAGAACGAGCCTTGGGAGCCGATGGACAGAAATGAGTCCTTCGACCACACCGACCATTGAGATCGAGACCTTGGCGACGGTGAGTTGTCAGGGTGCCCCTTCACACGTATCCCTCCTCATGGTCTGCGCCGCCAGGTCCGGGAAGACCTTGCTCACCTTCGACCAGATGTAGTCGCCGTACGTCCCGTCGAAGCCGTGGACACTGATGTGGTCCCACCGGCGCCCCCCGTCATCATCCACCGGTCGGGGCACGATCGGGAGCCGGTCGACCGTCGCGTCCCATGACGGGTCCAGAAAAAAAGGGAAGGACAGTCGGTCGGCGCTCCCGGCGTTGCGGACCCGGTGAGGGGTGGACCGGTAGCGACCACCGGTGAGCCGTTCCAGCATGTCACCGAGGTTGCAGACGATGCTCCCCGGCCGTGGTGGTGCGTCGATCCACCCATCGGGTGTCCGCACCTGGAGGCCGCCGCTCTCATCCTGGCCCAGGAGGGTAAGGAGCCCGTAGTCGGTGTGCTCGCCCACACCCCACCGTCCAACGGCGTCGTCCTCGCCGGCGCCGGCGCCGGCGGGATAGCGAAAGATACGGAAGAGGGTGAGCGGATCGGCGGTCAGGTGGTCGGTGAACCACGAAGGTCCGAGCCCGAGCCCGCGCGCCATCCCGGAGAGGACCGATTGACCCACCCGCGTCATGGCGTCCATGTACGTCTGTACAGCGTCCCGCAGTTCTCTCGGGTGTCGAGGATAGAGATTGGGTCCGTGCAGAGGGGTGCCGGCGCCGACGCCGGGATCATCGGGGCCGAGCTCGGCGCCGAAGTACAGCCCCTCTTTGTCGTCGGCCACGCCGTCGGTGAGCTCACCACCGAGTGGGAACCATCCCCGCCAGGCGGCCCCGCCTCTCGTCATGGCGATCTCGGCCTTCTCGGGCTGAGGCCGGGCGAAGAATTGGCGAGCCAGGGTATCGAGCCGGTCCTGCACCGACGGATCGACGTCGTGACCGACCACGTAGAAGAAGCCAACGGTGCGGCAGGCGGCGTCGATCCAGGCGCCGGCCGCTTTAGCCGCCGACCCCCCATCGCCCAATGGCCGTATGTCGATCTCAGGTACCTCGACCATCGGTCCAGCGTAGAAGTCTCCATGGCCTTCTGATCGCCTCGGAGACTTCTCAACAGGGCGCAACCGACCACCAGGGGCCAAAGCCGAGCACCGCCCCCCATGCGCACAGGGGGGGCCGGAGTCGCACGGAGGCGGCAGCCCGACCGAGCGTCGGGCACGGGGGGAACCGTCCTTGCCGACGCCTGAGCCACCAGGAGCAACGTCTGGATGGAGTGGGGGGCGTTGTCTCCGGGGGGCCTGATTGTGAAAGAGAAGTTTCCCGATGGACACTTGCACGCAAGTGAATACAGCCTCGCCCATCGGGCCTGGGGGTAACAAGGGGTCAAACCAGGGGTTTTCCTGTGGACGACGGTGTGGAGAACCCGGTGCGTGGCCGTCAGAGGATGGCACCCCCGGTGTCTTCGCAGAACGTAACTGTCCATGCCCCCCGCACCGGGGGTGGCCTCCGAGCCTTCTACTCCCTTTCAGCGGCACGAGGAGCGTCCAGCGACCTGGAGTACGCACTGTCTTTCGGGAAAGAGGTACCCACCGGTAACGTGGCATCGGCGTCACGCCGTGAGGTCAACGGGTAGTAGTGATCGCCCCGCCCGGCACCGGCGCCGATGAAGAACGTGATCGCAAGAGCCCTCCGATGGCCTTGGCATCCTGCGGAACGGCGAGGTGATAGCCCTGGCCAAGCTGGCACCCCATCCGGCGCAGATGGACGAGCTGGAACTCGTTCTCGATACCCTCGGCGATCGTCGCATGTCCCAAGGTGTGGGCCAGTTGCACGATGGCGGGCGCCAGGCCGACCTGACTCCCACTCTGCTCGATGGTGCTCACGAACGACCGGTCGATCTTGAGAATGTCGATCGGGAGCCGCTCGAGATAGGAGAGCGAGGAATAACCGGTGCCAAAGTCGTCGAGGGCGATGCGCACTCCGAGCGCCTTCAAGATGGCCAGATTCTGAGCGGCCATCTCCGTATCGCGCATCACCGCACTCTCGGTGATCTCGAGGATGAGACTGCAAGGGTCGAGTCCTACGTCTTCGAGCACGACGGCCACGTCATCGGCCAGGCTGAGATCGATGAGTCGGCGTGACGAGACATTGACGCTGATGGCGAGATCGGGACTGCCGCCGTACTCAAGTTGCCACGCACGCGTCTGGGTGCAGGCCGCCGCCAGCACGAGGGAATCGATCCTGTTGATGAGATCGGACTCTTCGGCAAAGGGTATGAAGGAAATCGGGCTCAGCAGACCCCGCGTGGGATGGCGCCAACGGGCGAGAGCCTCGAATCCGACGATCGCACCGGAGTGCAGGTCGATGATGGGCTGATAGTGAACGATGAGCTCGCGGCCCATGAGGGCGCGTTGAAGGTCGGCTTCGACCTCGAGCCTCGCCATCACCGTGGTGTGCATCTCACTCTGGAACTGTTCGAATCGGTCCTTGCCCCGCTCCTTGGCCGTGTACATGGCCAGGTCGGCGTTGCTCAGGAGCTGATCGCTCGTCACCCCCGACGAGTCGAACGTGATGCCGATGCTCACCGTGGCCGACACCTCCTTGGTGCCGACGATCACCGGGCGGCGCATGGTGGCCAGAATCCGCTCGGCCAGTCTGATGGCGTCGTCATGATGCTCGATGTCCTCGACGAGCACGGCGAACTCGTCACCCCCGAGCCTGGCCGCCGTGTCGACCTTCCGCAGGCACCCGACGACGGTTTCGGCCACCCTCCCGAGCATCTCGTCTCCTGCTGCATGTCCCAGGCTGTCGTTGATCGTCTTGAAGTTGTCGAGGTCCAGAAAGAGGACGGCGAGGTGCGAGCCGGTGCGCTCGTTACGTGCCACCGCATGTTGCAACCGGTCCTGGAACAAGGCCTTGTTGGCCAGACCGGTCAGTGAGTCGTGGAACGCCTGGTAGGACAGTTCCTCCTCGAGACGCTTGCGGTCGGTGACATCCCGGAAGCTCCACACGCGCCCTACGACGGTTCCGTCCACGCGCTGAGGTGTCGAGTGTCGTTCAAAAACACGACCGTCTTTGAACTGGAGGGTGTCGTGGGTTTCCGCCTCAGGGTCGGAGTAGAGCTCCTCGAGCTTGGCCAAGAACGATTCTGGCTTGGTCACCTGGTCGAGCACGAAAGCAACGGTCGCCGCATTGTCACGCGTGGCCAGAAGTGCGTCCGGCAGTCTCCACATCTCGGTGAACCGCTGATTGGAGCTGGTGATCCGCCCATCGGTATCGACAACGAGTATGCCGTCGGCCGTGGCGTCGAGGGTGGCCGTCAGCAAGGACAATGCGTTGCGTAAGCCCAGTTCGGCGACCGATCGGGCGGTGATGTCATGGGCGGAGATGATGAAACCTCCGACGGTCGGATCGTCGAGGAGGTTTACGATCGAGAGCTCGAACGGAACGGTCTCGCTACCCGAATGACGCCGCAGCCGCAGAGCCACGGTGACCGGGTTGGCGGCGGACGCCCCCTGCATCGCCCGGGTCAATGCGTCGGCTAGAGCAGGGCGATCGGGACTGTCCACGATTTCGGCCAACGGTCGCTGTTCGACAAGGTCCGGGTCGTGTCCGAGGAGTCGAATGAGTGCTCCAGAGACGGACTCGACCAAGCCCTCGGCTGACACCAGCATCGTCACGGCCGTCGAGTTCTGGACCAACGACTGGACGACAGCCTCTTCACCGTGGGCGAGCTCGTAACGTCGTCGGTCTGTCAGGTCGCGAAGACACAGAAGAATGGCACCGTCCACCAGCCAGGACACCGGCGTTCCGAGAAGCTCCACGAGGCGCCAGCCCGAGCCGGTCTTGACGCGGACCTCGATGGCGGTGCCGACCTCCTTGCCTTGCACCGTCACCAGGGAGCGCAGGACCATCTCGAGATCCTCGGGATGGACGAGATCGAGTCCCGATAGGCCGACGGCCTCGGCCCTCGAGCGGGCGAACAGCCTTTCGGCGGCGACGTTCGCCCATTGCACGGTGCACCCGGAATCGATGACGACGACGGCGTCCGGGAGCTCGTCGAGGAGCCTCGGCAGGATTCCTTCGTCGATCGCGAAGTCCTTCGAGCCGGGTACCTCGAAAGCACCGTCTGGCATACACCGTGTATCGACCCGACGATCGGTCAGCTTGAACCACCGGAGTCGCGTGCTCTTCCGTGCCTGTCCACCAGGACTTTCGCGGTAACGACCGCCGGACCGGCGGCGGCTGTCTAGCGGTTCAGCAGGGCAGAGACATTGTCATGGAAGAGGCCCGGGGCCTGGTGGGGCTCGGAGCCCACTCTCTCGTAGTCCCCGATCGGTGATGCCGTGCCTTCGGAGTGGGGAAAGTCACTGCAGCACATGAAGAGGTCGCCCGCTTTGGCGGTCAGCCGGGACGGCTGCTCGTAGGAGAACGACGAGACGCGGACCTGGCGCCGGAAGTACTCGCTCGGTCGCAGGTCGAGTGGCGCCAGCGCACGGCCGTTGATGGCTGTGGTGAACTCCCAACCCCCGTCGAGCATCATGAGGTACTGCGGAACCCAGATCGAGGACAATTCGACGATCCCGATGTGCAACTCCGGGTGCCGAGCCAGGGTCCCGTTCACGATGAGGTCGGTGACGGCGATCGCTGGCGGTGCCCACAGAAATATGGACTCGATCACGGGGACGAAGCTTTCATCGGGATCCGTGTAGAAGGCCTCGTCGAGAATCCGGGGCTGATCGGCCACGTGGAACACGGGAGTGACCCCGTGATGCACGAAGGCGGCCCAGGCCGAGTCGAGGTCGGGATGCGACAGCGGTCGCCTGTCGACCGCGGCCGGGGCGATCATGGCCAGACGCACACCAGCCGATGACAACCCTGCCAGTTGGGCTTCCAGCCACTCCGGGTCCCGCAGGGTCAGATGGGCCACCGGATGCAGGATTCCTGCTCCCTCACTGACGACAGACGCACACCAGCGGTTCCAGGCGCCCATGTTGGCCGTCATGGCCGGCAGCGACTCGGACAGTCGGCGTTCCCACAAAAGTCCGAAGTTCGGGAACACCACCGCCTCGTCGAGACCCATGGCCGGGAGGTGGCCGGCACGAGCCGCCGGGTCCCAGTAGTGAGCCGGAATGGCCTCGTCGTAGCGGTATTCGGGGGGGAGGTGCTGGAGACGACGCTGACGGCGCCGACCGAGTCCGGCCGTGTCGCCGGGAACCTGGACGTCGGCGATGTCGAGGCGACGGCCCCGCCAGGTGAGCCATGAGTAGCCGAGGTCGTCCTCGACGATGGCCAGTGCCTCGTCTCTGAAAGCCGGATCGATGTGGTCTGCCCACATCGTGGCGGACTCGAACAGGTGCTGGTCGGAATCGATGATGGCTGTCACGGCGGGCTCCTCGCAACCAAGTATGGCCGATTGCCGCAGTCCCCACCCGGGCTGTGCTCGCGGGTGAATGGCGGTCTCGGGCAGTTCGCCTCCACCATCGCTGCCCCGGCGCCCGTCCCCTCGCCTCGGACCAGGGACCGAGCGCCCCAGCGGTAGCGGTCCTGTCAGTCTCGGTGAGGGTCGAACGTCACTGCGGCGTCACCTCGAGCACATAGGTGGCCCCGCCCGACACCGTCACCATCAGTGAGGAGGTGCCCCGTCCCGCCGTGATGACACGCGGTGGCCGGTCCTTTGCCCCGCTCGTCGTACGGATCGTCACCGTCGCACCCGACCGGGGAACCGGTACCGAGATCGCCCCTCTGGTTCCGACCGGGGCGCCGACCAGCAAGGAGAAGCGACCCGACGAGTGATCCTGGGCCCAGCGCACCGATATCGTCCCGTGCGGTGTGGGGACGTTCCCCTCGACCCAGGAGAGCGAACCCGGGTGGGGTTGCACCGACCAGGTGCGAAAGCCGGCAGAGGACGGCCGCACCCCCAACACGTAGGACGAGAGGTCGGCCGTGGCTCCGCTCGACCACCCGTGGGCCAGGCTAGTGAACGCCCCGAGGCCCGGAGCCCCGTGGGCCCCGACCACCTCCCAGTCCGCCGACGTGTCGTCCGGACCCGGTGCGTCCATGTACCCCCACAAAGTTCGCAACAGCGACAGCGCCGCACCGTCATCGCCGCTGTCGAAGCGGGCCTGCACCTCCTCGTTGGTCACGAACGGACTGACCGCCCGGCGGTACCCCGTGGCGTCGCTGAAGGGGAGCGGCCCGTACGGCGTCGACGGTAGGGCCTTGGTCAGAGCGGACAGGATCGTGGCGTCTCCACCTTTCGGTGCCACCCCGAAAAGGACGGCCATGGCGTTGGCGTCCTGGGCTACGTCGGTGGGCTGAAGATCGGACACGTCGTACAGCCCCGTTGACGGATCGAACAGGTACCGGTTGATGGCCGATCGCAAGGTGTTGGCCTCTTGGCTGTAGCTCTCGGCCTGGCTGTTCAGTCCGAGAGCCTTGGCCATGGTCGCCGCGCTCGTGAGGGTCTCGAAGTAGATGTCGTTGTAGGCCGAGACCTCACCCGTCTTGGACCCGTCGTAGAAGTCCCAGTCCATGCCGTCGTCGGAGTCGGTGACCAGCAACCCGCGGCTGTCCACCAGGGAGGAGTCGTACGCCAGCTCTCGCATGATCATCGGCCACTGCGCCCGCACGAAAGAGAGATCCCCGGTGTAGAGGTAGTACGTGGCGATGTTGTCCACCTCGTCCATCGAGTACGACGCCGAGTAGTTGTAGCCGGTCTCGGGAAACGTGCCCGGCGCAACGGTGGGGGGACGTTCGTCCCCGATTCCCCATCGGCCTCCTGGTAGCTGGCCAGAAGGTCCAGTGACCCCCGCACAAAGCCGTCGGACCCCGTCGTGTAGAACACATTGGGTCCCTCGACGCCGAGGTCACCGCTCCACACCACCCGGTCACGCTTGGCCCCGTCCATGATCACCGGCAGGGGATCGGGGGTCGCCACGTTCGGACCGCTGAAGGCGGCTAGGTCCGAGGAGCTCGAGAACCGGTTGGCGTAGAGCGTGGTTCGACCGGGACCGGTGACGTCCAGGTTCCGGATCAACGCCTCCGAGCCCAGGGCGGCGAATCCCACTGTGCCCGATCCGTACGCCGATGCCCCCGACGGCAGGGACGCCGTGTCGAAGGCAGCCACCCTCCGACCGTCGATCGACGTCGTGATCTGGGCCCCCGAAGCCTCTGTCTGCACCCGGTGCCAGCTGCCGGCCGTGACGACGACGGGCAGGGCGACCTGGCCGATGACGCTGAACTCGGCTGGGCCGAAGGCGACCTCCCGCAGGGTGTCCGGGGCGCCGGCGCTGTCAGTGGCGTCGTCGAGTAGGAACAGGTAACCCGAGGACGACGAACCGGCCCGCACCACCCACCCCGCCTGGTTGTCCACCACCCGGATGTCGAAGGTCATGGTGTAATCGGTCCAGGTGCTGCCGGCGCGAAGAACGCCGATGGACCCCCCGTCGGCCGCCAGCGCCCCGCCCGTTATCTGCCACGGAGGGGGCAGCGTGTCCGCCCGTAGTTCATCGAGTTGTGTGGTGTAAGCGCCGTCATACCAGATCCGGTTGAGCGCCTGCGAACTCGAGTCGAACCAACCCTGGTAGTCCTGGGCTGTGGCCCGGACCGCCGTGAAGCGGATGCCGATGGACGAGAGCGTGACCGAGCCCGGCGATGCCAACGTGATCCGCTCGTAGCGTTCGCCTCCCTGGATGAGCCCCGTGGTGAGTCTTCCTGAGCCGGTGACGGTCAGGTTGTCTACCCGCGACGGGTCTCCCGCCGCACTCCTACTTGGTGTGCCGTCGCCCTGAGGCCCGATGTACTGCCGGCCTTCGCTGTAGGTGGCGCGCAGGACGGGCGATCGGGACTCCGAACGCACGACGAAGAAAGGGATACCGTCGATGTCCTTGCCGTAGTCGACCTCGATCACCGCTGGCTCGCCGCCGGTGGTCATGGTGAGCTTGGCACCACCGCCGGCGGACGCCGACGCTGGTGGGGAGGCCAGTGCCTTCGCCCCGGTGACGGCGCCCGATGTCCGCACGACGCGCACCGGGCTCACGTCACGGGTCGCGGGAGCCACGACGTAGCGGGCCCAATCGACATGGGACGGCCATTGCGGTGTCTCAGACCGGCTCGCCGCCATCGCCGTGGCTGTGCAACCGGCCGCCACGACAACCGTCGTCAGCATCACGAGCGGGGCCGAGCGCAACAAGACACGCGTCCTGGTGCCATCTCGACACATGAGTCCGCCCCTCTATGTATGTGCCAACTTTGTGTGGCGAAAGGTTCAATGATCCGCCGACCGTCCTCTACGCTACCTTTGTAAGACAGTTCGTCATTGTCCTCACCCGCTCTCCGGCCCTCTATGCTTGCCGCGTGGGCCTACGTGGCCCTGGTCGCCGTCTTGCTGCCTCGCACCCTTGGGTTCCGCTCACCCATTTCGCCCAGCAGCCGCACACCGACACGTTTGGTGAGGTGAGCGTCGTGGTGTCTCTGGTCAGCTACTTCGGGTACCGGATGCTGACCGACCCGGGCCCCTCCCCCGGGGGAGTGAAGATCGAGACTGGCTCTGGCCGCGAGTATGGCCCGACTGAGTGGGGCGAACGCCGGCTTGGCCGTGCCGTCGGCCCGGCGCAGCCCGCAGTGGTCGGGTGGTCTGTTTCCGGGAAGGTCCTCGTCGGGCGTCGGGACATCCGGTCAGGGTTCAGAGTCGGCGACGGTAGACGAAGAACAAGCGACCGACCTGGCCGCCGAGCCGGGCATAAGGCACCATGGGCCCGACCCAGAGCACTTCGATGGTGGCCCGGCCGGTGTCTCGCAGACGATGCAGGGCGCCCAGCAGCAGTGGCGCTCCCACGCCCTTTCCGATCAGGTCAGGACGAGATGCGATCGGCCCCAGCGTGCCCGCCCTGTTCACGTCGTAGGCGCAGAAGCCTGTGATGTCGTCCTTGTCGCGCCGCAATAGCAACGACCCCTGATCGAAGGCACGCATGACCTCGGCTTGCCAGTTCGGCCAGTGCCGGGACATCCATTGCTCGACCTCCGGGCGTTCCTCGCCTCGGGGCTCGATCGCCAGACCGGGGTCGGGGGGTAACCCGGCGAGGCGGATATCGACGTTGTAGTTGGTCTCTTCGCGTGCGTAATGGTGCCGCTCGAGCAGGCAGCACAGGCCTGTCTCCTCGACGGGGACCCCCGGGAACAAGAAGTACGGCGCGTCGGCGCCGACGGTAATCGTTCGGACACCGTCGAGGTCGTGTTCCGCCGCCTGGAGAAGCTCGTGTCCGAGGCCGTGTCCACGATGACCGGGGGCCAGGAGCAACAGCCGGATGTAGCCATCGACACCGTCGTTGTCGCGTACGACGGCGACCACCGCCGTCCCTGGCGAGTACCGTACGACCGCTCGTTGGTCCGGGGCGAAAAGGGCGCGGCGCAGCTCGTCGGCCGATGGCGCCGAGGGCATGGCGGCGGCGCACAGTGAGGCGATCTCGGCCACCGACTCGGGCCCCACGACGGGCAAGGAGACGCTCACGGGACGCCCTGCGCCGGCTCGCCTGACCGCGGATCGACGGACCGTTCGCACCGAGCGGCCCGGGCGAAGCAGGCATCGGACTCGGCGTGGGATTCGAGCATCAGCTCGGTCAGCCTTAGCTGGGTGCGGCATCGATGGAGGTTTTGCGTGGGGTAGTCCACGGCGAAATAGCTGTCGCCGACCAGGTGATCGGTGAGAAAGCGCAACGCATTCTCGACGGCCATCTCCGGCCCGGCCAAGGCCAAGGACCCCGCCTCCGACGGCTCGAGCCCGGGATGGCCGGTGAAGTAGCCGGCGGCCATGGCATCGAGCAACTCGAGGTCGTAGTCCACGTCGGCCTCCTCACGGGCGTCCTCGGGGTCATGGGTGGTGGATGTACGGACGAGCTCGCCCACGTCGTACCGGACATGTCCCGTCATGGTGGTGTCGAGATCGACCACGCAAGTGGCCCGACCCGTCTCGGCGCCAAATCGCACGTTGGACAGCTTGGCGTCATTGTGGACGGTGCGCACCACCGCACCCTCATCCCAGGCACAGAGAGCCTCCGTCACCTGCAGACCGAGCCGCCGGGCCCGGCTGAGCTCGTGGCGTAACCCCGCCCTTCGTCCCACCGGGTCGGCGGCGGCGGCGGCCTCGAGAGCGGCGAGCCGGTGCGGAAGGTCGTGGAACCGCTCGATGGTCACCGCCAAGGGTGGCTCCGGAAAATCGGCCAGCGCCGCCACGTAGTCAGCGAAGGCGCGCGCCGCTTCGAAGGCGTCGGCCGGGCTCGTGACGGTGTCGTGTCCCACGCTTCCCTCCAGGTAGTGGAAGGCCCGCCACGCCGAGCCGTCAGTCGTCCGAAGAGACAGGGTTCCGCCCGTGGTCTCGACGAGCTCCGGAGCGATACGTCCACTCGCCTTCAGGTGCGCCACCACCCGCTCGACGTTGGACAGCACGGCGTCGACATGGGAGAAGACCCGATCATTGATCCGTTGCAAGACGTAGCGACCACCCGTGCATGTGACCAGGACGTTTCGGTGGATGTGGCCTCCGGGCAGGGGCTCTGTTCCGATCAGCGTCCCCACGAAGCGGAAGCCTTCGATGGCTGCCGTGGGCACCTCCCATCCGGCAGGACCGTCCATGGTCCCCATCATGGCCCCGGCGCGCCGGACGCTGGGCGGGCGTGGACAGCGGACCAGGTCCCAGCGGTGGTTATGGTGAAAGACGTGACCACCACCAAGGCCGCTCGTGTCCGTGCCGGGCTCGACCACCCGGTGGTCGACGCCGACGGCCACTTTGTCGAGCTGGCGCCGGTGCTCGACGACGCCCTGCTGGCATCATTGGAAGAGCAGGGCGGCTCGAGCCTCCGGGACCGGTATCTGGCCAGCCGGGCAGCGCCCTTCGACACCTCCACAGTGTTGGCCGGGAGGTCGCAAGCCGTCCTCGATGAATGGAAGGCGATGCCCTCTTGGTGGGGCTGGCAGACCCGCAACACCCGTGACCGAGCTACCGCCCATCTGCCCGGCCTGCTCTACGAGCGCCTCGACGAGATGGGCATCGACTTCTCCATCCTCTATCCCTCGACGACCTTGGGACTCATCGATATCGCCGATCCCGAGCTGGCCGGACCCGTGGCCAGAGCGGTGAACTCCTGGCTCGCAGACCTCTTTCGCCCGTACGCCGACAGGTTGACGGTCGGTGCCATCATTCCGATGGTCACTCCCGATGTCGCCGAAGCCGAAATTCGCTACGCCGTGAGTGAGCTCGGCTTCAAGACCGTCGTGATCAGCGGCTACGCCACTCGCTATCTCGGCGAGCCCTCCGCCAACCCCCGTCCCTACCGCCTCGATCACTACGGTCTCGACAGCCTCTACGACTACGACCCGGTCTGGGCCACTTGTGTCGAGCTGGGAGTGGCACCGGTGTCTCACAGCGCCCACCAGCACCACCGCGTGTCCCGGTCGCCATCGAGCTACGTGTACAACCACATCGGCGGCCTCGCCACCTCGCACGAATCCCTGGCCAAGTCGCTCTTTCTGAGCGGTGTCACCCGTCGATTCCCGGCGCTACGGGTCGGATTCCTCGAAGGGGGCGTGGCCTGGGCTGTCAGTCTGTTCGCCGACCTCATCGGTCACTGGCAGAAGCGCAATGGTGTGACGATCCACGACCTCGACCCCGATCGACTCGATGTCGACGCGCTCATGGGCTACATGAGCTCCTACGGCGACGACTCGGTCCTCGTTCGCCTCGACCGGATCCGTGAACACTTCAACCGCCCGGCGGGACGTCCGGACGAGATCAACGAGTTCACCCGGACCGGCATCGAGCAGGTGGGGGAGTTCCTCGACTTGTTCGTTCCCCGTTTCTACTTCGGGTGTGAGGCCGACGACCCCTTGGTCGCCTGGGCCTTCGCCGAGAATGTCAACCCGCTCGGGGCGCGATTCCGTCCCATCTTCGGCTCTGACATCTCCCACTGGGACGTACCCGATATGACCGAACCGGTGCCCGAGGCCTACGAGCTCGTCGAGCGCGGCGTCATCGATGCCGACGAGTTCCGGGAGTTGATGTTTCTCAACCCGGTCCGCCTCCACGCCGGGGCAAACCCTCACTTCTTCGACGGGACCATCGTGGCCGAAGCGGCCGCCTATGCCATCGCCGGGGACGTGTGATGGATACCCGTGCCCCCCGTCCGCTGCGCACCGTGCTTTTCTGCGCCGGTGATCAAACGGCGGACATCGAACGTGGCCTGGCGTCGGGCGCCGACTCGATCGTCATCGACCTCGAGGAGCCCCGGACTCCTTTCCCGGAATCCGAGCGTCAGAGCGCCCGGCGGGATGTGCGTGCTCTGCTCGACGGGCCGGGGACCACCGGAGAGCCCCTCATCTTCGCCCGTGTTCAACCACCGGCAACGGGCCAGACCCTGAAGGATCTTCGGGCCGTGATGGGTGAGCGCTTGGCCGGCGTGCTCGTCCCCAAGGTCGACGGCCCCGCCGATATCCACGCCATCGATGCCCTGCTCGGCTGCATGGAGGTCGATCTCGATCGGCCCGCCGGATCGACAATGGTGTATCCGATCCTCGAGACGGCGCAGGCCCTCCGTCTCGCCTACGAGATCGCCGTGGCGTCATCTCGCGTGACGTACATGGGCGGTGCCATCTCCAGGTTCGGTGACATCCATCAGGCCATCGGCTACCGGTGGACGGCCGAGGGGGACGAGACCCTGTTCCTGCGGTCGAAGGTGCTCATCGACGCACGTGCCGCCGGCATCCGCTACCCCATCAGCGGCATGTGGGGTGGAGCCCGCACCGACGAGTCGGGCCTGCGGACCTGGTGTACGCATCTGCGCGACCTCGGTTACTACGGGATGATGATCGGTGACCCGATACATATCCCCATCGTGCACGAGGTCTTTTCCCCGACCATCGAGGAGATCTCCTACTGGCAGGAGCTGGAACGACTGGCCGAGGAGGCCGAACGGACAGGGAACCGCGCCGTGCATGGGGATGCGAATCAGGGTGAAGGTCACATCGTGCACATCGCCCACGTGGGTTCGGCTCGTCTGAACCTCGAGTGGGCACGGGGGCTCGGCCTCGTTCCGTGACGACTGCCGCGGGTGACATGACCGTCGGCGCATGTGTCCGCGCTCACGCCACCGCCCACGGGGCGCGGCCGGCCTTTTTGACTTCGTCCACCACGATGACCTGGGCGGACTATCACGAGTCGGCCGACCGGGTGTCCACCCACCTTGTCGATGCCGGAGTGGAGCGGGGGGACCGCGTGGCGGTGGTCATGCCCGACGGTCCCGGTGTTCACGCCGCGTTCGTCGGCGCCGAGCGGATCGGGGCGGTCGTGGTCGGAATCGGCTTTCGCGCCGGGATCCGGGAGATCAAGCACCTTGTGGTCAAGACGGGTGCTTCCTTGCTCGTCACCGAGAAGGGCAGTCGGGACGAGCTGACGACGGAACTGGGCGGCATTCGGGGGCTGACAGTTCCCGTCGACGTCGGCGTCCTGAGGCGCCGGTCCGTTTCTCCGAGTGGTGCTCTCGGTCCCGACGACCTGTTCCTGCTCAACTCCACGTCAGGGACGACGGGTCTTCCCAAATGCGTCATGCACACCCAGCGCCGGTGGTTCGCGTACCACCCTTGGGCGGTGGACGCGGCTTCTCTCACCGACGAAGAGGTCTTCTTCTCCGCCATCCCGACGCCGTTCGGATTCGGCCTCTGGACCGCCCATTTCACCCCGGCGATCCTGGGCTGTCCGACGGTGCTCACGGACCGGTTCGATGCCGGCGCCGCCCTCGATCTGATCGAGCGGTATCGCGTGACGGTGCTGGCCTGCGTCAGCACCCAGTTCATCATGTTGCTCAACGAGCAGCAGGTCCGGCCCCGGGACCTCTCGTCGCTCCGATGCATGTTCACAGGTGGCGAGGCGGTTCCCTACGAGAGGGCCGCCGAGTTCGAGGACCGGTTCGGTGCCACTGTGCTTCAGTTCTACGGGTCCAATGAGACCGGCGCCCTGTCCCGGACGACGGTGTCCGACACCCGTGAGCGCCGCCTACGGACGGCCGGTCGCGTCATCGAGGACATGCATGTACGGCTCTTCGACACCGACGGATCTGACATCTCGGGGCGCGGGCTTCCCGGTATCCCGGGATGCCGGGGGCCGGCCACATGCCTCGGGTACTACGACGATGACGAAGCCAACCGGCGGCTGGTGACCCCCGACGGTTGGATGTTGATGGGAGACCTTGTCGAGATCGATGAGAACGGCTATCTCACCGTCGTGGGTCGCACCTCCGACATCATCATTCGTGGCGGAAAGAACATCAGCGCGCCAACGGTCGAGGCCGAAGTGGGCACCCACCCCGGGGTGGCGATGGTGGCCGCGGTAGCGATGCCCGACGATGTCTTCGGCGAGAGGGTGTGCGCCTACGTCGAGGTGCGGCCGGGTTGGGAGGGGTTGACTCTCGGCGATCTCACCGACCATCTCTCCTCGAGGGGAGTGACAAAAGAGTGGTTCCCAGAGCGGCTGATCGTCGTCGACTCGCTCCCCCGGTCATCGGGCGGCAAGATCGCTAAGGGCGAACTCCGTGAGGACGTACGACGTCGGAGCGGCCGATGACGACATGTTCGGCGGGAGAACGAGTCTCAGCTATGTGAGCGTGAACGTCGCCGTCGCCTGCGCACCACCGGAATCGGTGGCCACGATGGACTTCTGGCCCAGTGCTCCCCCCTTGCCCCTCCGTGGGATCATGGCGGGGCAGGAGAAGGTCCCGTCAATCGCCACGATGGCCGTGCACAACACGGTCTTGGCCTTCTTTGGCCTCTTCTTGCCGGACATGTAGGTCACCGTGACGATCTTCCCAGGGGTGAAGCCCACGCCGGAGAAGCTGACAGGCGTCCTTTTGGCTCCCGTGGACGGAGTCATCGTGACCGCAGTCAGTGACACACCGACGGTCAGCACGGCCGTTCCGGGGATCTCCGTCGACGTGTCCGTGGCGGTGACGGTGGCCGCACCGGCGGCGACGCCGGTAGCGAGACCCGTGGCGGAAACTGTGCCTGTGGCCGTGTTGGACGAAGACCAGGTGACGCTGTCAGTCAGATTCTGCGTGCTGAGGTTGGAATAAAGGCCGGTCGCTGTGAACTGCTCGGTCCTGCCGATGCCGATGACGCCCACCGGTGGCGTCACCGTGATGGCCACCAGTACAGCGGGTAGGACGGTCAAGGCGGCCGTTCCGGGGATGTCCGTCGATGGGTCGGTGGCGGTGATGGTGACCACCCCGTTGGCCACACCGGTGGCCAGTCCGGTGGACGAGACCGTGGCCGTGCCCGCTTCGGACGACGACCAGGTGACACTGTCGGTCAGGTTCTGGGT
>Ga0182024_10009350_pt1 | contig 20300 bp, 17 predicted proteins | sample P32metaG_FD_120480 | JGI IMG/M metagenome (GOLD analysis project Ga0182024, IMG submission 120480) | Permafrost microbial communities from Stordalen Mire, Sweden - P3-2 metaG (Illumina Assembly) | ecosystem: Environmental > Terrestrial > Soil > Wetlands > Permafrost | place: Sweden: Stordalen... | reverse complement strand
GCTGGCCCTGGGCCTGGCGTCGGCGGCGTACGCGGTTCGTGGGGGACCAGGACGCAAGAGCATCGCCGCCCTGGCCGTGGCCATCTGCGCCGTGGGAGGGGTCGCGGGGATCGTGTCCAGCAGGCTTTTGTGGTTCAACGCAACGCTCTTGGCGGGGCGCTAAGTGGCCCAGCCCGGAAACTGACCTCATGGCCGCCGGCGGGCCGATATCCTCTGCATGCAGGGAAATGCCTGGTTGGTCGCAAACGCCGATCACTATCGTCGCGTTGTGCAAGAAGGAATTCTGCAGGCCAGGATCAGCCTGGATATCTCGACCGCTGATTTCAAAGCGATGATTCTTCCCCAGCCGGGCGATGGGGGGATCAGCATCGTAGCGGCGTTGCGTCGGTTGGCGGACAAGGGCGTGGAAATTCGCCTTCTGCACGCCGGCACTCCCAGTGCGGCCGCACTCCTGGAGTTGCGGGCAGCGCTGCCAAGCAACTTGACCATTCGTCGTTGCCCCAGATTGCACGCCAAGGCCGTGATTGTTGACTGCCGGGCGATGTACCTGGGCAGCGCCAACCTCACCGGCGCGGGCCTGGGCGCCAAGGCCGATGGGCGACGCAATTTCGAGCTGGGGATCTGGACAGAATCGGCGGGGTTGATCGATGGGGTTTTGGAGGAATTCAACGCGTTGTGGGAAGGGCGTCGATGCGGTTCTTGTCGCCGCAAGGACGTCTGCCCGGTACCCCTGGAAGAGCCTTCACTGTGAAGCATCCGACGGCTTTCCCCACCACGCATCAGCGGATAACTTTGGGGGCATGACCTCCCTCTCCCAACGGCTGCTGCCCGTGCTGCAACTGACGCGCATGGCGTTGGTGTTCACGGCGCTGGCCGACAGCGGCTGCGAGCTGCTTTTGCTGGCCGCGCGCCAGGGCCAGCAAAACGGGCAATCTCTGTGGCATCAATTGCAGTCCACGCAGTGCATCGCATTGGCGGTGATATCGGTCGGGTTGTACGGCTTTGGGATGAGCCTCAACGACATTATCGACCAACGGCGCGATCGGCAGATCTCGCCCGGCCGACCGTTGCCCAGTGGGCGCATTGGGGTGGGGACGGCACACGTGGTCTGTGCCCTGCTGATCCTGTGGGCACTGGCCGCCGGAGAGATTTACTCCGACGTGGTAGCCAACGCGCAATTGAGTCTTATCCTGGTCTTTTTTACCGCGGGACTGATCACGTTCTACGATTTCGCGGGAAAGTACCTGGTGCCGCTGGGACTGTTGTCGCTGGGGTTGATCCGTTTCTTCCATGCGACGATCGCGGCGCCCAGCCTGCCGGTGCTGTGGCATCCGCTGCTGCTGATGAATCATGTAACGATCATTTCGACCGTCGCGTATCACTGGGAACAAAAACGTCCCGCGCTGCGGCCGGCGCATTGGTGGTCGGTGATCCTCGGACTGATGGGATTGAATTTACTGGCCGTAACACTCGTATGGTGGCGGCGAAGCGGGGTTGCGGGCCAGTCGCTGGCGACAATATTGACGTTAAGTCCCGCGCTGTTGGCCCCGGTTGCCGCAGTGGTGGTCTTCTTTTTCCTGGCCGTGTCAATTCGTCGCCGCAGCGCCAATCCCCGGGATGCAGGCCAGACCCTGATGCTCAGCGGATTGCTGTGGCTGATCGTATACGACGCCATCTTCGTGATCGGATTTGCCGGGGTCCTGGCTGGATTGCTTCTGTTGTTGTTGCTGCCCGTGGCGTATGTGTCGGTGGTGATAATGAGGGGGTGGGGGAAGATAATTCTTCTGTCTCAGCGCCCGACGTTCAAGCGGATTGAAACGTAATTAAGGCAACCCAGGCGCAGAAAAATAAAAATAAAATGCATACCCATCTTGCCTAGACCACATAATCGTTATATACGTTACTTTCGCTACATTATTCCTAAAATCTTCAAAAAGGGGGTGGATCGGCCCTAATTCTTTCAACCAGGTTCCCACGGGACGCAAATACGAGATATATAGGATGCAAGAGGCCGCCGAGGTTTACGGTCTTACCATTTCGGGAGCAGACAGCCATTCGTAGCCTATCGGGCAATCAACTCGTCGTCAGCACCGGTTCGCGCGCGATGTCGCCGCCGTCTCCCCCCCAGGCAGAGGCCGAGCCGGCCATCGCAAGCATGGTATGGCATCGCCGTGGAACTGTTTTTGTCGGTTTGGTGCTGGCGCTTTTGATTGCGGGAATTTATTTGAAGCTTGCGCCGGCCAAATACACCAGCACTTCCGAGCTCACGATTGAGCAGGTCGGCCCCTCCATACTGGGCGAGACGGTCCGCGATTCGGATCGCAGCGACAATTACCTCAATACCCAATGCCAGGTCATCGATTCCACGTCCATACTGTCCCTGGCGTTAGCCCAGGATGGGATGAGCGGTTTGAAGCTGCTGCGAGGCGTGGATGATCCGATCGATTTCATTCAAAGAAACCTCAATGTCGAGGTGGGCAAGAAGACCGACATCATCAACGTGTCGATGGACGCCCACGATCCGATCGAGGCGGCCAAGTTGGTCAACGCCGTGGTGCGGGCTTACGTCGCTTATCAAACCAAGAGCAAGCACAGCACATCCGCCGAAGTGTTGCAGATCTTGCAGAAGCAAAAGGACCAGGATGAAGCGGATCTGGCCGCCAAGACCGAGGAGATGACCAATCTCCGCAAGCAATACGCCGACGCGGCTTTCACCAACGAGATGGACAATCCGATCATTCAACAGGCCAAGGCATTATCCGACGCGCTGAGCGCGGCGCGGTTGGAGACATTGACCGCCAAAGCAAATTACGACGAGGCGATGGCGGTCGTCGGCAACGATGCCCAGACCATGGAGCAGATTCAGCAGCCCGACAGCGCCGTCGACCTGGCCGCCGCCGACGAGACGCAGCTCCAATTAGCCAAGGGGGAAATCTTCCGGCTGGAACAGTCGCTCAAGGACCTGCAACGGACGTATTTGCCCGGTCACCCCATGATTATGCAGGCGCGGGCGCGGCTGGATCAGATGGCGGCGGTCTATATTCGCGCCGTAGGTCGGCATTGGCAGACGGCCAAGGCGCACGAGGATGCGCTGCAGGAGACGTTTGACCAGCAATACAAATCGGCGGTGGAGCAGGCCAGCCAGGCCGCCGATTTGGCACGACTGACCACGGAAATAACTCGCATCGACAGGGACCTGGACGTGATCGAAGGGCGGATCAAGGACGTCAGCCTCAATCAAGATGCGGGCGCACTGAATATCAGCGTGCTCGAAACCGCGATACCCGCCGATAAGCCGAGTCATCCCAACAAGCCGCGTACTCTGATTGCGGCGGCTGTGCTGGGATTACTCTTGGGAGGCGGCCTGGCGGTGGCCAAGGAAAAACAATTGCTGGGCGGACTACCCAGCGAAGAGCTGACGACGGATATGGGATTGCCCGTCCTGGGAGTGATGCCCGCGATGGATGGCATCGCCACATCGACCACTCGGGCGTTGCAAACGCATTTGGATCCGGTCGGCATGGTCGCCGAGGCCGCGCGCTCGATTGCCCGCGCCGTGGCGCTGCGAAATGTGGACCAGAGCGAAGATCGCACCGGCCGCACGTTGCTGATCACCAGCTTCGAGCCGTTGGAAGGCCGCACGACGCTGGCATCGAACCTGGCCCTGGCGATGGCGCAAAGTGGGTTGCGGGTGTTGTTGGTCGACGCCAACTGTCGAGCGCCGCGCCTGCACCAGATTTACAAAATCGACAACGGATACGGCTTGTACGACGTGCTGGCCGGGCAATTGGGCCGCAGTCCCGCGATATGCCCCACGGTTATTGACGGGGTGGATCTGCTGCCCTGCGGGGCGATGCCCGTCAACGCGGTCGAGGTCCTGAATAGCGATACATTGACCGATGTGTTGGGTGAGCTGACGGATCGGTACGACCAGGTGATCATCGATTCGCCCTCGCTGGGCCGCGGAGTGGAGGCGCGCCTATTGGCCGCCTGTTGCGATGCGTCGCTGCTGGTGGCTTCCACTCGCCCGACGACCCGGCATCACCTGGAACAGAGTCAGCAGTTGCTTCAAAGCGTGGGTGCCAGAGTTGTGGGCGTGGTTATCAATGAACCGGGCCCAACGAATCCGCTGAAGGCCTTTGGGATGGAGTCACAGGGGTTACACAGTGCGTTGCCGGGCAAAGGAGGCCGGCAATTAAAGGCTGTCACATATAGCTCTGGAGCAGAAGTCTGAATTTAGGATGGATCCAACCCCCGACCGGCGCGATTGCATAAGTGCATGGGCGTGCGGTTGGGCGGCTTGCCGTAGGCGGTGGTGGCTGACTGTTGGTTGTCAGCGTGCCCCGACCCGGCGGCGAGTGAACGGATTCTTTAGAGTTGTTTCAAGGAAGGGTAGGACCGTGCGATGATCATGCAACAATCCGCGGCTCGACAAGTCGTCGAGGCGCCATTAGGCCCGGTTACTGAGGCGGGGCTGCGTATGAGCCCGCCAGCGCCGGTTCAGCCGCTCAAGGCCAGGCCGCGTTCAATTCACAAGCTCAAAAATCTGCATTGCCGGCAGGATATCGACGCCGTTCTGCAGCGTGAGTGCGCCCGCTGCGAGCGCAACGGGCAGGAATTTTCCCTCGTGGTCGTCGCCGCCGCCGATACGGGCGCAAGACTTCATCTGCAGCGCCTGGGGAGGTTGCTTTGTCGTCGGCTGCGGGGGACGGATGAAATCGGCTGGTTCGATTCGACGCGGCTGTGCGCGGTTCTGCCGGACACCACGGCGGCGGGCGCGCGGCTGTTTGTGCGCCATTTCACCGAGGCCAGCAATCACCGCGCTCTTTCACCGATCTGCCAGGTCTTCAGTTATCCCCAACAACAACCCACGGGGCAGAACGTCGAGCCCCTGAGCATCGAGCGCATCGTGGCGGGAATCAATGCGATCGATCGGCCCGATGCTCCCAATCACAATGGCGATCACAAGGGCGGCGATCTCTCACCCCTGCTCGTTCGTCCCATGCCGCTTTGGAAGCGCATCGTCGATCTGGTGATCGGCTCGACCGCCCTGGTCGCGGCAACGCCGGTATTCCTGGCGGCGGGTTTGGCGATCAGAATTTCCGATGGCGGCCCCATCCTGTTCAGGCAGCGACGCGCCGGCCTGGGCGGGCGGCCGTTCACCATTTACAAGTTCCGCACCATGGTTGTCGACGCGGAGAAAAAGAAAGCACAGTTGCGATCCGCCAGCGAGCAAGACGGTCCGGCCTTCAAGATCAAGCATGATCCGCGCATTACGCGCGTGGGACGCTTGCTGCGTGAAACCAGCCTCGATGAATTGCCGCAGCTGGTCAACGTGATCAAGGGCGACATGTCATTGGTTGGGCCGCGTCCGCTGCCGGTGGAAGAAAGCGACCAATGCGACGCCTGGCATCGCCGCCGCCTGGACGTGACCCCCGGCCTTACGTGCATCTGGCAGGTGAAGGGCCGCTCCAACGTCAGCTTCGCCAATTGGTGCCGCATGGATCGGACTTACATCGGGCGACGATCGCTTTGGCAGGACATCAAGCTGATCGTATTGACAGTCCCGTCGGTGCTGCGGCGACGTGGGGCCCAATAGAAAAGTCGATAGGCATATCGGCCGCGCGCCGTACGTCGTGGGGAGCGGGAAGGGGTGCATGGTTACGGATAATGCGCTGGCCTGGCCGGCCAAGAAAAATCTCTTTGGCGTCCAGGTCAGCGCGACACGTTATCACCAGGTGGTGCGCATCGTCATCGCGGCGGCGCAGCGGCGGCGGGGCGGGGTGGTCACTTGCCTGGCGGTGCATGGCATCGTGACCGCCGCGGTCGATGTGCCGTACCGCAGCCGCGTGAATCAGTGCGACATCGTCGCGCCAGACGGACAGCCGGTGCGATGGGCGCTCAACTTTTTCCACAAGAGCGGCCTGGAAGATCGCGTCTACGGTCCCGAGACGATGCGACGGCTTTGTCAGAAAGCGGCGCAGGCCGGCGTCAGCATTTTTCTATGCGGGAGCACGCCGCAGGTGCTGGATCAACTGGAAGCCCGGCTGGTGGAGATGTTCCCTGGGCTGCAGGTAGCGGGCAAGGATTCGCCGCCTTTCCGCCCGATGACGTCGCAGGAGAATGACGCCTTGTGCGAGCGCATTAACCGCAGTGGCGCGGGCTTGGCGTTTATCGGGCTGGGCGTTCCGCGGCAGGAGATTTTTGCCCAGGACAACCGGCAAAAAATCGACGCCGTGCAGGTGTGCGTGGGCGCCGCGTTTGATTTCCACGCGGGCAACAAGAAAATGGCGCCGCCGATTTTGCAGCGATTCGGACTGGAATGGGTTTATCGTTTGACACAGGAACCTCGACGGCTGTGGAAGCGCTATCTGGTCACCAATTCGATCTTCATTGCCCTTGTGATCAAGGACATGTTCAAGGGCCTGGGATGGCTGCGCCGGCCGTCGGCCCAGGAGCCGGGGACATGACGGCGGCGCTCCAAGGATCGTTGTTGAACCCACAAGACGCCCCGGCCACGGCGGCGCGGCCGCGCCTGGCCGCCGGACTGATGCGCAAGGGATTCTGGGCCGTCGCCGATCAAGGACTCTTTGCAGGGTCCAATTGCATCGTCAATATTATGTTGGCCAACTGGCTCTCGCCGATGGAATACGGCGCATTTTCCACGGCGTTTGCGGCATTTCTGTTGGTGGGCGTGCTCCACACGGCCACGCTTACCGAGCCGATGCTCGTCTACGCCCCCGACCGCTACAAAACAAAGCTCAAGGATTATCTGGGCGCCCTTTTGCGCTGGCATGTGGCAATATCGCTGGTGGGTAGCCTGGGATTGGCGGCGGCCGGCGCGTATCTCAAATGGCGGGGACAGTCGGCGCTGGCGCGGGCGCTGTTCTGGTTCGCGGTCGCCGGACCTTTCACTTTGTTTTTATGGCTGATGCGCAGGGCCAGTTATGCCCAGATGAATCCCCGCCGTGCCGCTCAGGCCGGCATGGGATATCTGGTCATCGTGATGGCGTCGCTGGCCACAATTCACGGCCTGGGGGTGCTCAACGTCGGCACGGTTCTGATCATGATGGGCGCGTGCAGCCTGGCCGCCGGGCTGTGGCTGGCGGCGGGCCATGTGCGGTTTGGCCGGCTGCCAAGTCACCTGCTCAGGGAAGTTGGCGCCGATCATTGGCGGTATGGCACCTGGGCGGCGGCGACGCAATTGCTCGGCTTCATTCCCGGTAACCTCTATTATTTCCTGCTCCCCAAGATGGCGACGCTCGAACAATCCGGCGCCTTGCGGGCATTGACCAATCTGGTCAATCCATTCATCCAGGCCAACGCGGCGATGTGCCTGTTGCTGTTGCCGACGTTTGTCCGCTCGCGGGGAACACCCCTGGGCAAGCGCGTGCATCGTCTGGCCCTGTTGGGGCTGGCCGGCGGCCCGCTGTTGTATTGGCTGTTCCTGGGAATATTCAATCATCAGGTCATTCATCTGATCTATCGCGACAAGTACCAGCAGTACGCCGGACTCCTATGGATCATCGCTTTGCAACCGGTGATATTGGGGATGAGCGGCACCTATGGTTCGCTGCTGCGCGCCAATCAAAAGCTCAATGCAATTTTCTGGAGCGGTGTTGTCGCCGCGGCGACGGCCGTATCTCTGGGCATCGAAATGACCCTCAAATTTGGGATGACCGGCGTCTGCTGGAGCATCGTCATCACCTTCACCGTCCATCACATCATGTTGTGGCTCTTCAGTCGCAACGTGCATTGGAGGCGGAATACGCCCGCGCCCGAGATGGAGGAATTGGCGACGGCCTGAGCGTACCAGTCCCTCCCATTACCCTCTAAAAATGCAGCTCGATTGGAACCATTTGTTTCCTCCCGGCGAGCCGGTGATCGCATTGCCCAACTGGCAGCATCCGCGATTGCTGGTTGCAGCTCGCCAACTTGCCGAGCGATGGCGCGACAGTGATTTTTATCCGGCACAGTCGCTCCGCACCGAAGTCTATAAACAGGTGGTGCGCCTGCAAGCGGCGGCCAGGATATCCCAGGTGCGACGGGCCGAAGGACGCAACTGGTTGTTGGAGGAATTTCTTGACGGCCTGATCGATTCGCCGCTCCCGCCGACCGTCCGAATCGGCCCGACCTGCGCCGCCCGGAAATGGTTGATCCGCGTCCCCGACGCCAGTGGTAAACCAGCGGCGTTTATCAAATGGGGCATTAGCGATTCGGCATGCCGACGTATCGTCCGCGAGCACGGAATCCTCTGCGCGCTGCCCAAGGGTTTGGGCCCGCTTCCGACGCGCGTTGGTCCGCTGAACGGCGGAACCGCGCTTTGCCTGCGCCCGATCATTGGCCAGTCATTGGCACGATATATCCCCCGGATTCGAGCGCGCCTGGCAAATTTTCTCGAGGGTCTGGCCATCCGCACGCCGGTGGCTATTGACGAGCATTCGGGATTTGCCGCTCTGGCCGAAAATGCCCCGCCGCCGGTTTTGGCATGGATCGAACAGCTTGCCGATCAGCCCTGGCCGGTGGTCATTCACCACGGCGATTTGACGCCATGGAATCTGATCGATGTCTCTTCCGATCGGCTCGATTGGGGGGGCCGACTGATGGCCGTGGATTGGGAATACGCCTCGCTCAGCGGCGCGCCGTTTCTGGACGTGGCGCATTTTTACCTGCAGATCGCGGCGATATCCAAGAAGCTGGGTCCGGCAGCGGCGGTGGCATTCACGGTGGCGCGGCTGATGCGCCAGCCCTGGCCGGACTTGTCCCAGACTCACGCCGTGGCGCTGACTGCGTTAACCGCGTACGCGGCTTGGCGGCGGGCGCTGGATGACGGCGACGGAGCGGACGAGCCGATGCAACGGTGGCATCGCACGATATGGGACCACCCGCCGCTGGAACGTAGCGGGAGTTTGCGGGATTTGACGATTATGCCGTCCATGCCCGCGCCGCCGCCCGTGGCGATGGGCCCGTCGACGCCGCGTTCTGGGGCCTAAAAGCGAACTGGGGGGTGTCCAATTCCGATGCATGGGATGCGCCGCTCGATTGTTTTCATAGATTGATGATTTTTTTTTAGGGATTAAGCTTAAAGGCCTCGCCGGTTCGGCGACGCCGCGTGTTTTATGCCTACACTTCAAATAACCCAGCCCGGTGACCAACAGGATCCGCTGCGCGTGCTGCTGATTACGCGCGGGCTGCATTTTCACGCCGGGGTGCCGCGATGTCTGTTGTACCTGGCCTGCGCCGCCGACCGCAGCCGAACCCGGCTGAACATCGCCTCTTTCCATGAGCCGTCGAGCCGGATGATTGAGGAATTCGGCAAAGTGGGAATCCAGCCGCAGGGCCTGGGCGATGCCGGGTACATCCGGCCCGCTCTTCTGCTGCGCTCGATCATCGACCAGGAAAAAATCCAGATCGTCGTTGCCACATCATTCAAGACATATCTGTGCGCCAAGCTGGCGTCGCGTGGCCGGGATACGCGGGTGGTCTTCTGGCTGCACGCGGTCCATGGGCCGGTGGAGGGTTGGTTCCGCCGCGGGCTTGTCGCCCTGCTTTGCCGCAACGATGCGATGCTGTTCGTCTCCCGCGTGGTGAAGCGGGCGCAATTGCCCCTGGGGCACCGGGGTTTATCCGAGGTGGTTTACAACGGCGTGGAAGATGTGGCGCAGGACCCGCAATACCGGCCGTATCCCCGGGAAATGCTGGCGACCTTCGGCGTGCCGCACGATGCCCTGACCCTGGCGTATATCGCCAATTTCAGCAACTCCAAGGATCATCCCACCGCCATCGCCGCGATGCATGAATTAGCTGGGCGCGGGGCGCGGGCGCATCTGCTGCTGATCGGAACAGGCGAGGGGCTGGAGAAGGCGCGCTGGCTCGCCCAGCACGGGCCGGCCTGCGGCAAAATCCATTTCCTGGGAGCACGCTCCGATGCGCGGCGGCTGCTGGGATTGGCCGACCTCTATATGCATCCCGGCCGCGGCGAAGGGTTTGGCCTGGCGGTGGTCGAGGCGATGTTGGCCGGCGTGCCGGTGATCGCGGCGCGAGATGGCGCATTTGTCGAATATATCAGCCATGGACACACCGGCATGCTTTTCTGCCCCGGCGATGCCCAGGACCTGGCCGACACGATCCAGATGCTGGCTTCCAATCCCGCACGAGCCGGGGCGATGGCGCAGGCGGCGCGGCAATATTGCCGCAAAGCTTTTGACATCCACACTTTCGCCGATTCGGTGTGCGATTATCTACACGAGGTATGCGGTGTTTCGAATCCAACGTCGGATTCGGCGCTTTCCACCGAGCCGCAGAGCATTGACCAACCGCAAACCGCCGCGACGGGTGGGTAATGTCGCACGGAGATCGATTCTTCCGCATCCTGGGAGCGCTGCTGATTGGCTATGCGCTGATCGGCAAGGGGTTCGCATACATCGGCTTCGGCGGCATCTACGTCGGCGAGATGGTGATGCTCTACGGCGTGGCGGCGCTGCTGGCCAGCGAGAATTGGAGCCGCGTGCTCCGCACCGCCTGGCTCTGGCCGTTGTTGGTCTACATGGGCTGGTGCGCGTGGCGGACCGTGCCATACCTGAGCATTTATGGGGCCGACACCCTGCGCGACGCGGCGATCTGGATGTGGGGGGTATTCGCGATCGTCGTGGCCAGTTTGATTGCCGCCCAGCCCCGCCGCCTGGCGATGATCGAGAGCCAATTCCGATTCTTCGGCAAGTGGTTCCTCCTGCTGGCGCCGATTTCCCTGACACTTTATAACGTTCTGGAGGATGTCCACGCCCCCTGGGCCGATGTGCCGATGTTCATGGTCAAGGGGGGCGACATGATGGTGCACCTCACCGCCATCTTCGCGTATGCGGTGCTGGTGGGCATCGATCTGCCCACTTGGGGCATCGTCGCCGCCATGATGATCAACCTGCTGCTCAACTTCACCGGGCGGGCGGGGATGCTGACCTTCGCCTCCGGTGCGGCAATGGTGACGGCGCTGCGGCCTAAATCTCCGATTGTGATGAGCCTGTTCCCCGCCATTGTCGGGGGTGTTTGCCTGCTGTGGTTGCTGGACGTTCATATCCCCACCGCGGGTGGAAACAAACGGGAGATTTCTTCCGAGCAGGTCCTGGAAAATATCCAAAGTATTTTCACCGACAGCGATAACGACGTGTTGTCCGGAAGCAAGGAATGGCGCTTGCTCTGGTGGGACACCATCATCCGCTACACGATCCACGGCAGGTACTTTTGGACCGGCAAAGGTTTTGGCATAAACCTGGCCGATGATGACGGGTTCCAGGTGAACAAGGACGACACCCTGCGCAGCCCGCACAACGGCCACCTGACCATGCTCGCACGCGCCGGCGTGCCGGGGCTGACGCTGTGGATTATATGCCAGCTCACCTGGGTGGCTGCCGTGGTCTGGTGCGGATGGTCGGCCTTCTGGCACGACGAGAAGCGGTGGTTTACCTGGTTCATCATTCTGGGGATTTACTGGCTGGCGTTCATGATCAACGCATCGTTTGACGTTTATCTGGAAGGGCCCACCGGTGGGATCTGGATGTGGTGCGTTTACGGCGTGACCATCGGAGCAGCCTGGTCTTATCGAAATTGCCCCGACGCCCTGGACGAGCCGGTGGAAACGACCAGGTCGCCGCGGGCCGGAAGGCTGAGCGTATGCGCGTCCTGATCTGTCACAATTATTACCAACAAGCCGGCGGCGAGGACCAGGTCTTTGCCGCGGAGGTCGAGCTGCTTCGCAGCCGGGGTCATGCCGTCGAAACATTTATCGCCCGCAACGACGATGTCGTCCAACTGAACAAACTTCAGTTGGCCGGAGCGACGCTGTGGAACCGCAAGGCGGCGGCTGAATTGCAGTCGCGGGTGCGGAAACACCGGGCGCAGATCGTGCATTTTCACAACACGTTCCCGCTGCTCTCCCCCGCGGTGTATTGGGCGGCCCGGGCCCAGGGGGCGGCGGTGGTCCAGACTCTGCACAACTATCGCCTGCTGTGCCCTGCCTCTACGTTTTTCCGAAACGGAAAACCGTGCGAGCAGTGCCTGGGCCATCTGCCCGTGGCCGGTGTGGTGCACGGATGCTACCGCGGCAGGGCCGTCAGCGGCGTCACCGCCACCATGCTCGCTCTGCACCGAGTGCTGGGCACGTACAGCCAGGCCATTGACGCGTACATTGCCCTGACCCAGGTCGCCCGCGAGAAATTCCTGTTGGGAGGCTTCATTCCTGAACGGGTTCACGTGAAGCCCAACTTCCTCGATCCCGATCCGGGGCCGGGGTCGGGCGACGGCGGGTTCGCCCTGTTTGTCGGGCGGCTCACGCAGGAAAAGGGAATCGCCCCGCTTCTGGCGGCGTGGCGGATCATCGGCGAAGCCCTGCCGCTGAAAATCTGCGGCATCGGGCCAATGGCCGGTATTGTTGGCGATGCGGCAGCATCAAACAAATCCATTCAGTGGCTGGGCCAGCGGCCCTTGGCGGAAGTGATCGAGCTGATGGGCCGGGCCACGGTGCTGGTCTTTCCGTCGCTGTGGTACGAAGGCTTTCCGCGCACGATCGTGGAATCCATGGCCCGCGGCACGCCGGTGGTGGCTTCGGAGCTGGGGTCGATGAAGGAATTGATCGTGCCCGAAGTCAGCGGCGCCCTGTTTACCCCGGACGATCCGGAAATGATGGCCAAACAAATCCTCCGGCTGGCCGGCGACGGGCCGGGGCTGGCGATCATGCGGGCGGCCGCGCGGCGGCAATACCTCGAACACTACACGGCGGAGCGGAATTATCTGACCATTCTGGAAATCTATCAGCAGGCGCTGTCGGTGCGTCATCGGCCCGCGGCGCCGCAGATCCAAATCCAACCGCCGGCGTTGGCGGCAGGTTGAAGGATGGCGATTTGATCTCCGAAAACATTTCTTTTACAGCCGCGGGCGCAAGCCCGCGGGGATTTGCCCAGACGGGGGCCTTTTCTACAGCGACCGCTGGCTTGCGCCCGCGGCTAGGAAGCAGAGAATCTAAAGTATTTGCGGATCAGCGAAATCTTGAGCAGATCGATAGACTTGCACCCCAGGCGAGTTTTGAACTCTTCGGATCCGCGCAGGAAATTATACTTGGGACTTTTTGACTCGATCGCGCTGCGGATCGCCATGGCAAAGGACGTGCTGCCCGGGCTCCAATCGCTCAGCGAGGCATCGAAGGCGGCGTTGTAGCCCATCGGTCCTTCGCGCGAGCGCAGCATGAAGTGCCAGGCCGCGGGTTTGCCCTGGATCCAGAGCTCGTGCATATAAAAATCACCCTGAGCGACGATCGCAGGTACGACTCTGCGTAGAAATCCGGACAGATAGGCACGCGAGAATCTGCCTTTGCTGCCCTCGGATTGGCACAGCCCGGCCACGCCGCGCTCCAGCACTGGTTCGATTTGGTCCATCGTGTTCACTGTCAGCCAGCGTGCCTGCCCTTGCGTCTCGGCGGTGCGCAGGTTTTTCTTCTGGTTCCTGCGTTGTTTGCTGCTGAGCGTGGCCTGATATTGGTCCCAGCTCTGGGGCAACAACAGATATGGTGCGGAGTTTACGACGGTTTCCTGATACTCAAGGCCGTAATTGGGAGCGATTGTTCTTAGGATCGATCGGATCGAAGAAGTATCGGGAATGTTGTGGAACGCCAGCCCGCGCGTGGACCAGTCCCACAGATTGCTCAGCAAATCCAGGATCAAAGGCCAGCACTGCTGGGCGGCGGCGGGATCGACAAGCGGATCCAGATAATCGCTGACCCATTTGCCGGGGGTTTCCAGGACCGAAGCCACGTGCAAAGCAAGTGGAAAGACGGCCAGCAATGTATCGCCGCGTCGGACGGTGATGATGCGCAGTCGTCCGGGACGGACAAAGTAATCCGTTACCGCCCGCTGCCAGCCGGGAGAATTGAAGACAGTCGCGTCGGGACTGCGTGCCAGCAGCGCGGCCCACTGTTGGAGAAACTCCGAGTCCTGTGGCCAGGCACGATCGCAGCGCGCGACAAGCCCGTCGCGTTGGAGCGCGGGAGAATCCTGTCCGCGCGGGTCGCTGATCTTCAGCCTGATGGGGGCCAATACCCGCAGAAATCCCAGTGTCCGGCCGCTCAATTGCAGGTCGCGCATTCATCTTGCCCTTCATCATCATTTGTAACATGCTGGGAAGCGAAAGTCGAAAAATGCCCGCATTCGCGCGATCAGATCAGCAATTGCGCTGGCGCGGGATTTTCTTGCAAATCAGTGCATAATCATTGACTATTCCCAGCATTCCCGCGGAGGCATTTGGCCATTGCGATTCGTCTTGCGGAGCATCATCCTGTGTGCGATGGCGGTGGGGGCGTTGTCGCTGTTGATTTGGGGCCCGCGCCCGCAAGAGAAGCTGCCGCCCGATCGCCAGCACGACGTCGTCATCCAATACTGGGAAAAATGGGTCGGCGACGAAGCGCACGATATGCAGATGATCGTCGACGACTTCAATCGCACCGTCGGCAGGCAAAAACATATCTACGTTCAATATCTTTCGATCAGCAATATTGACCAGAAGACGATCGTGGCCACCGCCGGCGGTGTGCCCCCGGATGTGGCCGGGCTCTGGGACGGAACCTTTGTGCAGTTCACCGCCTTGGACGCCCTGCAGCCGCTGGACGATCTTGCCGCGGCTCATGGGATCACCGATGGATATTACAAACCCATCTATTGGAAAGCTTGCCATTACCATGGGCATTTGTATTCGCTGATCAGCACGCCCGCGTCGGTGGCGCTGATCTACAACAAGCGCATTTTTCACGAGAGTGCGCAGCAGCTTCGCGATGCCGGATTGGATCCCGATCGCCCGCCGCGCACGATCCATGAATTTGACCAATACGCCCAGGCGCTGGATACCTTCTCTGTCGGACCCGACGGTAAGAAGCACTTGGAACGGGCGGGGTATATACCGATGGAGCCCGCTTCGAATTGGTATGTCAACGATCTGCCATTCTGGTTCGGGGGGGACGTCTGGGACCCGGTTGCGCGGCGATTCACGCTGACCGATCCGCGCGTCGTTCAAACCTATGACTGGGTGCAGAGCTATTCGCGCCGGCTGGGCCAAGACGCGGTGGGCGAATTCAGCGGCGCCCAGGGCGGGTTCAACACGCCACAAAACGCCTTCATGATGGGCACCGTCGCCATGGAAATGCAGGGACCGTGGATGGCCCTGTACATTCACCTGCAGAAGCCGAGCATGGACGGCGACTGGGCCGCGGCGGCGTTCCCCTCCGCCGTGCCCGGCATGGAGAACGTCACCTATTGCCCCTGGGATGGATTGATGATTCCCCGAGGCTCCAAGCACCGGGTGGAGGCGTTTGAGTTCATCGCGTACGTCAACCGCCAGGACGTGATGGAAAGACTCTGCTCCATGCATTGCAAAAATTCGCCGCTGGCCAGGGTAAGCCAGGATTTTCTCAAGCACCATCCGAATCCCTATATCCGCGTGTTTGAGGAATTGGCCAACAGCCCCAACGCGCACTCGACGATGCAATGCCCCATCGCGCCCGAGGCGGGGGCGGATATTCTGGCGATGATCCAGGGCTTGGTCGCCCTGGAACGGGACCCGGCGAGCGGAAAAGTCATCACCCCGCTGCAGGCTTTGCAGAGGAACCAGGCCCGGCTGACAGCGACGTGGCAAAACTATCTCAAGCAGGAGCAGCGCCGCGCCGCCCACGAGCATTCCGAACCATGACGCGCACCAACGGCCAAAGCCGCAATTTTCTCAAAGGCATGGCGTTCCTCTCGCCCTGGCTGGTTGGGTTTTTGGTCTTCATGCTTCTGCCGATTGGCCTGTCGCTGTATTACAGCGTTTGCGATTATTCGATTTTGCAGCCGCCGGTTTTCTGCGGATGGGACAACTATCGGCTGCTTTTGTTCCATGACGATCTGTTCTGGCAGGTGATGCGGAACACGGCGTATTACGCCGTGCTGGTCCTGCCGCTGGGCCTGGTCGCCAGCCTGGGGGCGGCGCTGCTGCTCAACCGCAAGGTGCCCGGACAATCGATCTTCCGGACGATTGTGTTTCTTCCGTCGCTGGTTCCGCTGGTGGCGTCGGCGATCGTGTGGATGTGGATCTACAACCAGAAACTGGGGCTGCTCAACGCAATCATCCGGATGCTCTGCGTGCCGCCCAACGCGCTGCTGCGGCTGCTCCATTTGCCGCAGTTTTCACCCATCCAGCCGCCGTGGATCGTCGATGCCAGGTGGGTGATCCCCGCCCTGGTCCTGATGACCGTCTGGGGCATGGGCAATCAGGTGATTATCTACCTGGCGGGTTTGCAGGACGTGCCGCGCGAACTGTACGAGGCCGCCGATCTGGACGGCGCCAACAGTTTCCGCAAGCTGATTCACGTCACATTGCCGATGATCTCGCCGGTTATTTTCTTCAACCTGGTGACGATGATGATCTGGGTGCTGCAGGTATACGATGCCCCGTTCATCATCAGCGGGGGGACCGGCGGGCCTAATCACGCCAGCTATCTCATGAGCATGTACCTTTACGACGAAGGCTTCTTCTATCTGCGGATGGGTTACGCCAGCGCGATCGCCTGGATGCAGTTGCTGATCATCGTGGCGATGACAGCCGCGGCATTCTGGACCAGCCGAAGATGGGTCTATTACCAGGGGAAATGATGCGCGGCACATCCAGGCAAATTTCCGCAGGAACGCTCGTGACCTATTTGGGCTTGCTGGCAGTTTCGGCGATCGCCCTCATGCCGTTCCTATGGATGATTTCCACGAGCCTCAAGACGGACGAGCATCTTTCGGATTATCCCCCGCAATTGGTTCCGGTTCCTACGCAATGGGTCAATTACAAGAATGCCGTCATGAGCGAAAAGGCCAAGTTTCCGCTCTGGACGCGCAACACGCTGATCATCGCGGTGTTGGCCGCGCTGGGGACGACCGCTTCCAGCTCGATTGCCGCGTATGGATTTGCCAAGATCCGCTTTCCCGGACGCGGATTGCTCTTTGCCATCATGCTGGGAACCATGATGATTCCATTTCCCACGCTGATGGTGCCGCAGTTCAACATCTTCGAATGGCTCGGAAGCCACACCGGCATACCCTGGATTGGTACGTTTCGGCCGTTGTGGGTGCCATGGTGGTTTGGCTCGGCGTTCAACATCTTTCTCCTGCGGCAATTTTTTATGACCATCCCCGATGAATTGTCCGAAGCGGCGCGGATCGACGGCTGTAACGAATGGGGGATTTTCTGGCGGATCGTTCTGCCCCTGGCGCGGCCGGCGCTGACGGTGGTGGCCCTGTTCACCTTCATGTTTGTCTGGCGCGATTTTCTTGCCCCGCGCATTTACCTTCAGCACCCATCGCAATACACGCTTACCCTGGGGCTTCAGGCCTTTCAGGCGCAAAACGGGTTTACCCCCTGGAACCTGTTGATGGCCGCCAGCGTGCTGGTCATCGCGCCGCTGATCGTGCTGTTCTTCATGGCCCAGAAGACTTTCATCGAGGGCATTGCCACGACGGGATTAAAAGGATGAGCGCCCGCTTGTCATCTGCGTTCGATGCGATCGTGATCGGATTGGGCGCGATGGGCGCGGCTGCCGCCTGGCAGCTGGCAGCGCGCGGGGCACGGGTGCTGGGGCTTGAACAGTTCGACATCCCCCACGCCCTGGGCAGCAGCCACGGGTTTTCGCGCATGACCCGGATGGCTTACTTCGAGCACCCGGATTACGTCCAGTTATTGCGGTCGGCACTTCGCCTTTGGCACCAGCTCGAAGCCCAGGGCGGGCAGAAATTGATCTATCTCACCGGCGGCCTGTATCTAGGTCCGGTCGGCGGCGAGCTGGTCGGCGGTTCATTGGCCGCCGCCAAAATGCACGGGCTAGCCCACGAACTGATCGAGCTGAATGAATTGCGCCGTCGATTTGGGCAATTCCGCGTGCCTGATGATTTTGTGGGATTTCTGGACCGCGATGCGGGATTCATCCTGCCCGAAAAAGCGATTGGCACGTTCGCAGGCCTGGCTCTGCGGCGCGGGGCGCAACTGCATGGTCGCGAGCCAGTGCTGGATTGGTCCGCCGATTCCGCCGGCGTCAGCGTGATCACCTCCCGCGCCACCTACCGCGCCGCCACGGCCATCATCTGCGGCGGGGCATGGAGCGAGCGGCTGGTGCGCGGCCTGGGCATTCCGCTGCGCGTCACCCGGCAGGTCATGGGATGGGTCTGGCCCAAGACGCCGGCGCTATTTGAGCTGACCCGCCTGCCCGTCTGGGCGGTCGACCATCTCGACGGCTCGATTCACTACGGCTTTCCGATGCTGCCCGACAGTCCCGGCTTCAAGTTGGCCCATCACGCCCCCGCCCAGTCCACCGATCCTCAGACGGTTGATAGGCAAATCAGCCAAGCCGATGAGCAGACCATCCGCCCGTTTCTCCAGCGTTTCATTCCTGATGCGGATGGCCCGTTGTTATCGATGCGGGTTTGCCTCTACACGAACAGCCCGGACCAGCACTTCCTGATCGACCGTCATCCCGAGCATCCCAACGTGGTCTTGGCCTGCGGATTCAGCGGCCACGGTTTCAAGTTCGCACCGGTGATCGGGGCCGCATTGGCTGATCTGGCGCTCACCGGCAAGACCATCCACCCCATCGAATTTCTCGGTTGCAAAAGGTTGCTGGGGCCCCGCCCCGGATGACCGGCACAGGCGGATAATTCGACAAGCTTTCTCAACTTAGTAGGCGCTCAAACCGATGACCGTTATTAGACGTATGTCTAGTGTATAGCGGCAATTGAATGCCGAGCGGGCGGGGACCGGGAGAATCAGGGCGTTTTTGGCGGGGCCGCGGGTGTGTGTTAAGTTCATAGCAGGAAAACGAGGAATTATTCATGGTCGGAAAATACGCCTTTTCATTGAATGGTGAACGCTATCGCGGGTCGTTTAACGCCCGAGAGGAAGCTGTTGCTGAAGCCCTGGATGCCGCCAGGCGATCACCGGACAACCCACAGACGGTTTTCGTGGGCCGGCAGGTTCCGGGCGATTCCAAGGCTTCCGGCCACGCTCGAGCCGTTCTATCGCACATGGCCGCCCGCGCCCGCGAGCAATTCGGCGACGCCGCCTCCGATTATCTGGCCAACCTGGAAAAATCCCAAATCGACAGCCTCGATGAAATGCTGGAGATGGTCATTCTTGGCTGGCTGGAACACAACGGATTGATGCCCACCTTCTTTAAGATGGAAGCCATCGGAGAATATCCGGTTCCCACGACTGTTACAGTTCGTTCCACGCCCGAAACCCGCGAAGTCCACGAAATCGGCGGCGGTGGATACGAGATGTAGGGAAATGATCAATGCTGAATGACGGAATTGGTTATTTAGCATTCCATCATTTATCATTTCCTCCATGATCCACGTTACCGTCTGGCACGAATTTCGGCACGAGCACACTGATCCGCAAGTCGCCAAGATTTATCCCAAGGGAATGCACGAGGCGCTCGCCTCGCATTTGCGTAAATCCTCCGACCTCAAGGTCCACACCGCCACGCAGGATGAGCCCGAGCACGGCTTGAGCGAAGAGGTTTTGAAGCAAACCGACGTTCTGGTGTGGTGGGGCCACATCGCCCACGGCGAAGTCAGGGAGCTGGTCGTGGAGCGGTGTTACCACCGCGTGTTGGAAGGCATGGGCCTGCTGGTGTTGCACAGCGGGCATTTCTCCAAGCTGTTCCAGAAACTGATGGGCACGACCTGCAACCTCAAATGGCGCGAGGAGCAAAACGAACGCGAGATTCTGTGGGTCACCCGGCCTGGACATCCCATCGTCAAGGGCATCAATGATCACTTCATCATTCCCCGCGAGGAGATGTACGGAGAGTATTTCGACGTCCCGGAGCCCGAATGCACATTCCTCATCAGCAGCTTCGGCGGAGGCGAGGTGTTTCGTAGCGGCTGCACCTGGACCCGCGGGGCGGGCCGAATCGTCTATTTCCGCCCCGGCCACGAAGCATTTCCCACCTATCACGATCCCAACGTGCTGAAGGTCATCGATAACGCCGTCCATTGGCTAGTCCCCACCCCGCCTGCCCACCCCCAGATTTACGGGAAGCAGAAGCTGGGGTGGATGGACAGCAAATAAATTCAGCAATATTCCGGTACCAACAGAGCCGGGTCGTGCCGGTCCGGTCAACCGGCCCGACACGGGCCGGCTCAGTGAAAATGACCTCCTGACGCCCCGCAAAGTTTCACTTTGCCCGCCCCACCCGCCAATCTATACTGGACCGGTCCATTAGACACTCTGCGGCAGGAGCCACACAT
>Ga0182024_10009349_pt1 | contig 20303 bp, 13 predicted proteins | sample P32metaG_FD_120480 | JGI IMG/M metagenome (GOLD analysis project Ga0182024, IMG submission 120480) | Permafrost microbial communities from Stordalen Mire, Sweden - P3-2 metaG (Illumina Assembly) | ecosystem: Environmental > Terrestrial > Soil > Wetlands > Permafrost | place: Sweden: Stordalen... | reverse complement strand
GCCGCCAGGGTGCGCTGGCCTCCGGTGCGCTCGAGCGCTTTGATGATCATTTGTTCTTCCATGCTGTCGAGATTGCTCACGGGCATGGAAGCCGTTTGACGAAAGGCCGCGGGCTCTCCGGTGAGCGCTGCGCTGAGGCTGGAAAAATCGATTTCAGAACCGGAGGATTCCATTGCCATGCGTGCCACAAGATTGCGCAGTTCACGGATGTTGCCCGGCCATGAGTGAGCAAGAAGCGCGGAAATAGCCTGTGACGAAAAAGTTTTCCGCGGCGCTTTCAAACGCAGAAAATATTCAGCCAGGGCCACAATATCCTCAGGCCGCTCGCGCAACGGAGGCACCCGCAGCTGAAATTGGCCGAGGCGGTGAAAAAGATCCTCGCGGAGGCGGCCTTCTTTGACCGCAGCCTCAAGATTCTGATTGGTGGCAGCGACAATGCGGACATCCACTTTAATCTTACGGTTCCCACCCAAACGGTAAAAGGGCTGACCATCCAGCACACGCAGCAGTTTCACCTGAGTCTGCAGCTGCAGCTCGCCGATTTCGTCTAGAAAAAGCGTTCCCTTATCCGCGAGCTCGAAAAGGCCTGGCTTGGAAGCATCAGCGCCGCTGAAAGCGCCTTTTTCATATCCGAAGAGTTCGCTCTCCACCAGATTTTCCGGAAGCGCCGCGCAGTTGATGTCGACCCAAGGGCGACTGCGTCGATGGGAAGACTCGTGAATGGTCCGCGCAATCAGCTCCTTGCCGGTGCCTGTCTCGCCGGTGATCAAAACGGTTTCTGTATGGCCGGCAACGCGATCCACCAGGCCCATAAACTTGTGCATCACGGGGCTGGCAAGAATGAAATTCGTGTCTTCAATCTTGCGCGAAATCACGCCAGGCGCCGAAGAAGTGTCGAGCTTCGGTTGAATCGACGTCCCATTGACGATCGTCGATGGCGTGACAAGAGCGACCACACCAATCGCAGTACCGTTAAAATCGCGCAGAAGTGTCGCAAGAAGCTCTACCGGAAACGCGACGCCGACCTTCGGTTGAGCGAGCAGCCTCCAGTGGAAATCGCGTTCCTTCGATGTTTCGCTGAGAATGGCTTTGCGTAGAAAAGCTTGCTCTTCACTTTTCTGGATCGGAGCGAGGAATTTGCAGATATCAGCACCCGAGAGTTCCCCAGGAGAATAGCCCAAAAGGTGGCTAAACGCGCCGTTGCAACCACGGAATTGCCCTTCCGAATCGACTAAGAAGATGGCAAGCTCAGCCACTGCGCCGCCGGAAAGCTCGCCGCCATTGGGCCGTAACTTGTTGGAGAGCGATCTCAGCTCGCCTGAGGCTGGTTGCGAACTTTGTTGCGAAATATGGGACGGACTCGGCATATCGTGCGTTTGGGACGATGTTGACACACCCACCCGCTTTGTCCGAGAAGCATGTTACGCGGGACGTTACGAATGTAATCATTCTTTATTTCGGCCCCATGTTCACCACTCTGTCAGCCCTCCGTTCCGCCTGTTCAATCACTCTCGACTTCGCGAAAACATTTTTACTCGCAGTAACTGCGGTCACGTCAGCGCTCATCTTTAGATAGTTACTTCGGTAAGCTTCTGAAGACCTAACCGGTGCAATAGGATTCGGGCAAGGCTCGAAGTGGGACCGAGGTGTGTCCACGGGCCGCGCCACGAGTTATCGGCGCACAAAACTGCTGTGTCTTCGCAAGAAGAACGTTATTGGACGATACATTCCCGGCTTATGAGATCCGGGAAAGGCTGGTCGATGAACGCAGAGACGGAACGACTGTCGATCCAGACGAAGATATTCATTGGCGTCACTACGTCGTTAGGCGTGGTGGCGCTGGGCTTTGCTTTGCTGCACTGGCACTCCGACGACTTATTAAGATTTTTCTGCTACCTGGCGGTGGCCATACTGGCCTCGGGGTTGAAGGTGCAATTGCCCGGGATTGACGGCACCATGTCAGTGAACTTCCTGTTCATCCTGCTGGGCGTTTTGGAGTTGAGTCTTCCGGAGACCCTGCTCATCGGCTGCACGGCGACCCTGGTACAGAGCGTCTGGCAGACGCGCAATCGACTCGATCCCATCAAAGTTCTGTTCAACGTTGCTGGCATGATGGCCAATGCCAGCGCGCTGACTTACGTCAGCTATCACTGGATGGCCCACAAGTTTGGCGTCAACAAACCCATCCTCTTGATGGTCGCGGCCCTGGTATTTTTCTTCGCCAATACTCTCCCGATCTCGATTGTGATTTCTCTTACGGAAGGGAAATCGAGCCGAAAAGTCTGGTCAGAATGCTACTTCTGGTCGTTCCCGTATTACCTGGTGGGCGCGGCCGCGGTAGGTCTGGTGGGAATTGTGAACCGCTCAGCAGGATGGGAAACTTCGCTGATGGTGCTGCCATTGATTTATTGGGTATACCGATCGTACCGGCTGTACCTGGGTCGACTCGAGGCTGAGAAAGAACGCGTTGAAGTGGAAAAACGGCACGTAGAACAAATCGCATCGCTGAACATGCGGACGATTGAGGCGCTGGCTTTGGCCATTGAAGCCAAGGACCAGACTACGCATACCCATCTGCAGCGAGTGCGAACCTATGCCGTGGCGGTTGCAGCCCAGTTAAATCTGGCGGAAAGCGAGATTGAGGCGCTGCGGGCCGCTGCTTTGTTGCATGACATCGGCAAGCTGGCGGTGCCGGAACAAATCATCAACAAGCCGGGAAAACTGACGGCGGAAGAATTCGAAAAGATGAAGGTGCATCCTCTCGTGGGAGCAGAAATTCTAGACCGTGTGGCATTCCCGTATCCCGTCGCACCCATTGTTCGCTCCCATCATGAGCGTTGGGACGGTACGGGATATCCCGAGGGGCTGAGCGGAAATCAAATTCCCATCGGTGCGCGGATTTTAGCGGCGGTGGATTGTCTTGACGCGCTGGCTTCTCATCGTCAATATCGTCCCGCGCTGCCACTGGCAGAGGCGATGGCAAAGGTGAAGGAGATGGCGGGCAGTTGGTTTGATCCGCAAGTAGTTCAGATTCTCGAAAGCCGCTACGTAGAGTTGGAGCGCATGGCACAAATGTCCGTGGCAGATCCGTCGGAGGATGCGGCAACTCGCACGCTTTCTAGAACCGTGCGAGTAGAGCGAGGACTGGCTCCGGCTACGGGTTTTGAGCGAACTGAGCCTACCAACGGGATGACGGACAGCGCTGACTTCTTGACGTCGATTGCGTCGGCGCGCCAGGAAGCGCAAACCATGTTCGAGCTCAGCCAGGATCTCGGCGTTTCGCTGAGCCTGAGCGAAACATTGTCGGTGCTTTCAATGCGGCTGCGGCGAATGATTCCCTACGATTCGATTGCCGTATTCGTGAACCGCAACGGATGGCTGCTTCCCGAGCTGGTGAGCGGGGACAATTTCCGCATGCTCTCCTCCCTGAAAATCAAGATGGGCCAGGGATTATGCGGGTGGGTTGCGGACAACTGCAAGCCGATTGTGAACGGAAATCCGCAGGTCGAAGAGGGCTACGTGATCGATCCCGGAAAGCATACCACGCTGCAGTCGGCGCTGGTGGTGCCGCTTGAGGGACTAAACGGAGTAGTCGGCGTGCTGGCAATGTATCAAGCAAATCGGGACGCGTTCACTCCTGATCATTTGAGAATTCTGCTGGCAGTGGCTTCAAAGGTCGCGCTGTCGGTGGAGAACGCACTCAAATATCAGCAGGCGGAAAGCTCGGCAACCACAGATTATTTGACTGGGCTACCCAATGCACGCTCGTTGTTTATGCATCTGGCACAGGAAGTGGCTCGCTGCCGGCGCATGAAAACGTCGCTCGCGGTCATGGTCTGCGACATCGACGGATTCAAGCAAATCAACGATTCATTCGGCCACTTAGAGGGCGACAAACTTCTGCGGGAGTTTACGACACGATTGAAGGATGTATGTCGTGGATATGACTACGTGGCGCGCATGGGCGGAGATGAATTCGTGATCACCGCTCCAGGGTTGACCGCGGATGCGGCGAAGGAAAAAGCGGAGCGGTTGAATCAGGCGGCTATCGACTCGGGAAAACATGTCTGCGGGCGTGAGGTAATTACGCTGAGCGTGGGCATGGCATTTTGTCCGGAAGATGGTTTCGATGTCGAGCGCCTGCTGTCGGAAGCGGATCGCAGAATGTATTCCATGAAGCAGGTTCATCACGCGGCAGCAGCCGCTCGTGACACCAAAACCGCCGGAGCCACGGCAAATTAGGAGACCTCGGGCCATGCCAGGCGTGAAAATCATTGCACGAAACATTGCGCGGCATGTAATCGCCATTGTCGCGACCGTCCTGCTCGGAGGGTTTCTGGCGGCAACATTGGTGCGACTGGCTCCCGGTTTTGATGTAGACGAAGAGCAGCTCGATCCTCATCTGAATGCGGAAAGCGTGCAGGCATTGCGGCAGGCGCGGCTGGAACAGCACAACATTTTTGCTTTCTACTTTTATTCTCTACAGCGCGCGGCCCACGGAGACCTGGGAACCTCGATTTCACTGGGTCAGCCGGTAAGCCGGCTGTTGCGCGAGCGAGCTCCGCTCACGCTGCGGTTGGTAGGGGTTGGTCTGTTGTTGAGCTGGGCCGTTGCCATGGCCTTGGCGCTGAGCGCGGCGTGGCTGCGCGTGACGGCTTATGACGCGCTTACGACTGTAATCACCGGAACATTTCTTTGCATTCCAGCGGCGGTGCTGGCGCTTTTGTCGGTGCTGTGGAACGTGCCCGGGGCGCTGGCGATCGCTCTCATCGTTTTTCCACGCGTGTATCGCTACGCGCGCAATCTATTGGCGAAAGCGTACTCCCTACCGCACATCGTGACGGCACGAGCCAAGGGATTGAGTGAATTACGAATCTTGTTTTGGCACGTGGTTCCTGTCGCAGGACCGCAGCTACTCGCGGTGGCGGGAGTATCGGTGAGTATTGCGGTAGGAGCAGCCATTCCGGTCGAGGCATTGTGCGGACTAGCCGGAGTTGGGCAGTTGGCATGGCAAGCGGCGCTGGCGCGCGATCTTCCTTTGCTCACGAATTTGACGATTTTGGTGACCCTCGTAACCTTGCTGGCTAACTCGGGTGCCGATGTAATCGGACAAATGCTTCGAGGGCAGGAAGCATGAGCTGGCGCACGAATTTGGGCCGCGCTCTGGCATGCGCGGTTTTGCTATTGGTGGTGAGTTTGTCTTTGGCGGCAAACTGGCTCGCGCCGGCGGGGTATGCCAAGCAATATCGCGAGGCGGCGGATGCGCCTCCATCGCGGGAACATTGGCTCGGCACCGATGAGATTGGCCGCGACCGGTTTGCGCGTGTTTTGTATGGCACACGGATTTCGTTGTTACTGGCGCCGGCTGCCGCGCTGCTCACAACGTTAATGGCTGCGCTCGTGGGCGGACTCGGCGGCTATTTAGGCGGCCGGTGGGCGAGAGGCGCAATGGCTGTGACAGATTTATTTCTTTCGCTGCCATGGCTTTTTTTGCTGATCACGGTTCGGGCGATGATGCCGCTGAATGTTTCGCCGCTGGCCTCGGTGCTGGTCACGTTTCTGATGTTGGGCTTATTGGGGTGGACAAGCGCGGCCCGGGTGTTGTGCTCGACAGCAGGATCGTTGCGGGAGTCAGATTTTGTGCGGCAGGCGAGAGCTTCAGGAATCTGCGGTTGGCGATTGTTTTGGATTCACGTCCTGCCCAACCTTAAGCCTGTGCTCTACGCGCAATTTTGGATTTCGATTCCTGCGTTCATTCTGAGCGAGGCGAACTTGGGAATTTTGGGATTGGGCGTGGCCGAGCCGATGCCCTCGTGGGGAAGTTTGCTCAAAGAACTGGAAGGAATGGTATCGGTGGGCGAAGAGCCCTGGAAATTCGTGCCTCTGATTTTACTGGTCGTAGTGGTTACGTCGTTTCAACTTGCGCTTTCAAAGCAGGAGGAAGTAGCGGCATGAAGGATCTCCTGGGAAGGTTGGCGGGGATGACAATAATCGGCAAGAAATTAATCGCAGTTCCGATCGTCTGCTTGGGGCTTCTGGCGAGCTCTGCTTGGGCACAGGGCGAGCTACGGTTTTGTTTGCGCTCCGAACCAAAGACCTTTGATCCTTTGAAAGTCGAGGACGATGCTTCCGTGACGATCCGCTATTTGACCGGCGGCGTGCTGATGCGCATGAACCGGCGGACACAGGTCCTGGAACCGGAGTTGGCGGAATCGTGGAAGGTCTCAAAGGACGGCAAGCAGATCACTTTCAAATTGCGAAGTGGAATCTCGTTTTCAGATGGGACGCCGTTTTCCGCGGAAGACGTAGCCTACACGGTAAAGCAATTAATGGATCCGGCGTTGCATTCGCCCACGGGCGATGCATTCCGTTCGGGGCCGGGCAATGTGGAGACAAAGATTATTTCGCCCGTGCAGATCTCGATTACATTTCCGGCCGCCGTGGCGGGGCTGGATCGCCAGTTCGATCAAGTCGCGATCCTCTCCGCGCATTCACCCAAGAAGGAAATGGCGGTGCTTGGGCCTTTCATGGTGGCGGATTACCAGCCCGGAGCCACGGTACTGTTGAAGCGCAATCCGAATTACTGGAAGACGGATGCGCAGGGACGGAAGCTGCCTTATCTGGATTCAATTGAGCTGGACATTCAGCCGAATCGCGATGTGGAGATGCTCCGCTTCAAACGTGGAGAAATCGATCTGGTGAACTCGCTGGACAGCGAATACTTCGACAAGCTCGCGGCAACTTCTCCGCAACTGGTGCATGACGCCGGGCCGTCACTCGACAGCGAGCAGATGTGGTTCAACGAAGTGGCCAAGGCTCCATTGCCGGAATACAAGAAAAACTGGTTCCGCTCGGCGGCGTTCCGGCGAGCCATTTCCGAGGCAATCAATCGCGACGACTTGAGCAGGGTGGTATTTCGCGGGCATGCGCAGGCGGCCGTAGGCCCAGTGTCTCCCGCAAATAAATTTTGGTTCAATGCCAGGCTGAAAGCTGAGGTTTATTCGCCCGATGCTGCTCTCAAGGCGCTGCAAGCGGATGGTTTTCATTTGCAGGACGGCATTTTGAAAGACAAGGACGGGAATGCAGTCGTGTTTTCCATCATCACCAACTCGGGGAACAAATATCGCGAGCGCATGGCCACGATGATTCAGGAAGATCTGCAGAAGATTGGGATTCGCGTCAATGTTGTCACACTCGACTTCCCTTCTCTCATCGAGCGCATGACTCAGACGTTCGATTATGAGGCGATTCTGCTGGGGCTAACAAATATTGGGCTCGATCCGAATGAGCAAATGAATGTGTGGCTGAGTTCGTCGGAAAATCATCAATGGAATCCGCAGGAAAAATCCCCAGAGACAGCTTGGGAGGCGGAGATTGATCGTCTCATGAAGGCGCAAGCTTCAACAGCCGACGCCAAAAAGCGCAAAGAAGATTTCGATCGAGTGCAGGAGATTGCCGTTGAGCAACAGCCCTTTATTTACCTGGTGAATCGAAATGCACTCTCCGCGGTCGCAAGTTCCGTGCAAGGCGCCAGCCCGGTAATTCTGGCGCCGCAGACCTATTGGAATGCAGAGACGCTTTCGCTGAAGTATTCAAAACCCTTGACCGGTCAATTACGTCAAAACCCTTAACCACAGAGAGCACTGCGATATACAAAGGAACCGCGCAGAGAGGATGAGGGACAAGATGCAATCCGAAGTTCTTCTCGCCGCGCGCGTTTCTGTGCGCTATGGAGATCGGCCTGCCGTATTGCGCGACGTGGAACTGAAGATCCGGCGAGGAGAAGTGCTCGGGCTGGTGGGACAGAGCGGGTCGGGAAAGAGCACGCTGGCGATGGCGATTTTAGGGTTGCTCGAGCGAAAGAATTCACGGCCGGAAGGCACCATCGATTTCGACGGCTGCGATCTTTTGACACTTCGCGAGCGGGAACTGCGTGGACTTCGCGGACGGAAGATTGCGCTGGTGCTGCAAAGTCCGCTCTCGTCGCTGAATCCGGCACTGAGGATTCGCACGCAATTAAGAGAAGCGTGGCGGGCGCATGCCGCAGGATCGAATGCCAATTGTGAGGATGCGATTCGGGCGGCTCTCGAGAGTGTAAGCTTGCCATCGAGTGACGAGTTCTTGCGCAAGTATCCGTCCCAGATGAGCGTGGGTCAGGCGCAGCGGGTGTTGATCGCGATGGCGGTAATGCATCGTCCCGCGCTGCTGATTGCGGATGAGGCGACCAGCGCGCTCGACGTAATTACGCAATCCGAAATCCTGAAGCTTTTCCGCCAACTGAACCGCAGTTTTGGAATGGCGATCCTTTACATTTCCCACGATCTCGCATCGGTGGCGGGAATCTGCGATCGCATCGCCATCCTTCATCAAGGGCAAATCGTGGAAATCGGCACCACGGAACAAGTCCTGGTCAGTCCCCAACACGAATATACCCAACGCCTGATGGCGGTCATGCCGAAAATGCCGCAAGGAATTGCTCTTGGCCGGGCCGCGGCGAACTGAACTGCAGTTCCGTGTCCTCATTCAATAACCCATCTCAGCCTTCCGAGAAAATCACTCGCTCAAATCAGCGCCACGCACGCTATCGCATCCTCGCGACCTGCTCCCCCGAACGTAACGCCACCCAGGTTACATCTGCGAACAGAGGATGGGACAAACTGTCTCACGCCCACGGTCGCGGGACACAGTGGCTCAGGCGCCTCTAATAAAGCTCAATCATTCTCAATAGAATCAACGACTTAGAAGTTCGCCATTGGTTGCTCTCGTGCAACAGCGGGAGTGGGTACAAGCGCGATGTTTCCCCCATTCAAGAAAGTAGGGTGAGATTCATGGTGCAGACGCAGAAACTTAAAAAACCATTAGGCCGCGGAGAAAGACACAGCGCCGCCTGGGGTAAGCGCCTGGGCATAATGCTGCTCCTGGCAACGGGAATGGCGTTCGGACAGCGCTGGTCCAACCAACCGGTCAGCAACAACAGCCACATCGCTTCCGAGCTCTCCGGACTTCTGCAGAAGGCGAAGCAGGGATCGACCAAGGGCCAGACAGTCAAAGTTATTGTGCAGTACCGCGTGGTGCCGACGGCGGCTCACTACGCCACTATGCAAAGTCGGGGCGGACTTCTGCACTCGAAGCTGCACATGATCAAGGGCGCGGCGTTTACGATTCCAGTCAGCGCTTTGCCGGCTTTAGAGGCCGATCCCGAGATCGCGTCGGTAACTATCGATCACCCAATGAACGTGATGGATGACATGACGAACGCCGCCACGGGCGTGGCCTCGGCATGGAACTCCGGCTACAACGGCGCGGGCGTTACCGTTGCCGTGATTGATAGCGGCATCAACGATAGCCATCCCGACCTGCAGAATGCGAACGGGACGTCACGCGTCGTCTATCACCAGGACTTCACCGGAACCCCGACCACAAACTCCAGCGGAGCGCAATATGACCTCTATGGTCATGGCACGCACGTCGCTGGAATTATTGCTGGCAATGGCTCTTTATCCGGTGGGCAATATGAAGGCGTAGCCCCTGCTGCCAGCCTGGTCGACCTTCGCGCACTCGATGAAAATGGCGCGGGCAGCGACAGCACTGTGATCGCCGCTATTCAGGAAGCAATTGCGTTGCAAAGCACCTACAACATTCGGGTCATCAATCTTTCGCTGGGCCGCGGAATTGGCGTGAGCTACACGCAGGATCCTCTTTGCCAGGCAGTCGAAGCAGCCTGGAACAGCGGGATTTTGGTGGTCGTGGCAGCCGGCAACTATGGCCGCTTAAGCGTGGATGGAAGCAATGGCTATGGAACCATCACCGCGCCGGGCAACGACCCGTTCGTGCTGACGGTGGGCGCAACCAAAAGTAACGGATCAACTTACGCTTCGGCCCAAACCCTGGCCAGCTACAGTTCAAAAGGGCCCACGACCTACGATCTCGTGGTAAAGCCCGACATGGTGGCCCCAGGAAACGACGTCGTTTCCTTGGCTGCCCCGGGAGCCACGTTGGAGGCCGAGTATCCGGCTGAATTGGTGACGGGTACTGACGGCAATAACGACTATATGACTCTCAGTGGAACTAGCATGGCAACGCCTGCCGTTGCAGGAGCAGCAGCTTTGTTACTGCAAGAACAAAGCGCGCTCACTCCGGATCAATTGAAGGCACGGCTGATGAAGACGTCGTACAAGATGGGACTTACTTCTACATCGGCCTATGTGCCACATCTGCTCCACACGTTCCTCAGCTTCTACGATCTGTTTGCGACTGGGTCGGGAATGATGAACGTACAATCGGCGATTCACAACACCGACCTGGCGCCGGCGACCGTCGGATCTGCGCTTTCGCCCTCTGTTTCCTACAACGCCCTGACTCATACGGTTTCTATGGTGGAGGGAAACTTGACCGTTGCTCCCACTTCGGTGGTTTGGGGATCTTCGGTAGTGTGGGGAACGTCGGTCGTCTGGGGCAGTTCGATTGTGAGCGGGTCCTCGGTGGTCTGGGGCAGCTCGCTACCCTGGAATGACAATACCTTGAGTGCCTTTAGCGTGGTTTGGGGAGCTAGCACAGGCGCTAGCGCCACGGCACAGAGCGTGGTCTGGGGTGCATCGGTAGGGAATACGGATGCAGCCTTCGATGATGCAGGTGACGATGAACAGTAATTGACCGTGTGAAATTAAAAGAAAGGAGACGAATCATGCACAACACACGGCAAATTAAGATATTCATCGGCGCTATGATGGCAGCGGCAATCATCACCGCAGGATATGCGGGCATGATGAGCCACACTGTGCACACCTACTTCGCCCTTGCAGTTCTGGGTATGGCAGCAACCACTTCGCGAATGAAAGTGAAACTTCCCGGGGTGAACGGCAACATGTCGGTCAACCTGCCATTCCTGCTTACCGCGGTCGTCAGCCTGAGTGCTGTAGAAGCGGTGCTGATCACGTGCGTTTCGACCGTGGTGCAATGCTGGCCGCGAAAGAACGCGAAGTTCAACCCGCAACAAATGGCGTTCAACCTCAGCATGATGTCATTCGCCAGTTGCGTGGCGAGCTTGATGTTCCATGCGCACTGGCTGCGAGGGATGCAGTGGAGTTCCAGCACACTGGGATTGGTTCTGGCCACGGCAACCCTGTTCCTGGGACAGACCGCTCCGGTAGCTGCAATCGTAGCTGTGAGCGAGGGCAAGGCAGCTGGGCAGATCTGGTGGGGCCTGGCGCATCTCTCGTTTCCCTACTACGTAGTAAGCGCCGGAGTGACCACGATTGTGCAGGCAGTTGGTTCCCACCTGGGGTGGGGTCTGGCGCTCGCGGTCTTCCCCGTCATGTACGGAATCCACCGTTCGTATAAGTTGTACTTCGGACGGATGGCGCAAGCCTTGAATCCGGAAGTTAGTGTCAAAGCAGCCGGAGCCGGGGCATAGATACCAGGAGTTAGTCTAACTAATTCATCCAATCAAGGGTGGCGTAGCGAAACCAATCGCACGCCACCTTATTTTTGTCTCAGCTGCGTCAACCCCCACAATTTGCGTTCTTTATCATAAACAGGATTAATTCTTGGATTTCGTTCCGTCAATTTGACTGCGGAACTGCTGCTCAGTTCCTACGAAGAACTCCTCATAGGCTCGTTTGCCGGAAGACCCTGAAGCTTGTCCGTTGAGCTTGCCCCAGATAAGTCTTTCGGGACCGGAATCAGCAATCGGCCGCACGCCATCGTTCGAGTAGAAAAAATAGTTGTCGCGTGCCCACCCGTATTGCTCCGGAGAAGATGTTTTCAATGTTCCGGAAGCTGGAATTTTGAGCACAGTCTGGCCGTCTTCCGCAGGCAACGCTGGCGCGCCCGGTATTTCAAACTCGACGTGCACCCAGCCGGTATAGCCCTCTGGAATTAAGAATCGCCAGGAACGTGGAGCCGACTTCGTGGAGTCGATGCTGGGCGCATTAGTTCTGAACCAGGCTCCGATGCCGACTAAGAGTAATAGCGTCGCGATGCCCACGAAAATTCGAACCGGCGCCTTTGTGCGGTCGGGGAAAATCCAACTTGCGCTTTCTCCTTCAGGCCTCTGCCGGAAGCTCACGATCGCGGAATAGAGAGTGACAACTACGAGGAGAATAATCGCTAGAGAAGGTATCAGCATCCGAGTTCAGAGGCGAGCACTGTAGAACTGCGACAAGGGTCCCGAGCCATGCTCGGCGCTGGCGATGCGAGTTGAGATGTTGTTTTCGGCTTGATGAACTTCGCGCGCACGAGATTCGAAATCGCCGGAGCGTAGAAGCACCACATGGCAAGGCAGGCGATGAGCGCCACGCGGGCCGCAGCACGAGGTCTGAAAAGGCTGACATACGCTGCGATGAGCAAGCAGAGTGAGCCCAGGAATGAGATCAGTTCCAGAGGGTGCGCGGGCACACCGTAGACAACGAAGGACAACAAGGCATACGCATGAAAGCCGGTAACCACAGCGGTGACGAAATAGAGTGCAAACGGCAGCATATGAGACCTTCGATATGAGAGTTGATTATTGTAACGATTTCTGCATCGGCAAAACGTAGGAGTAGTAGACCAAAATAAAGATCAGAGCAATAAATGCCCCAATATAAAGGGAAAGCAACAGTCCGCGACGCGTCGTGAACGAGGAGCCTTGATTCTTCTTATTATTACTTCTTTTCATGCACTGCGTTCATGCGAATTGGCGATTGTTGTGTGATGCAACGATGCTTCAAGGCTGCACACCAATCTCGAAATTCAGAGTCGAAAGAGCCAGCCGGTACTGGTACTGCGCATTCACATAGCCGATCGCAGCGTCGGTTTGCTGTAACTGAGCCTGACTGAGCTCGACGATTGAGCCTAAGCCGAGCTGATAACGGCCCTGAGCGAGGTTGAGACTCAAGTCTGCCTCCTTGGCCAACTCCGCAGCTACGCCCACCCGCTGAAACGCAGTATTTGCGGCCAACCATGCGGTGCGAACGTCGCGCACTACCTGGTCGCGCAGATCGCGCGTGTTTTCGGTCGCAGCTTTTGCACGGTATTTTGCTTCGGAAGCTTCTGCCACATAAAGAAAGCCGTTAAAAATTGGAATGTTCATATTCACGCCGATGCCGCCATACCAACTGGAAATGAAATAGTTTGGGAAACAACCATCGCCAAAACAGTCTGGACGCACCGGGGTGACGCCCGCGATCCCAAGGGCGCTAATGGTAGGCAGGAGTTGATCGCGCTGGGCGCGACGAAACTTTTCGGCTGCCTGCTGATCGTAGGTCAGCGCCTGCAAATCGGGACGCTGCCGCTCGGCAGTATCGATGAGCACATCCACATCGGGTGGCGGCGAGGGCAATTGTGTCTCCTCTTCGGTCAATTGGTACTGAACCAGCTTGTCGAAGCCCAGCACCGCTGAGAGCGCGGCGATTGTGGAGTTGACATTGTTCTCGGCATCGAGTTGCAGAAGTTTTGCCTGCGACAAATTGACATTGGCAAACGATAGATCCAAACCTGATTTCAACTTGCTCTTAGTCAGTTCATCGATCTGATGTTGGACCGAACCGCGAGTGGTCACCGTCTGTTGCGCGACTTTCAGCAAAGCCTCGGCCTGCAGAGCGTTGTAAAAGGCCTGATCGGTGGCGAGGATAATATCTTCCGTTGTTGCCAGTGCGTTTGCATTTTGTGCTTTTTCCAAGAGCTTCGAGTAGGAGACGAGGTTGGCGGTGCGCCCGAAGTCAGTAATGAGTTGGGTGAGAGTGACTCCACCGCCCGCATGTTCGAGCAGCCGAGATGCAGTTAGCGCCCCAGCGCCGATGCGACTGCCTTCATTGGCGTCAGCTGCCGTGATGGTCCCGTTGAAAGTTGGGAGCTCCGCCGCCCTGGTCTGCCGGTAGACCTGATGTTGTGCCAGAGCCAGCAAACGACCGACACTGATTCTCGGATTGTTCTTAATCGCAATCTGCTCCGCCTGTGTGCGAGTCAAACGCATGGGAGCACCTGGCACCGGAGCCGTCTGCGCCGGGACTGAAGTAATGGAAGAACCGGACTGGGTTCCGGCAGCGCTTTGAAAACTGGCAACGAGCGCTGCCTCAGCGTGCGCAGGCAGCGAATTAACGGCCCTCGGTTGCGCGGTCTGCGGTTGCGGAGCCGAAGGTAAACTTTCGCTTGTGGCCGGCTTCACGGGAGTCTGCGCCACTGCGGCCTGAAATGACAGCATCCAGAGGAGCGATGCAGAAAGCGGAGCCCACAATTTAAAGCCGCGGGGCATTCCCTTGAATCCGCCCCGATCTTCTCCATAAAGTCGCGTGTACGTTTCGGTTGAGTTGCAGGTGTTGTGCTTCATACCGTCGGCTCCGTTGGTTGAACTGTCGCCGCTTGCGGATTTCGTTTCCCGCCATACACCAGCAAGTAAGCGGCCGGCACAATGAAAATGGTAAGCACCACGGAAGAGGTCAACCCTCCAATGATGGCCTTCGCCATCGGCGCGTACTGTTCCGCGCCAGTTCCCATTTTCAGAGCCATCGGAATCATGCCGATGATCGTGGCCAGCGAGGTCATCAGAATCGGCCGGAGCCGCACGCGGCAAGCGGTGATGACCGCGTCCGCCGGCGAGAGTCCTTGCTTTTCAAGATTGTGAGCAAAGTCAACGATCAGAATGCTGTTCGAGTCCGCGATGCCCACTAGCATCAGCACTCCCATGAGCGACATTACATTCAACGTGCTGCCCGTCAACGGCAGAATGATCAACACACCGACAAATCCCATCGGAATCGCCAGCATGATCAGGAAGGGATCGATAAACGATTTGAACTGCGCCGTAAGAATCAAAAACAGCAACATGAAAGAGATCAGGAATCCGAAGGCAAAGCTCCTAAATGACGCTTCCATCCCCTGCACCATTCCGCGCAGATTCACGCGCACGTTGGAAGGAATTGTTTCCTTCGCGAGAATGTCGCGAATCGCACTCGTCACGCGTTGCAAATCTTCCCCGTTGGGAGTAACGAAGATGTCGACGGCGCGCTGAATCTGATAGTGGTCCACCTCGGTCGGCGTCAGCACCTGCTTTACGTCAACCACATTCTTGAGAACAGTCGTCGGCCTGCCCCGTCCAGCACATGCCCACGAGGAACTGCTGGTGCCGGGCCGCGGCGGAGGCGGCCCAGCCGGACCGCAACTCACCTGCGCTCCACTGCCCGGATCGCGCAAGGGAATCTGTCCCAGGTCGGCCATGTTGTGAATGGCGCCTATGCCGTGTTCAAAGTACTGGACGGTGAGGTAATAGTCATTTCCGCTCTTGCGATCGACCCAGTAATTGGGGGCGATCATGTAGTTGGAATTGAGCGCGGTGATCACATTGTCCACCACATCTTTTTGCGTCAGGCCCAACTCGCCCGCGTGTACGCGATCCACGTCGAGTCGAAGCGCGGGGTAGTTCATATCCTGCGGAATGTAGACTTGGCCGACGCCGTGCAACTCGCGAAAGCGGCTGGCCAAGATCTGCGCGATGCCATAGATCTGATCCAGATCAGGACTGCTGACCTGCACGTCGATGGGGGCCGGCGCTCCCGAATTCAAAATGGCGTCGACCATCGAACCACTGGAAAAGAAAGTGCGAATGTCCGGAAACTGGCTCGCCATCGCCTTTTGCACCCGGTCCATATATTCGAAACTGCTGAGGTGATGCGATTCGTTCAGCGCCACCTGGATGGTTGCGGTATAGGGGCCGGAGTTCGTGGTGTAGAGCGAGGAAAAATCCGGGACTACTCCAATGTTGGAGACAATGCGCTTGAAGTCTCTCGGTTCCACCTGACGCTTGATTAAATCTTCAACCTTCGCGACGTATTCGTCCGAAACCTCAATACGAGTGCCGGTGGGAACCTTTACATTGATGGTGAATTGCCCGGCATCGGTCTTGGGAAAAAACGCCAGCCCCAGCAGGGGATAAATCGCCAAGCTCAACAGAAACACGCCCATGAGAATCACAACCGTAAGCCCGGGACGCACTACCGCTCGCCGCACCCAAAGTTCGTAATAATCGAGAAGCTTGTTAAACATGCGGTTAAAACGGGCGTTGAACCGGTCCATCCACGAACGACTCTCGGCTGCGGTTGGTTCGACATCATATTCATCTTCTTTCTTGGCATGCTCTACGTGGGGCACGGCCTTCAAGAAGCGCGAGCAGAACAGCGGGATCACCGTCATCGCGACTACGAACGAAGCCAGCAGCGACAGACAAAAGGCCAGCGCCAGAGCCGAAAACAAGAACTTGGCGACGCCATACAGAAAAACGACGGGAAAGAAATCGACCACGTCCACCAGGGTGGCGGCCAGCACCGCCAGGTTCACTTCCGATCCGCCAATCTCGGCAGCCACCATGGGCGCGGCTCCCATTTCCAGATGGCGGTAAATGTTTTCCAGCGAGATCACGGAATTGTCGATCACGCGCGAGAAAGCCAGCGCCATGCCCCCCAGGATCATGGTGTTGACGGTGCCGCCCATCAACGCCAGCACCACAAACGCTGCCAGCGCCGACAACGGAATCGATAGCAGCACCGCCGTAGTGGCGCGGAAGCTTCCCAGAAATACGAGGATCATTATGCTGGTGAGGACCAGCCCCAAAAAGCCCTCGTGCAGGACGGTGTCGATTGCTTCCTTCACGTAAACCGACTGGTCAAAGACGATGCTGGTCTGCATCTGCTTGGGAATGTCGTAGAGATGCTTGATGAGTTGGCGGACACCATCCACCACTGCGATGGTGTTGGTATCCCCGCCTTGCTTCATGATGGGAATGTAGGCGGATCTTTGGCCATCCACTCGGACGATGTTGTATTGAATTTGGTGAGCGTCCTCCGCCTTCCCTACATCGTTCACCGTCACCCAGGAGTTGCCCTTGACTTTGAGGGGAAGGTCCCCCAACTGCTTCATATTGTCGACCAGGCTGTTGGAGTACACGTAGTAGTCGTAGGGCCCCATCTTGACGTCGCCGGCGGGCAGAATCAGGTTTGCATCGTTGACCGCACTCACCACGTCCATCACACTCAGTTGACGGGATGCAAGTTTGTAAGGGTCTACGTACACCATGATCTGGCGATAGATTCCACCGAAGACACCAGGAATTTCCGCGCCCGGCACCACCGCGATCTGGTTGCGAATCTGGAACTGGGCGTAGTCGTGAAGCTGAGTCTCGTTGAGTCCCTCGCCTTTGACGGTGACCAGCGCTACCGGCAAGCTGGACGCATCGAACTTGAGAACTACTGGAGGAAGCGTCCCAGGCGGTAGACGCTTCAAGTCGGCGAGAGCTAAGTTGGACAACTGGCTGACGTCGGCGTCAGCGCTGGTTCCCGGCTGGAAATATACGCGGATGATGCTCACGCCTAGCATGGACCGTGATTCCATGTGGTCCACGCCGGAAGCCAGCGTGAAGAAGCGCTCCAGAGGATCGGTGATATCGGTTTCAATATCCTCGGGTGGCATGCCCGTGTAAAACGTGGCCACCACGACTTCCGGCAGATTAATCGGCGGGAATAGATCGACTGGCATGCGCGCGATGCTGGTTACGCCGATGACCAGAAGCGTCAGGCAGATCACGACGATGAAGTACGGATTACGAATCGAAAATCCTGGCATAAACTCTTTCCTGTTACATTTCCTGGCGTCGGATATCGAACGATCGGCGACGTTACTGCGCGTTCTCGTCGTGGTACTGCATCATTTCGACGGGCTGCGCATGAACTTTTTCTCCGGCCTTCAGGCCGCTGCGATCGCTCACTACGACCTGCTCTCCTAAATTCAGTCCTGACGTGATTTCGGCGTCACTCGCGGTCTCTAATCCAACCTGCACGGTTCGTTCCTCCACTACGCCATTCGGGCCGACGACAAAAACCGTTGTCCTCTCGCCGTGATGGTTCAGGGTCTGGATGGGTATTGTCGGCACGTCGTGTTCCTGTTGGAGATCTAACTCTGCATCCGCATAGAGCCCCGGCAGCAAAACCCGTTTGGGGTTGGGGACATCCACTTCCGTGTGCATCGTCCGCGTGTCTTCGCGCACATCCACCGAGAATCGCGCTACTTTGCCTGGAAAAGTGCGGTTCAGCGACGGAACGTTAACGTCCACAAGATCGCCAATATGGATATATCGGACATAAGACTCCGGGACGGGAATCACGAGGCGGAAAAGATCGTCCTCCGATAGCTGGACGATAGGCATTGCCTGCGTGCTCGAACCTGTTCCCGCCTGCACCAAAGTACCGAGGTTCGCGTAGCGTTCCGTCACCACTCCGGGAAACGGTGCTGTGATTTTCGAATAGTCAAAGAGGCTCTGGTCGCGAACCAGCTTCGCCTTTGCCGCAGCCATCTGGCTTTGGACTGCCTCCAGAGCCGCCTGGCCCGCGTCGACCTGCGAGGCCGCAGCCAAGTCCTTTCCTTGCGCGTCATCCACTTCTTGTTGAGCCACAATTCCAGGCTGACTTTGAAAGACTCCGTTCAACCGCGTGTACTGAAGATCGAGAGCTTTGTACTGCGCCTGATAACGCGATAATTCGTGTTGCGCCCGACTTACTTGATTTGCGGCATTCCGAATCTCCGCATCATCTTCCTGCAGTTGGGCTTCCAACTCTGGAATTTCCAAAACGGCCATGACCTGGCCGGCCTTCACGTGAGTGCCATAGTCGACCATCAACTTTTTGACGTAGCCCGATTCCTTCGCGTATACGTCAATCTCTTGAAATGGCACCAGCTCAGAGGAGAGAGTGAGATGGCGGCCCAGAGACTTCCTCACCACCCTTGTAACTCCGACCGTCAGGTTTGGACCTTTCGCTTGAACCTTATCGGTGCGGTCTCCCGAACAAGAGGAGAGACTGATTAGAAACGCGACGATGAGAGGCGCGAAAGAAAAGACTACGCAAGTTCGTAGTGTGGAGATGTTGCGGTTTTGAGTCATCGTGTCATGACCAACCTTTTCTCTATTTCGCACGAGCTGTTCTGTCCGAACTCGTTTTCTTCATAACCTCGCTGAGCTTGGTTACGGAGAAGGCGCTGGATTGGCAGAGGTCAATTACTTTTTGCTCCGTCTTTTTCAGGTCTGCGGCAACCGCAGGAATTCCAACAGCAATGTCTACGGGTATGGTGAGTACCCCGTGACGGTCACCATGCAATAGGTCGCCAGGACGAATTTCCATCCCACCTACACGGACAGCGTCGCCGACGTCGAAAATATGCGCGTATGCATGAGAAACCGCAACACTGCCGGCGAACAACTGAAATCCCATCGCGCGAACCGAGGGCAGTTCCCTCACTGCTCCGTTCGTTAAGTAGCCCGAACAGCCCAAGGCCTTCAAAATCGCCGCATGCATATCTCCTACAAATGCTCCGCGGCCGGGAGGATTGTCCTTGTCTTCCAATACCAGGATGCGCGGCACGGGAACCTGGAGAATGCTATTCCAAAAATCGGCTCGATCGCGGAAGGTGCCTCCAACAATCGGCGGATCGCCGCTGCGCAACCGGCCGGTAACTGCATAGCCCACCATCGGAGGTTCATCCTTGAACATGCAGTGGATACTTGCGTCGGTGAATCCCGTGTTGTGCAGTCGCACATTAAAGGTTTCAACCGCATTCGCGATCATGCAGGTATCGAACTGTCGGAGAGCATTTAACTCTGCCGCAGTCAGCCGAGCTGTAAGCGCCATGGACGATTCCTTTCAGAGCCTGAGTTCCTTCACAATGTCCGTCTGATCGGGTTGAGCGACAAAGGCTACTTCGGTTCGTTAGGTTGGCGACTTTAAACCGTCGCGTTATAGAGGCAAAGTTAGCCGGGCTGGTTGCCGCGGAGGCAACGCCCCCGAATTTATTTCCTCGGTCGCATTTCGACGCCAGCGGCGCCAATCATCAGCCCCATTCGCGTGGTTCTAGCCGCAAATAATTATGTATGACGGCGGAAAAGGTCAGCAGTGGGGAGGCGGACGATTGTAAAGCTGTGTTTCCAAAAAAACGCCGGGAATTGGAGGTCCAGCCGGCGCGATACGGGGATATGAAGTCGGAGCCTGCAGAATGCCGGATTGCACTACCTGAGGCATCCAGTTGGTCGCGTTCTTTGTGAGACGCTGCCGGCTTGGCTCCGGCGACGAATGTTTATGCAGGGTTTTTACAGAATACGAAGAACTCTGAACGGAACAGTACCGGGTCGCGACGCTCACGGTGAGTGCCGTCACGGCAAAAAAAACGATGAGCGCGCAGCAACTCTTGCGCCATGGGCCAGCGATATTTGTCAACCGCAGCATTCCAAACTTACGAATCTACTTATCTCCTACTACAAACGGTGGGGTCAACGCAAGGCGCGACGG
>Ga0182024_10009348_pt1 | contig 20304 bp, 19 predicted proteins | sample P32metaG_FD_120480 | JGI IMG/M metagenome (GOLD analysis project Ga0182024, IMG submission 120480) | Permafrost microbial communities from Stordalen Mire, Sweden - P3-2 metaG (Illumina Assembly) | ecosystem: Environmental > Terrestrial > Soil > Wetlands > Permafrost | place: Sweden: Stordalen... | reverse complement strand
TGCAGCGCGAGAGTGGTCTCGAACGGATTGCCGATGATGTTGTTGAAATAAAACCGCGACAGCCGCTGGCCCTCGGTGAAGCCATTGGGATGGATGATGACCAGCGCGCCGAGTTCCTCGGCCGTCTTCCAGAACGGCGCGAAGGCAGGATCGGACAATTCCTTGCCGGCGACATTGGTGAGGATTTCCACGCCCTTGAAGCCGAGCTGCTTGATGCAGCGCTCGAGCTCCTTGGCGGCCTCCGGGCCGTCCTGCATTGGCACAGTGCCGGTCGGAATGAAGCGGTCCTTGTGCTTGGCGACGAATTCGGCGACGCCGTCGTTGACCATGCGCGCGGCCGGTACCGCGTATTCCACGGCGACGGTGTGATAGCACTGCGGCGGCGGCGGCATGACGAGCTGCATATCGACGCCCATCTTGTCCATGGCGGCGAAGCGTTCGTCGTAGCCGGTCATGCAGCCGCGGATGTCGGCTTCCTGCTTGGCGTTCACCTCTTTCGTCACCGCCGATGAGAAATGGCCGAGCGGAATGGTGCTCAGGTCGAGATGCGGCTTGATGTAGGCGGCGGCCGCCGGCACGGCGATATGGGTGTGGGCGTCGATGGTGACGCTCTTCGGCCGCGCCTCGCGTCCCGGCTTGCCGTGCTTGCGCGCCACGGTGTTCGCGTATTTGTTCCAGATCGCCATTGCGAAGATCCTTTCGTATCTTTTTGTTTTAGAAGACGCCGAGATGCTGGGTGAGATCGACGCCGTCCTTGTCGAGTTGCGCCGGCGTGGACACCACCGCGACGCGGCCGGTGTTGAGGATAACGATGTCGTCGGCGACGTCGAAAACGAGCCGGGGATTCTGTTCGACCAGCACGATCGACAATCCGCTTTCCTTCAGCTTACGGATGGTGGCCATCACCTCGGCGACGATCTGCGGCGCCAGCCCTTCCGACGGCTCATCCATCAGCAGCACGCGCGGATTGCCCATAAGCGCGCGGCCGATCGCCAGCATCTGCTGCTCGCCGCCCGACAGATGCGCGGCGATTTGTTTATGACGTTCGGCGAGCCGCGGAAACATCGCAAATACGGTTTCGGCGGTCCACGGCGCGTGCTTGCTGCCGGCGTCCGGCTTGCGCGCGGCGACCATGAGATTTTCGCGCACAGTCAGGCTTTTGAAGATGCGGCGGCCTTGCGGCACCAGCGCCACGCCCTGCGCCGCGACCATCTCGGGCGAAAGTCCGGTCACCTTGTCGCCGAACACCACGACCTCGCCGCGGCGCGGCGCCAGCAGGCCCATGGTGACGCTCATACAGGTCGACTTGCCGGCGCCGTTGCGGCCGAGCAGGCCGAGCATGCGCGCCTCGCCGAGCTCGAACGACACGTCGGTCAGCACGTGGCTGTCGCCGTAGTAAGCGTCGATATTTTTCAGACTGAGCGCGCTAGTGGCCAAGATAGACCTCCCGGGTCCGCGGGTCGGCCACCACTTCGGCGCGGTTGCCTTCGAAGATCACCTCGCCGAAGTGCAGAAGCGTGATACGCTCGGCAAATTCCAGCGCCACGTCCATGTTGTGCTCGATCATCACCATGGTGACGTCGCGCGGGATCGCCATCAGGCACTGCTGCACGTCGCGGCGCTCGTCGATGGAAAGCCCGGCAAAGGGTTCGTCGAGCAGCAACAGCTTCGGGTTTTGCGCCAACGCCATGGCGATCTCGACGCGACGCCGCTCGCCGTAGGAGGTTTGTGCCAACGGCCGCTCGGCAATATGCGCGAGCCCGACCCGTTCCAGCGCCGCGCGGGCGTGCTCGACAATATGGCCCTGCCGCTTCATGTCGATGATCGGGTTCCAGCGCAGCGGCGACAGTCCCAAAAGCGCCAGCGACACGTTGTGCACGATACTGTCGCGCGGGAAGAGGGTGATGATCTGGTAGGTGCGCGCCATGCCGAGATGCGGCCGGCGGCGGCTCGGCACCTTGGTGACGTCTTGCCCGAACAGATGGATCGAGCCTTTGTCGGGGTTGATCTCGCCGGTGATCAGGTTGAACAGCGTGGTTTTTCCGGCCCCGTTCGGGCCGATGATCAACCGGCGCTCGCCCGGCTCGACATTGAGATCGACGTCGGTGGTGACGTGCAAGCCGCCGAACGATTTGCACAGCCCGGTGACGGTGAGCGCGCTCATGGCTCGCCCTCCGTCGCAGCGGTTTTAGCGGGCGCGTTCAGCTTGCGCCACGCCAGCCGCCACAGCCGCGCGCTGCCTGGCACCAGGCCTTCAGGCATCAGGATGACGATGGCGACGAAGACGGCGCCGAGCAGGAAATTCCAGCGCTCGATGAAACCAGAGACCACGGTCTTGACCACCACCACCAGCGTGGCGCCGACGATCGGGCCGAGCAGGGTGCCGGCGCCGCCGGAGATCACCATCAGCAGCACCTCGGCCGAGGATGTGAGCGCCAGCGTCTGCGGGCTGATGAACTGCGTGTAGTAGACGAACAGGATGCCGGCTACGGCGGTCAACAAGCCGGACACCAAGCAGGCATAGAACCGGATCATCCAGACGTGATAGCCGAGTGCGTTCATGCGGCGTGGCTGATCGCGCGTGCCCATCAGCGAGGCGCCGAACGGCGAGCGCACCAGCACCGCCATCGCCGCCACCGACAGCAAAAAAATGATCAGCGTCGTGTAATAGAACGTATTCGGCGAGGCGAGCGAAAATCCGAACGGCTCCGGGCGGGTGCGCACGCTGATGCCGTTGTCGCCGCCGGTCAGGCTGATCCAGCGATAGGCCAGCCCCCACAGGATTTCGCCCAGCGCCAGCGTGATCATGATGAAGCCGATGCCGGTCGAGCGCAGCGACAGCACGGCATAAACCGCCATCGAGGCTATTCCGACGATCAGCGCGACAACGATCGCGGCGGTGTGACCGTATCCGGTCTGCAGCATGTAGGCGGTGGCGTATGCAGCGATGCCGAACAGCCCGGCATGGCCGAGCGACACCAGCCCGGCATAGCCGACCAGCACGTTCAGGCCGAGCGCGAAGATGGCGTAGAACAGGATCTGGCTGGCAACATTGATGTAATAGTCGCCGGGCATCCAATAGGGCACGGTGACAAGCGTTGCGAACGCGATGCCGAGGGCGATGAGGCGCGCGCTCATGGCACGTGCCTGCCGAACAGGCCCTGCGGGCGCAATAGCAGCACCAGCAGCATCGGCATAAACAAGACGAAATAGGCGAGCTCCGGCAGCAGCGCCTGGCCGAAATTATAGATAAAGCCGACGATGATGCTGCCGACGAACGAGCCGAGCAGGCTGCCGCTGCCGCCGAGAATGACGACCACCAGTGCGAGCGGCAGCATGTCCTGGTCGAGCCCGGGATAAACCGACAGGATCGGCCCGCCGATGATGCCAGCGAAAGCCGCCAGGCCGGCACCGAGCGCGAAAACGACGGTGAAAAGCTGCGACACGCGGATGCCGACGACGCGCGCCATGTCGGGATCGTCGACGCCGGCGCGGATCATGGCGCCGAGCCGGGTGCGGTCGAGCAGCAGCCAGAGCCCGACGGCGACCACGATGGCGATGACAATGATCGCCAGCCGGTAGGCCGGAAACACCATCACGCCGAAGCGGACGAATCCGCCAAGTCCACCGGGCGTGGCGATGTTGAGCGGGTCGCCCCCCCACACCATCAGGCAGAAATCGGCGGCCATGAAGGACAAGCCGAGCGTCACCAGCACCTGTGCCAGTTGATCGCCGGGCAGCCGGCGCAGCAGCAGCCGTTCGGCCAATGCGCCGACCGCGGCCACCGCCAGCGTTGCCAGGATCGCCGCCAGCCAGAAATTCAATTGGAAGCCGAGCAGGCCCACGACGAAAGTGGCGCCGACATAGGCGCCCAGCATGAACAGCGAGCCGTGCGTCAAATTCGGAATCCGCATCAGCCCAAAGATCAGGGAGAAGCCCGCCGACAGCAGAAACAGCAATCCGCCAAACGTGACGCTGTTGACCGTCAGCACCAGCCAAAAATTCATAGCCGCAGTGTTCCCGCGCTCGCCGCTTTTTGTATGCGCACGATCTCTTCCGTGAACCGCTTCCCCCTATTCGGGATCATGCGTAAAAATCCGCGGGCGCCGTCGTGGCGCCCGCGGAACCGGTTATATTATGACTTGAGCGGCGGATAGTTGCGCGAATAGACCGGCTGCGCCAGGAACTTTGTTTCGTCGTAGGTCCAGAACTGACTCACATTGTGGTAGGTCTTGACCGTCTTGTTGGCGAGCTTGCCGTTCACTTTTTCGACGCGCCGGACGTAGAAGTCGCCGATCACGTTGCCGAGGTGGTCGAACTTGATCGGGCCACGCGGCGTGTCCTCCAGATCGACCGCACGCAGTGCCTTGACGAAAGCTTCCTTGTCGTCGGATTTGCCCTTCGCCTTTTCCAGGCCGGCGGCAACCACCGCGGCGGCGACATAAAGTCCGGCGGCATAAAAGCCCGGATCGACCTTGTAGCCCTTCTGCATCGCGGCAATGAAGCGCTTGTTGCTGTCGGTTGCGAGGTCAAGCGTATAGGGGCAGCAGCTGTACATGCCGAGCGCTTCATCGCCGAAGGCGCGCATCAGTGCGTCGTCGCCACCGGTTTCGCCGGTCACCACCGGATATTTGAGCCCGGCCGCAGCGTATGTCTTCATGAAGCGTAGCGGGTTCGAGCCGGCAAAGCCCTGGCACACGCCGTCGCAATCCGCGATCTGCGCGACGAAGGGCGTGTAGTCGGGCGTGACAAGCGGCGGCCAGATCTTGTTGACGATCTTGCCGCCGTTTTCCTCGAAGGTCTGCTGGAAGCCGCCCATCTGTTCGTAGCCGAAGGCAAAGTCCTCGGAGATGGTGACGATCTTCTTGAGCTTGAGCTCCTTGGCTGCGAAGTCGGCCATCGGGTGCATCGCCTGAGAGGAGCAGGCCGATGGGCGCAGGAAGTAAGGATTCGGTTTGCGCTGGGTCATATCATCGGCGCCGGCGAGGCTGAGCATCGGTGTCTTGTGCTGCGCGACATAGTCGGAGATGGCGAGCAGTTCGAAAGCGGCGAGCGGGCCGAGGATGGCGTCGACCTTGTCGCGCTCGATTAGCTCTTGCGCCTTGGTCTTGGTGCCGGCCGGATTGCCGCCGGTGTCGGCGGAGATGAAATCGACCTTGCGGCCGGCGAAGGTGTAGTTCTTCTCCTTCAGGAACGTAACGACGCCCTGTTCCATCTGGATACCGCCTTGCGCCAGCGGTCCGGTCTTGATGGTGAGCAAGCCGAGCTTGAACGGTGCGGCCTGGGCGATGGCCGGCGACGGGAATTTGAACGTCGCCAGCGCAGCACCGGCGGCCGTTGCGGCCATAAATTTGCGGCGGGTAACTTTACGAGACATCGCAGTCCTCCCTCGATCGCCCCTAGCGGGGCTGAACATTTTGAGCGGCTTCGTGCGGCCGGTTTTGACCACCCGGCACGGGCGAATTCAACACCGAATTCATAAGGCTACTTTCGAACCGTCGTTGCAAGGACGGCGGACCGAGCCAAAGCCATCATCCGCCAATGTATTCCAGTCTGTAAAGCCCGGTTGCGGCTTAGCGTCGCGGCACGCGACTTCGGTCAGATGCCGAGATAACTGGATTTGATCTCGTCGTTGGCCTTGAGCGCTTCCGGCTTGGCCGAATAGACCACCTGGCCCTTGCTCATGACGTGCACGTAATCGACCAGTTTGAGGGCGAGGTGCGCGCTCTGCTCGACCAAGAGGATCGACATGCCTTCTTCCTTCAGCTTGCCGATGGCTTCCCAGAGGCCCTGGATGATGATCGGCGCTAGCCCTTCCGACGGCTCGTCCATAATCAGGCAATCGGGGTTGGTCATCAGCGCGCGGCCGATCGCCAGCATCTGCTGCTCGCCGCCGGACAGCGTCTTGGCGCGCTGTAGGCGGCGCTCGTGCAGGCGCGGGAACAGCTTGTAGACGCGGTCGAGATTCCAGCCATGCCGGTCGGGATTGCGCTCGGCCACCAGCAGGTTTTCTTCCACGCCCAACGTTGGAAACACGCGGCGGCCCTGCGGCACCAAGCCCATGCCGCTGCGGACGGTTTCGAACGACGATTTTCCGGTGATGTCGTCGCCTTTGAACACGATCTTGCCGCGGCGCGGCGGATTGAAGCCGACGATCGAGTTCACCAGCGTCGACTTGCCGACGCCGTTGCGGCCGAGCAGACCCAGAATTTGTCCTTGCTCCAGTTGCAAAGACAGGCCCTGGAGGACGTAGGCGTCCCCGTAATAGGTGTGAATGTCCTGGACTTCGAGAATTGCCATGAATCAATCCGTGCCCAGGTAGATTTCTTGAACTTTGGCGCTCGAATGGATTTGTTGCGATGTGCCGGTCTCCAGAATTTCGCCGAAGTGCAGAACGGAAATTTGCGAGGCGACGTCGAACACGACGTCCATGTCATGTTCGATCAAGAGGATCGCCAGACCAGGGTCGAGCTTCATCAGGAACTCGGCCATTTCGGTCGACTCGCCCGAGGACAGACCGGCGGCCGGCTCGTCGAGCAGAAGAATCTTCGGGTCGCTGGCCAGCCCCAGAACAATTTCGAGCTGGCGCTGCTCGCCGTGCGACAGATTGCGGACTTCGGCGTCCTTGCGGTCGAGGAAGCCGGCGTTTTCGAGCAGTTGGTAGGCCTTGTCGTAGACGTCCTTGTAGGACGACAAGAAACGCCACATCACGAACTTCGACCGCCGCAAGCCCTTGATCGCCAGCAGAACATTGTCGAGCACGGTCAATTTCGGAAACAAACTGGTGACCTGGAACGTGCGCGCCATGCCGAGCGCGGTGCGCTGGTGGCTCGGCCAGCTGGTAACGTCCCGGCCGAACAGCAGAACCTGGCCCGAGGTCACCGGGAAAATACCGGTGATGAGATTGAACAGCGTGGTCTTGCCGGCGCCGTTCGGGCCGATGATGGCCTGTCGGTCGCCCGGCATCACGCGCAGCGTAACGTTGCGCGTGGCCTGCAGGCCGCCGAAACTCTTGCACAGCCCTTTCAATTCGAGAACGGGCGCGTCGCCGATCGCGCTTGCGCTAGTCATTCAACCCTCTGACCGAACCAAGAGTTTCCGGGACCCCGGCGAAGGAGTCCCGGTTTTTGCCGTTGCTATTCGCAGTACTTGCAGGCCGGGAAGTCGCGGCTATAGACCGGCTGCTTGAGGAACTTTTCCTTGCCGTAGGTCCAGAACTGGCTGACGGCCGGATAGGTCTTGATCACCGTGTTCCAGAGCTCGGCCTTGTCGTAGCCAAACATCTTCTTCTTCTCGACCTTCTTGATGTAGACGTTCTCGATCGGGTTGCGCATGTCGTCCATCCTGACCGGACCGCGCGGCGCGTCGAGCTTGATGCCCTCCATGATCTTGATGAACTTCTCGGGGCCGGGGTATTTGCCGCCGGCTTGCTTCATCGCTTCGTCGAGCCACATGGCGGTGGTGTAGTTGTTTTCCGAGTAGTAGGACGGCACCTTGCCGTATTTGGTGCGGTAGGCCTTTACGAAAGCTTCGTTCGCCGGCGTTTCGATCGCCGCGCTGTAGTGAAGTGCGGAGACGTCGCCGATCACTTCGTCGCCCATGAACGGCAGCACGAACTCGTCATAACTGGTGCCGCCGGCGGTGATCGGCTTCTTGATGCCCGCCGCGCGCAACTGCTTGGGGAACTGCAGCGCCATCGGCCCGACCATCAACGAGAAGATGGCGTCGGCGTCGGCCTTGATGTTCGGGATGTAAGGCCCGAAATCCTTGGTGCCGAGCGGCGGCCAGATTTTCTGGATGACTTTGCCGCCGCAATCCTCAAACACTTTCTGGAAGCCGCCAACGGATTCATATCCGAAGGCATAATCGGCCGCGATCGTGACGACCTTTTTGTAGCCCTGATCGCAGGCCCATTGCCCGAGCGGCTGCTCCGGCTGCGACGAGGTCCAGCTGGTGCGGGCAAAATAAGGATATTTGTCGAGTTGGCGTTGCGTGAGGTCGTCGGCCGACGAGATCGAGGAGATATAGAGCGTCTTCTCGGCGGTGCTGACCGGCGCCAGGGCGTAGCCGGTCGAGGCCAGCAAGCCGCCGATGAACATATTCACCTTATCCTGGAGGATCAGCTTTTTCGCCTTGATCACGCCGGTATCGGGCTTGCCCTGATCGTCCTCGACGATGAATTTAACGTCGGCGCCGCCGAGCTTGCCGCCGTGCTGGTCCAGATAGAGCTGGAAGCCGTCCGTCATGTCCTTGCCGATTTGCGCAAAGATGCCGGTCACCGGCGCGATGAACCCGATGCGCAATTCCTCGGCCTGCGCGTTCGACGCCAGGCTCAGTCCGAGCGCCAGCGCGCTCCCTAGCAGCAGCGGATTTAGCTTACGCGGTAGTCTGCTCGTCATGGTCGTTCTCCATTGTTGTTTCCGCGTCCCGTTCAGGACGGCGCGGATGCCAGTTTTTTTGCGTCTCCCGATTTGCTCGGGTTTTTGGTCGAGGCGCCGCGGATCTGGCGCAGCCGTGCCGGAATTCCCATCAGGCCGGTCGGCAAATAGAGGATGGTGAGGACGTAGACCCCGCCCAGCGCGTACTGCCACCACGGCACCAGCGTTGAGAGATATTCGCGCAAGGCGAACACGATGCCCGAGCCGATCGCGGCGCCGACCAGGGTGCCGGCGCCGCCGAGCACCACCATCAGCAGCGAGTCGACCGATGTGGTCAGCACCACGGTCTCCGGGCTGATCAGGCCGTTGGTGTGCGCCCACAGCACGCCGGCCAGCCCGCCGAAAGCGCCGGCGATGATGAAGGCGATGTATTTGTGCAGCCAGGTATTGTAGCCGAGGATCTGCATGCGCAGTTCGCGCTCACGGATGCCCTCCAGGCTGCGGCCGAAGGGCGAGCGCACCAGGATGTAAAGCAGGATCAAACTGGCGGCGAAAAACGCGAACACCAGGAAAAAGAACGTGCGCTCGTTGGTAAGATCAAGCCCGAAATTCGGCCGATTGGTGACGTTGATGCCGTTGTCGCCGCCGGTGAGCGAATTCCAGCGATAGGCGAGCCCCCACACGCACTGGCCGAGCGCCAGCGTGATCATCAGGAAATAGACGCCGCTGGCGCGGATCGCGAACAGGCCGAACAGCGCGGCCAGCGCCGCGCCGATCGCCATGCCCATGAGCACCACCAGCCAGAAATCCCAGCCCAAGCCGAAATGAAACTTGGCGGCCAGGATCGCGGTCAGGTAGGCGCCGACGCCGAAATAGGCCGCTTGCCCCATCGACGAGAGTCCGGTGAAGCCGAGCAGGAGATCGACGCTCATCGCGAGGATGGCGAAGCACATCGCGCGCGTCGTCAGCAGCACCACGAACGAGCTCGAGTGCGGGACGATGACGGCGAGCACCACCAGCACGGCAGCGACGCTCACGATTTTCATGGTCTGGGTCATGCGCTCACTCGCGGCCGAACAGGCCGGTCGGCTTGATCGCCAGGATCAGCACCATCGGCGCATAGAGGGTGAAGTAGGAGACTTCCGGAAACAGCGCCTTGCCGAAATTGTCGGCGAGACCGACCGCCAGCGCGCCGATGGCGGCGCCGCCGAGTGAGCCCATGCCGCCGATGATGACGACGGCGAAGGCGAGCGGCAGCATCTCGAAATCGAGGCCGGGATAGATGCCGAGAAAGGCGCCGCCGGTCACGCCGCCGATGGCGGCGAGAAACGCGCCGAGCGCGAACACGAACATCGAGACGCGGTTGGTGTCGATGCCGACGCCGCGCGCCATCTGGGCGTCATCGACGGTGGCGCGCACGGCGGCGCCCATGCGGGTCCGCTCCATCACCAGCCACAGCACCGCGCCGATGGCGACGGCGAGCGCGATCATGAATATCCGGTAGGCCGGAAAGTAGATGCCGCCGATCACGACGCTCCGCGACAGCACCGCGGGCGGCGTGATGTCCATGTTGTTGCCGCCCCAGATGTCGAGCGCGCCTTGCTGGAAAAGAAAGGCGAAGCCGACGGTGAGCAACACCTGGCGCAACACGTCGTTGTCGATCGGCACGAGCGAGATGCGGCTCAAGGCGAAATAGGCCGCGATGGCGGCGACCACGGTGACGGCGCCAAATTGGGCCCAACCGCCGCCAATGAAATGCGGCCAGGCCGCGGTGACGGCCAAGGCAACCATGACGCCCAATCCGAGCCCGATCACGCCATTGCGCAGATATTCGAATCCTTCGGAGCGCAGGAACAGCCGCTCCATGGCGATGCCGATCAGCGCGACCGCCAAGGCGGCGACCGGAATCGACAGCGCCCAGGACCCGGTGGCGGCGATGACGGACAGCGCGATGTAGCCGCCCCATAGAAAATAGGCGCCATGGGAAAGATTGACGATCCGCATGACGCCGAAAATCAACGACAGGCCGCTGCCCACGAGGAACAGCAACGCGCCATAGGATACGCCATTGAAGGCCTGGATGACCCAGAACTGTGTATTCATTTCCCCCTCTGGTCCTTCTGTTAATTCGAAGGTTGCCGGAAGCTTACATGAGGTTCGACGGAAATGAACACCCTAAATGACCGTGGGTGTTTTTCAGTCACTCCGGGGAGAGGCCATTCGCGGCTTCCGATGCGTCAATTGCGCCTGCGCCGTTTTCCGGCTGCCTGTTTTTTCGGCGGGATGATGGGCAGCAGCAGATAGGGCGCCTTGCCGCCGCTGAAGTGCAGGTTTGTGGTGCCGTTGAAGAGCGAGGGCGGCCGGTCCTTCGGATGGTTGTGCAGGAACGGCCCGCAACCGGTAAGCTCATTCTTGAAGTTCGACAGCTTGCCGCCGCTGGCGCCGCCATATTCGTAGTCCTTGCCGCGCACCGAAAGACCGATGCGATAGCCGGCCGGCACCGCGATAGAGGTCGGCCAGATCTCGATGTCGAGTTCGACCGGCTTGCCCTTGGTCAGCGGCTGTTTCTTGTCGTGGGTGTGATAGGGCCGGTAGGGCAGCGACAATTTCTTGTCGAGCTTGCGATGCGAAGCGCGCAGCCAGCCTTGTGCGATCGGCGTGTGCGGATCGATGGCGCCCTGGAACACGACTTCCTTGAGGTCGCCGGTGAACACGCGCAGCACGATGAAGAAGTCGGCGTCCTTGGTTGAAGAGGAGGCGAACAGCTTGAGCGCCGAAGGTCCGGTGATTTCGGTTTCGTGCTCGAGCGCCGGGGTGAGGAAGGTGAGGCCTTCGCCCATCGCTTCGAAGGCAAGCTTGGCGCTGCCGGAAGGTTTCTTGGGCGCGAGCGCCATGGATTTGGGATCGAGGTAGAACTTAGTCCATTGCGTGCGCGCGATCGGCCATTCGTTTTCGGCGCGGGCGACGAATTTCTCGCCGGGGTGGCGTACCTGCAACAGCACTTTCGGCTGTTTTGCCCAGCCGTCCTTCTTGCCGTGCAGGAAATAGTCGAAGAAGCGCAGCTGCTGCTCGCGGCCGTAGTCGGTGTAGAAATGCGTCCAGTGCTCGATGCCGTGCGCCTCCAGCCATTTCTGCTTGGAGCCGGCGCGCGCGAAGCCTTCGAAATTGCCGCGCGGATGCAGGCCCTGGCCGCCCCAATTGGCGGCCGAGAACAGCGGCGCGATTACCTTTTCCCAGACCGGCGAGCGGTCGCGGTGATATTTGTCGTCCATCGGATGGCGCAGGATATTGCCGCCGAAGTCGGAACGGCTCTTGGCAAGCTCCGCTTCCGACAGCGTCTCCGGACCGCACACCAATTCGCCGTGCACGCGGCTGCGGCCGCCTTTTTCGCCGAGGCCGTACTGCACGACCTTGACCTGCATGTCGTACCAGTTCTCCCAGAACGTCGAGAGGATGCCGCCGTGATGCGTCATGTCGCGGTACCAATCGGCCGAGCCTTCCCACACGCACATGGCGGCGAGATGCGGCGGCTGCAGCGACGCCACGTGCCACTGGTTCATGCCGTAATAGGAAATGCCGTTTAGGCCCACCTTGCCGGTCGACCAAGGCTGCACGCCCGCCCATTCGATGCAGTCGTAGAAATCATTCGTTTCGCGCGGCGAGAAATGATCGATGACGCCGGGCGAGCAACCGGCGCCGCGCGAGTCGATGCGCACGCAGACATAATCGTGCGGCACCCATTTCTCCGGATCGACGACTTCCCAGTTCTGATAGAGGTTGCTCGATCCCGCGGTCACGTCGGGATGTTTTTCCGCCATGATATTCCAGGCGCTCGGATAGCCGTCCTGGAAGGCGACGTTTTTGGCGTAGGGGCCGTAGGTCAGCAGGACGGGATATTGTCCTTCTTTCACCGGGCGAAAAATGTCGGCGCGCAGCAGCAAGCCGTCGTCCATGGTGATCGGGACGTTCCAATCGATCCGCATGTTATCGCGGATTTCCGACAACTGCTGCAACGCGGCCATCGCATCCTCCCGCAAGATTGTTTTGTTGGGCGGGAGGCTACAGAGGTGCAGAGGTGTGAGGCAAGTACGTTGATCATTCGCTGTCATGGCCGGGCTTGTCCCGGCCATCTCGCTTAGGTGGGCACTGTGCCTTCCGAAGCGGGGTCACCGGGCCAAGCCCGGTAACGACAACTCAGCGCTTCTTGCGCTTCAGCTTTGCCCGCTTCTCCAGCACGGCGCAGACCGCGGCGGTGTCCTGCGCGCCGAACCCGCTTTTCATCGCCTGGATGTAGACCGGCTTCGAGGCATCAAACATCGGCGTCGGCACTTTGATCTTGCGGGCGTAGTTGCCGATCACCCGCATGTCCTTGTCCCAGACGTCGATCTTCATGGTGGCGTCTTTGTAGTTGCCCTTCACCATCATCGGCGCGCGCAATTCGAACACGCGCGAATTGCCGGCGCCGGGGGTGATCAGGTCGAAGATCAGCTGCGCCGGCAGGCCGGCTTTCATGCCCAGCACCATGGCTTCGGCGCTGGCGACGTTGTTAATGGCGACCAGCAGGTTGGCGACGTATTTCATCTTGCTGCCGTTGCCAAAATCGCCGACGTCGTAGGCGTGGCGGCCGAAGGTGCCGAACATCGGGCTGAGTTTGGCGATCGCCTTGGAATCGCCGCTGGCGTAGAAAACCAGGTCGCGATTGGCGGCCTGCGAGCCGGTGCCGCTGACCGGCGTGTCGAGCATAACGTGGCCGGCCTTGGCGAGCACGCGCTCGGCTTTTTCCTTATCTGAAATTGCGAAGGTGCTCATTTCCACCAGGATTTTGCGTGGCAGCTTGGCGGCGGCGATTTCCCGCACGGTTTCCATGAGCGCGGCCGGCTTGGGCAGGCTGGTGAGGATGGTCGGCACCGCGGCCGCGACGTCGGCGGCGCTGCGGGCGATCTCGACGCCGGCGCGCGCGGCCGAGCGCCGCGCGGCCGGGCTGATGTCGTAGCCGACCACGCGCCAGCCGGCGGCGGCGAGATTGCGGGCGAACGCGCCACCCATGATGCCGAGGCCGATGACGCCGACGGTATTCTTGCTCTTCTTGCTCGCCGTCTTGGCCGCCATGTAAAGTTTCTCCCTCGGTAAAAATGCAGCGCACTGCCTTTGCGCCTTTGCCGGGCCCTCTCTTAGTGGGTCGAGCACGGGGCTGTCGAGTGGGCTAGGGTTGTAATGCGGCTTTCAAGCCGCGCCGCGATCGCCTATCGTCGCCGGTAAAAGCGTAGGGAGGAGTTGGATGCATATCGGAGTAGCCGGTCTCGGAGCGATGGGCGGCAATGTCGCCGCGCGGCTGATGGAAGTCGGCCACCAGGTGACGGTCTGGAATCGATCGCCGGACAAGACCAAGCCGCTTGCGGAGGCCGGCGCCAAGGTCGCCGCCACGCCGGCCGCCGTCGCCGCCGCTAGCGAGGCGGTCATCACCATGCTGACCGACGGCGCCGCGATCGACGCCGTCTACAACGGACCCGACGGGCTGTTGTCCGGCGACGTTAAGGGCAAGCTGTTCATCGAGATGAGCACGGTGGCGCCGAAGGTCGAAACCGATCTCGCCCCCAAGGTGCGGGCCAAGGGCGGCGCACTGGTGGAGTGCCCGGTCGGCGGCTCGACCGCGCCGGCGCGCAAGGGGCAATTGCTCGGGCTGATGGGAGCAGAACCCGCGGATGCCGCGCGGGCCAAGCCGATCCTCGACCAGCTCTGCCGCAAGGTCGAGCATTGCGGGCCGGTCGGCGCCGGGGCCGCCATGAAGCTCGCGATCAATCTGCCGCTGATGGTGGCCTGGCAGGCCTATGGCGAAGCCTTCGCCATCGCGCGCAAGGTCGGCTGGGAGCCCAAGCGCCTGGTCGATCTGTTCGTCGAGAGCAACGGCGCCAACAAGGCGCTCGGCATGCGTTCCGACATGATCGTCAAAATGCTCGAGGGCAAGGACCCCGGGCCGACCACCTTCTCGATCGCCAACGGCGTGAAGGACCTGCGCACCATGGTGGCGACCGGTGAGGCCAACGGCGCCGATATGTTCGCCACCAAGGCGGCGCTCGCCGGCTTCGAGGACGCCACCAAGCACGGCTTCGGCGGCGGCGACGGATCGCGCATGACGGTCTATTGGACCGAGCGGAAGAAATAATCACCTAGGGGTATGCAATGAAACTCTTTTCCTTCTGGCGCTCGCTGGCGACGTTCCGCGTGCGCATCGCGCTCAACCTCAAGGGCATCGCGCCCGACGAGGTGATCGACATCAACTTGATGCAGGGCAAGCAGCGCGACGAGGCCTTCGCCAAGATCAATCCGATGAAGGCGCTGCCGGCGCTGATCCTGGATGACGGCACGGTGCTGTTCGAGTCGCTCGCCATCCTGGAATATCTCGACGAGACGCATCCCAATCCGCCGCTGCTGCCGAAGGAGCCGAAGGCGCGCGCCCGCGTGCGCGGCCTGGCGCAGATCATCGCCTGCGACACCCATCCGCTGATCGTGCCGCGCGTGCGCGAATACCTGGCGCACGAGTACAAGATCGACGAACCGGGCGTCATGAAATGGGGCCAGCATTGGCACCTCGAGGCGCTCAAGGCGCTGGAAGCCAATCTCGCCGGCTCGCCGCAGACCGGGCGCTATTGTCAGGGCGACGCCATCACCATCGCCGACATCTGCCTCGCGGGTCAGGCGGCGGGATCGACCTATTTCAAGGTGGACATCGCGCCGTTCCCGACGGTCAAGCGCATCGTCGATTTGTGCATGCAGAACGACGCTTTCGCGCGCGCCCATCCGATGAAGCAACCCGGCGCGCCGGCGGCCTGACCCGGCATGCTCAATACCGCGATCGTCGGCCTCGGCTGGTGGGGCAAGACTTTGGTGAAAGCGGCGCGCGATTTCGGCGCGCCGATCCGTTTCGTGCGCGGCGTCACGCTCGAACCCGAGACCGTGGGCGATTTCGCCGCCGAGCATAAAATCGCCATCGGCACCTCGTTCGAGGAGGTGCTCGCCGACCCTGCCGTGCAGGCCGTCATCCTGGCCACGCCGCATACCAAACATCCGGAACAGGTGAAAGCGCTGGCGGCGGCCGGCAAGCACATTTATTGCGAAAAGCCGTTCGCGCTGAGCAAAGTAGAAGCTGCCGCCATGCTCGATGCGGTCAAGCGCGCCGGCGTCGTGATCGGCGTCGGTCATCATTTCCGGCTGATGCCGTCGATCCGCATCCTCGACGAACTGATGAAGTCGGGCGCCTTCGGCACCATCATGTATGTCGAAGGCAATTACAGCCATGACTGGCTGGCCAATCTGCCGGCCGACACCTGGCGCATGGCGGCCGCGGAAAGCCGCGCCGGCGGCATGACCGGCATGGGCATCCACGTGCTCGACTGTTTCCGCGACCTCAACGGCCCGATGAAGCGCATCAGCGCGCTGTCGAAGGCGCGCGCGCTGAAAGTACCGACCGGCGATACCACCGCGGCGCTGATCGAATTCGAGAACGGCTCAACCGGCACGCTCGGCACCACCATCAAGACGCCGTTCCGCTGGCGCATCGCGATCTTCGGCGAGAACTGCTGGGCCGAGAGCGTGAGCGAGACGCGCGCGATCGTGCGCCATGCCGGCAAGGACGATCCCGAGGTGATCGAGCGGCCGGCCGACAATCATCTCGGCCGCAATCTGGATTATTTCGCCAAGGCAGCGCTGGGGCAGGGCGCGTTTCCGATTTCGCCCGCCGGCATCCTGCAGACCGCGGCTGCGCTCGAAGCCGTGTTTAAATCGGTGGACGGCAATGGCGCATGGATGGAGGTTTGACGATGGCCGAGCAGCAAATCAAATTCGAAGACGGCGCCGGCTACGAGAACATGATGGGCGTCTGGAGCCGCTTCGCCGGCGACGTCTTCCTCGATTGGCTTAATTTGTCGAAGGGATTGCGCTGCATCGACGTTGGCTGCGGCAACGGCGCCTTCACCGAGCTTTTGGTCGAGCGCCTTGCGCCCAGCGGCGTACAAGGCGTCGATCCGTCGCCCGGCCAACTCGCCTTCGCGCGCCAACGCCATACCGCCAAAGTCGCCGAATTCCGCGAGGGCGACGCCATGGCGCTGCCGTTTGCGAACAAGACTTTTGATCTCGCGATCATGGCGCTAGTGATTTTTTTCGTGCCCGATCCGGCGAAGGGCGTCGCCGAGATGAAACGCGTGGTGCGCTCCGGCGGCACCGTCGCCGCATATGCCTGGGATCTTCCTGGCGGCGGCTTTCCCTTGGAGCCGTTGCTCGCCGAAATCCGCGCCATGGGGCACAAGGTGCCACAGCCGCCGAACGCGGAAGCGTCGCGCATGGCCGCGATGCGCGATCTGTGGACCGGTGCGGGTCTTGCGTCCGTCGAGACGCGAGAGATCGTGGTCGAGCGGACCTACCGGGATTTCAATGAGTTCTGGACATCGAGCATGGCGTCGCCGAGCGTCACCGCCGCCCTCGCGGCCATGCCGTCAGCCGACGTCGAGCGGCTCAAGGCTCGCGTGCGCGACAAGCTGCCGATGGATGCGGCAGGGCGCATTACCTATGGCGCGCGCGCCAATGCCGTCAAAGGCCGCGTGCCGCGCTAGGGTTCGGTATGGTGCCGGCGGTCCGTTCGCGTTAGGCAACGGGGGACCCCGCAGCAGGACATTGAGCTATGCTCCAGGATAAATTCGTGCCGCCTCCCGGCGCCTTCACGCGCAGCGTGCCCGTGCGCTTTTCCCATTGCGATCCCGCCGGCATCGTCTACTTCCCGCATTACTTCGACATCTTCAACGGGCTGATCGAGGATTGGTACGGCGAGGAGCTCGGCTATAATTATGCCGAGTTGATCATGGGAAGCCAGTTCGGCTTTCCCTTTGTGCACATCGACTGCGACTTCAAGATCCCGAGCCGGATGGGCGATGTCATCGACCTGACCTTGCTGGTCGAGCGCATTGGCCGCTCCTCGTTGCGCATCGCCATCATCTGCCATCTCGACGGGTTCGAGCGGCTGCGCGCCAGCATGGTCACCGCCATGATGTCGCTCGCGACCCGCAAGCCCGTGCCGCTGCCGCAGGCGTTGCGCGACAAGATCGAGGCCTATCAGCGCAAGACCGCGGGCGCCGCCTGACGAACGCGCACCACGCTACTTCTCGATCGGAAAGCCGACGATGCTGCCCCATTCGGTCCACGAGCCGTCGTAGATCTTGACGTTGGGCAGACCGAGAATTTGGCTGAGCGCGAGCCAGGCGATGGTGGCGCGGTGACTGAGCCGGCAATAGCAGACGATGTCATCGAATTTTTCCGGCGCAATGCCGGCCTTGGCCAGTACGGCGCGAATTTGCTCGGGTGACTTGAACGAATCGTCTTCGTTCAGCAGTTCCTTGAAATAGAAATGGACCGCGCCCGGAATGCGTCCGCTTCGCTCGGCGCCGTGATCGACGGCGAAGGAATAGTCGGACACGCGCTCGCCCGAATATTCCTCCGGCGAACGCTGGTCGAGCAACAGCCGGCGCGGCTCTCCAAGATGGTCGCGCACGTTGTCGCGGCCGATCCGCATCGACGCGGCTCCCGCAGGCGTTGGATAGGCAACGGCGGGAAAATGCGGCGCGTCACGCGACAGCGGCCGCCCCTCCATGATCCATTTCCGGCACCCGCCGTCGAGCAGCCGCAGGTTGGCGTGTCCGGCCATGGTGAAGGCCCAGAAGGCATAACTACCAAATTGCACGGGATCGCCGTACAGCACGACGGTCGACTGCGGGCCGATCCCCAAGCCGCCGAACAGCTTGGCCATCGCCGCCGGCGAAATGAAATCTCGATCGGTTTCGTGCCAGCACGCGGTCTTCCAATAAAACCACATCGCGCCCGGGATGTGGCCCTCGCGATAGGCCTTATCGTCACGGATGTTGCAGACCTCGACGATGCGAAGATCGGGGTCGGCGAGATGTTCCTCGAGCCAGGCGGTGGAGACGAGGGGCGGCGCAACCATCGGACGTTTTCCTTACCCAGGCGCGGGCGTGACAGCCGCTAAGCGGAAAGTTTCCGCTTCTTCGGCCCCGCCATCGTTTCATCCCAGACCGCGTGAATATGCGCGACTTCCTGCTCGAAGCGTTCGAGAAACAGCCGCGCCTGCGTCGACAGCGTGCGCCGGGTCGGCTGGATCACCACGAACTCGGCGTGCAGCTCCGGCGCCACGATTGGATTGACGATCAACTCGCCGCGGCCGATGTCGTTGATCGAGATCACGCTCGGCAGGATCGTCACCCAGTTGGAGCGGGCGACGAATTCGAGCGTGGCGATCATGGCGTCCATCTCCAGCAGCGCCTCGACTTCGACGCCGTGGCTCTGGAAATAGGTTTCCAGATTGCGCCTTCGGATATTGTCCGGCCCCGGCACCACGAATTTCAGCGGCTTACATTCGGCCAGCCGCAGCGGCGCGAGCGGCGCGAAGCCGCGCTTGGGACCGGAGATCAGCATCTCCCGATCGCGTACCAGCAGGCGCGATTTCAGCCCGATGGTGCCCTCGAAGGCCGGCACCACCGCGAAGTCGAGCTCTTCGTCGAGCACCATTTCGGTGAGCAGCCCGCTATAGCCCTCGACGATGTGCAGGCGCACCTCCGGGCAGCGCGGCACGAAGTCGTCGAGCACCGGCGCCAGCACGGCACGCGTAAAAGTCGGCATCAGGCCGATGCGCAATTCGCCGGTGACCTTTCCGGCCAGCGCGTGCGCCTCCTCGGCGGCGTTCTCCAGCACGCCGACCGCCTGCACGCAGCTCTTGTAGTAGCGCAGGCCCGCCGGCGTCGGCGTCACGCGCCCGGCCGCGCGCTCGAACAGCTTGACCCCGAGCTTACGCTCGACCGCCGCCACATGCTGGGAAATGCCCGATTGGGTGGCGTTTTCACGCTCCGCGGCACGGGTGAAGGAGCCTTCTTCGCAGACCGCGATGACGGCGCGGACCTGCCGCAGGGGGATATTGCGCATGACCGGTCTCTATTAGAAAATATAATGGCCGAACGCAAAAGATATTATTTCTGCTTGAGTTGCCAAGTAGCTTAGGATTTCGCAAGTCAGCAACGTAACGGCGCCATCCGCGTGCCGGTCGGGAGGCTAACCATGGGTGCGAATTTCGGTATTGCGGGTATGGATTGGCAGCAGCGGGTCAACTGGGACCGGCTGCGCGAATATCGCATCGAGCGCGCCCGCGCGATGATGAAAAAGCACGGGCTTGGCGCCATGCTCTGCATGTACGACGAGAACATCCGCTACATCACCGCCACGCTGACCCCCGGCTGGTGCCGGCTCAAGCCGGGCCTGCGCTACGCCATGCTCTGCGGCGACGGGCGGCCAATCATTTTTGAGCAAGGCGACATCGGTTTCCAGATCGAGCGCCACGCGCCGTGGATTCCGAAGGAAAACGTGCGGCACTCGTTCGCCTGGATCAAAGGCGCTGCCGGCCCGGCCTCGACCCAGCAAGTGAACAAGTTCGCCAATGCCGTCATCCAGGCGATGAAGGACAACGGTGTCGCCGGGCAGAAGCTCGGCTGCGACTTCATCGACATCAACATGATCCAGGTGTTCAAGGAAAAGAACATCAACTGGGTCGACGGCATGACGCCGATGATGGAAGCGCGCGCCGTCAAGAGCCCGGACGAGCAGGAATGCTTCCGCATCGTCGGCGCGATCGGCGACGCCACGCATTGGGAGTGCATGAAGTTCCTGCGCCCCGGCGTGACCGAGAACCAGGTCACCGCGCATCTGATGGAATATCTCTACAACATCCCCGGCATGGAAGACGTCGAGGACGTGATCGTGTCGTCCGGTCCGAACACCTGGCCGAACTGGCGTAACTTCTCCGACCGCATCATCCAGCCCGGCGACATCGTGTTCATGGATTTGGCGGCCCTCACCTGGAACGGCTACAAGTCCT
>Ga0182024_10009347_pt1 | contig 20304 bp, 20 predicted proteins | sample P32metaG_FD_120480 | JGI IMG/M metagenome (GOLD analysis project Ga0182024, IMG submission 120480) | Permafrost microbial communities from Stordalen Mire, Sweden - P3-2 metaG (Illumina Assembly) | ecosystem: Environmental > Terrestrial > Soil > Wetlands > Permafrost | place: Sweden: Stordalen... | reverse complement strand
CCTGAGGTCGCTGGGAGATGTGGTGTTGACCACTCCCGCGCTGGCGGCGTTGCATGCCTGGAGGCCGGATCTGCGGGTCTCGGTGGCGGTGGAAGCGGCGTTCGCTCCGTTGCTGGAGGGAAATCCGGCGGTGGCGGAAATTATCGTCGCTAAAGGCACGCTCTCGACGGCGCGGGAATTGCGCAGCCGAAAATTTCCGGTGGTTTTCAATCAACACGCCGGGCCGGCCAGCGCAATCATGGTGGCGGCAACTGGAATTCCGGAGCGCGTGTGCTGGACCGGCAGACAATTTTCGTTCGTATATAACGTGCTCGTGCCGGAGGCGAAGGAATTTTTCGGCGACCGGCCGGTGCATACCGCCGAGCATCGCGCCACCCAGTTCTATTGGACCGGCATGCCCCGCGGGCCTCTGCCGGGCGCGAAAGTTTTCCCCCACGCCGAGGCGATCGTATCGGTGGCCAAGCAAATCCGCGAGCGAGGGCTTGCGCCCCGCGGGGGTTACGCGGTTCTGCAGCCCGGCGGACGTTACTTCACAAAACGCTGGGCGGTGGATAAATTTGCGGCTCTGGCGGATTGGTTGCGCATCACCCGCGGGCTGGAATCTATCGTGATCCTCGGGCCGGGTGAGCAAGAGGTGGGCGCCCAGGTGCGGCAGGAGCTGGGCACGAGCGCGGCGGTATTCGATTCCCTCTCCCTGCGCGAATTGATTGCGCTGATCGCCGGAGCGCGATTGTTTGTGGGCAATGATGCCGGGCCGATGCACCTGGCGGCGGCGCTGCAACGTCCAGTGGTGGCCATTTTCGGTTCCAGCAGTTCGGTGCATTGGCGCCCGTGGGAAACGCCTTCGCGCGTGGCGCAAAATGATTTTCCGTGCAATCCGTGCCCGGGGGATCGCTGCTATGCATTCGATGAGCCGCGTTGCATATTGTCGGTGAGCGTCGAACAAGTGCGAGCCGCATGCGAAGAGCTGCTCTGCAATAATTGATCTAGCGGAACGAGCAGGACGAAAAGACCAAGGATTGAGGATCAGGGATGCAGCGCCCGGCAAATAATCCGACAAAAGAAAAGTCGCGCGACGCGAATAACTATGATCGGCTGGAGCGACTGGTAAAAGCCTTTGCCGGCCGGCGTCTGGTTGTGCTGGGCGATTGGATGCTGGACCGCTACGTATGGGGCACCGCAGCGCGACTCTCGCCGGAAGCGGCCGTCCCGGTGGTCGACTTCACCAAGCAAAGTGGATGCCTCGGCGGAGCTGGGAACGTTGCCGCCAATCTTGTGGCGCTGGGCGCGCGCGTCTCCCCTTTCGGAATTACCGGGGACGACGAGCCGGCCGGCGAATTGCGCGCGTGCGTCCGGGCGATGCAAATGCCGGACAAAGGTCTGTTGGTGGATACGTCGCGGCCGACCACCCTGAAAACCCGAATCATTGCACGCAACCAGCAAGTGGTGCGGGTGGACCGGGAATCGCGCGCGCCGCTGCAAACCGAGACCGCTGCGAAATTGGTGTCGCGAATCGTCGCGGCACTGCGGGACGCAGACCTGCTGGTGATCTCCGATTACGACAAGGGTGTAGTCAGCGATGAAGTATCTGACCGCGTGTTGCACGCGTGCCAACGGCGGAAGGTGCCGGTGTTCGTCAAGCCCAAGTGGTCGCGCTTGCCGGTGTATCGCGGCGCATCGGCGATTGTTTGCAATCGCGCCGAGGCCGGATTTTTGGTCACGCGCAACCTCGAGACCCGCGAAGACGTGGAAGAAGCCGGGCGCGCGTTGCTCGCACATTTCGGCTGCCCCGCGGTGATGATCACCCGCGGCGAACGGGGCATGAGCGTGATCGAGCAGGATGTTCCCGAAGGATTTCACATCGCCGCGATCAGCCAGGAAAAGGAGTTCGGCCTGGCCGAGACGCGCCAATCGGGCACCGGACGGCAGGTGTTTGACGTGACCGGCGCGGGCGATACCGTGCTGGCCACGCTGGCCCTGGCCGTTGCCGCTGGCGCTAGCATGCGCGAAGGCGCTGTGCTCGGAAATGCCGCGGCAGGCGTGGTGGTATCCAAGTTGGGTACCGCCACGCTCACGCCGCGGGAGTTGCTGGACGCGATCCGTGAGATGCCCGGGGCCAGCGGCCGGCCATAGTCACCGCGGCCCTGCGCCTGATCGCCGGGCCCGGCTGCAACAATCGGGTGCTATTGACGCGTTCCAATTTTGAACAGACCATAACGGCCGGTGCGAATCCGTCCGGCGCTCGAAGTGGGTTCGCTAACCGGCGCCGGAGCTAATCAAAGGATGGTCGACCAAATGGAATCGGACAAAAACCGAATGCAACGCGTAATTTCCACCTATCGCTACGTGAATCAGACCCTGACTCCGGCGATGCTGCAGGGCTACGCAACCGCCGGCATTCCCGCGGTAGAAATTTTCTGCTCGGCGCCGCACTTCGATTACCGCACTGAACAGACCGTGCGCGAAATGGCTGACGTGCTGCGTTCCACGGGCCTCAAACTGCATTCGCTGCACGCGCCCACCGAACGCAATCTGGCCCACGGCCGCGACAACGGTGCGCCACTTTCTATCTCCGAACCGGAGCGTAGCCGCCGCATCGAAGCCATCGACGAAATGAAACGCGCGCTGGAAGTGGCCGAGCAGATTCCCTTTCGTTTCTTTGTGGTGCACATGGGGGGCGAGCGCCAGTCCGCCGATGGCCGCAGGCTCGACGCGGCATTCAGTGCCCTCGAGCAAATGGTGCTTTTCGCCAAGCAGCGGGGCGTGGTCATTGCCCTGGAGAATACTCCCGGCCAAATGGGCACGCCGGCCACGCTGCATCAGTTCATCGCGGAGACTCACCTACAGGATTTGCGGCTGTGCTTTGACGTTGGCCATGCCCACGTCGGCGACGGAATTGCCGCAAGCTTCGAGATCATGCGCGATTTGGTGGTCACCACTCACATTCACGATAACCACGCCGAAAAAGACGAGCACCTCGTGCCGTTTGACGGCTCCATCGACTGGCCCGCGGCCTTCGCGGTGCTGGCAACCGCGCCGCAACCATTGCCAGTAGTGCTTGAGCTCAAAGAACAAACTGCCGTGGCGCCCTCGGTGGACCAAGCGATCGCTGCATTCGACCGTCTCGAACGCGAATTCGAAAAGCCGCGCACCCAGGCGGCCGGCACTTCTTAACCAGACCAGTCTTCACTACCCAACAGGCAGGACAGGAACCGATGACTCAGGAATCCCCAGCACCGCAGCCACCCATCGTCAGCATCGAACGCGCCGGCGAATACCTCGACCGATCGATCACCCTGCAGGGTTGGCTCTACAATCTGCGTGAATCCGGCAAACTAATCTTCCCGGTTTTTCGCGACGGCACCGGCGTAATCCAGGGTGTGGTCTCGCTGAAAGAGCAGCCGGCGGCGTTTGCGGCGCTGCATGGGCTGACCCAGGAATCGAGCGTGCGCGTCACCGGAATCGTTCGCGCAGAACCACGCGCCTCCGGCGGATTTGAAATGCACATTACCGCGATCGAAGTCCTGCAGCGGGTATCTACCGCCGAGCCATTCCCCATCCAGCTCAAGGAACACGGCGTCGATTTCCTCCTCGATAAGCGCCACCTGTGGATCCGCACACCCCGGCAGGCGGCGATCCTGCGCATCCGCGCGCAAGCCGTTCACGCAGCGCGCAATTACATGGATCGCATCGGCTACACGCTTACCGACGCGCCGGTGTTTACCCCGGCGGCTTGCGAAGGCACCACCACCCTCTTTGAAGTGAACTACATCGACGACCAGAAGGCCTATCTTACCCAGTCCGGGCAACTCTACATCGAGGCCACCGCCGCCGCGCTGGGCAAAGTGTATTGCTTCGGTCCCACGTTTCGCGCCGAGAAATCCAAAACCCGCCGGCACCTCACGGAATTCTGGATGCTGGAGCCGGAAGCCTCCTTCGCGCACCTCGAAGACATGATGACCCTGGGTGAAGGCTTGGTGAGCGAGATCGTGCAAAACGTCGTGCAGCATCGCTCGCGCGAGCTGGAAACCCTGAAGCGCGATGTGAAGAAACTCGAAGACGTGAAGGCTCCCTTCCCGCGCGTCACCTACTCCGAAGCCATCGAAATTCTGCAGAAGGCCGGAAACCTCGCCCAATTCGGCGACGATTTTGGCGGCGACGAAGAGACCATCATCTCCAAGAACTTCGATCGCCCGGTGATGATCCATCGCTACCCGCGCGGCATCAAGGCGTTCTACATGGCCGAGGATCCCCAGCAGCCGGAACTGGCGCTCAGTTTTGATATGATCGCGCCCGAAGGCTACGGCGAAATCATCGGCGGCAGCGAGCGCTTGGCCGACTACACAAAACTAGTCGAGCGCCTGGAAGCTCAAAAGCTTCCAGCGGACTCATTCCAATGGTACTTAGACCTCCGCCGGTTCGGCAGCGTGCCCCACGCTGGTTTTGGAATGGGCCTGGAACGCACCGTAGCGTGGATTTGCGGAACCGAGCACATCCGGGAAGTAATCCCCTTCCCTCGCATGCTGTACCGCGTCTATCCTTAGCAGCTCCCTCGCCCCCGCTGGGTAGCGGTTGGAAAGGTTCCCAAATGGCAGAAAAGATTCGGATTATTGGAGTTCCCATGGACCTCGGCCAGAGTCGCCGGGGTGTGGACATGGGTCCGTCCGCTCTGCGCGTGGCTGGCCTGTACACGCGGCTGAAGCAGCTTGGCCATCAGGTGGAAGACATCGGCAACATTTCCGTGAAGCAGCCGGAAGAGCAGCACTACGGCGAGAAGAACGCCAAATACCTCGATGAAATTGCCGAGACCTGCAAGGGCCTGGCCGACATCGTGCGCAAGACCCTGGAAGAAAAGATGTTTCCGGTGGTCCTGGGCGGCGATCATTCCATTGCGGCGGGCACGGTGGGCGGCGTTAGCAGTCATTTTCATCAGGCATCGAAAACGGTGGGACTGATCTGGATCGACGCGCACGGCGACATGAATACGCCGGATTCATCGCCGTCGGGCAACGTGCACGGGATGCCGCTCGCTTCAATCATCGGCCACGGCCCGGTCGAGCTAACCCGACTTTCCGAGCAGAAACCGATGGTGGATCCGCGCAACGTAGCGCTGGTGGGAATCCGCGATCTGGATTCCAAGGAACGGCGCTTGATGAAAGAGACCGGCGTGCACGTTTTCACCATGCGGGATATCGATGAGCGCGGGATGCGCCAAGTGATGTCCGAAGCGATCCGCGTCGCTACCGACGATACTGCCGGCATCGCGGTCAGCCTGGATATGGATTGCGTTGATCCCGGCGATGCTCCGGGAGTGGGCACCGCTGTGCGCGGCGGAGTAACTTACCGCGAAGCGCACCTGGCGATGGAGATGCTCGCCGATAGCAAGGCGCTCGTTTCCTTTGAACTGGTGGAAATCAATCCGGTGATCGACGAGCACAATAAGACCGCGGCGCTCGGCGTCGAATTAACGCTGTCTTGCTTGGGCAAGAAAATCCTGTAGAGGTTTCGTGGATTCGCGTTTGCACCGCGACACTTTTTTGATGGCCAACGATAAACGACTACGAGTAGGGATTCTCTTCGGAGGGCGTTCCGGCGAGCATGAGGTCTCGCTGGCTTCGGCGGCCTCAGTCATCCGCGCCCTGAATCCAGAAAAATATGAAGCGGTGCCCATCGGCATCGCCAAGGACGGCCGCTGGCTTGTCGGCGACAGCTCCAACCGCCTGTTGCCCGAAGTTTTGAAATCCGGTGAACGAGTGGTGCTACCCGGAGACCCCACCGCAGGCTCGTTGCTTTCGCTCGGGTCCTCTGGCGGTCAGTCTGGCTCGCGCGCCGGCGGCAGGTTGCGTCTGGATGTAGTTTTCCCGGTGCTGCACGGCACTTTTGGAGAGGATGGCACTATCCAGGGACTGCTGGAGTTGGCCGACATACCCTACGTCGGAGCGGGCGTGCTTGCTTCGGCAGTCGGCATGGACAAGGACGTGCAAAAGCGTCTGTTCCGCGACGCCGGCCTGCCGATTGTTCCGTTTCACGCTTTTCCCCGCACGCAGTGGCAAGCAGAGCGCGAAGATGTGTCGGCGCTGCTGCGCCAGAGATTCAAATTCCCGTTATTTGTGAAGCCCGCGAACCTGGGCTCCTCCGTCGGGATGACCCGTGTCGCCAAAGCGGCCGAGCTCGGCGCGGCCATCGACACTGCTGCCGAATACGCGCAGAAAATTCTGGTCGAGCGCGGAGTAAAGGCGCGAGAAATCGAAGTCTCGGTGCTGGGTAACGACGAACCGATGGCGTCGATCCCCGGCGAGATCGTCCCGCACCGCAAGTTTTACGATTACACCGCGAAATATCTGGAACAGGGCACCCGCCTTTCGATCCCGGCAAAACTGACCAAGCAACAAGCCGGAAAATTCCAGGCCCTGGCCATCCGTGCCTACCGCGCCATCGAATGCGAAGGAATGGCCCGCGCCGATTTCTTCCTGGAAAAGCGCACCGGCAAAATCTATGTCAACGAGCTCAACACCATCCCCGGCTTCACCGCGATCAGCATGTATCCCAAGCTGTGGGAAGCCTCCGGAATTCCCTACTCCGACCTGCTCGATCTGCTCATCGGCTTCGCGCTAAAGCGCCAGGCCGAGAAGGCCCGCACCAAGTTCACCATTGAGCTGCCCCAAGGCTCGGGCGGCGCGCTCGAAACTTAGTTCCCCGCGATCTGCCTTCTTTACATTTTCTGGCGGTTGCCCGGCGCGGCCAACGCGGGTACGATGCGCCCCATCAAGTTCCCAACAAGTATCAACAAGGTATTTCCACTTCCATGGATATTGTTTCGAGATGGACGATCGCGATAACCATCATCTTGGCCGCAACTCTGGTCTTCAATTATTGCGAGCCGCCGATTCGTGCCCTCTTGCATGCGCAACGTGACATTCAGGGATCGCCTCAGGTGTGGATGGTTCCAACGCCGTCACCAGCAGGAACTCTCGAGTCACCCGCGGGCAAGATAAAAACATTGATGTCGCTCACTACCGTCAGTTTCTCTGGCGGACAGGCGATCTCGTTTTTCACCCCGGACGCACAGCGAGTACTGGGCGATAAATCGGTCCACGACATATTGAACACCACCCCAAAAGACTTGCGTTTATTTACCACCAGGCAAAAATCAATGAACGCCTCACTTTCGATCGGGCTGAAGAGCACTCTCAGAATTCCGCACATGCACGGCATATATTCGTTCGCGACCCAATGGGTTCGCGGCTTGCGGTATGGATTTCCACGGCAAGACGATATTGTTGAGATCCAGGCTTTCGACACCCCAGACCGGGATATTAAGATTATAGTCAGCGGAAATCGCGGCACCGGCCCCGGGTTATCGCCAGCGGACGTCAATCGCATCATCCACTCGCTCCGTCCAAGTCCTATCCCAAACACCATAAGCACCTCCGCTACGGCGTATGAGTGAAGTCGCCAACGGCAGACGGCCGCACCGTTTGACTTCGCTCGCGCGCCGCAATTAAACTAACTGTTTAGTTAAAGAATGGATTGGCCTGCGAACCGCAAGACCTCTTCGGTTTGCTCCATATCCGGCAGGGGAAAAGGTCAGAAAAGCATGGAACCGTGAAACGTAAAGCCACGGACCGAAACGACCTTCCCTAAGGGGCGCGGCGGACTGTTTTTGCGCAATGATGGCGGTGAAATAATTCTCGAAGTGCGTGCGTAGAAGAGGGCGGAGATGAAGCGCGGCAGGAAGAAGATGACCAATCCGGACACGGCGCGGCGGATCCTGGAGGCTGCTGAACGCCATTTCGCCGAGCACGGCTTGGCTGGGGCGCGGACCGATCAGATCGCGATATCCGCCCACGCCAATAAGGCGATGCTTTACTACTACTTTGGCGACAAGCGGCGGCTGCACCGGGCGGTGCTGGAAAACATGATTCGCAAGGTTCGCCAGGGATTTGAGTCGGCGGTTTCACGGGCAGCCACGCCGCGGCAACGCATTCTGGCCTTCGTGGATGCGTACTTCGATTTCCGGGCCGCGCATCCGCGCTTTCCGCAAATCATGATGTGGATGATGATGAGCGAGCCGGGGGAGGCGCGCTGGGTGGCGCGGACCCACTTTCTGCCGGGACATCGCCTGCTGCAGCGGGTGATTCGGGATGGAATCGCCAGCGGAGAATTCCGGCGGGTGGATCCCAGACAAACGGTGATCACCCTGATCGCGATGATTTCCTTTTATTTTTCGTCGTCGGTGATGCACAGCGAGATCTTGCAAAAGAATGCATTCAGTCCCAAAGCAGTGGCGGAACGAAAACGTGCGGTAATTGATTTTCTCGAGCACGGATTGTTCCTAACTGAAAAGAGGCCGGCATGACCGGGCGTAAGTTCATGATGTTTTTAGGAGTGCTCTTCCTGATCGCGGCGGCGGTATACACATTTTCCACGCCGCACGGCAGCGCCATCGCGCTGGTCGGCATCATCGACGGCAATGAGGTGATCGTCAGCCCGCAGATCGGCGGACGGATCGTGCGGCTGACCGTCGACGAAGGATCGGAAGTGAAGCAAGGCGACCTGATCGCCGAGCTTGATCCGGCGGAGTTGCAAGCGGCGCTCGCGCAGGACGTCGCCAATATTGGCAGCCTGGAAGCCAAGGTGCGCCAGTCCCAGCAGACCGTGGGCCTGACCAATGAGCAGACTGACGCCACACTCACCCAGGCCAAGGCCAACGTGACCACTGCAGAAGCTCAACTCGAGCAGGCGCGCGCCACGCTCGAACTGAACGAAATCAATTTGAAACGTACTCAGGGGCTTTTCCAAGCCAGCGTCAGCTCGGCGCAGGATCGCGATTCTGCGGAATCGGTAGCCAAGGCGGCACGGGCCAACGTCCAGGCGTTGGAAGACCAGGTGAAATCGCAGCAAGCGGCGCTAGCGGTGGCTCAGGCGAATCGCAAGCAAGTGCAGGTTCAGCAGTCCGACGTGGCATCTCTCGAGGCGCAATTGCGGCAGGCTGGCGCGGTGCGCGACCAGGCCCAGACCCAGCTCGGCTACACCAGAATTTACGCGCCGATATCCGGGATCGTTTCGGTGCGCGTCTCCAAGCAAGGCGAGGTAGTCGCCGTGGGCACACCGATCGTGGTGATGGTGGACGTCGATCATCTGTGGGTGCGGGCTGATGTGGAGGAGTCGTACATCGATTCGCTGCGTATCGGCGATAAGCTGCCGGTTTTGCTTCCTTCGGGCGACCAGATCGATGGCAGCGTGATTTTTAAGGGAGTGGAGAGTGATTTCGCCACCCAGCGCGACGTGAGCCGGACCAAGCGGGATATTCGAACCTTCGCGATCAAGGTCGCGGTGCCGAATACCGAGCGGCGGTTGTTTACGGGAATGACGGCTACGGTGCTGCTCACGCCGGCGGCGCAGAAGAAAAGTTGGTTTGGGAAGTAGTAAGCGGGTATAGCGTGGCGCCGCCTTCAGGCGGTGGGCTGGTTGATTTTGCATTCTTTCGGTTCGAGCACTGCTTAGTGAGTGAACTGGTTTTCAGGTCTTGCTACTTCTCGCCGCCTGGAAGGCGCAGTCTCCAAGGAAGCAGTCGATGAACGCGATCGAAGTCGATCACCTTAGCAAGCGGTTCGGCGAGCTGGTGGCGGTGAACGACATCACCTTCAACGTCGACCAGCGGGAAATCTTTGGCTTGCTGGGTCCCAACGGGGCGGGCAAAACCACCCTGATCCGCATGCTGGTTACCCTCACCTTGCCCACTTCCGGCACCGCACGGGTCGACGGCCACGACATTTGCGCCGACGCGAACGGCGTGCGCCACGCCATCGGGGTGATCCCGCAAGCATTCACTTCCGATCCCGAACTGACCGCCCAGGAAAACATGATCATCCACGCCAAACTCTACGGCGTGCCGGCAGCCGATCGCTCGCGAATCATTCGCGAACGCCTCGAATCGGTGGACCTGCTGAAGTTCAAAGACGCCATGGTGGGCACTTTCTCTGGCGGTATGCGCCGCCGGCTGGAAATCGCGCGCGGCCTGGTGCATTCGCCGCGGATCTTGTTTCTCGATGAGCCCACCACCGGACTGGACCCGGTCTCCCGCACCAACGTGTGGGAAATGATCCGGCGGCTGCGCGAGGAGTCCAATCTCACCATGCTGCTCACCACCCATTACATGGATGAGGCCGACAAATTGTGCGACCGCATCGCCATCGTCGATCACGGAAGGCTGGCGGTGCTGGATACTCCCACGCGATTGAAAGACAGCGTTCCTGGGAATGACCGGGTGGAAGCGGAGTTCGGCGAAGCGCCGGCGGACTGGGACACCCAGCTCAAAGCCATGCCGCAAGTGGCCAGCGTCAGCGAGCATGGTGGGGTCACCCACATTGCCACCAATGACGGTCCGGCGACGGTGGCGGCGCTGATGGATCTAGCGCGATCGAAGCGCGTCACGGTGCGCAAGGTGAGCGTGGCCAGCACCACCCTGGACGACGTTTTCATGCACTACACCGGCAGCGAGCTGCGCGATTCGGCGCAAGGAGCAAGACGCCTTGATGTCTCTCACTTGTATCGCTAGACCCATTTCCGCGCCGGAGAGCGCCCGATGATTTCTCTTTCGCGGATCAGCGCGCTGATCGAACGCGACATGCGAAAGTTCTTTCGCAGTCCGGCGCTGATGATGACCTCAATGGTTTTCCCACTGCTGCAGCTCATCGTGCTGGGCTACGCCTTTGGCGGAAAAATCAAAAATGTGGACCTGGCTTTCGTCGACCAGGATCACAGTACCGAATCGCGCCAGGTGCGCGAGATGTTTGCGGGCATCGCCGCGGGCCCCAAGACGTTTCGGGTGCTCGACTACCACTCCGAAACCCAGGCCCTGGACGACCTGCACGCCGGTTTTGTCCGCGGGGTGGTGACCGTACCGCACGATTTTTCGCGTCGCTTCTACCACAAAGACCGGCCGCGCATCGCGTTTTCGGAGGACAACACCGACCAGTTCATCGCCAGCTCGGTCCTCGAACGCATGCAGCAGATGGTCGATCAGCTCAACGCTCCCACGGTCACGTCGCGACTCCCAGGGGACGTGGAGCTCAACGTCGTGGAAGTGTACCCATACATCGAGTACATCAAGTACTTGCTGGCAGGCTCGGTGGCACTCTCGGTTTTTATCGTCGCGATGATCGGCGGCGGAATCACGTTCATCGACGATAAGTCGCGCGGTATGCATGAAGGCTACCTGGCCACCCCCATCACCAAGAGCGAGCTTGTTCTGGGCCTGGTCGCTTCGGGCGCTTTGAAGGGATTGATGGCCGGCATGGTGCTGACCGTGGTGGGTGGATTGATCGCCGGGATACCGGGAATGTGGCATCCGCTGCGGCTGCTCTATCTGGCGCTGGTGGTGGGCGTGGCGTCGATCGCCATGATCAGTTTCATGTTCATGCTGATGGTGCGGGTGAACGATCCGCTGGTACCGCGGGCGATTTTCGGAGTTCTGAATACGTTGTTGTTCTTCCCTTCCGGAGCAGTGTATCCGGTGGAAGCTTTTCCCTGGTGGCTGAAGTGGATTTCGGTGATCGATCCTTTCACCTACACGGTGCACGCCCTGCGCAACCTGACCCTGAAAGGCACGGGGATTGAAGGAATTTACGTGGACGTGATAGTTTTGATGGTGTTTGGGGCGGTAACCATCACGGCCAGCATCCTGCTTTTCAAGCGACAGCTATAGCCCGCGCGCGCTTACGGTCGAATTTCTGGCGAGGCGAGCAAGTCGCAGCTCGGCCGTAGCGGACGCTGCACCCATCGGAGGAAAGTTGACACTTCTCGACGACACCAGCGAACATCCGGCCTCGCGCCTGCGGCGATACATCATCACCGGGATCGTGTTCGTCCTGCTGATCTGGGCCGGCTCGGCGTATCTGCTGCGCTATCACTCCGAGAAAGCGGTGGTTCGCAATTTCATGTCCGACGTCGCGTCGGGCCAAATGGAAGCGGCCTATCACCTCTGGCATCCCGACCCGGGCTACTCGATGAAAGATTTTCTAGAGGATTGGGGACCGAGCGGCTACTACGGCCCGGTGCGGAGTTTTCGGCTGACCACCGCGGCGCGTCCTACTGACGCCTCGTACGTGGTAGTCGTGGTGGAAGTAAGCCCAACCGCTCCGTTTCCGGATTCGAAGAATGCGGTGGGCCAGGCCGCCATTAAGGAAGTAAAACTCTCGGTCGTATTTAAAGACCACTCCCTCACCTTTGCGCCGTAGTGCGCTTCCCTTCTCAATTTATTGCGCCGCGGGAACCGTCTGCGTGCTTATCGTTTTTGCGCCTGTGCTGCGCGTGAATCGCTGCGCCAGCCGCGACATGGCATCGTCGAGCGCCGCGTCCGAAGTTTGTTCTGGGGCGTAGATGATCGCCAGCAAGTCCTGCGCCTGTTCGGTCACCATGCTGCGCGTGGAATCGCTGATCGGGCTGCCGAACGGACCCCCATCGTCCGCCAGCACCGGACGATCTTCGAGATGCCAGGTCTTCTTGCCGATGCCTTCGTACTTCTCGCCAGCCGCGCCGAGCCGCAGTGTGATCGGCCCGGAAATTTTCGCGAGGTCGTAACAGCCAAACGGCCAGCCGGTTTCGATCGAGCCAAGGTTTGCGGCGTCAACTGCATTCGATATTCGGTACAGGCCTTTGCCTTGCGCCACCCGGCGCAACAACGCTTCGGAAGACGGCCGATACTTCGACGGGTCCATCCCCCAGGCGCGAAACATGGCGCGCACCCGGCGGACGGCTTCAAAGTCCGGTAGGCTTTCCACGGTGTGGATGCGCTGCAGACGCTCGCACACCGCGTCCATTTCTTTCGCCAGGGATTCTTCCACCAGGGTCACATGGACATTTCTGGCTTCCACCACTCCCAGCTTCACCGCGCGCAGTTCCAAACGGATTTCCATCAGGCTCCCCTCATTGACACCCGGTAATGCGTGTGAAATTCTAACCCCGGGAGAAAATAAAATGGCAGTGACTCAAGAAAGTATTTACGACGCGTTGCGGCAGTGCTTCGACCCGGAAATTCCCGTGAACATCGTCGATCTGGGATTGATTTACGACGTCGCCGTGGACGACGGAGGCGGGGTGCGCGTGAAGATGACCCTCACCTCGCAAGGATGTCCGGCGGCGCAATCGATACCGGACAACGTGAAAAGCAAGGTGGGGGCGGTACCGGAGGTCCGGGATGTAGCGGTGGACGTGGTTTGGGAACCGGCCTGGAATCCCAGCATGATTAGTGCCGCGGCAAAGCAGCAGTTGGGAATCGACGTCTGAACGGTGCCTGAACAGGGCCGAGCCTGGGCCTGGGGCCATGAAGCAGAACGGGGGAAATCACCGCTGACGCGCCCAGCACGAATCGCGGCCGGACGCTGGGTTTAGCGCACGGGATAACGCCGCCAGGCCGTCAGTACCGCACCCTGTGGGGCGTTACCAGCGCGCCTGAAGATCTACTTCTTGGCGTACCAATCGGCGTTGATCGGCGTGAAGTTCGCCCACTTCTCCGGCAGGTCTTCCAGCGCGAAAATCGCGGTTACTGGGCACACCGGGACGCAAGCGCCGCAGTCGATGCACTCTTCCGGATGAATATAGAGCTGGGTTTCCGCCTCGAAAGTCGGTTCGTCCTTGCGGGGATGGATGCAATCTACCGGGCAAACATCCACACAGGCTGTGTCCTTGGTTCCGACGCAGGGCTCAGCAATTACGTAGGCCATAGAATCTATCTCCTCGGGTCAAAGTCTCATTTCATCGTAACAAATTCGACAGTGTGGCGAAGGAAGATTCTTATATCATCAAACGCGGGCAGCAAACAAGATAGTGGCACCGAAACGCTGCTCCGTGCGTCCCAGCGGTTATTTCCCGGGCCCGATTGGGATGCGGCAATTGACGGCGGCTACCGGCCCGAACCAGGAGGAGTTTCAGAATGTTGCGAACCCGCGGTAATTCCCTGACGTGGCTGGGCCACGCCGCTTTCCGCATCACCACCCCCACCGGGAAGGTCGTGCTGATCGATCCATGGATCGCGTCCAATCCCTCCTGCCCGCCGGCGCTGAAAAAGCTGGAACGCGTCGACACTATGCTGATCACCCACGGGCACTTCGACCACATCGCGGACGCGGTGGAGCTGGGGAAAAAGTTTAAGCCCACGGTGGTGGGGATCTACGAGATTGGCCAGTGGTTGGAATCCAAGGGCGTGGAAAACGTCGAGGCCATGAACAAGGGCGGCACGCAGCGAGTGGACGAAATCGAAGTGACCATGGTGAATGCCGTCCATTCCTGCGGGATTCTGGATGACGGAAAGATCGTCTACGGCGGCGAAGCCTGCGGCTACGTGGTACGTTTACCGGGTGGGCTGACCATCTATCACGCCGGCGATACCGCGGTCTTTGGCGACATGAAACTGATCGCCGACCTGTATGCGCCGGAACTGGCGCTGTTGCCGATCGGCGACCGCTTCACCATGAGCCCGCGGGAAGCGGCGCTGGCCATACGTTTGCTGAACGTTCGACATGTGGTGCCCATGCATTTCGGCACGTTCCCGGTGCTGACCGGAACGCCAGATGAGCTCCGCCGCATCACCCAGGATATTGCCGGCTTGGAAATTCACACGCTCGCGCCCGGCGAGTCAATCACCTAGTACACAGGAAGACCCATGAAGCCCATCGTAAACAGTGACATTGAAAAATATTTATATGGCGTGCTTCCGCGCCGCGACAGCGTCCTCGCCGAAATGGAGAAACTAGCGAAGCGCGACGATATTCCCATTATCGGGCCGGCCGTAGGACGCCTGCTGTACCTGCTGGCCAAAACCGCAGGCGCCAGCCGCATCTTTGAAATGGGCTCGGCGATCGGGTATTCCACGATCTGGCTGGCCCGCGCCGCCGGTCCTCGCGGCGAAGTTTTTTATTCCGACGGCAGCCCGGAGAACCATCGGCGCGCCCGAGCCTTCTGCCGCCGCGCCGGGGTCGCCAATCGCATTCAATTTGGATTGGGAGACGCGTTTGAGCTATTCGACAAAACGCGTGGGGCCTTCGACCTGATCTTCATCGACATCGACAAGCACCAGTATCCCGAGGCGTTCAGCAAGGCTTTGCCCCGTTTGCGCCGTGGCGGCCTGCTACTGGCCGACAACACCCTGTGGAGCGGCAAGATAGCCTTCCCCCCCCAGGACACCGAAACCCGCGCCATCCAGGAATACAACCGCCGCGTCTACGCGTCGAAAACGCTATTCCCGGCAATCGTCCCGCTGCGGGACGGCGTAACCGTAGCGCTCAAGCGCTAAGAAAAGCGCTCAGCGCACGGACCTCTTCCAATAAGGCTTAGGACCGCGAGATGAGACTGCGCACGAAGAACATCAGGTTGGCGGGGCGTTCGGCGAGCCGGCGCATGAAATAGGGAAACCAGTCCGCACCAAACGGGATGTAGACTCTTACCCGATAGCCTTCTTTCACCAGCATCTGCTGCAAATCGGTGCGAATGCCGTACAGCATCTGGAACTCGAACTGGTCGGCGCCAATTCCCTGCTCGGCGGCAAACTGTCTGGTGGCTGCGATCATGTGGGGATCGTGGGTGGCGATACCGTGGTAGAGCCCACTGGGCAGCAAGATCTTCATCAGCTTGATGTAGTTGTCGTCCACGTCCGATTTCTTCGGATAGGCGATCTCCGGCGGTTCCTTGTAAGCTCCCTTGCATAAACGAATCCGGCAAGCGGCGGCAATCAGATCGCGGACGTCCTGCTCGGTACGGTAAAGATACGCCTGCATCACCGTGCCCACCGAACCACCCTTCACGCGCACGCGCTTGACCATATCGATAGTGCGCTGGGTGTACGGCGAGCCTTCCATGTCGACCCGCACGAAATTCTGAAAGCTCCCGGCGCGATCGACGATTTCGGTTAAAAGCTGCTCGCACAGATTGGCATCGAGATCCAGGCCCAGTTGGGTGAGCTTCAGCGAAACGTTGGCGTCCAGCTTTTCCTCGGCGATGCGATCGAACACCTCCATGTAGGCGGCTGCGGCGCGGCGCGCGCCATCACCATCCACCACGTTTTCTCCCAGCAGATCGAGACTGACCAGGTGCCCGGTGCGATTCACTTCGCGGGCGCCAACCAGTGCGTCTTCCAGGCTCGCACCCGGAACAAATCGCTGAGCCATCCGGCGCGTCGGGCCGGTGGACGTGACGAGATGCTCCAGCCCTTTGCTTTCCGACATCCGAATGAGCAGGGATCGCAGCATCAGACCGGAACCGGCCGGGGTGAGGGGATCAGGTTGGGTACGACGATGCGGATGGGCATCCGGTTCTAATGGCCTTCGAGGAATTTTTGCGCGTCGATGGCGGCCATGCAGCCGGAACCGGCAGCGGTGACCGCTTGGCGGTAAACGTGGTCCCTTACGTCGCCGGCAGCAAAGACGCCGGGAATATTGGTCCGAGTGCCGGCGGTGGTGACCAGATATCCGTTTTCGTCCATGTCCAGCAGGCCTTTAAAAACTTTGGTGTTGGGCTCGTGGCCGATGGCGATGAACAATCCGGCTACTTGCAGCTCGGAAGTAGCGCCGGTTTCGAGGTTACGCAGGTGCAGAGTTTCGACGCTATTCTTGTCGACATCGCTAACGCGATCGACGGCGAACGGCGTAAGGAACTTGATCTTTTCGTTTTCCCGCGCGCGGTCCAGCATGATTTTGGTGGCGCGAAATTCGCTGCGCCGGTGAATGATCGTCACTCGCGAGGCAAATTTGGTGAGGAATGTCGCTTCCTCCATGGCGGTATCACCGCCGCCCACCACAGCGATTTCCCTCCCGCGATAGAAGAACCCGTCGCAGGTGGCGCAGGTGGAAACGCCGTGCCCCAGCAACTGGCGCTCGGATTCCAGACCCAGCATTTTCGCCGAGGCCCCCGCCGCGACGATCAGCGCTTCCGCCTCGTAGTTTTCTTTGCCGGCAGTGATGCGAAATGGGCGCTTGCTCAAATCCACTTCGGTGACCGCGCCGGCGCGAAATTCCGCTCCAAAGCGCTGCGCTTGTTTGCGGCTGTTCTCGATCAATTCCGGCCCCAGGATGCCGTCGGGGAAACCGGGGAAATTCTCGACCATGGTGGTGAGCGAAAGCTGTCCGCCGGGCTCGTATCCATCGATCACCAATGGCTTTAGGTCGGCGCGGGCCGCATAGATCGCGGCCGTCAGGCCGGCGCAACCGCTCCCGATTATGACGATCTTGGACACGTAATGTTCCTCCCGATTGGATTCCGCTCTGGCGCCAACGATTCAACTCGCCGGCGGCTCCGGCTATGGGCAAAGCAGGTTATTTTAGCATCAATGATCTCCAGCGTATCTGGGTTGCTCTGGCCCCCTTGCCCGAGCAATAATGCCGCCCCGGACGAAGGAGGTGGGCGGCGGTGCAAGGACGGCTGTTCGATGTGCTGAACAAAATCGTGATCACACTGCTGGGGGGATTTCTGTTGCTCCTGGCGTTCTCCGGTAGGTTTTCCCCGCCGCATCGCCAGCCGATGTGGATTGCCCTCGGCGTTTTCCTGATTTACTGGGGTGCGCGTGCATGGGCGCGGCGCGCGCCGAAGGACCCACGGTGGCACGCGGCATTACGAGGCGGTTCTCTGGCGCTGGTGGGTGCATTGATGTTGCTGATGAATTGGTTCCCACTGCAATATTCGGGATTCTTTCTGGGTGCGGCAGGCGCGCTGCTGGTGGTGCGAGGAATGGGAAGCGCTGCCCTGCTGCTGCTCACTGGCTAGTGTTTGGGGAAATAATAGAACTTCATCCTGCTGACATACGTACGGAGGAATTACATGTTCTCAGAATTTAAAAAATTCGCGATGAAGGGCAATGTGCTGGATATGGCGGTCGGTATCATTATCGGAGCGGCTTTCGGGAAGATCATCACTTCACTGGTAACCGATGTCATGATGCCGCCGGTCGGACTGATTCTTGGCCACGTGGACTTTTCCAGCCTGTTCCTGAACATCTCGGATAAGTCCTACGACTCGTTGGCAGCGGCCAAAGCAGTCGGCGCGGCTACCATAAACTACGGTTTGTTCCTCAACAGCGTGATTGATTTTCTGATCGTGGCGTTCGTAATTTTCCTGGTGGTGCAACAAGTGAACCGCTGGAACAAGCCGGCGCCCCCGGCCGCTCCGACCACCAAGGACTGCACCTACTGCCAGACTGCGATTCCGATAAAGGCGACGCGCTGCCCCAACTGCACGTCCGAACTTCGCACGGCGTAACCGCGTGGCGGGTTAAAGAGAATCTCTGAGGATGGCCGGCGCGGTAGGCCAGCCATCCGTTTCCCACCAGCCCTTCTGTTTGAGGTCGCAGATTGCGACCTCAAACTCCAGCCTCCGTGTGGCGCCGCCACTCCTGGCGGCGGTGCTCGTCTCTTGGAAAAAGGAAATATGCGTATACGAAGCCAGATCTGTTGCTGCGTATGAGGAGCCGTGATTCGGAATTCGGGTTGCGGGACTAAGACGGCGGAGGGGCCAGGCGGCGGTTTTTGATGTTCAGCAAGTGTTCGCGGAGGCGCTCGACAACGTCGTTCTCGTGCTCGTCCATCTCCCGTTCCAGTTCGTCCAGCGCGAAGTGGATGATGTCGTGGTGGTGTAGTTCCTCGGTGCCCAGTCGTTCCGCCAGATCGAGCCACACCTTGTGGAGCAGATCGATTTCTTTCGGGGTCAGCCGGGGCATGTGCGGGCCAAGGTAGAAAATCTGCTCCGCCCCGGCCGGCGTGAAAATTTCCAGGGTTAACCGCGGCCGTGGCTCCTGCATGTTCTCCCAGGCGATTCCGATTTCGCGGGCCTGGTCGACGATGGGGACTTTCGCGGAATTGCCAACGGCGATAGCCGACGATTGAAGGTTGGCGGCCGCCCGCAGGATTCCTTCCCACAGATCGTTGGCGGAGGCAACTACCAGCCGCACTGGCTTACCTTGCTTTTCCGCTTCACTCAAAACTTTGGTAAGTAGCAACTGCTCGATGGTGCCGAATAGCTGGTCGGGAGTGAGGTCATACTCGCCGGAGGCGGCGCGGCGCAGCATGCGGATGTGGATCACCACAATGTCTTGGTCGCGCCTACCCTGTTTGAGGATCGCGTCCAGGTGATACAGGGCGTAGTAGGTGCTCACCGGGACCAGAATGTTGCCAGGCCGCGCACCCACGCTGGTGGGCGTAAGCTCCGCCTCGGTCTCCAGGTTAAACTGATCCAGTTCGACGTGCGCCGCGCCACCCGCCTTTCGCTGAATCATTTTCTCGGATATTTCGAAAATTAAAAACAGCACGACTGAAAATATGCTGCCAGCGATGGTGGCTTTGGGCTTGGTAAACAAGTTGACCACCGCGATGGAAAGCAATGTGAGGGTGATCAGCCCCAGACCCACCGGGATTTCCACGCCGCCGACGGTGAAGTTCAATGGCACGCGGTACTGGCGATCCTGTTTATGGGTGTAGCGCAGCACCAGCACTGCCAAACCCTTGAGGGTGAAGCTCCAGATCACGCCGAACGCGTACAGGTTGCCGAGATAGGTGACGTCGCCGCCGCTGGCGACGATGGGGATAATCTGGAGTAGCGCGATGATGGTGATGATGCGGTTCGAAGTGCCATACCTGCGGTGCGGGTGCCGGAACCAATCCGGGAGGACGCCATCCTCGGAGACGCGGTTGATCACACCGTTGGAACCGACGATGGCGGTGTTCACCGCGCCGGACAAGATCAGCGTGCCAACGATTACCACGAATACGTGGAAGGTGAGCCGCAGCATAGGCGGGCCGGCGAGGTTCATGGCCAGTCCGCCGATCAGGTTCTCCAGGTACTGCGGGCGCATGTTGTCGGGGATGATCATCACCGCGAAGAAGGAAACCAGGGAAGTGAAGACCAGGCTGTAAACGAAGATGACTAGTCCGGTCTTCTTCAAGTTGGGCAACTTGGGTTGCTCGATTTCGCGATAGACCTGCGCCAGGGACTCTTCGCCGCTCATCGCCAGCACCGAATGGCCCAATCCCACGAACACCGCGAGAACCGCAAACAAGTGCACCGGGAAATGCATGCCGTAGAGCCAGCCCATGGCCTCTTTGCCCAACCGCATATTGTGAGCAACTGGCGCCGGCGGCATATGCAACCCGCGAGTCCAAACCGTGTAGGCGCACCAGACGATCAAAATGACCACCATGACGGTAGTCAACTGCATGATCTTCAGCGCTTTGTCGCTCGATTCCGGGATACCTTTGATGTTTTGCCACCAGAAATAGGCGGTGACCAGGACCGCGAACCCCGCGGCGCTCTGGTTGACGG
>Ga0182024_10009346_pt1 | contig 20304 bp, 20 predicted proteins | sample P32metaG_FD_120480 | JGI IMG/M metagenome (GOLD analysis project Ga0182024, IMG submission 120480) | Permafrost microbial communities from Stordalen Mire, Sweden - P3-2 metaG (Illumina Assembly) | ecosystem: Environmental > Terrestrial > Soil > Wetlands > Permafrost | place: Sweden: Stordalen... | reverse complement strand
CGGATGCAGCAGGGCGATGCTGTTGATGCCCGAATGCTGCTATTGAGCGAGCAAGGGTTCGCTTCGGTGAGCGTAACAACAGATGCGGAGTCTGGTAATGGTTGCTCCGCGACAGGCCACTAGATGGCTGGAAGTTTGCGGACCTGTACGATTTCGACGGAGCTCCCGACGGCTCTTATCCAACCGGTGCGTTGATACCCGACCTGGCTGGCAATTCCTACGGCACAACTCAATACAGTGGAACCGGGCGCGCCTGTGGCCACACCGGTTGTGGCACAGTCTTCAGCGTCACGCCGTAGGGGACCGATAACTCATGGAAATTGCGCGGACAAACGGGAGTGTCCCTAATTCTTTGTCCGCAAATTTGAGAAACGTCCCGTCTATCGAAGCAGACGGACCGTTCGATTCGGTGTCACTAATTCTGTGCAGCCTTCAACAACGCAACCACTTCCTGCTCCAGCACAGGAAAATCTGTGGTCCCGTTGTGTTTCGTATGGATTCGGCTGTCGCGGCCAATTACAAAGGTTGTGGGCAGGCCGAGCACGCCGCCAAAGGCGTCAGCAAGCTTGATGTCACTCCGAACCACGGGATAGTTCATCTGATATTTGCGATAGAAGCTCTGCAGTTCCTGCGCATCATCGTCCACAGAGAAGCCAATCACCTGCAGTCCCTGGCCCTTATATTTCTTTTGCAAGGCGATAAATTGCGGCACCTCCTCCGCGCAGGGAACGCACCACGCGGCCCAGAAATTTGCCAGCACAACTTTGTTCTTGTAGTCTGCGGTGTGGATCGCCCCGCCATTCAGGTCGGTAAGGGAAAGCTCCGGCACAGTTCGCAGGCTGTCACGGCTGAACCGAGCCGAGTCACGATGTCCGCGTGAATGCACTGCCAAATGAACACCAAGGAGATAAACACCAAGGACCAGGCAGAACACCGCGAGTGCAATCAGTAAATTGCGAATTGCAGGCCTTCTATTCACCGGCGGTCACAGGGAATCCTTTGTCTTTCCAATTTGCCCCAAAACTGTTCTCTAAATAAAGGACGCGAACGCTGGTGAACCCGGCCTTCTTCAACTCCGCATACGCCGGACGAATATTGGGACAGTGGTCCCAGGGACAGCAGCCGCAGTAGATCACTACCGGGCTGTCTTTGGCCAGTGACGCTGCGCGGGCGCGCAGTTTTTCCATGCCTTCGGGCCGGCCCACAGGGCCAATATTTTCCGCTCCCGGAATGTGTGCCTGCGCATAAATGGATTTCGGCCCTACATAAAGCACCACGGGCTTCCGCGCCCCTTTCAGCGCCTGGGCCAGTTCCTCCGCCTGTATCAACTGGTTGCTTCCGGGCGGCAGCGGATCTTCCTTCTTCGCCGGATCCTGCGCCAGCGCAGACGCAACAGCGGCGGCAATCACGGTGAGAAGCGAAGCACGGACAATTAAAGATCGGGAGCGAGCGGGTTGAATATTCATTAAGACGCCATTTTGCTGTGCGATGTTACGTTCGCAAAAATTTTAATTGCCGGAAAAGATAGACGTCAATTCTCATTGGCGCTGAAGATTGCTCGTCTGGCGGGGTGGCCCAGCTTTCCCGGTTTTCGATTCTCGTTCCGGAACTCTGGGCGCGCCCCTCGATTAAGACCGAGGTCAAAAGCCTGGGTCACCTGGCGGTGACAGAAGAAGCCGCCTCGCTTTGCTCGGCGGACCCTTCGGCTTCGCTCAGGACAGGCAGCCGAGGCGGCTCTCGCTACATGAGCGCATGAGCATTTCGCCCTTCCCAGGCGAGATCGCGAACCTGCACTGCCTAGACTTTCCCAATTTGGCACACGGTTTTGAAACGTGCTGGAGTGTGTCCATTTATCCATTTTCACGGTGTATTTCTGCAGATGGAGCCGCCACTCGCAGCAAATCGCCCGTCCCGCGCCCGGTTCGGCGCTTCCTCAGACAGCACAAATGTACTTCTGATTTTGACCGGCTCTACCGCACCGCGTAGAGTCACACCCGATCCGTCTTTCCTGGTTTAAGCAAAGAAACTTCCGGCGCGCTTTCGCTGCCGCAGTGCGGTTCTGTTTGCGGTGAGCGGGTACCGGTTTTTCTGGTCGGCCCGCAGTCGGGCCGAAGAGTTTGGATATTTCCATCGCTGCGGTTGCGATCGAACGTGCGGCGGCAAAGAGATTATTCGCCATTCTATCGGGGACAGAAATTCGATAAAAGGTGGGAGAGAACAAATAATGAAAAGTTTAATCGCTGTTATGCTCCTCGTCGTGAGCGGCACGACACTGCTACAGGCACAGCGACAGGCACATGGAAGGAGCGGAGCACCAACTTCCTTGTCTTCCATTAGTTTCAGCGCTCCGAGCATCGTCGGAGGAGAGACTCTGATTGGCACGGTCCACTTGACCGCGCCCGCGCCTTGGGGAGGAGCTGTTGTTGCGCTGGCTCTCAACGATGCTAACGATCCATGTGTCATCCCTGTCAGCGTGCCCGTTCCGGCCGGGGCCACATCTGCGAATTTTGTAATCCAGACCAACGCCGTCGCGTCGCAGTTTACCGAGACAATCCGGGGCACCTATGGTGTTATGCGGCAAGCCTCGTTCACCTTAACGGATGCCGCTGCAGCGCCGCCCCCGCCGGAAGATCCAGACTCCGAAGATCCGACGGCGGCGCCAACTTTTCAAGATAGTTTCTCGAAAGGTGTATTGAACACCTCTAAATGGGTCGTATCGAACTACGAGGTGAATGACTACACCGGAGGCGGGAGTAATGTTACGTTCTCGCCCAACAACATAGATTTGAGCGGAGGGAACCTGCGCCTGGAGTTGACGCAACCAACCGCAGGCACTTCTACGGGCGCTGAACTCACGACCAAGCTCAGGTTCGGTTACGGCACCTATGTGTTCTCGATGCGGGCAGGGTCTACATCGCCATCCTCTACCGGCTCAGGTACGACCGAGAGTGGGCAGATCAGTTCCACATTCATTATTTATAATCCCGGGCCCAGCTATGCTTCGATCACTGAGATTGACGCCCCGGAGATTGAGGGCTTGGCGGCGCGGTTTCAAGATATTGAGTGGGACGTATGGAAGAACAGTGTTTCCACCGATCCGACACCAGAGTACAACGTGCTGTCGAATCCTGAGGATGGGTTCCACCGCTACAAGTTCGTGTGGGCCCCGGCCAGCATTAAGTTCTACGTCGACGGCGTCCTCAAGGCTATCTGCACGTCAGGGATCCCAACGGCAGCCGCCGTCATCGATATTAACTTTTACGGGACGAACGATACTCGTTGGGGCGGGCTCGCAAGCGTGGGTGTCACGCGCTACATGTACGTCAATAGCGTCAAGTTCTGGAAACGGTGAGTTAGTTCTCAGGCCGAACTGTGATTGACTCCAAAACGCTTAGGGCGCGGCTGTGAAGCCGCGCCCTTTCAAACCGAATTCAGTCTGAGGCACTACAGAATCAAAAGCGGGTTAGTTCTGCTTCTTTCTTCCCGGTGATGTTCACGAAGCGAATCACACCCTGGGCGTCCTCAAAAACCAGGCCGGTGCCCTCTCCGTTCACAACCGCGGCTACGAGGTGACCGTATGACTTCGGGATTCCGCCCTGAGTCGGAGTCTGGTCATAGCGGGCCAGTTCGCCTTCTTTCATGCCATTCACACTGACGAAGCGAATCACGCCCCCGGCGTCCTCGAAGACCATTCCAGTGCCGATGTTATCGGCAATTACGGCCGCCAGGCGTCCGTACGACTTGGGGACGGTGCCCTGGGAGGGAGTGTCGATGCTATGGGTAGGTGTTCCTACGTACTGGATGGGCGCAGCAGCCGAGGCCACGGCAGCGTTTCTGTTTCCAGATAGGTAACCGACGAACGCCAACAGCGCGCCGCATAGGACGACAAGAATTCGTTTTCGCATAGGTTTAGACCGTAATTTCCTTAATTTGACTCCAGAATTGATCTGATTCTCGCCCCCACCCCTGCTCGTGTCAATGTGAAAACGCAACGGCAATCTGCGGCCGATGGGACCGGATACTTCCCGTATTTTCTTAAACCCATCCCGAGGAATGCCGCTCTGGGTGCCTTTCTGCGAGTACCAGCGATGCTATCGGCCTAATCAGTTTCTTGTTGTACGCTTGGCGAAAGAAGTATTGCGTACTGCGCGTAACGAGTTCGCAGACCTATGTGCGGGTTCAAATCATTCTTATGACTGAACAGGACTGGAACACTCACGAAAAAAATACAGCCGAGAGCCCTCGAACGGCGAAGAAACAATATCAAGAACCGGCGTTTCGGCACGAGCGCGTGTTCGAGACCATGGCGCTGTCCTGCGGCAAGACAAGCGCCACCCAGTTTCAGTGCCGTTTCCACAGGAATTCCTCGTAGCCGACTCCTATCCATGCCATACGCGATGGACACCCACGAGGATCCGAAGGTTGGTCTTGCGGCCGAGATGCTTCACGAGTGCGGCGAGGTTCGTCTGAAGACGTGGGGAACGAGCATGCTTCCCTCAGTGTGGCCCGGAGACCTAGTCACGCTTCAAAGAGTGACGCAGGACGGGGTCGTTCCTGGAGACATCGTGTTGGTTCTCCGCGACAACCGCTTCGTGATTCACCGGCTGATCGAAAGGCGACAAGACGAGGGCTGCATTTCGTGGATCACCAAGGGCGACGCAGTGCCCCAAAACGATCAGCCAGCAGCCGCATCCGAACTATTGGGACGAGTGACAGAGATTCGGCGCGGCAATCGGATTTTCGTTCCGAGCCGGCGAGTCTCGCTGCTCCATTCCGCTCTCGCGTGGGCGCTTTGCCACTCGGACCGCTTCCGCAATCTGACGCTGCTGGTTCGTGCGGCAGGATTACAGGCAAGCGTGCGGGGAGTTACCGGTGCTTTTCGGTCTCGTACTTCTCACCCATGACACCGACTCTCATCCAAGCCGAGAAGACGGCCGTATCCATCGAGATCGGGGGAATGCCGATTGCCGTGCGGACGGACGATCCTTCATTTCGCCGGTTGATCGAAAATCGCTATGCGGGCTTCGTCGGAACTTCGCTGGGTTCGCGCTTCGAATTCGACATCGACTTGTACGAGCCTTCGGAATCCTCTGCGACCGACGATGATCTGGAGGTAAAGCTCGAAGGAGGTGAATGGTTGCTGAGGAGAGGGGACTTCCGGGCACGCTGGAATTCGGACACAGGCCAGGGTCAAATCCGTCAAGCGTGCAGTCCCTACGCAATCGACTGCGTCTTGCGCATCGTTCACAGTCTCATCCTGGCGAGGCAGGGAGGTTTCCTGGTTCATGCCGCCAGCGCGATTTGCGATGGGAAAGCTTTTCTGTTCTCCGGGGTTTCGGGCGCGGGTAAGACCACGATCTCTCGGCTCGCGCCGCCCGATGCGACGCTGCTGACCGACGAAATTTCCTACGTGCGGCGCGACGGCAATCGCTACATGGCCTGCGGGACGCCTTTTGCGGGAGAGTTGGCGCGGGTTGGCGAGAACCGATCCGCCCCCCTCAGCGCATTCTTTCTGCTTGAAAAGGGGTTGCAGAACAGCATAGAGCCGATCGATCCGACGGAAGCTATTCAACGACTGCTGCGGAACGTCTTGTTTTTCGCGGACGATCCTGAGCTTGTGAAACTGGTTTTTCAGTCAGCTTGCGAGTTTGCAAGTTTGGTTCCCATTCATCGCCTGGTGTTCGTTCCAGACCGGCGAGTGTGGGACATAATACGTTAATCGCCGGACGTTGATCACAGTACGTTAATTGCGGCAGGGAGAATCACGATGGCTGAAAAATACATTGCGCGAAGCACGGCGATTGCCGCCCGGATGCTGGGCGGCGAGATGATGGTGATGTCGGCCGCGGATTCCACTTTTTTCACGCTGAACGAAGTCGCTTCCGCGATTTGGCAGGCAGCGGACGGGCGCACACCGCTCTCGGAAATCGTCGACGGCAAGATCTGCCAGGAATTCGAGGTCGATCGAGAACAGGCGCAGCGCGGCGCCGACCGCTTCGTCAACGAACTGTCAGAGTACGGCATTCTGCTGGTCTCGGATCAGCCGCTTACGGACACCTCGTCGTCCCCGGAGAGCCGATGAGCCTTCTGGCCGAGATGAATCAAAAAGCGCTGAACCTGGGTCTACCCATCAGCGTTCACCTCGACATCACTTACCGCTGCAATGAGCGCTGCGTGCACTGCTATCTGGATCACGACGATCACGGCGAAATGACTACGGCTGAAATTACAAATGTGCTTGAACAGCTCTCTGATGCCGGCGTCTTTTTTCTTTCGCTCAGCGGCGGTGAAGTTCTGATGCGCCGCGACTTCTTTGAAATCGTGGAAAGGGCGCGGCAACTGTTGTTCAACGTGAAGGTGAAGACCAATGGAGTGATGATCCACGCCAAAGAGGCCGCCAGACTTCGCCAGCTCGGCGTCGAGCAGATACAGATCAGCGTTTATTCGCATCGGCCGGAAGTGCACGATGCCATCACAAAACTGCCGGGATCATTGAATAAGACCATCCGGGCGATTCGATTCTTGAAGGCGCAGGGGCTGAAGGTCACCATCGCGAACGTTCTCATGGCAGGGAATTTCTCCGACCAGCCGGGTGTGATTGCATTGGCCCGGGAACTGGGGGTCGCCTACACGCTCGACCCGACAATTACGCCAAAGATGGATGGAGACACATCCACAGTCGCCCTGCGAATTCCGGGGTCTGAGCTGAAACAGGTTTTCAATAACCCGGAACTCGTAGGCAACGTGGAAGAGTTCTGCGCTCCCCCGCCAGCGCCGGGCGAAGACATCATGGACGGTTTTCCGTGCAGCGCCGGCCACACCGCCTGTTACATCTCTCCTTACGGAGATGTTTTTCCCTGCGTGCAGTTCCCTCTTCCCAGCGGCAATGTGCGGCGGCAGAAATTTCTCGATATCTGGCGTCACTCCACGCAACTGAAGGAGGTCCGCTCGATCCGCGCCCGGGACCTGCCGACCTGTTCGAGTTGCGCCCATGTGGGAACGTGCACGCGCTGCCCAGGTTTGGCCTATATGGAAGGCAACATGCGCGGGCCCTCGACCGCCGATTGCGAAAAATCTTTTCAGAGAACCGGCATCCCCTCAGCAAACATGCTGAAGCGGACGCGAGAAGGTTCCATGAGTCCACTGATTCAAATCCAGTCGCTGGTTAACTCTGGGCAGGATGGCCCGCTTTTGGTAGAAGAGAACCTTCTTACTGCCTGAACGATGGGCTGAGCAGAGGGCAAGATAAACACTGACTCTCGATCAGCTAGGGTCGTAAACATTTAGGGCGACCGGCCCGCACGTCGGGCAGCAGGCAGGGAATCCGATCTAGCACGTTGAGTCACGAAGATAGATCCTGGACCCAACGACGCAAGCGAAAACCTAAGATCGGCACGACGCTAAGAATCTAGAGGAGAGAAACGATGCGAGGATACGCATTCCGTTGGTTCTGTCTGGTGGCTGGAGTTCTCTTGTTCGGTATTTCGCTGTCGGGACAGGCAAGGACGGAGAAGACTTCCCCGGCTGAGCCGAACCCTGACCCGAACACCATCCCGAGCGACGGGCGGACTCACCTGGGGTACCCGCAGGACTGGAGTTCGCGGCACCTTTTGATGCCGGGCATGCGTGCAGACGAGGTCCTCGCGGCGGGTGAGCGCGACCCGCGCCATGTTTACAACATGGTGATGCGACAGATGGCGATGGAAAGATTCCGGCGAAGAGAACACCGGCCTCAGCGCTCCATGAAGATCGACTGGGCGGTTTCATTGGAGAATGGGTACGTTCCGCAGAATCAATTTCCAGCCAAGTATCAGTTCGACGTGGTCAATGATAGTTGCAGTTCCGATTACGTGGTGTATGGGCTTACCGTAACGTCGGGGACACAGGCTAACCTGGTCGGGATCAACAACCTGTACACGGGAGGAACTCTGCTCTGCAATGGCGGATCCCCTTGGGTATCATTCGCGTACAACACGGTGACGCAGACCGGGGGGCAGATCAAAACGTCGCCCGTGCTGTCGGAAGACGGGACAAAAGTGGCGTTTGTGGAAAGCACCAGCAGTGGTTCGTACTTCCACGTTCTTGTGCTGCCAAATCCGATTCCAACGCCGCCCTCGCAGTCAGGTACGCTCTTGGTCCCTCAGTCCCCCACGTCGTGCACGACCCCGACGACTCCGGGTTGCATGACTACGCTTGCTATCGAAACGAGTGCGACGAATTCGAATTCCTCGCCTTGGGTAGACTATTTTTTTGATACGGCATACGTAGGCGCCGACAATGGCTTGCTCTATAAGATCACGCCCGTATTCGGCGGCGGCGCGCCTGCGCTGGTCAGCACCGGGGGCTGGCCGGTTACGGTTTCAACCCAGCCCACCAAGGTATTGACCGCTCCGGTTGTCGATGACCGGGCGGGCAGCATCTTTATCGGGGACGGAGAGGGTTACTTGTACTCGGTGAGCTTGGCAAGCCCCGGTGGCACGTACGCGGCGCAGTTGGAGGTTGGATGGGCGACGCACGGAGCAGGAACCGGGATTGTGGATCCTCCAATTGCAGTTACCGATCCTGCCAATTCCACAAGCGATCAGTTGTTCGTTTTTACCGGGTGCAGCATCGTGCAGGGCATTGGAGGGGCCGTCAGTCAGGTTCCGGTGAACTTCCCTACCAGCTCATCTTTTCTCACCACCAGCAATACAGTCGACCTGGGTTCCGCGAGCGGCACCGGCGACTGCACCGGTGGAAACGTACACTCTGGCGCAGTGGATAACGCGTTCTGGGTGAATGGTTCGACCTCGGGGCACATGATCGCGTGCGGATTTGTATCCGGTACCACGCAAAAACCGCTGACCCCGTCGAATCCGAAAATGTATTTCTTCCCCTTCGCGAGTCATGTCATCACGAGCACCGGCTCGTCTAACTTTATTGTAAACAGCACCGTGGGAGAGGAGTGTTCGCCGCTCACTGAGTTTTACAACGCAACGTCGGATCGGCTGTTTTTCGGGGTCGGGGGAACGAGCAACTCATTCTTGGAGGCGTCGACGATCACAACTTCGTTGACCACGCCGACCTGTACGGGCGCACCGACATCCACTTGCGTGACCTCCCCAAGCGCTCTTGGAGGAACCAGCGGCATCGTGATCGACAACCAATTGTCAAACGGTGGGACAAACCTATACTTCTCGACCATCGCGCCCGGTTCCGTGAACGGGCAGAAGTGCAACGTAACCGGCGGAACTGCAAATCCTTATTGCGCTGTGAAGCTGACTCAGTCCGGCTTGCAGTAGTGTCCCGGTGCGTGTGTGCCTGAAAGCTACTTTCAAGTGCGTCTCTGACGACCTGCTTGATCTGGAAAGGCAGCCGCCGAATATCCCAAATCGGCCTTCGCTTCGTAAAGTTATGCAAAGTTTGTAGGAATCCCGCTTTTGTACGCAACTCCTGGTTCATAATCTCGTTCATAGATTTAGATAGAGATATAGATAGATTGTTCAAGGAGATCCCCCAATGCTCAAGCATCCTCTGCTCGTTCTCGTCGCGGCCGGCCTCATTTCGGTTACGGCGCCTTTCGCGGCAGCCCAGAACAGCCCGTCTTCTAACGACCAGCAAAGCTCGATGTCGCAGGACGGTGGCGGTCACCACCATGGCCCGCCCGATCCCGTTGAGCGGACCAAGGAGCTGACCAAACATCTGAAGCTCACCTCCGATCAGCAAACCAAAGTGCAGAGCGCCCTCGAGGCTGAACACTCCCAGATGGATAGCCTGCACCAGGACAGTTCCCTTTCCCAGCAGGATCGCCGCGCCAAGATGATGGAGATTCGCAAGACTACGGATGAGCAGATCCGCGGGTTCCTCGACTCGACCCAGCAGAAGAAATGGGACGAGATGCAGGCCAAGCGCGAGCAGCGGATGGAAAATCGTCACGGCGGCCCACCACCCCAGCAATAAGAGCCTCGAAGCGAATGCCGGCCGTTCTCAAGGGGATGACGACAACTCCGAGAAACGGCCGGTTCTAAAGACACGCGGCTTTTTTGTTCCCTCTACAATCGAAACGATGCGGTATTCAATCAGCAGTCTAGTTAAGCGGTAATCGAATCCTCTCTTTGAGCTCGTGCCGGCAGCCCTTTATGTTGAGGTGGACTTCTCAGTGCCTTGGGTTTCTGGTACTGTTTTGAGTCCGCTGACGGCTCTTTCCGATACCATGTGACGAGCGTCACAGTCGGTCTGTGCCCGGTTCGGTAGTATTCCGAGGGGAAAGGACAACTGCGTGATTGTAGGAGTTCCGAAAGAAAGCTATCCGGGAGAGCGCCGGGTTGCGCTTGTTCCCACCGTCATCCCCACGCTCGCCAAAGCCGGGCTCGAAGTGATTGTGCAGTCCGGCGCTGGTGAGGCGGCCGGTTATCCGGATTCGGCTTACGCGGAAAAGGGCGGAAGGATTGTTACTGATCGCGCCGCGGTGTTCAGCACATCCGACATCGTTGTGCAGGTGCTTTGCTACGGATCCAATGACGTGACTGGCAAGGCTGACCTTCCGCTGCTTCGTCGCGAGCAACTGCTAATTGGGTTTCTGCGTCCCTTTGGCTCGTCCGAAGTGGTTCAGCAGATTGCCGCTGCCGGCGTCACCTCATTCTCCGTCGAACTGGTGCCGCGCACCACGCGTGCGCAAAGCATGGATGCGCTTTCCTCCATGGGGACAATCTGCGGCTACAAAGCGGTCCTGCTCGCCGCTGAAACTTCCATCAGAATTTTTCCCATGATGACGACGGCCGCAGGCACCATCACGCCAGCGCGAGTGTTTGTGATCGGCGCCGGAGTAGCGGGGCTGCAAGCCATCTCGACCGCACGCCGGCTTGGCGCGGTGGCGTCAGCATACGACATGCGCGCCGCTTCCAAAGAGCAGGTGCAAAGCCTGGGCGGCCGCTTCATCGAATTGCCGATCGAAGCGCAGAACGCCCAGGATGCCCGCGGTTACGGTACTGCTCAGGATGAAACGTTCTATGCCCGGCAACGCGAACTCCTCACCCGCGTAGTCTCGGAGAGCGATGTGGTAATCACTGCCGCCGTGATTCCCGGCAAGAAGTCGCCTGTGCTGATTACGGCTGAGATGGTCAGGGGGATGGCCCCCGGCTCCGTGATCGTCGATCTCGCTTCCGAGCGCGGTGGCAACTGCGAACTCACCCGCACCGGAGAAATCGTGAAAGAGCATGGCGTCTCGATTATCGGCGCCATCAATCTGGCCAGCAGCGTCCCCTACCATGCCAGCCAGATGTACGCCCGCAATGTAGCCACGTTTCTCGCATACATTGTGAAAGAGGGCAAGCTGCAACTCAACCTCCAAGACGAAATTATTCGCGAGACGATGGTCACGCGCGGCGGAGAAATCGTCAACGCCAGAGTGCGGGAGTTTTTCAAACTGCCGGCGCTGGTCGCGCAATGAGCGATAGGAATTGAGGTACTCGTACCAGAGTACGGCTTAAGCCGTGCCGCAGAGAGCAAGAGGATTCGGGCTTTTAGCCCCTGAGGGAACACATGAGTGAGAACTTAATCGACGCGCTTTTCATTTTCATGCTGGCCTGTTTCATCGGCTTCGAGGTCATCCGCCACGTTTCGCCCTTGCTGCACACTCCGCTGATGTCGCTGACCAACGCTCTCGACGCCATTGCAGTCATAGGAGCGATTGTGCTGGCGGGCGAGCGCAAGAGCACGTTCGCGACCGTGCTGGGCACGATCGCTATCGTCGCCGCCACCAGCAACGTGGTCGGCGGATTCTTTATCACGGACCGCATGCTCAAGATGTTTAAGAGCAGCCGTCCGAACAAGTAAATAGATCAACCAAATCATCCTGAACAAACCATGAACGAGCTCGCCGGAAGCCAGTACGTCATCGAAGCCATTTACCTGATTGCCAGCGCACTGTTTATCCTGTCGCTGAAGTGGATGAGTTCGCCCACCACCGCCCGCCACGGAATCTGGGCGGGCGAGATCGGCATGGTGCTGGCCATTGCCGGCACTCTGCTGCACCACGGCATCGTCGACTACAAGTGGATCGCGGTCGGACTGGTGCTCGGCAGCGGAATCGGCATCCCGCTCGGCATGGTGCAAATGACGGCGGTCCCGCAGCGGACCGCACTCAGCCACGCCTTCGGCGCATTGTGCGTCACCCTGGTCGGCACGGCAGAATTCTATCTGCGCACTCCGAACGTTCCTAAGTTCATGATGTCGGTGCTCTCGATGGAAGTGATTCTTGGAGGACTGACATTTACGGGCAGTTTGATGGCGGCGGGAAAATTGCAGGAAATCCTGCCGCAGCGGCCCATCACTTATAAGGGACAGAATCTCGTCAACCTCCTGCTCTTCGCAGTCGCCGTCGGCAGTGCAGTTTATCTGGTGCTGCATCCAGGGGCAAAGCAGTTTTTCCCGTTAATCGTAGGTGTTTCGCTGCTGTTCGGCGTCCTGCTCGTGATCCCGATCGGCGGCGCCGACATGCCCACCGTCATCTCGCTGTTGAACGGCTATGCGGGATTATCTGCAGCGGCTATGGGCTTTGTGCTCCAGAACAAATTGTTGATCATCGCCGGCGCGCTCGACGGATCTTCGGGACTAATTCTTTCGGTCATCATGTCGAAGGCAATGAACCGGTCTTTCACTAACGTCTTGTTTGGAGCCTTCGGCCAGGCGCAGGCCGCAGCCGCCGGCGGCGCGGAAACCAGGCCGGTGCACAGTGCCACAGCCGAGGAAGCGGCCGCGATTCTGTCTGCCGCCAATAAAGTTGTAATCGTCCCCGGTTATGGCATGGCCGTGGCGCAGGCGCAACATAAAGTACGCGAACTCTATGACGTCCTTACCAAGAAGGGAGTCGACGTTCGCTTCGCCATTCATCCTGTTGCCGGACGCATGCCCGGCCACATGAATGTGCTGCTCGCCGAAGCCGATATCCCTTACGACCGGCTCATTGAGATGGAAGAGATCAACGGCGACTTCCCGCAAACCGACGTCGCACTTGTGATCGGAGCCAACGACGTAACCAACCCGGCCGCGCGCACTGACGCTTCAAGCCCCATCTACGGCATGCCCATTCTCGATGTCGATAAAGCCCACACCGTTATGGTGATCAAGCGCAGCATGAGCCCAGGCTTCGCCGGAATCGACAATCCGCTGTACTACCTCGACAACACGTTGATGCTCTTTGGCGACGCCAAACAGTTTGTGGGCGCGATTGTTAGGGAGTTGAGCGGCGGCCACTAGCCTGCTCCAAGGCTCGTGATATCATGATATCGCCGTTTGTGCTATCATGATATCAACGGCAGGGGGTTAACCATGGCCCAGCTTCTGGTTCGCAACATCGAAAATGGAGTCAAGGTGCGGCTACAGCGCCGCGCCAAACGCAATGGCCGCAGCATGGAAGAAGAGATCCGCGACATTCTGCGCGCTGCGGTGCATAAGGACGAAGAGAAATCTGAATTTGGGCTAGGGACTGAAATTGCAGCACTGTTTCCCAAGAGCGGACCAGATTTCAAGGTCGAGAAGTTACATATTGAGATTAAGCCTCCTATCTTTGAGGAATGATCATCCTCGACAGCAACGTAATCTCCGAACTGATGCGGCCCAGGCCGGAGCAGAAAGTAGTCGTGTGGCTTGATCGCCAACCCCGCTCTTCGGTCTGGACAACCTCCATTACGCTTTTTGAAATAGGCTTTGGGCTGCAAATCATGCCAACTGGAAAGCGACGCGACCTGTTCAACGAAGGGTTTGAGAATTTCCTCCACCGGATCGATAACCGTGTTGCACCTTTTGACCATGAAGCTGCCCAGCGCGCATGCGCTCTCATGGCATCACGAAAAAGTCAGGGCCGCCATCGCGAGTCGCGCGACACGATGATTGCTGGGATCGTCGTTTCAAGAAACGCAACTTTCGCAACGCGCAACACTCGCGATTTCGACGATATTCCAGCCCTGCTCATTGACCCCTGGGCCGTCTGAAACCGCCAGCGTGATATTCTATTAACTCCAGCTGCGTACCGTTTTGGCGGAAATTCCCCGCAGTTTCAGAATGCTTCCTGAAGAAGCTTCCCAGTAGAAGGCCGGAAGAAGAGAAACAACAAACCATGCTTTCAGTCAGTAATGTTTCCATGCGCTACGGCGCAAAAATACTGTTCGACGAAGTCTCCGTGGCGTTTACGCCGGGTAAGCGCTATGGCCTGACCGGGCCTAACGGCGCGGGGAAGTCCACGTTTATGAACCTGCTCAGCGGCGAACTCGAGCCGCAAAAGGGGACGGTAGTGCGTCCGCGCAAGGTCGGCGTCCTGAGCCAGGATCAGTTCGCCTTCGACGCCTTCACTGCGATCGACACGGTCATCATGGGCAACAAACGCCTGTGGGCGGCGATGCAAGAGCGTGACACGATTTATGCCAAGCATGACATGAGTGACGAAGACGGCATGAAGCTCGGCGAACTGGAAGGCATTGTCGGCGAAGAAGACGGATACACCGCTGAGAGCGACGCTGCGATTTTATTACAAGGTCTGGACATTCCGGATGAAGTGCATTCCCGCAAGATGAGCGAACTGCAGGGTGGACAGAAGGTGCGCGTCCTGCTGGCGCAGGCATTGTTCGGGCATCCGCAGGCGTTGCTGCTGGATGAGCCGACCAACAATCTGGACTTGGATTCGATTCACTGGCTGCAGGGATTTTTAAATGTCTACGACGGCGTGGTGATCGCGATCTCGCACGACCGGCATTTCCTGAACAGCATTTGCACGCACATTGCCGATATTGATTACGAGACAATTATTACTTATACCGGATCGTACGACGAGATGGTGCTGGCAAAGACGCAGGTCCGCTCGCAGATTGAATCGCAGAACGCGCAGCGTGAAAAGAAGATTGCGCAGTTGACTGAATTCATCGCGCGTTTCTCCGCCGGAACGAGGTCAAGCCAGGTGCAGTCGCGGCGCAAGGAAGTGGAACGTCTGCAGGTAACGGAACTGGCCAAGTCGAACATCGCGCGGCCTTACATCAAGTTCGAGCAGAAGCGGCCTTCGGGCAAGCATATTCTGGAGATCGAGCACCTCGGCAAGGCTTACGGCGGCAAACGTGTGATTCGCGACTTCACCGCCAGCATCACGCGCGGGGAAAGAATCGCTTTGATGGGGCGGAACGGAGCCGGAAAGACCACGCTGGTGAATGCGCTGCTGGCGAATTCGCCGACCACGCCGGAAGCGGAGTTGCGCAAAACCAGCGGCTACGATGGGGCGTTCGTCGATTCCGGAAAAGTGATCTGGGGGCACGAGGCGGCGATCGGATATTTTGCCCAGGACCACCGCAGCTTGATTGAAGGCGGCATGACGGTGTTGGAGTGGCTGCATCAGTGGAATCCGGCGGCGGTGGGCGAAGAGATTCGCGGATTGCTAGGGCAGATGCTGTTTCAGCGCGACGAAGCCACCAAATCCACCAGCGTTCTTTCCGGCGGCGAAGCGGCGCGACTGCTCTTCTGCAAGCTGATGCTGCAGAAGCCGAACGTGCTGGTGCTCGACGAGCCTACGAACCACTTGGATCTGGAGGCGATCAACGCGCTGAACATCTCGCTACAGCGCTATCAGGGGACGGTGTTCCTGGTATCTCACGATCACGACCTGATCGACGAGGTGGCAACCCGCATCTGGCACTTTGAAAGCGACCACAAGCTTACCGACTTCAAGGGCACGTACGAGGAATATCAGGCGGCTGTGACGGTGTAGGCGAAAAGCAGGTTCCTCGCTTCGCGAGGAATGACAAATTCGGGGTGGCGGAAGTGGCCGAAAAACCTTGTCATTCTCGCAATGCGGGGAATCTCGGTGTTGCACCATTCCCGCTGCCTGTAAATCAACCAGGTTCTCCACAGATTTCCACAGACGTTTGCAGTTGCGTTTATGCCCGTAAGTTGCGGATAATGGCGCGTGACGTTCTTGCGCCTGGGAACCCGCGCGAGAGGTTGCGCAAAGTCGTGTACAGTCGAGCCGATTTACTTAGGATTCTGCACCTCACGCCGCGCCAGTTGGGCAACTGGGAGCGCGCCGGGCTGATTGTTGCCTCTCCGGCCTACTCTTTTTCCGACCTTCTGAAGATCAAGAAAGTTCGCGACTTGTGCGCGATGCGGGTGCGGCCAGCCGTAATCCGGCAATCGCTTGAAGCCATGCAGAAGCAGGCCTCGGGCATGGGAAATCCCTTACTCGATGCCGGAGCCTCATCCACAAACAATCATCGCGTAGCGTTCCGTCACGAGGGCAGGCTGCTGGAGCCGATCGCAGGACAGTTCGTGATGGACTTCTCATCGAGAGAAAAAGTTGTGACCAGCACGCCGATCCCCCACCCCGATCCCTCTCCTCGAGAGGACGATGCTGCCGCTTGGTTTGCCCGTGGAATCGCACTGGAAGAGGATCCGGCCACTCAGACCGAAGCGCTTGCGGCGTATCAGAAGGTACTTGAGTTCCAGGCCGACCACGCGGCCGCGCACATCAATCTGGGCACGCTCTATTACAACCGCCAGGATTTCACCTTGGCGGAAAGGCATTACCGGGCCGCGTTGCAAGCCGATCCTCGCTATGCGCTGGCCCATTTCGACCTGGGCAACGTTCTGGACGAAACGGGTCGCGTGCAAGAGGCGATCCAGACCTACAAGATGGCGATCCAACTGGCTCCCACATACGCCGATGCGCACTACAACCTCGCGCTCGCCTACGAAAAGACTCGCGAGCCGCGCAAGGCGTTGAAACACTGGCAGGCGTATATCAAGCTCGATACCACAGGACCATGGTCTGTGCATGCCCGCAATCAGATCCAGCGCATTCTGCAGGCGGATGCGCTCAAGCTCGTACATTCCCGCCGCTAGCGCGAGCGATACCGCTCCCAACCGTCACAGACAGTGCTAAAATCCAAGGTTTGCCATTCCCTCTGAAGGAATTGATTATGTCCGAGACCACCTTGCAATCCGTTCCTCCCACGCCCCTGACCACCCTCACCGAAGACGAAATTCTTTTCCGCGACAACATTCGCCAATTCGCTGACGAGAGAATCCGTCCACTGGTGAAGGAGATGGACGAGAAAGGTGTCTTCGACAAAGCCCTCATCCAAGAATTCTTCCAGCTCGGGCTGATGGGGATCGAAATCCCAGAGCAATACGGCGGAGGCGGCGCCAAGTTCTTCGAAGCGATCCTCGCGGTGGAGGAATTGTCGCGCGTCGACGCATCCGCAGGCGTGGTCGTCGATGTGCAAAATACGCTGGTCAACAACGCGCTGCTGCGATGGGGCAACGCTGAACAGAAAAAGCGCTATCTGCCGAAGATGGCGGCGGACACCGTGGGTGCCTACGCGTTGAGCGAGGCAAATTCCGGCTCCGATGCCTTCGGGTTGCAAACCCGCGCCGAGGTCAAGGGCACAGACTACATACTTAACGGACGCAAGCTATGGATCACCAACGCCAAGGAGGCCGGGCTCTTCGTGTTGCTCGCCACTATCGACCCTGCCGCGGGATACAAAGGCATCACCGCGTTTCTGGTGGAGAAGGATTTTCCGGGCTTTAGCGTGGGGAAGAAAGAAGACAAGCTTGGGATTCGCGCCTCGTCAACGTGCGAACTGATTCTCGAGGACTGCCGCGTGCCAAAAGAAAATGTCCTGGGCGAGCCGGGCAAAGGCTACAAGATCGCAATCGAAACTCTAAACGAAGGCCGCATCGGCATTGGCGCGCAGATGATTGGCCTGGCGCGCGGAGCCTGGGAATTTGCCGCGAAGTATGCTCTGGAACGCAAGCAATTCGGCAAGGCCATCGCGGAGTTTCAAGGGATCCAGTTCCAGATCGCGCAGATGGCGACCGAGATTGAAGCAGCGCGCCTCATGGTCTACAACGCCGCTCGCATGAAAGATGCAGGCGTGAACTTCGTGAAAGAAGCGGCAATGACCAAGCTGTTCGCCTCGCAGGTGGCAGAGCGCGTAACCTCGCTCGCCATCGAGATCTACGGCGGCTACGGCTTCACCAAAGACTATCCGGTGGAGAAATACTGGCGCGATGCCAAGATCGGCAAGATCTACGAGGGAACATCCAACATGCAGCTGGCGACCATCGCCAAGCTTTTGCTGAGCGGGAAGTAGAGTCCGCAGCAAGCCTGTTAGCTGGAGTTTCCCGTCATAGTAGCCCGCAAAGCCTTGTCTGACGGGGCCTTTCGACTCCTCCTGACATCCATTCGCGCAACGATTCCCTGCTCAATATGTGCATCGAATTGCACTTGGAACCTGCAACTTGCCTTGGACAAATCAGAATAACCCAAGCAAATTCAATAGTTTCCGGCCGTGTCTACCATTGGTTGACAAGCTGCAATCTGGCTATGTACCTGTCCTCGTAAGGCCAGGCCGGGGTGCCACTTGATTACTTGGTCGGGTTCCACATCAGTGATGCCAGTCGAGGTTTCCACGAAGAAGCGAAGCCTGCTTCCTTTGCTCACGATTCTTTTCCTGTTTTCCTACGGACTGATGACCGTGCTCATCGTGGAACAAGGCTCGGTCATCCAATCGCAACGCAATCTCATCAAGGTCTTAGGTCGCGACAGCACAGAATTTTGGTCTGCAAAAGGCAAGGCCATCGGCGATCAGCAGACGGCCCAGTCACAGACCCAAAGCCGCGCACAAGTTCCGTCGACCCGGCAGCAGGTTCCAGTTCAGACTCCGTCAACCCAGATTCCATCAACCCAATCTCCATTGACCCAGGCCCCGTCGACCCAGGCAGTGCCGCAACGCGATTCTCAAGGCAAGGCAGGCAAGACTACAAAGCGCGCCCCCCAACTTCCTCCCGTGCCCGCTTCGGATTTGGTAGATCGGCGTCGCGCTTTGAATACGATTTAGCGCCCAGGTAAAGCAGTAAGCGTCGGACGTGTCCGGAAGATTTGGTAATAATGAAGGTTCTGACCCTAGCCTTGTTGTTTAGTTTGACGAGTGCAAAGCCAGCGCAACCCGTGCGTCGGCCATCCGCCCAGGTGGAGCACCATGCCAAGGGCGGACGTTGGTACTTTGCCGCCAGCGGCCATGCGGTCTACTGCTACGGACCGGTAATGACCTTGCCCCAAGCCAACGGAGACCTGCAGAAAGTCGCCACCTTCTGCGGTGACGGCCAGACCGTAGTGCCGCTGAAAGAATAGTTCACCGCTCCGTACTGTCAGGTCCGATAGAATTGCCACACACGCCTTCGCGACGCCCTTGTACACTGATGGGGCATGCCGGAACTCCCAGAAGTTGAAACCATCGCCCGCGGCCTCGCCAGGCGTGTCTCCGGCGACGTGATCGAATCGATCTGGCTGGGCCAGAAGCCCGAGCCACTGAAGTCTTCGGCGAAGGAAATCGCCGCCACGCTGGAGCACAGCCGCATCGCCAGAGTGCGGCGCATGGGAAAGTACATCGTTTTCGATTTGGAAACGACTCATGTGGAGCGGACACTCTTGTCCGCTAAAGGCCGGCACCCTAAGACACAGCGTCCGGGATCTAAGGTAGATTCGCCGCTACCTTCACTTGCACCGCGCGCCGAGGCGGACGAGGGCATCCGCCCCACACAACCCACGCAAGCGCAGTGGATCGTCCACCTGGGCATGACCGGACGCCTGCAGGTCTGCGAACCGCAAGCTGACATTCTCAAGCACACCCATGCAATTCTGAAGCTGGCGTCGGGCAAAGAACTGCGCTTTATCGATCCCCGGCGCTTCGGACGGCTGAGTGTCGCGCATGCCGGCGGCTTCGAAACGGGTGGCATTGAGCCGCTGGAAGCCGATCTCGACCGCTTCCTCGCATTGTTTCGTGGCCGCAAGACTCCGATCAAGAGCGCGCTACTCAACCAGAAGCTGCTCCGCGGTGTGGGTAATATTTATGCGGATGAGTCCCTCTTTCGCTCGGGAATTCGCCCCCGCCGTCGCGCCTCCACCATTGCCCGCGATCAACTGGCCAAGTTGCTCGCGTCGGTGAAAGAGGTTCTTCGGGAGGCGATTGCTCTCGGTGGGTCGTCCATCTCGGACTATGTCGACTCCGACGGTGAAGAAGGGTTCTTCCAATTGCAGCACCGCGTCTATGGCCGCGAAGGCGAGCGCTGTCTGGTGTGCAAAATTCCCATCAAGCGCATCGTGATTGCCGGGCGGAGCAGCCACTACTGTCCGCAGTGCCAGAAATGACATCAGACCATTTGTCATCCTTCTATGAAAACGGGCGCACCTGTCCACAGGTATCTTGCGGCGATGCGGACAGGCTTCTATTCGTGCTCGAGGCACATAAGGTATGTCCGGACTCCGCCGCTCCATCTGAGCGT
>Ga0182024_10009345_pt1 | contig 20308 bp, 13 predicted proteins | sample P32metaG_FD_120480 | JGI IMG/M metagenome (GOLD analysis project Ga0182024, IMG submission 120480) | Permafrost microbial communities from Stordalen Mire, Sweden - P3-2 metaG (Illumina Assembly) | ecosystem: Environmental > Terrestrial > Soil > Wetlands > Permafrost | place: Sweden: Stordalen... | reverse complement strand
TTGCCGAGGGCCTCTAGTAAAGCAGGAGAAATCGGCAGCGGCTGGAGGTCATACTTCTTCGCCCCTTTGAACATGAAGTGTGCGGCCATCGTTGGGATCTCGTCCAGCCGCTCACGCAACGGCGGCAGCATCAGCGAGAGGCCGTTGAGACGGTAGTAGAGGTCCTCGCGGAAGCTCTTGCGCGCCATCGCATCCTTCATGTTGATGTTGGTTGCGGCGATCACGCGGACATCGGTCTTGGTGGGGCCGCGGCTGCCCAGGCGGGAGAACGTTCCATCCTGCAGCACGTGCAACAGCTTGGCCTGCAGCGCAGGCGGCATCTCGCCGATCTCGTCCAGAAAGATGGTGCCGCCGTCGCAGGTCTCGAACTTGCCCGGCTTGCTCTTGGTAGCCCCAGTGAAGGCGCCCTGCTCATAGCCAAAGAGCTCGCTTTCGAGCAGATCGGCGGGCATGGCGGCACAGTTGACCTTGAGAAACATGCGGCCTGACCGGCGCGACATCTGGTGCGTATACATTGCGATGATCTCTTTGCCGGTGCCGCTCTCGCCCAGGATCAGGACGGGAATATCAGAGCGGGCGACTAGCTGCGCCTGCGCCTCTACCTCACGCATGCGCTTGCTGGAACGAACGAAAGAGTGGCCGCCCTCCAGGCGCACCTCTTTGGGCTCGCCAGCGTCATCCTTGGCGACCAGCAGGTGCTTGGCAATGGCCATCTCGAGCGAATCGTCGACGAAGGGCTTCAGCACTACGCCGCTGGCGCCGTGGCGGGCAAACACCTCGTAATCGGCCATCTCGGCGCTGGTCGCCAGAATCAGTACCGGGACCTCGGGGATGGTGGCGCGGACCCGGGAGAACAGAGGCATGGAGTGAGCGATGCCGTCCCAGGCCAGAAGTACAAGGCTGGGACGATGCGTCCCGTCGAGATCGCGCAGGAAGGCGGCCTCCTCTGAGAACAGCCGCAGATCATAGAGGATCGAGAAGGCGCGCTTCAGATAATTCAGGACCCGGAGGTTCGACTCAAAGACAAACAAGCAGGGCAGGACAGCCGTTGAGGGCCTTTCACGGGACAAAGCTGGTCGAACTGCCATTTGTTTAGCTCCGTTGGCCGACGCTGTCACGCCGGCGTCAGGTATTTCCTGTTGCAAAGAATCGACCGTAGCCGGAATGCAACAGCCTTGGCATCCCAAGTGCCTGCTTGGGTGCGTTGCGTCAGACTTCCATCTTCATGCTCCGAAGAACCAGATACTCGGAGACTTAGGCGAAAAGTGGTAATAAACTTCCTACCTTTGTGCAGAAAGTTTACCTCAGGTTGAGAAAAATGGTACATAAAATCGCGGATAACTTTTTAGAAGGCCAATTCAGAGTAGATGCGGTACGCTCATTCATCGCAAGGTTTGGTAACTAACGTGCTTACTCTTCAGTACCCCAGGTGTAGCAAATCATTGCCCGGCGGATCGATTGCCCGGTTTCGGGAGACGACGCGAGCAATCGGCGACAGGATGAAATATGACGACTGTGCGTTTCTCAGAGCACGAAACCCACTCCGATCTCCCTTCCCTAGAAGTCTTCTTCGGCCGCACCAAGGAGATGCAGGTCATCCGGCGCAAGCTGGAGATGGTGGCCAAGACCAATGTGGCCGTCTTGGTGCAGGGAGAGAGCGGCACGGGCAAGGAACTGTGCGCCCGCCTCATCCATGGCAGCTCCCAGACGGTTGGCGAATTGGTAAAGGTCAGTTGCCCGGCGATTCCCGCAGGGCTGATCGAGACAGAGCTCTTCGGATACGAGAAGGGCGCCTTCACCGGGGCGCACTCCACCAAGCGGGGCCGCCTGGAGCAGGCCCACGGCGGGACGCTGTTTCTCGACGAGGTTGGGAGCCTCGACATTGGTGTCCAATCCAAACTCTTGCAGGTCTTGCAGGACGGTTCGTTCATGCGCGTAGGTGGTCATGAGACGCGCACGATCCGGACCCGGATTATCTCGGTTGCAAACCGCGACCTCCGGGAGCAGGTGGCGGACGGGACCTTCCGGCTGGACTTCCTCTACCGCATCAACGCAGTGACCATCCAACTGCCGCCTCTGCGCCAGCGCGCGGAGGACATCCCGCAGTTGGTGGACTATCTGACAGGTCGCCACGCGAGCATGTTTCAGGTCAATCCGGCGCCGCTCTCGCGCAATGTAGTGCGCCTGATGCAGAAGTACGACTGGCCCGGAAACATTCGTCAGTTGGACAACATGATCCGCAGCTACGTGCTGATGGGCAGCGAGGAGGCGCTGGTGGCGGAAATGGTGGAAGAGGAGCGGCCGGCGTCCAAGGCAGTAGCGGACGTGGACGTGAGCCAGCCGATCTCGCTGAAGGTGGTAACTAAACAAGCCACCCACGAGCTGGAGCGGCAGATCATCCTGAAGGTGCTGAAGGCCAACAACTGGAATCGCCAGAAGACGGCAAAGTGGCTAAAGATCAGCTACCGCTCCCTGCTGTACAAGCTGAACGAGGTGGGAGCATCCGGCGCGGAAGCGCTGAGCGGCGGTCACATGCGGTCCAAATCTCACGCCAGGACGGGTACTGGCCTGGCGACCGGCGGCGAGCCGACTAACCTGATCCAGTAGGCACGGTGACGTTTGAGCTGCGCCGGCTGATTGGCGGCGGCTGCACGGATTGATTGGCGTGCTGGATTGGGGTGCGCCCGGCTAGAAGGACGGGCTATTGTGCGCCGCGGCGGCGAAGAATGGTCTTGATCGTCTCGAACATGATGAGAAGGTCCAGACCCAGGGACATGTGCTTGATGTAATAGAGGTCGTATTCCAGCTTCTCTTTCGTCTCAGCCAGGGTTGCCCCATACCCGTATCGGACCTGTGCCCATCCGGTGAGGCCGGGGCGGATGAGGGTACGCAGAGAGTAGAACGGCAGCTCCTCATTGAGCCACTTGACGAACTCCGGTCGCTCGGGACGTGGTCCAACGAAACCCATGTCGCCGCGCAGCACATTCCAGAGCTGAGGAATCTCGTCGATGCGCGTCTTGCGCAGGAACATGCCCACTTTGGTAACCCGAGGATCGTTCTTCGTGGCCCATTTGGCGCCGTCGGACTCCGCGTCGGTGTTCATGGTCCGGAACTTGACCACCTCAAAGATGCGGCCGCCCATGCCGACACGGGTCTGGCGAAAGAAGATCGGCCCTTTGGAGGAAAGCCTCACGGCCAGGACCACGAAAGGGAAGAAAGGCACGAAGACCAGCAGCCCGAGCGCCGCGGCGCAGATCGAGACGACCTGCCGGGTGAACTGCTGCGAGGCGCGCAAACGAAATCCCTCGCTGTAGAGAAAATTCGAGGGGCGTAGCCCCTCGAGCTGAATCTTTCCATACAGCCGCTCACGGACGGTCCCGTCTTCTTCGACAATAATGCCCTGAAAACGGAGGGTGAGCAGCTCCTGCACCGGCAGTTCACCGCGCCGGTGCTCCATGGCCACGATAATTCGATGGACCGGAGGGTTGGCGCGGGAGATATCGTCGAGCTTGCTGATCCAGACCTTCTTTCGCTCTGCCGGTTCCATCTGCACGTCTTCCCAGTCCGTCACCTCCATGCCGAGGTCGGGCCGGGAACGAATGGTCTCGACGATCGATCGCGCATAATCCCCGGCGCCCAGGACGTACACGCGCTCGCGGAAGGCGGGCCGGCTGACCACCCAGTCATACGTGCGGCGAAGCAGGATCAGCGCCGGCGTCAGCATGGCGAAGCCGTAAACGTAGACAAACCGGCCGAAGGCGATCTCGGGATCGGCCAGCAAAAAGGCAGAGAGGATAAAGCAGTCGAAGCCGAGAACCAGCAGGATGCGGAAGTAGATCTCCATACGGCCGCTGACGATTGTCGGCTCGTAGAGATCGAAGTAATACGAAAGCATCAGACTGACGATCGTCAGAACCCCGATCTTCAACGCCCCATCCTGCAGTTGCAGGGCGTAGACCAACTGATCGCCAAATTCGATTCGCGCCGCGGTGAGAAAGCACCCGCTCACGATGACAGCCTCGCAAAGCAGGAGAACGACCGTCCGAGTGGGATAGTAGACGTTCAAAAACCGGATCATTTGCGACGGCGCCTCTGACTATGCCTCGATCTTGTCGTATCCGTCATAGCCGTAGTACCCCCCGGAAGTAGGCGGATTCTTGACGGCATTGAGCACAAAACCGAGGACCTTAGAGGCCTTGAGTTCTGCCAGCGCACGCTGCGCGGCCTCGAACTTGGTGACCCCACCGCGCGCAACCAGCAGGACAGCATCGCAGGAGCGCGCGAGATTAACCCCGTCGGACACAAGGTTGACCGGAGAAGAATCGACGACGATCCAGTCGAAGTAGGGCGAGAGCGTGCTGATCAGACGTTCAAAGCGGCGGTTGCCGGAGAGATCTGCGGCCTTGTCGTGCTCTTTCCCGGCCGCGATAAAGGTCAACGAGGCCAGACCCGGCGGGATCGGAGCGTCGGCCGCGTCCGCGTTGGGCCGTTGCATGACCTCAACGATCGAGGCATCCCCGGCGAGGTATTCGGTTAGGCCCGGTGTGATCGGGCAGCCGATCACGTCGTGCAACGTGGCGCGGCGCATGTCGCCGTCAATCAGCAGTACCCTGCCTGCCTTGTGGCGCGCCAGCGAGATGGCAAGGTTCGCGGCGACAAAGCTCTTGCCCTCCCTGGGCAGGCCGCTGGAGACAAGAATGGACTTGAGCGTATTCAGATCGCGAAACTCCTGCATACGCGAGCGCAGGCTGCGAAACTGCTCGACCGTGCCGCCCCGCTCATCGAGGGCGGGAAGCTGGATCACGGACGGATGCCACTTGACGCGCGGGACCTTGGTGAGGTCGAGCGCCTCCGTACCCGCGAGAGCTGTGTTGGCGGCATTGCGCGGTTCGACAGTCGGGAACTCAGTAGACCCGGCTCCGGCGACCGGTGCATCGATCTCCGCGGTCCGTCTGGGGACCGAAGGAACTGCGGCCAGCGCCCGCCCGGTATTAGAGAAGGCCGGAATTTGCACCGGGTCGTTCGAGGTATCGATCACCTCCTGCGTCGCCGTAGCCGTGCTCGCGGAATCGGGCGGGGCCGCGCCGTTCTTGGAACGATCCGCCTCTGCCTGGCGCAATGCTTCGTATATTTTGCTCATCTCTCTTCCCTTTCTGGGTGCTTCTGCGATGGAAGCGTGGAGTTTGCGGAGAATCCGTTGTTCGTGGTGGAAACCATAAAAGGCTGTGGATCAAGATCTAGGTCGGAGGCGACCGCATGGATCAGTTCTTCGGGCACCTGCTGGAGTTGTTCCACATAGGCCAGAATCAGGGCGTGCTCACAGATCAGATTGATGACGCGGGGAATGCCGCGGCTCGCGCGATGAATGGCCGCAACTGCCTCGTCGGGGAAGATGCGTTCTGACGTCCCCGCGATCAACAGGCGCTGCGCAATGTAGTTCGAAGTCTGCTCGAACGAAATAGCGTGGGTCCGTGCCCACAGCGCAATGCGCTGGCGAAGCTGGCGGACATCGGGCGCACGCAGCTTCTCTTCGAGCTCGGGCTGCCCGGAGAGCACAATCTGAACCAGCTTCTCGCTGGTGGTTTCGAGATTGGTGAGCAGGCGAATCTCTTCGAGCAGGTCCCACTCGAGGTTTTGTGCCTCGTCGACGATAATGACGCAGGTCTCGTCGCGGCGGTAGCGCTCAATCAGCCAGCGGTTGAGCTGGATCAACATCCCCGACTTGGTACGGTTCTGCGGCGTGATGCCAAAGTCAGAGAGGATGAACTCGAGGAAATCGAGGACGTCCAGGCGAGGATTGAAGACGAACGAACTGAATACGCGGCTCTGGTCGAGCGACGCAAGAGCGCGGCGCAGCAACGTGGTCTTGCCGGTGCCCACCTCACCGGTAAGCACGATGAATCCTTTGTGCGCCGAGATCCCGTATTCCAGCGTGGCAAGCGCCTCCCGCGTGTGCGGCATCATGTAGAGAAACCGCGGGTCGGGGCTGCTGGCGAACGGATTGATCTTGAGATGGAAGTGGCTCTTGTACATGGCTATCCTGGCCTATCCGGCAATCAGCTCCTTGGGGGCTTTGCGACCGAACAGACGCCTGAGGCGGCCCGGGGAAGAGACATGGTTGGCGGCGGTGTCGCCCGACCATGCGATCACCGCTAGCGTAGGAAGCTGCGTGAAGGCCCATATGTCGCGTTCAGTGCGCAACGCTGTGTCTCTGTATTCGAGCAGCGCAACGATCAACACTCCAAAAGCGAGGCCGCCACCGAGGCCGCCCATCGCGAAGACGCTCTGCTTGGGGTAAGTGGGCTCGATGGGCAGGCTCGCCGGATCCAGCACGGTGAAGTTCTCGCCCTCCTGCCGGTTCTCCAGCGCAGTCGCCATCTGCGACTCGCCCATCTTGGCAAGAAGGTTCTGATATATCCCCTGCTCTGTTGCGTAGCCGCGCGTCAACTCCGTGTACTGCTCCTCCACCGCTGGACTGGCCTGAATGCGTCCCTGATAGGAGCGAATCTGCCCATTGATCTGGTCCTGCATCTTGTGCTTCGCGTCAATCTGCTGCTCGATGCCGCGAATCGCGGTACGAAGCTGTACGGCGGCCACCGAATCGGCGCGGTTAGCAGTGGGAGTCGACGTAGGCGCCGGCGGAGCTGTAGCTGCCTCCGCCATCTGCGCGCGCAGGTCGGCAATCCGGCGCTCGGTCGCCTTCACATCGGGATACTCTTCGCTGTAATGTGCCTGTAGATCGGCCAGGGTAGCCTGTAGTTTTACCATCTCTTCCTGGTCTGCCTGCTGGGTCTGCGCAGTCACCGCAGCGGGCGTTGCCGGCTGTGTCTGCTGCGCCAGCAGAGCCTGGTACATCGCACGAGCCTGCTCCAGGCTCTGCAGCTGGCTGTTGTTCGCGTCCAGTTGCGAGCTCAATGAGTTCAGGTATTGGACATTGTTGCCCTCATCGCCGGGAAGCATGCCCATATTCCTCTGTTGGAAGGCCTCCCGCTTCTGGTCCATATCGTCCAGCGCATCCTTGGCCTCATCGAGCTGGGCCTTGAGGAACGAGGCGGTGCCCGCGGCGGCGTCAGCGCGCTCACGAAGGTTGGTGCCCGTATAGAGTCCGGTAATATCGGCGCACACCTGTTGCGCGGTGCGGGGGTCATCGGCGGTGAAGAGCACCTTGAAGCCGGGCAGGCCGGTCGAGCCAATCTGCGACACAATGGGCGCAATGGTCAGGTTCTTCAGACGGATAAGGTCGACCCGTGCCTCCATCGAGAGGTGCTGGGAGGCGTAGAGGTTGTACTTGGTGATGATGGGCTCCAGAGTCGAGCGGCTCTCGATCTGCGCGGTGATCAGAGTCAGGCGGCTCTGGATATCGCCGGTATCGAGCGGCTTGACTACATCGGTAGGGACCTTCTGCTGGTCGATCAGGATCTGTGCCTGCGACTGGTACTGCGGCGTGATGAAGTAGGTCGCGCCGACCGCAAGGAGGGGAACAATAACGGCAGGAATGCAGATAATCCACCAGCGGCGTTTGAGGATGGTGAAGTAATCTTCTGCGCTCAGTGCGCGATGGCCAAGCATAGATTCTCCTTACGGACGTCCAAAGTGTTTGGAGCTGGGGGAATAGGTCACGCCGAAACCAACGACTTGGGAGACGCCGTCGAAGAGATCGATCGTCGCATTGGAACTGGCGTGGGTCTGATCTTCCACCGTAAAGCTCGCGTAAGCGGAGAGGTTATGCGCGAGGGCGCGTGAGGCCTGCACTCCGGCAACCGCGGTCTCAAAGCTATACGGCGTCACCCCGGGCGTAGGCAGGTTGGCCGTATGTGAATAGCTTACGTTGGCCGCACAGTTCCAGACGCGCGCGAAAATGCGTCCGGCAGAGAACACCGCGCTGTCGGAGAGCGCGCCTCCGATCACGCCGTATCCGCTGTTGGTGCTGCGGACATAGGCTAGCGACCATCGAGAGAACTCGCCGGCGTAGTTGATCGACGCGTCCGCGTACGCGTTGAGGGACTGCGTGTTGCCCGATACGTTGATCTTGGTCCACTCCGGACCCGCGGCGACGCTGAACCCAAGCTTGCGATTGACTTGGCGGGAGTAGAAAAAGCTTGCGGTCTGGCTGGCGAAGCTCGATTCGGGAACGCCGTTGGAAAGGCTGTTAAGGAATGAGAAACTGGAATAGGCGTAGTTCGCGCCAAACGTGGTGCGTGCGTCAACGCGATGGCCAAAACCAGCGGAGCCGGTTAATGAGTCGCTCTCCAGACCGTAACCGCCCGATCCGCCTGCCCCATCGAGGAAGCGCAGCACGGTGTAGGATCCCGAGCCGTCAAGATAGGTCTTGCCCGTGATCGGGCGCTGGACGCTGGCTGCGCTGGTATTGTTGACCTCGGGAGAGTAGTTGGTCAGCAGGCCCTGCCCGCTATCAACGCCAACTTGCACCGGAGCGACGCCGAGATCGCCGACTCCAGCCACTCCGGAGAGTCCGAAGATGGGGGTGCCAGGAAGGTAGCTCACGCTGTCCGAGAGCACGAAGTTCCAGCGACCGACGTTGATCACTTGAGACAGGCCAAGACTCAGGAAGGTATACGAGGGCTCGCCCGAAGTGCTCCAGGAGCGGCCCCCGGCGAAGACCATGCTGAATGGGTCCTGCTTGCTGTTGGAGAGATAGGCCATGTCGCCGGAGAGATTGGTCGCGGCGGCAGCGCCGGAGTTGGCGTAGTAGCCCCAAGAGAGCGTCTCCGAGCCGGTGACGGCCCACTGCAAAGTGCCCGCCACACGAGGAATCCCAAAGCCCGTCGAGATGGGCGACGCCTCAGCGGCCGGTAGCGCCTGGCCCTTAGCGGCGAGCGCAGCCGAAAACGTCAGGGCAAGCGCGATTGCGGCGAACCGGACGCGCGGGCTGAGGGCGAACCTTCGCACGACGAGGTTAACAGTAGATTGGAGGGTCTTCATCATGGGACAAATATGGTGTCACCGGGCTGCAGCACGATGCCCTGCATGTCCCCTTTCCGCGCCTTGTTGTAGTCAAAAGAGATCTTCTGCTGGTGGGCCGGATCGCCGCGCAGGATGTAAATCTTCTTCTTGTTGGCATACGGCGTCAGGCCGCCGGCCGTGGCCAACGCCTGAAGGATGTTCATGCCTGGCGCAATGGGAATCGGACCCACGTGCATGACCTCGCCCATCAGATAGATGTGCTTGCTGTTCACCGCAAGCAACGTAACTCCGACGGGGCTCGCCGCCGGATCGGTGAGGAACTTCGCCAGCCGCTTCGTGAGATCGTCGGACAATTGCGTCGGCGTAAATCCGGCCGCCTGGACATCATGAATCAGAGGCAGCGAGATCTTTCCATCCGGCCGCACGACGCACGAGCATGAGAGTTGGGGGTTGCCCCAAACCGTTACCTGGATCTGGTCATCGGGGCCGATGACATACGTGGCATTGTCCTCCGGCCCTGTGGCAGCTGCGACAGCGGGCGCGTACGGGGCGGAAGCGGACGCTGGTGCAGCGCTCAGCACCGGCTTGCCGGCAGTCTGGGCACAGCCGCATGCGAGTGACGGAAGCAGCCAAAGCGAGAATAGTGTGCAGCGGATAGTGTTCATATTCCTACCAGTTCGTATTGGTTGGCCGGAGCGGGCCGCTTTCCCAACGAGTAGTTGCCACTAGGTACGACTCCATTGCAGGGGAAGTCTTCCGGCAATGCTAGAGGGCGACGATTGGTTGGATGCCATCAACACAGCTCAGGCTTTACGCATCAAATATCTTTGTCTTTAGAATCAACTGATGATCTTTCCAGCGGCGCGTCTGCGAAATTGGCGACGCATACATGGGATTTTACACCTGCACATGGGTAAATACTGACCGGCAAACACGTTGGGTAACCCCAAAACGGCAATGGCGGAGAAGTAACCTCTTCCGCCTATTAATGACAAGCCTAGTCCACGTCGAGCCGCAAAGTTATTCCACTTAAGTGTGTGCACCCGGCCTACTTAAGTCCGTGGTGGCGGAGAAGCGGTGTACTCAACCCATGCGATAATCAGAGAGGCCGTTGGATTGATTGCAGACGCCTGTGACTCTCACTCCCATGAACGAGACTGCCGCTCCGACCTCGATCACTGCCCCATCCATTGCTGCGTCCGGTTCGCTGGACCGCCCTTCGACGGAGGCTATCGACGGTCCGGGCGCAGTCCGTGAAGGTCTTGCCTCGCGGATCGTCTGGGGCCCAGTCGTCCTGCTCGCGCTCCTGCTGGTCCTGCTGTATCACCGCATCGCGGTCAAGCTGGTCACCGATTGGTACGAGCTGCCCGACTTCTCCCATGGCTTTCTGATTCCCTTCTTCGCGGCCTACCTGATCTGGGACAACCGGGATGCTATCCGCCGAACGCCCCTTGCGCCGAGCTGGGCCGGGATCTCATTGGTCGTGCTCGGGCTCTTTGAATTGCTTCTTGGCGTGCTGGGAGCCGATCTCTTCCTGCAACGCACCTCCTTCATCCTCCTTGTCTCCGGCCTGGTCTGGACCCTGCTGGGCAAGGCCATGCTGGGTCGTGTGAAGTTTGTTCTCTTCGTGCTGTTGCTGGCGATCCCGCTGCCCGCCATCCTCTTCAACCAGATCACCTTCCCTCTGCAATTGCTTGCATCCCACCTGGCCAGCACACTGCTGTCGTCGGTTGGCGTCCCGGTGCTGCAGGAGGGCAACGTCATCCAGCTGCCGGCCATGGCTCTGGAGGTCGCCGTAGCCTGCAGCGGAATCCGTTCGCTGATGAGCCTCTTCACCGTCGCTGTGATCTACGGCTATTTTCTGGAGCGGGAGACCTGGCGGCGAGTGGTGCTGGCGCTGAGCAGCATTCCCATCGCCGTTGCTGCCAACGGAGCGCGCATCTTCGGCACCGGCCTGTGCGTGCAGTACTGGGATCCGGTGAAGGCAATGGGGTTCTTCCATGAGTTCTCCGGCTGGCTGATCTTCCTGGTATCGCTGGTGTGTCTATATGGTGTGCATCTCGCGATGCGCGTGATGGCACGGAAAGGCAGGCAGACGGCATGAGGTCACCACGGCTCTGGCTCATCGTATTACTGATGTCGTTCACTGCGCTGGTGCTGCATGTGCGCGGCGATGTAGACCGTGTCCCCTATAGCCGTCCGCTGGACGAGCTCTCCACTGTGATCGGCACACGTACAGCGATTGACGTTCCGCTGGATGACGAAACGCTGGCGATTCTTGGCAAGGGCAGCTTTCTCAATCGCCTCTATCTGCCTGACCGGAACACCCCCGCGGCAAACTCGAGCGATCGCGCGGAGATTGGCCTTTATATTGCCTACTTTCCCACCCAGCGCACCGGCCAGTCGATTCACTCGCCGCAGAACTGCCTTCCCGGCGCAGGATGGACGATTGACTCGTCCCAGATCACGCCCTTTACCGACGCGCAGGGCAATCCCTACCAAGCCAACGACGACCTCATCACCAATGGAGACTCGACCCAGGAGGTCCTCTACTGGTACCAGATGCACGGGCGCAGCATCGCCAACGACTACACGGCGAAGCTCTACACGCTGGCTTACTCCATCCGTTACGACCGTACAGACGCCGCCCTAGTGCGCATCATTACGCCCGTCACTCCCGGAGAGGGCAGGGCGGCTGCGCGCAAGCGTGTCATCGGGTTCGCTCAGCAGCTCGTACCTTTGCTGCCGGCATTCGTCCCGAACTGATCGCGGATCGGCTCCGCGGTTTTGCGATACTGGTGTCATCGGCCGCTGCACGGCGTGAAGCTGAATGGCATGAACCACACAGGAAGACGAGGTAGATGTCCATGTTTGAACTACGGCAAACTCAGGTCGCCAGGATCTCCACGGCAGTCATCGTATCGCTGGCGCTCGCCTTCACCGCCGGTTGCACCCGTGATCCCAACGTGCGCAAACAGAAATATCTGGAGAGTGGCAAGCAATACGAGGCCGATGGCAAGCTCAAGGAAGCCCAGATTCAGTTCTCCAATGCGCTGAAGCTGGACAAGAACTTCGCCGACGCGCACTACGAACTGGCCAAGGTATACCTGAAGTTGAACAGTCCGATTCCCGCCTACTCGGAGCTGATGAGGACCGTCGACCTCGCCCCCAAGAATCTTGAGGCGCGCATCAGCCTGGGAGATCTACTGCTTGCCGGCCGTGCGCCTGACCGTGCAGCAGATCAGGCGAACGCGGTCCTGGCCATTAATCCCAACAGCGCTGACGCCTACGCTCTGCTTGCCGGAGTGGCCCAGAACAAAGGCGATCATGCGGAGGCGGTCAAGGACATTGAGCAAGCGCTCGCGCTAGATCCGAACCGCGCAGCATTCCACAGCGCCCTTGCCATGCTCGATGCCGGCGATCTGGCAAATGAGCCGCGCGCCGAGCAGGAGTTGCAGAAGGCCGCATCGCTTGATCCCAAGGGCGCGATCCCGCATCTCCTGCTGGCGCAACTGCTGGAAAGGAAGGGCGACACCCAGGGCGCCGAGCAGCAGTTTCAGCAGGCTATCAGTATCTCGCCGAAGAATATGGAGGCGCGTGGCGCACTCGCAACGCTCTACGTCCGCGGAGGAGACAAGGCCAAGGCTGAGCAGATTCTGCAGCAGGCGGTTCAGGAGAATCCTGAGGAGGCCGCTGCATCCAACCTGTTAGCGAGTTTTTATGGGCAGGAAGGCCAGCTTGACCGCGCAGTAACCGTATTCAACGATCTCAATACGAAGTATCCCAAGAGCTACGCAATCCGGCTTACCTACGCGCGTCTTCTCTTCGACACCAAGGACTTTGCCAAGTCGTCTGCAGAGGTAAGTCAATTGACCAAGAGCGACCCGGGCAACCCCGATGTGCAGACCCTGAATGCGCGGCTCCTGCTGAATACGGGCAAGGTGGACGACGCCTTCACTTCGCTGAAGAAGACAGTGAAGGATAACCCGACCAGCTTCGATGCACAGCTGCTGCTGGCCAAGGTTGCATTGGCGAAGGGCGACGTCGGCACCTCGGAGACAGCCCTCCGTGCTGCCAGCAAACTGAACCCTGCAAGCATCGAGGTGGCCAGCGGTCTGGCGGAGATTGCAGTCCAGCGCAATGATGCGTCGATGCTCTCCGAGAACGCCGAGAATATGATCCGCCTGCATCCGGACTTTCCCGAAGCCTATCTGTGGCGCGGTACCGCGGAGGCCAGCCGCAAGGAATACGACAAGGCCGAGGCCGACTTCCAGACCGCCTTGAAGAAGGATCCGAACAGCTCTGGGGCCTATCTGGAGTTGGGGCAGATTCGCATCACACAGGGTCATGCCGCCGAAGGCCACGCGATGACCGAGAAGGCTCTCGAGAAGGATCCGAATTCGACTCGCGCCCTGGCGGCGCTGGTGTCGTACGATCTGCAGGCCAAGCAACCCGCCAAGGCGATTGCGCGTGTGCAGGCCCAGATCGCGAAGATCCCGGGGAACAGCGGCTTCTACGACCTGCTTGCGGTCCTTCAGTACCAGACCAAGGACTACAAGGACGCGCTGGACAATGCACACAAGGCCATGCAGCTGAGTCCTTCCAGCGCCGGGCCGGTGCAGACCTACGTTCAGTCGGAGATTGCGCTGGGCGATCTGGACTCAGCGATTTCGGTCTGGCAGGGTTGGACCAACTCGCACCCCAACGACGCTCATGCGTACCAGATGCTGGGTTCCCTCGAAGAGGCCAAGGGCGATCAGTCGAAGGCCGCCGACCTGTACAAGAAGGCGCTGCAAATTGACCCGAACAATGCCGTCGCATCGAACAATCTGGCCTACATGATGGTAGAGACCGGACAGAACGTGGACGTCGCGCTGGGCCTCGCGCAGACGGCACGGAGAATCCTGCCGGATTCGCCCCAGACTGCCGACACGCTCGCCTGGGTCTACTACTACAAACAGAACTATGACCAGGCACGCGATCTGCTGGAGTCCGCCCTGAAGGAAACCCCGGACAACGCGTCCATGCACTTCCATCTCGGAATGACCTACATCAAGCTGAACGACAAGGCCGACGCGCAGCTTAACCTGAAAAAGGCAGCTGCCCTCGCACCCAACGACAAGGCCGGCAAGGACGCAACTGCGGCGCTGCAGAAGCTAGGGTAAACCACCGAGAGTGGCCAAGCCTGCCGGTCGGATCGGTCCCATCGAGCGATCATGCAGACCGACGGGAGGGAATGGCTCCAAAGGTAGGACTCGAACCTACAACCCTTCGGTTAACAGTTGGCGCAATGAGCCGGGTCTGTGTGAAGCCTGGACCTGTCCGCCGAACTCGGCGTAAGAAAGAAATTAGAGGAGCTTCCTACCTTTCAAGCCTCGTCTTATCCATTGTTTATCAATGCCTTGCACCATCCTTGGTGCAAAGCACAGGTTGACATGACCGCTGTGGAGTAAGCGAATATAAGGCGAACATGCCCTCCGCCGCCACATTACGTCGTCAGATCGAGGCTGCGCTCTTCAATCGCATTCCATCTGCTCTGACGCCAGCTCCTCGAATCATTCGCCCGGTTGTCTCAAGTGGGATCGCAGCCGTTGGTGATCTCCTGCATGGCGGTTTTCCCGTCGGAGCCATTGCTGAGGTTATTGGCCCGGAGTGCTCTGGCCGGATGGCCCTCGCTCTCTCCTTTCTCGCGCAGATCACAGCAGAGGCGAAAGTCTGCGCCTGGATCGACGTATCGGACTCCCTCCACCCTGAGTCGGCTGCGGCAGTCGGTGTAGACCTCTCTCGACTTCTCTGGGTTCGTTGCGGCGTACCGAATGCGCAGCAACAACCCTCCTCACAAAGCACATTCTCCCTGCCCTCGAAATACCTGATTCCACCTCCCACGAAGAAGGGTCTTCACGGCGGCGGCTGTGGGTCTCATCCTCGCAGCGAGATCAAGGGACTCTCCGATGCAGTTGGCAGCTTGCTGCGCCCCGAGGCGGTCACACCACGATGCGCGGAGCCGCAACGCAGGGAGAGCCGACCGCGCGAAACCTTCGAGCCGGTTCCATTCCAGAGTTCTCAGAGACGGCTCAAGAGCTTCGCTCCCCGGCCATTCTCGCGGATCGACCAGGCACTGCGCGTGACCGATCTATTGCTGCAGGCTGGAGGCTTCAGCGCACTCGTCCTGGACCTGGGCAGCATTGCTCCTGAATACGCATCGCGTGTTCCGCTGGCGACCTGGTTCCGATACAGGGCCGCCGCGGAGCGCACGCAGGCAAGCATTCTTCTGCTGACACAGCATCCCTGCGCCAAGAGCAGCGCCGGACTCGTCCTGCGTATGCAGCCCGGTGAGCCTCCGAGAAACGATAGGACCGTGTTTACCGGGATCGAGCACCGGATCGAGGTGGAGCGTGAGCGATTCGCTCCGGCGCACACCAATGTGATCCCACTGCGCAAGCCGCCGCAGAGCGACAGGCAGGCTGCCTGGCAGAGCCGGACCGCCTGGGCAGGTGTCCGATGAAGTCAGTCGAGCAGTACGCCTGCATATACGCGAGAGAGTTCCCGGCACAAGCATTGTTGCGCCTACGGTCGGAGTTGAGGAATCAGCCCTGTGCTGTTCTCGAAGGTGATCCGCCATTGCAGTATGTGTGTTCCTGCAATACGAAGGCGCGTCTACTGGGCATTGAATACGGTATGACGCGTGTGGAACTGGATACGTTCCCTTCCGTCACAGCGCTCGCGCGGTCGCTTGCAGAGCAAGCCGCAACAAAGACGGCGCTGCTCCAATGCGCGGGTGCGTTCTCACCCTCCGTCGAAGATGTGAGCGATTGCGGCACATTCCGGTGTGTCGTTGATATTGCCGGGACAGAAAAGCTGCACGGACCTCCGGCGACGTTGGGCAGAGCATTGACCGAGCGTGCCAAAGAACTCGGCATCGCGTCCTCTGTTGCCATCGCCAGCAACTTCCATGCCGCCGTCTGTCTTGCCCGTGGCATGTGGGCAAAGAAGCGCGTTATGGTCATTCCATCGGGAGATGAGAGCCCGGCTCTGGCGCCGCTCCCTCTCAGTGTTCTCGATCTGTCGGAAGAGCAGGCCGAGACGTTTTCGTTGTGGGGAATCCACACTCTCGGAATGCTGGCTGCGCTGCCTGAGAAAGCCCTGATCGCGCGCATGGGACAAGAGGGGAAGCGCCTGCGGCAGTTGGCTAGCGGAACCTTGCCGCATCTGTTCGTGCCGATTCAGCCTCCCTTTTCTCTCGACGAGTTCATTGAACTCGACTCTCCCGTAGAACTCCTCGAATCCCTTCTCTTTGTGCTCGGCGTAATGCTGGAGCAGCTTGTCCTTCGCGCCGCTGCCAGGGCGCTGGCACTAGCCTCGGTCACGGCGACACTCTCACTCGAAGGCGGCGGCTCGCACAGCCGCACCGTCAGACCGGCCTTGCCTGGCAACGACCGCCATCTCTGGCTGAAGCTGCTTCACCTGGACCTCGAAGCACATCCGCCAAACGCTGCCATCATTTCGCTCACTCTCACCGCTGTACCCGGTCATGTGAGCAAAGTGCAGCTCGGCCTGTTCTCCCCGCAGCTTCCCGATGCCTCACGATTTGATGTGACCCTTGCGCGTATCCGCGCGATTGTCGGCGAAGAGTCGGTAGGCTGTCCCATCCTCAAGGACTCCCACCGGCCAGACGACTTCCAGATGAAACCCTTTGTCGTCCCGACAGGTCCGTCTGGAACTCAAAATTCCAATCGATCCCTGACTTCAATGCGACAGCTCCGGCCCGCTGAGGATGTATCGGTTACACTCCGCGATCAGCAGCCTGCCTCCTTCTTCTTCCGTCAGCAGCGATACGACGTAGAACGTGCCTATGGTCCGTGGCTGCTTGGCGGCGAATGGTGGGGCAACTCCCGATGGGGGTTTCAGCAATGGGATTTGATCGCGCGATCCCACGACGGAATACTTCTGTGTTGCTGCCTGGTTCGTGACCTAACGCAAAGCCGTTGGCAAATGGCGGCGCTCTATGACTGACCGCTATGTAGAGCTGCACGCGGCCAGCGCTTTCAGCTTCCTCGAAGGAGTATCGCAGCCGGAAGAGCTCATCGACCGTGCTGTGGAGCTGGAGATGCCCGCGATGGCGCTGCTCGACCGCAATGGGGTCTATGGTGCTGCCCGCTTCCATACCAGCGCCAAGCGGAATGGCATCCGAGCGCACGTCGGCGCGGAGATTGCAGTATCGAGCTTCGGTCCGCGTCTCATGCCTCCAGAGTGGGTGCCGAATCAGCACAAAGCCGAACCCGCACGTCTACCTCTTCTCTGCGAATCACGAACCGGCTATCAGAATCTCTGCCAGCTGGTAACGCAGTTCAAGCTGCGGGAGCCGGGCAAGGGCGAGGGAGCCGCGACTTTGGATGATCTGGAGCAGTATGCGTCCGGGCTCGTCTGCCTCACAGGCGGCGACGAAGGCCCCCTGGCCGCAGCTCTCGTCAGCGGAGGCGAAGAGTCTGGACTTCAGACGGTCGAGCGACTGGCGGAGATATTTGGTAGAGGGAATGTCTATATCGAGTTGCAGCGGCACCAGGAGCGGGAGCAGGAGTGGAGAAATCAGGCCGGGCTCCGTATCGCGCGGGCGCTCAAGCTGCCAGTTCTCGCCACCAACGGGGTCCGCTATGCGAAGGCTTATGACCGCGAGGTTCTCGACCTCTTCACTGCGGTGCGTAACCATACTGATCTGGACCACGCTGGACGGCTCTTGTCATTGAACGGCCTGCGCCATGTGCATCCGGTGCGCGAAATGGCGAGCCTCTTCCGCGATGTGCCTGGCGCAATTGACACGACCGTAGAACTCTCCTCGCGCCTGCGATTCGAGCTGGACGATCTCGGCTACGAGTTCCCACGCTATCCCACGCCAGACGGCGAGACGATGGACAGCTTTCTTCGCAAGCGAGTTGCCGAGGGCGTTATGCGCCGCTACGAGCCAAAGAATGACTCCGGTCTGTTGGAGAGAGCCAGGAAACAGGTCGAGCATGAACTGGCCCTCATCGCGCGATTGGGCTTCGCCGGGTACTTCCTGATCGTCTGGGACATCGTGCAGTTCTGTAAACGTAACGGCATCCTGATTCAAGGGCGGGGAAGCGCCGCAAACTCCGCCGTCTGCTATGCGCTGGAGATCACGGCGATTGATCCGGTTGGAATGGAGTTGCTGTTCGAGCGGTTCCTGAGCGAGAGCCGGGGCGAGTGGCCGGACATCGACCTCGACCTCCCGTCTGAAGACAAGCGGGAGCAGGCGATCCAGTACGTCTACCAGCGATATGGTGAACTGGGCGCGGCGATGACCGCAAACGTCATCAGCTATCGCGGAAAATCCGCCGCTCGCGAGGTTGGCAAAGCCCTCGGCTTCGATCAGGAGTCTCTGGGCCGGTTATCAAGCCTCGTCAGCCAGTGGGAGTGGCGAGGCAAGACCGACACGATGGCGCACTCCTTCCAGAATGCCGGCTTCGACGTGAAGCACCCGCGCATCGCAAAATACCTCGAACTCTGCATGCGGATTCAGGACCTTCCGCGTCACCTCGGACAGCACTCTGGCGGAATGGTCATCTGTCAGGGGCAGCTCAACTCGGTTGTGCCGCTGGAGCGCGCGTCGATGCCAGGCCGTACCGTCGTCCAGTGGGACAAGGAAGACTGCGCCGATCTCGGCATCATCAAGGTCGATCTTCTTGGCCTCGGCATGATGGCGGTGCTCAAGGACTGCCTGGAGCTGGTCCCGCAGCACTATGGCGAGCGGGTCGACCTCGCACAACTACCGGAGGACCAAGAGGTCTACCGGACGCTGCAACGGGCGGATACAGTTGGCATGTTCCAGGTGGAGAGCCGCGCGCAGATGGCCTCACTGCCGCGTAACCATCCTGAAAAGTTCTATGACCTTGTGGTGCAGGTCGCCATCATTCGTCCCGGCCCAATCGTGGGCAAGATGATGCATCCGTACATGCGCCGCCGCCAGAAGAAGGAACAGGTAACGTATCCGCATCCGTCACTGGAGCCGGTGCTGAAGCGCACCCTAGGCGTTCCTCTCTTTCAGGAGCAATTGCTGCGCATCGCCATGACCGTCGCCAACTTCACCGGCGCTGAGGCCGAAGAGCTGCGCCGCGCGGTTGGGATGCGCCGGTCCTGGGAGCGCATGAAGAATCTCGAAGGCAAGCTCCGCGCTGGAATGACAGCGAACGGAATCGCACCGAAGATTCAAGAGACGATCATCGAGAACATCAGCTCCTTCGCCCTCTACGGCTTCCCAGAGTCCCATGCTGCCAGCTTCGCACTCATCGCCTACGCATCGGCCTATCTCAAGGTGAAGTACCTCGCCGCATTCACGTGCGCCATCCTCAACAATCAGCCGATGGGCTTCTACACACCGGCGGTCCTGGTGAAGGACGCGCAGCGGCACGGGCTGCGCGTGAAGCCAATCGATGTGCAAATCTCGGACTGGGCCTGCACGGTCGAGCGTGAGCTGGATAGCTCGCTCTCGCTGCGAATGGGTCTTGGCTATGCCAAGGGGCTGCGCAGGCAGGCCGCTGAAGCTATCGTTACATCGCGAACAGTGTTCGGCTCGTTTCGCTCGGCGGAGGATATTGCGCAGCGCGTTCCATCCCTGAATCGCAAGGAACTCACGCTGCTCGCCCGCATCGGGGCACTGAACAATTTGGGCGGTATCGAGCATCGTCGCGACGCTCTCTGGCAGGTGGAACGCGCCGGACGGCTGGAAGGACCGCTGCTGCGACAGAAGAGTGAATGGCTGCGCGAGGAGTCCGATGCCCTTACTCTGCCGCCGATGAACACCCAGGAACGCCTCGTTGAGGACTATCGCGGTACCGGTCTCACCGTTGGCCGACATCCCATGTACTACCGGCGTGCTGGCTTGACCAGCGCGGGCATTCTCTCAGCTCAGGACCTGCGCGCGCACAAGGACGGAGAATACGTCCGAACGGCAGGCTGCGTCATCGCGCGCCAACGACCAGGCACTGCAAAAGGATTTATCTTCATCTCGATGGAGGACGAAACCGGTATCGCCAATGTCATCGTTACGCCCGATCTCTACGAGCGCGAGCGCATCGTGGTAACGCGTAGCAAGTTCCTGATGGCCGAAGGCCCACTCCAGAATCAGGATGGCGTGATTCATGTGAAGGCCACGCGCCTTACGGCTCTGTCGGATCACGCTCTTGAACTCAGCTCACACGACTTTCGCTGACGAATCATTTTGACCCTTGCAATGGAAAGCATCAGTAGCACCGCAATTGAACCGAGGTCCCCGGTAAATTCCCCGGTATCAGAGGGGGCTTCCGTCTAACTGATTGAAATGATATGGCTCCTGAGGTAGGACTCGAACCTACAACCCTTCGGTTAACAG
>Ga0182024_10009344_pt1 | contig 20309 bp, 18 predicted proteins | sample P32metaG_FD_120480 | JGI IMG/M metagenome (GOLD analysis project Ga0182024, IMG submission 120480) | Permafrost microbial communities from Stordalen Mire, Sweden - P3-2 metaG (Illumina Assembly) | ecosystem: Environmental > Terrestrial > Soil > Wetlands > Permafrost | place: Sweden: Stordalen... | reverse complement strand
TGATCTGGGCGGTAGTCTCGCCCACTGCCTGGGCCCTAGTAGCCGGCCGCGTGGCCGCGACCGTGGCTCTGACCGTCGCCAGCCATGTGATTGCTGATGACCGCGTGTCCATGACCTGGGAGCCAGCAGCGGCCAAAGAAATTTTCGCATTCGGGTTGGGAATTTTTGTTTCGACGTCCACCTATTTTCTGGCTGGAGAAGCAGAACGACTGGTGGTAGGAAAATTCGTAAACCTAATTGAGCTGGGATGTTTTTCCCTAGCACTCTCTATTTCCTCCGCCGCATCGCGAGGGTTTCAGCAAGTGGTGGCGCAAGTATTTTTCCCTATGATATCGAATTCGATTCGCGAGGATCTCCAGGGAGCGATCAGACATCTCAACAAAACGAGACACCTGGTCCTAATCGTCAGCATTTGCATGTCGGTTGGATTCATTTTTTGCAGCAATTGGGTGGTGCATCTCCTGTTGGGGCCGAAGTACGCGCAGGCGGGCTGGATGCTGCAATTGCTTGGCGTCCGCGGAGCCCTGGAGTTGTTCACCTCTGTCACGGCGACCATGCTTTTCGCCGTGGGGACCTCCCGGTATGCGGCGATCGCCAATGTCTCGAAATTAATTTTCCTTGGAATCGGGCTGTACATCGCGTTCGATCGATTTGGCTTCCACGGCGCCCTTTGGGTCCTAACGCTCGCGCCCTTGGCGAACTATTTGCCGATGCTCATCGGTCTCCGCCGATACTGCCCGCCTGCGGTGCGCCTGGAGCTGATAAGTTTCGCCGGGTTCACGACGATCACTGTTTTAGCGATGTTGCTGGGTGGGATGATTCGATGACCTGCAGGAAAGCCAACGAACAGCCACTGGTAAGCGTGATTGTTCCCGCATTCAATCGCGCCGGAATTATTCGGGACACGATCGCAAACATTTTCGAGCAAACGTATAAGAACATCGAACTCATCGTAGTGGACGACGGGTCCACGGATGACACGGCCGAGATACTGAAGTCGTACGGGAGCCGGCTGCGGTGGGCCGTTCAAAAGAATGCCGGGCCGTCGGCTGCGCGAAACCGCGGCGTCACGATGGCGAAGGGCGAGATTATAGCGTTCCAAGACTCCGACGACACCTGGCATCCAAGCAAGATTGCGCGGCAAGTGTCCTTGTTGGTGAGAGGCGGCGAGTCGATAGTCTGCTGCATCTGCAATTGTACGGTGGAAATGGCCGGTCGGACTGTCAGTTCGTTTGAGAATGCACCCATGGATCCTCCGATGGAGGAGGGCATCTGGTTGAATCCAGCCCAGGTGTTGATTACGCGATTCATACTGTTCAACCAGGTGGCCGCAATTCGCCGAAATGTGCTGGAAAGAATTGGTGGTTTCGACGAGTCTTTCCGCCTCCTGGAAGACATGGATCTCGCGCTCCGCCTCGCCCTCGAAGGGCCCTGGGCTTTCATTCGGGAGCCGCTGGCAACGCGTCAGGACAAACTGCCTCTTACGCTCCAGGACGAAGCAACTCCAAAAATCGTTTCCGAGAACGAACTCAGAATTCGAGAAAAGATTTTCCGCATCGTCGAGAGCAAGAAGAGTCTTGCCAGCCTGTTGCCGATGATGAAACGCGAACTCGCTGCAGCTGCTCGTCGGGCGCGGGCGGTCCGAATGCGTAACACCAAAAAAATTGGTCCTTCGCTTCTAGGATGGAGCATTCAGCGGTGGGAACACTACCGAATGGCTGTGTATCGACGAACGCCTCGGCACACCAAAATGAAGGTCGAGCGGGCATGACTCGCCTGGGTTCTGAAACCAAGGTCGCGACCAAGAAGGGGTTGGGCTGTGCCTGACGCCAAAGAGCTTCAACAAATGCAATTTGGTGGCGGGGTGGAGCACAGTATTTTTAGCCCCATCGTACTGGTCTTCATACTTTTGGCCGGAATTCTGATCCTCTTTCTGCCGCGAAGCAAGGCCATTATCCCGTTCTTCGCAGCCGGCGTGATCATTCCCCTCGACCAGATCGTTCTAATCGGCACGTTCCATTTCCCGATGCTCCGTGTCCTGTTGCTCTTTGGTTTCGCCCGGATACTTTTGACGAAGCTTTCCAAGAAGGGCGAGATTTTCCCCGGAGGCATGAACGGTATCGACAAGGCGATGGTCTGTCTAGTTTTGGCTACGGCGGCGGCCGGAATTTTACTCTGGCAGCAATCCGGCGCACTCGTCTATCAGCTGGGGGCTATTTACACCGCTCTTGGAACTTACTTTCTGTCGCGATATCTCATTCAAAGCGAGGAAGATATAAAGCGGGCGTTGCGTGTGTGGGCCTGTGTGACCGTGGTGGTTGCCGGAATCATGATCGGAGAACAGTTAACGGGCAAAAACTTTCTTTACGTGGCCATCGGGGGAGCTCGTGCCTCGGTTGCCACGAATACACTCACAAGGGATGGTAAGTTGAGGGCCACAGGATCGTTCGCGCACCCTATCCTGGCAGGAACTTATGGCGGGTTCTCGCTGCCATTATTCATAGGATTATGGTGGAAAAACAAAAAGGATCGGAGTTATGCAGTGGCTGGAGCGCTCGCCTGCATCGTAATGGCGGTATGCGCGAACTCGAGTACGGCATTGATGGCCCTCGTCGCCGGGATCTTAGGCCTCTGTTGCTGGCCGCTACGGAAAAAGATGCGCGCCGTTCGATGGGGTATCGTCGGAACACTGGTTGCCGGGCAGATTTACATGACGTCGCCGGTGTGGCATTTGATTTTCGACATTGATATCACCGGCAGTTCTTCTTCCTATCACCGCTACATGCTGGTGGACGAATGCGTCCGCCATTTCTGGAATTGGGCGTTCATAGGCACCAAGGACTTTGGCACGTGGGGCTGGATGATGTGGGACCTTAGCAATCAATATGTCGCAACGGCTGACACGGCGGGACTGATTCCATTGATCAGCCTGCTTGCGATCCTCGTGATTGGCTTTAAATACCTGGGAAAAACCCGCCGTGCCGCCGAAAACGATAGGAAGCAGGAGGTTTTTATTTGGGCGTTGGGGGCTTCGCTCTTCGCTAACCTCGTGGCGTTTATTGGGATTTCCTACTTCGACCAGACAATCCTCGCTTGGTATGCCCTCTTAGCCATGATTTCCGCAGCAACGCGGCAGGCCAGGATGGCGGCGCTCGACCCCGAGCCAATCCCAGGAAACCAGCAGAACGTGGGATTCAGTCCTCATTGGCGGGCGTCCGAACCGGAACGGTTTAATGACGACGAAACCGGCACCAGCCTTGCAACGCCCAAACTGAGCCTGGCAGGCCACAAAGCGCCATCCCGTAAACCTATCTGAGATTATACATTCGCAACCAGGAGCAATGAGCGCGCTGGAACAAAAGCATCGAGATGTGTGATCCTACTGTCAAACAAATCTCATGAAACTATCGATCATCATTCTGTGCTGGAACGATCTTAAAGTTATCAGCAACTGCCTCGCGTCCATTTATAGCAACACGCATTCGACGGAGTTTGAAGTCATTGTGTCGGACAACGGATCTATCGACGGATCAATCGAGTCCATTCGCAAACATTTTCCGCGGGTTCGGGTGATCGAAAACGGTAGAAACCTTCGATTTGCGAAAGGAAATAACGTCGCGATTGCGGAAAGTCGTGGCGAATACGTTCTGATCCTGAATCCCGACACCCTTATCGGAGAGGGCGCTCTCGACACGCTGACCGTCCTTGCAGATAAACACCCGGAGGCGGGCGCATTTGGGTGCCGAGTGCTGAACTCAGACGGCACCTACCAAGGATGCATTCGGCCTTTACGCACCGTCCGCTCGGAATGGTGCCTGGCACTGGGCCTTCGCCCGCTGGCGCGCCTTTCGGACTGGTTTCATCCAGGCGAGTATGTTGGTTGGAAAGGCGATACTGAGCGCACGGTCGGTTGGCTGGCCGGATGCTTTATCCTCGCGCGCGGGGAACTGCTCAAACGCCTGGGCGGCTTCGACGAGCAGTTCTTTTACTTTTACGAAGACGAGGATCTCTGCCGCCGGATTTGGGAAGCTGGATACCCGATTCTTTACACACCCACCGTGACCATAACCCATTTAGGCGGTGAGTCAACAAACAAGCGATTTCCTGCCATCGGATTTGCCCTGGACAGCCAGGTCACCCGCTACCTTTACTTCTACAAGTACGAAGGCCGAAAGGGAGTGAGAAGTAGCCGACGAGCGATTCTGGTTTCGTTGCTCCTTCGACGAGTGGCTCTAGGCCTCATCCAAATCGTAAAGCCGACCGAAGCAGAAACGAAGAACCAGGAAGTACGCCGTGCCCTGTTCGATTGGAATTACCGCGTGGATCCTATTCGTCTGGTCGAGAACGGAGAAGAACCCGAAATGAAGATTGGGCCGATGCACCGAGTTCCCGAGCGTTAGGCATGGTGTCTTTTCAACAGTCAGCAATTTGCCCTGCAACGGGTTTCGTTCCATGAACATTATTACGAAAATCCTACACGCAATTCTTTCACACAATTATGGAAATTAAACTTGAGTCGCGATCATTAGGCGATGTCGCGGTGCTTGTGCCCGACATTTTTCAGGACAGCCGGGGCTTCTTCATGGAAACTTTCCGGGAAGACCAGTTTAAAGCGCATGGATTGCCTCATCATTTCGTGCAGGACAACCATTCTCGTTCAGCACGCGGCGTGGTACGCGGTCTACATTTTCAGTGGGAACCTTCAATGGGAAAGCTCATGCGCGTAACGAACGGCGCTGCATTCCTCGTTGCCGTCGACATCCGCAAAAACTCGCCAACGCTGGGGAAATGGGTGGGCGTCGAAGCGTCGGCTGAAAATCGTCGTCAGGTGTGGGCACCAGCGGGTTTTGCGCGGGGCTTTTGCGTTCTGTCCGAAACGGCTGAAATTCAGTATAAATGCACCGGGGTATACAACAGTAAGGCGGAATCGGGGATTCTCTGGAGCGATCCCGACATCGGCATCGATTGGCCCATGGATACTTCGAGTGCGGAGCTTTCGGAAAAAGACAAAAAAGCACAGACACTCGAGCAGTGGCTTGCGAGGCCCGAATCAAATAACTTCCAGCTTTGAAGTAAGCACGAGATTGAAGAAAGGGAGACCGTAATGAAGATTTTATGTGCTGGCGGCGCAGGTTATATCGGAAGCGTTCTGATCCCGAAACTTCTTGAACGTGGTTACAAGGTTGACGTTGTGGATCTTTTTTGGTTTGGAAACCACCTGCCCCACCAGGTGGGCATCCTCAACAAGGACATCTTTCATCTGTCCGTCGAAGATTTGGAACCTTATGATCAGGTCATCTTTCTGGCCGGGCTTTCCAACGACCCGATGGCTGAATTCTCGCCAAGCAAGAATTTCATTTTCAACGCCGCTGCGCCGGCGTATCTCGCATATACAGCAAAGAAAGCGGAAGTAAAGCGGTACATCTACGCGTCGTCGTGTTCCGTTTACGGATATACTGAGAATGAGCTTTTTGACGAAACACGTCCGGTGAGTTCGAATTATCCTTACGGCATCTCCAAACTTCAGGGCGAGCAGGCGGCAACACAGCTTGCCGACGAGAATTTTTCGGTGATCGCACTTCGCAAAGGTACGGTCTCGGGATACAGCCCAAGGATGCGTTTCGATCTCATAATCAATACGATGTTCAAGAGTGCCGTTCGCGAAAACATGGTTACCGTCAACAATCCTTCGATTTGGCGCCCAATTCTCAGCATCGACGACGCAGCGACCGCGTACATCCGCGCCGTTGAAGCTAATTATAGCCTTTCCGGCATTTTCAACGTGGCTTCCGGCAACTACACCGTCGGCGAAGTGGCGGACCTCGTCAAATCTGCCGTGGAGGAGCGACTCGGAAAGAAGGTCCAACTCAACATCAAACACGTTCAGGATTTCCGGAATTACAAAGTAAGTATCGAGAAAGCAAAAAACGTCTTGAGCTTCCATCCATCGGGTGACGTAAAGACGATTGTCGGCGGCCTGGTGGACAACATGGAGAAGTTCGAAGATTGGGATAACCCTGCGTACTCGAACATTCAATCGCTAAAGAAGCTCGAGAGTGTGATCGACGTGCACTCCTTGGCAGGTGAGCGCGCCTCGTGAAAATTTCCGTCATTGGAGCAACCGGCCAACTCGGCGTCGATGTCGTAGAAGCATTTAGCCGGAACGGAGACGAGGTGGCCTCACTTTCGCACTCGGACATCGAGTTGTCAGACGCCGATTCCATCGCGAGTCAATTGCAGCACTGGCGCCCACAATTCGTCGTCAACACGGCCGCAATGCATCATGTTGAGAACTGCGAAAAGGAGCCGGCGAGGGCGTTTGCTGTGAATGGCCTGGGCGCGAGAAATTTGGCTTCGGTGGCGCAAAATATCGACGCTGCGATTCTGCATATCAGCACCGACTATGTCTTTGATGGGGCCAAGGCAGCGCCGTACGAAGAGTCGGACGCGCCGATGCCGCTCAACGTTTATGGCAATACCAAACTCGCGGGCGAGTACTTTGTACGGTCAACTGCCAGAAAGCACTTCGTGTTGCGAACCTCTGCAGTCTATGGAGTCAATCCTTGCCGCGCAAAAGGTGGCCTCAACTTTGTCGAGTTGATGCTCAAGCTGGCCAAGGAACGCGGAAAGGTGCGGGTGGTAGACAGCGAGTTTATCAGCCCGACGCGCACCACGGAAATTGCGTCGCAGATCGTCGCACTCAGTCGCTCCGACGCATACGGGCTTTACCACGGAACCGCCGAAGGATCCTGCTCGTGGTACGAATTTGCCAAAGAGATCTTCGATACCACACACACGCGAGTCATTTTGGAGGCCGCCGGACCCCAGGAGTTTCCTGCAAAAGTGGCTCGTCCGATCTACTCGGTGCTGGAAAACCGGGCGCTCAAAAATCACGGCCTTAACGTATTCAATCCGTGGCGCAGCGGTCTTCGTGACTACCTGTCAGCCACGAATCGGTTATAGTTTAAAAATGGCTCCTATAAGCGAGCGCAAGATGTGCAGCTGCACTTACGAGAACGCTAACCCCTACGACAGAAATGGGTCTTCTGCGGGCGCGTATGTTCTGATGACGGCTGCCTATAACGAAGAAGAGAATATCGAACACACAATTCTGTCCGTTCTCTCACAGACGATTTTGCCAAAACGATGGGTCATCGTCAGCGACGGCTCGGTCGACAAAACAGATGCCGTTATCCAATCATATGAAACGAAACACGAATTTATCCGCTTCGTGCGGGTTACACGATCGCCTGGCAGAAGTTTTGCCTCCAAAATCTTGGCGCTTCAAAATGGAAGCCCATTACTTGAAGGCGTTGAATACGACTTCATCGGCAACATTGACGCGGATATCTCCGTCGAGCCTTCCTATTTTGAGGATTTGATCGCGCACTTTCGCACCGATCCCAAGCTCGGCCTGGCGGGCGGATACGTGCGGGACAAAAAAGGCGATAACTACCTAAGTAACCGGACCAACAGAATCTACGCGGTGGCGCACGGCGCCCAGCTCGTTCGGCGAGAGTGTTACGAAGCGATCGGCGGTTACGCCGTATTGCGATATGGCGGCGAAGATTGGCACGCGCACGTTTCCGCGGCTCTTAAGGGGTGGACAGCAGAGTCTTTTCCCGAACTATATATGTTGCATCACAGGCCCACCGGTGACGCCGAAAATATGCTCCGGTACAAGTTTCGCGAAGGCCGAATGGATTACTCGCTGGGGAGTGATCCGGCGTTTGAGTTTTTTAAATGCCTCGAAAGAATGCTTCACCGGCCGTTCTTAACGGGAGGGATTGCAAGGTTGATTGGATTTGTCTGGTCCTGGATCTGTCAAGACAGTCGGCCAATATCAGACGAATTCATTGTCTTCTTGCGGAAGGATCAGCGCGAGAGATTGAAGCTCATTTTCCGCCGCTCGTCGCCATTCTCGGTTCACGTGCACCATTCCAAACCGAATTGAATGATGCGGGCGCAGAAGTTTGCCGGAGGAACGCTTCCTACCTAGCGCGCAACCCTGAAGCAATCTTCAAAAACTAACGATGCGGTGAGCTTTCAAGTGCTCGGTTCGGTATCAATGAGGTATCAAATGGGCTTGTTTTAAGTGCTTCTAAGTGCGGTCTTATTGAACAGGCGCCTCGAGCGAAGGTGGTCTGTCTCGAACCGAAGCAGCCCAAAGCGAAGGGAAGGTATTTTTTCAAATGTGCGGCATCTGCGGAATCTTCGATAGGACGGGGCGTCCGGTCGACCGCGACCTGCTTGCCAAGATGAATGATCGGATCCGCCATCGCGGTCCCGACGGAGATGGTGTGTTTTTCGGCCCAGGCGTAGGCTTGGCGAATCGCCGCCTGAGCATTATTGACCTTGAGGGCGGTGGACAGCCGATTTCGAACGAAGACGAAAGTGTCAGCGTGGTCTTTAACGGGGAAATCTATAACTACGTTGAACTACGTGAAGAGTTGAAACAGAAGGGGCACGTATTCCTAACCCAATCAGATACCGAAGTGATTGTGCACGGATACGAAGAATGGGGCGACGCTTGCACCAGCCGGTTCAACGGCATGTTCGTTTTCGCCTTGTGGGATTCGAAAGTACACAGACTTTTCATTGCTCGAGACCACCTTGGTATCAAGCCTCTCTACTACATTCACGTGGGTGATCGCCTTCTTTTTGCGTCCGAGATCAAAGCGCTGCTTGCCGATCCACAATGTCCTCGGGAAGTCGACTTCCAAGCGCTGAGCCAATTATTCACGCTGCGCTACGTTCCTTCTCCGCGCACATTGTTTCGAGGTATTCAGAAGCTACCGCCCGCGCACCAGATGATCGTGGATTCTGGCGGAGTTCGAATTCATCGATATTGGAATTGGACGCCGCGAATTTTAACAAACGTAAATCAATCGCAATTGATGGAGGAATACCAGTCGCTGATTGAGGATGCGGTGCGTTTGCAGATGCGCAGCGACGTCCCCGTGGGCCTGTTTTTAAGCTCCGGAATTGACTCCGGCTGCTTGCTCGCCCTCATGAGCAAGCTATCGAGCGGGCCGGTTCATACTTTCACGATCGGTTTCGCGGATGGTGAGGAGTCGAACGAGACGAATGGAGCGCGCGAACTCGCGAGAATGTTTGGCTCGGACCATTCCGAGCAGATTCTTAGCTGTCAGGACTACGAGAGATATTACCAGCGATATCTCTGGGACTTGGAAGAGCCCGTTGGCAACGAGACGGCGGCTGCGTTCTACTTTGTAAGTCGAATCACCAGTCAGAAAGTCAAAGTAGCCTTGACGGGACAGGGCGCGGATGAACCCTGGGCTGGGTATGGGCGGTACATCGGTGTTCGGTTCTCCGACGCGTACTCACGACTTCCACAGCCTTTGACAAAAGGCCTGCTGGGAGCTATTGGCGAGCGTTGGGTTAAGAACGAACAATGGAAAAGAGCGCTTGGCTCGCTCCACGAGCGCGACGTGCTCTCGCGTTTCATCAGCGTCTATTCTTTCTTTACTCCGGCAATGAAACAGCAGATGTACCAGCCATGGCTGAAAGACCAAATTTCCGTGAACGGCCTCGAAGCCCAGCAGGCTTTGCGTCGCGTCTATGCGGACGTTCAGAACCTTGACCCCCTCACACAGATTCTTTACATGGATACTCGCACCAATCTTCCCGATGATCTGCTCATGGTCGGAGACAAAACCTCGATGGCGAATTCGCTTGAGGTTCGAGTGCCCTTTCTCGACTACCGACTCATCGAGTTTGAAGAGACTCTTCCGCCGAATTTGAAGCTCCGGTATCTCCGAGGAAAATACCTTCACAAAAAAGCGATTGAAAAATGGTTGCCCAAAGAAGTCGTTTGGCGCAAGAAAAAGGGTTTCGCAAACCCGATTGATAAATGGCTGCGTACCGGCATGCGCAGTTTCGTAAACGATTGTTTGCTCGCCGAGGGGGCTGCGGTCAATCGGTATTTCAATCCAAGCTTTATTCGCGGGTTGCTCGAGGACCACGAGCAAAATCGGGCGAGAAATCTCAGGCATATCTACCTGCTTCTTTCATTCGAGATGTGGCATCAACAGTTTATTTCGGGCGGCGCGTTTCAACAGTCTTGAGACACCTAATGAAAAAGAGATTCGGCGGGGCAGAATCGATCGGAAAGCGGATCTTCAAGGTAAGCGTTAGCACGGTCATTTTCATCGGAGATTGGCTCTGGCGACATTTGCGGCAGCTCGCCCTCCCAAAGCTGCCCGGAACCTGCGTTGTTCTGTACTATCATGCTGTTCCCAACGAGCAGCGAGGGAACTTTGCGCGCCAGATGGACTTGTTGCTGCGGTTTTCCAAGCCCGTTAGATCCGAGAGCATCGAACCGCTCGAAAGCGGCCACCATGTTGCCGTCGTGTTCCACGATGCCTTCGTCAGTGTCTGCGACAACGCGCTGCCCGAACTCGCAAAACGCGGAATTCCATCGACGGTGTTCGTTCCTTCGGGCTTTCTCGGTCAACGCCAGGGGTGGATCAAGGATACGACCCATTCAGACTACGCGGAGTTGGTGGTAGACGCCGTACGCTTGAAGTCTCTCGACGAAAAAGTCGTTTCAATTGGTTCGCACACAGTCACGCACGTGGACTTGTCTCTGCTGAGTGAGAACGAGGCAAGGGAACAGCTCGGACGTTCAAAAATCGAACTGGAGACGCTCCTCGGTAGGCCCGTAAATCTTTTCGCGTTTCCATACGGTGGATGCACCAAAGCTCTAACAGAGCTGGCCAGAGAAGCAGGTTACCAGCGCGTCTTTACCATCCAGCCGGAACTTGCCCGGCTCAAGCCTGACGAATTTGTGACCGGCTCATGTCCTACCTCGCCAACCGATTGGAACTTGGAGTTTCGATTAAAGCTGTTGGGCGCCTACCGATGGCTGCCTTCTATCTATGCGCTGAAACGACGTATTGTGGCGGGCACCCGACGTCGGTTCTCGCGCAAGCCTGAAATCCTTTTTCTAAGCACGCCCGTTGCGCAAGATCGGGATGCCCAAAGCGCTCACTCTTCAGAGCCAGCGAAGGCATTGAAGCCGCCTATCTTTCAAGATACGCGTACGCAACGCTAGACTGTCGCTATGGACTAGAGGATCCAGTAGTTAAACTTCGCTAATTAGGTATTCGCAAAGGACGGATGTAGATAGTTTGCGGAACTAGCCTGGCGCAACAACTCCGCTCGTTGTTGCCGTCGCGATCGCGTAGCCGGCCGTCACAGCATTTGCGACGGAGGTCCGCCATGGAATTGAACGAGGGGAGTTTACTCGACTGATGTCTGAGTCAGATCAAAATGCCGCGCCGACCGCTCAGGTGGGGGAGACTTGAAGGCAACCAGAGAAGAAGGTCATTCTTCACGTCATCGTGTCAAAGGGTTCTTGCGAATGGGTGAGAAGGGATTGCTTAGGGCAGGATGAGTTCATTCGAGAAAAGGGTCGTCGGTGCGATCCTGGCCAGGATTCGGTTACGTCGCGCGGCGTCCGCTCTCGCCTCGAGACCGCCCCAAAGCCAGACCCGTGTCGCCATAGCGCCAGCCAAGCTTCGTGAAGCGGTTTTCTCGGATTTCGAGGCTGTCCGCGAACTCAAGCGGCGCTGGGGCTTGATTCCAGACTCATTCCGGAATTGGGAGCGTCTCTGGCGCGACAATCCGGCGTTGCAGTATTGCCCTCACCCGCTTCCGATCGGTTGGGTGCTGGAAGCCGATGGCAAGGTAGTAGGCTACCTGGGAAACATCGCATCCCTGTATCATTTTGGCGGCAAAAAATTGCTCGCCGTCACCGGGCACGGCCTGGTCGTTCAACCCGCGCATCGGATGCTGAGCTTTACGCTGAACGGCGCTTTCTTTCGCCAGAAATTCGTTGATCTCTACCTCACAACAACCGCCATCGAGGTTGTTGCAAAAATCTCGAAGGTGTTTAAATCCAGCCCTCTTCCTCAACAGGACTATGAAGTATTGTTCTGGGTTCTGCAATCGCAACCGTTCGCTCAAGGAGTGATAGCCAAGCTGGAGCCTGGCCCAGCCGCCGCGCGCATCGGCGGTGCGATCGCTGCCTTCGCCGTGGAAACCGATAAGGTGCTTCGGAGAAGATGGCCGCGACGCCGCAAATCCTCTCTTACCGTTAAACAAATCAGCGTAGCCGAAATCGGCGACGATTTCCAAATGCTTTGGGAGGCGAAACTTCAGGAAGCTCAGCTCTTGCTTGCCGACCGTACACCGGTCACACTCCGATGGCACTTCCATACTCCTGACGACGAAGGAACTACGGGCGTGCTCTGCTGCTACTCCGGCAAGGAACTCCTCGGATACGTCGTGGTTCGCAGCGATCCGGCGCAAACTCACGGCCTTCGACGTTCTCTTGTGGCGGATTTGATTGCCAAAAACGACGACCCTGGCACCGTGAACGCCCTCTGCGTGGCTGCTTATGAGCACGCCAAGCATATCGGTAGTCACGTTCTGGAGATTCTAGGCTTCCCTCCGAATATCCGCGCGGTCTGTTCTCAGTCGGATCCTTATCGGCGAAGTTATCCTTCGTGCCCTTTTTATTACAGGGCGGCGGACCCTTCGCTGCACACAACCTTGGCCGATACTGAGCTGTGGTATGCATCCCCGTTTGATGGCGACACGACGCTCATGCCCTTGTTGGGCAGCACCAACGAGTAAAGGCGACCACCGTTTAGATGTCCGCGGCGTTCAAGTCGCGTGTGTCGCACCGGGCGCCGAACGGAGCGGGTTTCTATGTGAGGCATCTCTGGACCCGAAAGAGAAGCTGAAGCACACTCTAGTTGTCTGAATTCTAATTCTGCGCAGAGGTGCGGGTTGTCTAAGATTATAGCTCACGGCAAAAAGGTTGTTTTTAGCGACGAAATTCTGCAGGACCCGTATCCCACATACGCGCGCATGCACGAGGAAGGCCCCTTGCATTACGTGGATGTTGGCAGCAAATGGGCGGTATGGTCGGTCTTCAGCCATGCCGAGTGCTCCTCGATTGCTAAGGACCCCAGGCTTTCCGCAAAACGCGCGCAGCAGATGTTATTGTCACTGCCGTTCAGCCGCCAGTCCGAGTTCAGTGAACTCGCGCGCATGCTGGGCTTGTGGCTGATTTTCATGGACCCGCCGGAGCATACCCGGCTGCGCAAGCTTCTCAACAAGGGATTTTCACCGTCGGCTATTGAAGGCTTGCGTCCGCAAGTCGAGGCCATCGTAGACCGAATGCTTAAGCCACTGCAGCGTGGCTCGGAGGTTGATCTAATGCGCGAGTTCGCGAATCCCATGCCAGTGCGCATTATTTTGGAAATGCTTGGCATACCGCAGGAACTGCGGGACACATTCGTCGATTGGTCGCGGGCCATCGCAGTGTTTCGAGGCAGTCCAAATCGCACTGTCGAACAGGCACGCGCGGCACAAAATGCTTTAATTGAGTTAACCGACTTTTTCCGAAAGACCGTGGCGGAACGGAGGCGCAATAAAGGGACCGACCTGATTAGCCTTCTAATCGACATCGAGGAAGAAGGAGAAGTCCTGACCGAAGAAGAGCTATATGCGCAGTGTATCGCGCTGCTTTTCGCAGGGCACGAGACGACTCGAAACCTAATCGGCAACGGAATGTTCACCCTTCTGCAGCACCCCCAAGAGATAGCGGAGTTACGGGAGAAACCGGAGATTATTCGCACGGCTGTCGAGGAGATTCTCCGTTTTGAGAGTCCCGTACAATTCACGGCTCGTGTGCTCAAAGAAGAAATTGAGGTTTGTGGCCAGCGCATACCGAAGGGATGGTCAATCCTATGCATGCTCGGTGCGGCAAACCGCGATCCAAAACAATTTAAGGAACCCAATCAACTAAACCTGAAGAGGCTGAACAACCAACACCTGGCCTTCAGTGCAGGACCGCATTTTTGCATCGGAAGTCAACTGGCACGGCTAGAGGGGCAAATTGCCATCCTGAATATGGTGCAGCGCTTTCCGGAAATGAAGCCCACTGGCCCGCGACCGGAGTGGGCTTCTACATTTGGATTCCGGGGCCTGAAGAGTTTTTCGGTAATCATGTGAAGGCCTCGTTCGAGCTGCCGAGTCACTCGTGAGAGCGCGTAATCAGGAGCTGACCGGTACACGCTGCCAAATCAATTCGACAGTTTGCAGCTTTCCGTTAACTCGCGTCGGCGGTGTAACCAACACGATTCGATGCTCCTCGAATTTAATCTTGCGGACCAAGTCCCTGCCTACATAGTTCTGAATTGATGAGATGTCGATGGAATGGGTCACCTTGTCACCGCTCCGCTTGTATCGTCCGGCATAGGCAAGAAAAGTGTTAAACGCTTCGGCCTGTTCTTGTAGGGTCCCAGTGCCCGCAGGGAGTAGCTTTCGCCCACCGTAGCTGATCAGGGCGGCCACTCTGCCATCGGCACTATAGGTGAGAAAACCCTCCGGGCAAGGACCATAGGGAGTTTCGTTTCTCTCCCCGGTCGATGTGGTGCTTGAGGCGGACACCAGTCTCCACGTACCCACAAGTCTGTCGTTATTCATAGCCAATTACGCCACCTGAAAAGGCGCTATAGTCAGGAATCGATGGAATTGCGTTTTCATCCTGCTCGTCCCTTCGATTCTATATCCCTGAAGTGAACTTGTGTTCCCGACGGTACTTGACCATACCGGTTCGCCCAGAAGATTCGCGCAAAGCCTGCACTCTGCGGTTGTATCTTGAAAAGTCTGATTCATCAAGGAAAGAGATGACAACGGACTTCGAAGGCAAAGTTGCGCTCGTGACTGGCGGAACGTCGGGAATTGGCCGCGAAACCGCCGTACTTTTCGCGAAGGCCGGAGCCAAAGTAGTGGTTGCGGGCCGGCGCGAACATGAAGGCAAGGAAACCATCGAGCTGATCCGTGCCGCAGCCGGCGACGGGCTGTTTGTGAGAGCCGACGTGTCGAAAGCCGCCGACGTTGCTACTCTCGTCGAAAAAGTGGTGGAGAGATTTGGCCGCTTGGATGTCGCCTTCAATAACGCCGGGATCGAAGGTGTTTGGGTACCCATCAGCAGACAATCCGAAGAAGACTTTGATCGCACCATCGACATTAACCTCAAAGGCGTCTGGCTCTGCCTGAAGTACGAAATTCGGCAAATGCTCAAGCAGGGCGGCGGAGCCATTGTAAACATGGCGTCGATTGCGGGCCTGGCCGGTACCGCCGGGGCAGCCGCGTACACTGCGAGCAAGCATGGAGTAATGGGCCTGACGAAGGCCGCCGCACTAGAAACCGCTCGAGATGGGATTCGCATCAACGCCGTGTGCCCCGCAGCGATCGAAACGCCTATGGCTGAGCGGCTCTTTGGCGCCCCGCAGGTCCACAAATACGTTCTTAGTTGCCACCCCATCGGCCGTTTTGGAAGACCGGCGGAAATCGCGGAAGCCGTAGTATGGATGTGCTCGGACCGCGCATCTTTCATGACCGGACAGTCCTTGGTTCTCGACGGCGGCTTTCTGGCGGGGCCCCATTCTCCGAGCTAGCTGAGGGTTATTGATACAATGCCTGATAGGTTCTACCGTGTGAAAGACGAGGGCGTCGGCGGGTGTGCTTTGCGCTCAGCTTCTGGCTTGGCAACTCAGAAACGGATAACAAAGGATGCCTCATAGAAATGAATACCAAAGACATTGACCGTGATGTCCGCGCTTTCCTCATCGAAAATTTTCTCTTTGGTCAGGCTGAAAATCTCCGCGATGGGGACCCTCTCCAGGGCAACGTAATTGACTCGACGGGTGCTCTCGAACTCGTGGCTTATCTTCAAGACCACTTCGCCATCACCGTGGAAGACGATGAGGTAATCCCGGAGAACCTCGAATCCGTGAATAGCGTTGTCGCGTACGTGGCGAGAAAACTCGACAGCAAAACATAGCGCCGTCCTCAGCGCTCGCCATTCGAGGACGCCGTTCGAGGCGCAAAGATGTCGGCCGTAAGGAAAAAGCAAACCCTATCTGAATTCATAAGATATAACCTCTCGCCCGACTTTGGCAGTGCCTCAACGGCGGGGCAAACAGAATCTGCATTCAGCGCGAACTATATTGCCAGACGTCTCAGTTCGCCACGATCTGGATTCCGTTAACAGGCGCCCGCGGGTACCCGTCGCTCAGTGTCCCCGGCGTCGCCGTCAACGTGAACCCCGTCGCGCTGATCGCGAATAACGCGTAGTTCCCCGCTGACTTCTTCCCTTGCACAAACGTCCCGTTGAAGTTCGTGTTCGCCGCATCCATCACATTGATCGTCGTCGTCCCGATCCCCGCCTCGCTGATCTGATACACCCCCGTCCGTAACGCCCCACCGTTGTCCCCATCCGCATAAACATACAAGCTGTATCCTGCAGCATTCGCGGGCAACCCCGACACTATTCGAACTCCACGTCACCGTCGCGACGCTCGCGCTCCCCATCCCATTCACCAACCCCAGCGGTGTGCGCTGCTTGCCCCAATCGCATTGTTCCAGTTCGGCTGTGCAACTACACCAGCCACCCCGCTCGCGCCCATCCTGGCCGACGAAGTCGATGCTGATCGCGCCCGACGAACCTACGATCGTGGTAATCGGCAGGTTCAATCTTCGTCATTTGCCTGCAGCATTCCGTAGTCGTCGGGGGTAAAGTAATCAGCCTGAGAAAGCGCTCCGCCCGGAGGTGCTTAGCCTGATGAAGAGTTTGCGCATTATAGGCCATGACCCAGCTGTGCCACGGATGTTGGTCTTCGTGCGAAGCCCACGAGAAGACCACCGATCCATTCGCCAAGGGCGTTGATTGTGAATAAACGGATCGATCGTAAGAGTGCCGCCGGTACTCCCGTTGCCAACGCCGGGACGCTTCCCCTGAATCACGGTTGGTCCGCCGAATTTTTCCCTCCCGTTAGTGATACCCAGCGCATGCAAACGCGATCCATCACTTCCGCAGAAGTGTCTCTGCCACCCTAGCAGCACAAGACTCTGCAGGACGCAACGGGTACCATCATTTCGATGAACGCGACGCCGTGTTCAGGTGCTGCGAGGAGGATCAACGCGGAGTACTTTGCGGTACAAAGTGACACTTTGTCGTGATCGTTCTGGCGTGTCGTCAAGATAAGCACCGAAGCCTTGAGGCTCTGAGACTTCTGACCTAAGACAATTCGAATGACGCAACCGATCGCCGTTCTTCCGAAGGCAATGGACTCAGTGTCGTCCTCTGATGAGTAACGGCCTGTTTTTCCATCAATGCGAGGCAAACGCATTGAATGTCACGTATCCTTGGCTACTCTCCGCGTCACGAATGCGATCCTCCCGAGTAGGCCGTTAGGCCCCTCGCCTGGTGCTGTGGGATAGGCAAACGATTGTCACAAAGGGATAACAAATTCCCCACTCAATAGCTTGGGTCTTCACAAGGCACTCATTCTAAATGCTTTATATTTAGCCCAGCGGCACTTCAATTGCTACCTTCATCCTCGAACAGCTTGACGCATCGACAGCCCGGTGTGCGGCATGTCTGCCGAATCCGGCGGTGACCGTGAACGACCGACGACTCCAAGGAGTGGCTCCTTTCACTATGACCGAAATTGCGATTGTTGGCGCTGGACCCTACGGTCTCTCTATTGCCGCCCACTTACGAGGCTGCGGCATTCCCTTCCGTATCTTTGGCCGCCCCATGGACAGTTGGCTGGCTCATATGCCCAAGGGTATGTCTCTAAAGTCGGATGGGTTTGCGTCCAATATCTCTGACCCGCAAGGCCTCCTTACCCTCGAAAAGTTCTGCGCAGAACGAGGAATCGAGTACCACCCCACCACGGTTCCAGTTCGCCTGGACACCTTTTCTGCATATGGACTCACGTTTAAAGACCGCATGGTGCCGGAACTCGAAGATAAGATGGTCACGGCTGTCGAACGTTCGGCCGATGGATTCCGTTTGCGCTTGGATGATGGCGAAATCTTGGCTGCCCGCCGGGTAATTCTCGCCGTCGGAATCACTCATTTCGAATATATACCCAGCAACTTAGCCCATCTGCCTAGCGGGTTTGTTTCTCACAGTTTTCATCATCCTGACCCTACGAGGTTCTGCGGCCGTAACGTCGTGGTCATCGGTAGCGGCTCTTCCGCGGTCGATCTCGCAGCGGAATTGCATGACGCGGGCGCCCAAGTCCAATTAGTTGCTCGGCGTCAATCCCTCAAGTTCCACAGCAAACCGGGAACTGGTGACACCCGCTTGCTCTGGCAACGAATTCGTCATCCTCAATCTGGCCTTGGTTCGGGGTTGCGTTCGATGATTTTCTGTAGCGTGCCGACTCTGTTCCGCTATCTCCCGAAAAAACTCCGCCTCGAAATCGTCCGTCGGCACCTGGGCCCATCAGCCCCTTGGTTCACGAAGGATCGCGTCCTTGGTCGAGTGCCGCTCCAACTGGGGTGCACCCCGGAGGGAGCGGAGGTCCGCGACGGTAAGGTTCACCTGCATCTTCGCGCGGCAGACGGCACCAAGCGCGAAATCGTAACCGAACACGTCATCGCCGCAACTGGGTACAAAGTGGACCTGACTCGCCTGAAATTTCTGAGCGAGGACCTTCGATCGAAAATCAAAGCCATCGATCGCACTCCGGTGCTCAAATCGAACTTCGAATCGTCGATACCAGGTCTCTATTTCGTAGGCGTCGCATCAGCTCAGAGCTTCGGGCCGCTGATGCGATTCGCATTTGGCGCCGAATTCACGGCGCGCCACCTGACGCAACGGTTGAGGAAGTGTATCTCCCGAAATCCAACTTATGCTCCAGCTTCGAGCGTCGTAGCCACCATGAAGTAAGGAAGGCCGTAGACGCATGAAGAGAGAGACGCTCGCGATACACGCAGGCTACGACGGCGATCCCACCACCAAAGCCGTAGCCGTACCTATCTATCAGACGGTCGCATTCGAATTTGACAGCGCCGAGCATGGCGCTGCCCTGTTCAACAATCAAGTCGAAGGAAATATCTACTCCCGCATCGGCAATCCCACCAACGCAGTCCTGGAGAAGCGCGTTGCGGCATTAGAAGGCGGTGTTGAAGCCCTAAGTGTCAGCTCCGGCATGTCCGCAATCGAATACTCAATCATGAACATCGCCGAGTTCGGCACCAACATCGTGTCCACCCCGCAGCTCTATGGCGCCACCTACACGCTGTTCCAGCACATCTTCCCGAAGCGCGGTGTTGCCGGACGTTTCGCCGAAAGCGATCACCCCGCCGACGTCGAAAAATTGATCGACGACAATACCCGCGCCGTCTTCTGCGAAAGCGTAGGCAATCCCGCCGGCAACGTTGCGGACCTCGAAGGCCTCGCGCGCGTAGCCCGCAAGCATGGCGTCCCGCTGATCGTCGACAACACCGTCGCCACGCCAGTCTTGCTTCGCCCCTTCGAATACGGCGCCGACGTCGTCGTCCACTCCATGACCAAGTTCATGGGAGGTCACGGCACCACCCTGGGCGGCATGATCGTCGACAGCGGGAAATTCCCCTGGCGCCAATATCCGGACCGCTTTTACATGCTCAACAAGCCCGAACCTTGCTATCACGATCTCGTCTATACCGAGCACTTTGGCCCCGCCGCCTACGTAGCGCGCTGCCGCACCGTCTGCCAGCGCAATACCGGCGCCTGCATGTCCCCATTCAATGCCTTCTTACTACTGCAAGGCATCGAGACCATGGCACTGCGTGTCGAACGCCACGTGGAAAACGCCAGAAAAGTCGCAGAATTTCTGCGCGACCATCCAGCCGTCCAGTGGGTCAACTACGCCGGCTTCCCGGACAGTCCGCTCTATACGATGGCTAACAAATATCTAGGACGAAACTGCGTTTCCCTTCTGACCTTCGGCGTAAAAGGCGGTTTCGAAGCTAGCCGCAAGTGTTTCGACGCGCTGAGCCTGTTCAAGCGCATGGTAAATATGGGTGACGCCAAATCGCTCTCATGTCACCCCGCGTCCACCACCCACCGCCAACTGACGCCCGAAGAACAAGCCAAGGTTGGCGTGACGCCGGAAATGATTCGCCTCAGCGTCGGCATCGAGCACATCGACGACATTCTCGCCGATCTCGAACAAGCGCTGGCGGTCGCGGCGTCTTGATGCAAACGAATTTCGGTTCCCGCAACTTGGGAGGCCCGTTATGCCACTCATGATGAATGACGGCCGCATTCCCGCTCGCTGGGCAGAGAAGAAGAATATGTCCCCGAGAAGCGCTCGGGAACGCTACGGCAACTCAACCGAATGCCTGAAGATCGCCCTCGTTAACAACATGCCGGACCCGGCGCTGGAAGACACCGAGCTTCAGTTTTTCGAACTCCTGGACACCGC
>Ga0182024_10009343_pt1 | contig 20311 bp, 17 predicted proteins | sample P32metaG_FD_120480 | JGI IMG/M metagenome (GOLD analysis project Ga0182024, IMG submission 120480) | Permafrost microbial communities from Stordalen Mire, Sweden - P3-2 metaG (Illumina Assembly) | ecosystem: Environmental > Terrestrial > Soil > Wetlands > Permafrost | place: Sweden: Stordalen... | reverse complement strand
TCGCGCTGCACCATGACCTTTTGCCCGAACCCGCCGCCGGTGTCGCGGGCCACGACGCGGATCCGGTGCTCGGGTACGCCGAGCAGCCGCGAGCAGAACAGCCGCACCTCGTGGGGTGCCTGCGTCGAGGCGTAGATGGTCAGTTCACCCGTCGCGCGTGTGTAGTCGACGATCAAAGCGCGGCATTCCATTGGTGCCGGCGCACACGCGTGCTGGTGGATCGTCTCACCCACGACGTGGGCGGCCGCCTCGAACACCGCATCGAGTGCCGACGCCGGCCGACCCGCGATCTCGCCTATCACGTTGGAGCCGTGGCCGGCGTGGACGAGCACATCGGCGTGCTCTGCGGTGGTGTAGTCGACGACGGCGGTCAACGCCTCATATTCGACGTCGACGACCTCCGCCGCGTCCATGGCGAGCGCGCGACTTTCGGCCACCACGAGCGCGACGGGGTCTCCGACGAAGCGCACCTCGCGCTCTGCGAGCGGCGGTCGCGGCGTCTCGGGGCTCGCCGGGCCCATCGACGTGTGCCACTGCTCTTTGACGTCCGGGTTGAGGTCCGCCGCGGTGAACACGAATCGCACGCCGGGCGCCGCGAGTGCGTTCGACGTGTCGATCCCGCGAATCGTCGCGCGCGCGTGTTGGCTGCGGACGAAGTATGCGTGCAGCATCCCCGGCAACACGATGTCGTCAACGAACGTGCCGTGACCGGTGAGCAGTCGCGCGTCCTCGACGCGAGCGACGCGCGCGCCGACGTAGCGAGCCGCGGTCACGCGAGCAGTACGGAACGTCCGCCGTCGACCGGGATGATGGCGCCCGTGACGAACGACGCACGGTCCGAGGCCAAGAACGCGGCGACTTCGGCGACCTCGTGCGGCTGGCCGAGACGCTTGATCGGCGTGTGCTGCACTGCGCCGGGGAACTGCTCGAGTGTCGCGCCCATGATCTCGGTCTTGATGTAGCCGGGGCAGACGGCGTTGACCCGGATGCCCCCGCGTGCGTACTCGACCGCGGCGGACTTCGTGAGGGAGATGACGCCCGCCTTGGCTGCTGAGTACACGCTCGTCGCGATCGCTGCGTTGAGCCCGCCGATCGATGACCAGTTGACGACGGAGCCGCCGTTGCCGGCCGCGAGCATCGCGCGGATGCCGTGTTTCATTCCGAGGAGTACGCCGCGCAGGTCGATGTTCATCGTGCGGTCGTAGTGCTCCATCGTCACGTCGGTCAGCATCGCGGCGTCCGCGACGCCGGCGACGTTGAGCACGGCGTCGAGCCGACCGAAGTGTTCGATGGCCGCCCGCATCATCGCTTCGACATCTGCCTCGTTGGTGACGTCGCAGTGGACGGGCAGGACACCGGCGCCGACCTCGGCTGCGGTGTCGTTCTGCGCGCCGCTGATGTCACCGGCGACGACGCTCGCGCCCTCCCGAACGAAGATCTTCACCGACGCCTTGGCCATCCCCGAACCTGCACCTGAGATCACCGCGACCTTGCCGTCCAAAAGCCCCATGACCAGGTCCTCGCTCCGTGCGTGGCGTACACCCAATTTGGCGCCACCCAGTATGACACCAATTTGGCTGGGAGGGCAACGCCGGGACCGGGTTGATGACGCCGGTGATCTTCGGCGCGGTGACCGTTCAATCGGCGTCAGCGAGAGGATCGTGCTGGCGCCCGGAATCGAAGCCGCCGTGCTTGCGCATGAATGTGGTGGCGCGTCGTCGGATGCGCCAACCGTCGGAGGTGCGCAGGTACTCGTCTCGGTACCACCCCAGACGCATGGCGTGGGTCTGCTGATCGATGAACACGAAGTGCTGAACGCCGGTGGCCTGATCGCCGTCGAGCTCGACAACCGGCATGTTGCCGATGAACTGCCCGCGCGGCGCGGCGTCGAGCAAGGCCGGGAAGCGCTCGAGCGTGTACGGCGTGCCGAACGCGCGGTACTCGACGTCAGGGGTGAACACCTCGAGCCACTTGTCCTGCACGAACTGGCTCGTGTACGCCATGTACCGCGCACACAGCTCGTGGATCTCCACGAGGTCGTCCGTGCGGCGCGTGTCGTCGGTCATCCGGAGGACTCCTGTGCTCGTTGCGGTGAACCACACCGTGCGATGCGGGCGCCCGCGCCGCCGGTGCCGCTGACCGTCCGCGTGCGCGTCGCCGGCCGTGTGTCCCCATGACCGCCGCCGGTCGTCGTGAGCATTCCGGTACGCGCAACCTGTTGTTGTGCCATCGCAGCACCCACGACCCGATCAACCCGATGACACCGCATCATGGGCTCGCGAAACGGCTGGCCTTCGGCGGGTCCGGCGGCTGTGACAACGCAGCGCACCCTAAAGGGAATGGCACTCCCGTTCAAGGAAAAGCTAACATTTGTAGGATGAAAACAATGATTTCGCGGGCCTGCGCGTGCGTCGCCGCGACGCGGCGGCCGGTCGCCCGATGAGCCTTCCGCTGGCGGGCATCAAGGTCGTCGACTTCTCCGAGCACGGGTTCGTTCCGTCCGGCGCGGCGGCGCTCGGCGATTGGGGCGCCGACGTCGTCAAGATCGAACGACGTGAAGGCGACCCGATGCGTTCGGTCATCCGCAACGGTTTGTCGCCGCCGGCCGACGGCGTCGACTACCTGTTCGAGATGGCCAATCGAAACAAGCGCGCCATCGCGCTCGACGTCACCACCCCCGCGGGCCGAGAGGTGTTCGAACGACTCATTCGTTGGGCCGACGTCTACATCACGAATCAACTCCCGCGGGTGCGGCGCAAACTCCGTACCGAGCCGGACGACCTCTTCGCCCTGAACGCGAAGCTCGTGTTCGCCAAGGGTCACGGCCAGGGCCAACGAGGCGTCGATGCCGAAGCCGGTGGCTTCGACTCGGTGTCGTTCTGGTCGCGGGGCGGGATGGGTCACATGCTCACGGATCCCGACGCGCACAAACTCGTCGGCCAACGACCAGCCCTCGGTGATGTTCCGTCCGGCATGTTCCTCGCCGGAGGCGTCTGCGCCGCGCTCGTGCAGACCTTGCGTACCGGGAAGGGATGCGTGGTCGACACGTCGTTGCTGAACTCGGCGATGTGGACCCTCGGGCCCGACATGGCCTACAGCTCGATCACCGGCCACGAGATGCCGCGCGCCAATCTCGCCGCGGGAACGATGTCGCCCCTCGTCGGCATCCATCGCACGAAAGACTCACGCTGGCTCATGTTGAGCATGCTCGACGAGCAGCGCTACTGGGCGCCGACGTGCCGCGCGTTGGAACTGCCGGAGCTGATCGACCGTTATCCCACACCAGACGACCGCAGACCGCACTGGGCCGAGTTCGTTCCCACGTTCGCAGCCCAGATCGCCAGCGTGACCCGCGCCGCGCTCGAACCGCGGCTTGAGGCCGAAGGCTGCATCTTCTCGTTCTTCGCGTCGCCGCCCGAGGTGCTCGCCGATCGCGCCGTCATCGACAACGGCTACGCGATGGCAGATCCCGCGCACCCGAACCTGCGCCTTGTCGCCGCGCCGGTTCAGTTCGACGACCAGCTTCCTGCGGTACGGCGCGCGGCTCCAACCCACGGCGAACACACCGTCGAGGTGCTGACCGAGCTCGGCTACACCGACAACGAGATCAGCGCCCTGTCGGCCGACGGCGTGATCGACGGGCCCGCCCAGAATCGATAACCCTCGGTCACGGCGGGTCCGTTTCGAGAACGACGTATCCACCTGGCGGGAAAGCTGCATTCGTTGCTATGAATCCTGTGCTGTATCCGACCATACGCCGACGTCGATCCCTCGGAGGACACATGGACTGGTACGAGGACCGGCTGCTCATCGACGGGAAGCTCACATCCGCCGACGGTGGCGCGACCTACGAGACCATCAACCCGGCGACGGAAGAGACGCTCGGCACCGCGGCCGACGCAACCGTCGGCGACGCCGTCCGCGCGATCGGCGCGGCACGGAACGCGTTCGAGAACACCGGATGGTCACGTGACCACGCGTTCCGCCAGCGGTGCCTGCACCAACTGCATCAGGCGCTGCAGGACAACTTCGACCCTCTGCGCGACATCCTCGTGGCCGAGGTCGGCGCGCCAGTATCGAGCACCGGAGGTCCCCAGCTCGCCGGCCCGATCGACGTCGTGCAGTGGTACGCCGATCTGCTCGACGGCTACGACTTCACCGAGGACCTCGGCGAACGCGACACGTTCGCGGGCCGCCACCACCGTTGGGTCGAACAGGAAGCCGCCGGAGTCGTCGGCGCGATCGCCGCGTACAACTATCCGATCCAGCTTGCGCTCGCGAAGCTCGCACCTGCGCTTGCGGCAGGCTGCACGGTTGTGCTCAAGGGCGCGCCCGACACGCCGTGGGCGACCCTCGCCCTCGGCAAGCTCGTCGCCGAAGCGACGGAAATCCCGGCGGGCGTCGTGAACGTCCTGTCGTCCTCCGACAGCGCAGTCGGCGCCGAACTCACGACACATCCCGACGTCGACGTTGTCTCGTTCACCGGCTCGACGCCGGTCGGCCGTCAGATCATGGCGGCGGCAAGCGCGACCGTGAAACGGGTGTTCCTCGAGCTGGGAGGCAAGTCGGCGCTCGTGCTGCTCGACGACGGCGACCCGGCGATCGGCGCGCTGATGGCGTGCTACGCGACGACGTCGCACTCAGGTCAAGGTTGCGCGATCACGTCGCGCCTTCTGGTGCCGCGCGACCGCTTCGACGACGTCGTCGACCAGGCGCGGGCGACGTTCGCCGGTATCCCGTACGGCGACCCGACCGACCCCGCGACGATGATGGGGCCGCTGATCAACGCCCGTCAGCGCGAGAAGGTCGCCGGCTACGTGAACCGCGCGGTTGCCGACGGCGCCAAGGCGGTGGCGGGCGGCCGGACACCCGAGCATCTCCCGCGCGGCTATTTCTACGAGCCGACGTTGCTCGTCGGCGCCGACGAGAACTCGGCCGTCGCGCAAGACGAGCTGTTCGGCCCGGTCCTGGTCGTGTTGGCGCACGACGGCGACGATGACGCGGTCCGTCTCGCGAACAACTCGATCTTCGGTCTTTCGGGCGCCGTGATGAGCGGCGACCGCGAACGCGCGCTCGCGGTGGCTCGGCGGATCCGTACGGGGACGATGAGCGTCAACGGCGGCGTCTACTACGGGCCCGACGCTCCGTTCGGCGGTTACAAGCAGTCGGGTATCGGACGCGAGATGGGCGTCGCCGGTCTCGACGAGTTCTTGGAACGCAAGACATTCGCGGAGCCGGCCGGTTGAGGACTCGGCATCGATGAACGCGCGGTACCGCGTCGTCCAGTGGGCGACCGGCAACATCGGCCTTCGTGCCCTGCGCGAGGTGATCCGCCATCCGGCGCTCGACCTTGTCGGCGTGCTGGTCTACGACCCGGCCAAGGACGGTGTCGACGCCGGCCTGTTGTGCGGCGAGGAACCAGTCGGCGTCGCGGCGACCACCGACGCGGCGGCGATCCACGGCCTGGCCGCAGACTGCGCGCTCTACATGCCGCGCACGCTCGACACGGTCGACGTCGTGACGCTGCTCGGATCCGGGAAGAACATCGTCACGACCCGCGGAGAGTTCTTCGCGGGTGGGCACGCGCTGGGCGACGAGCGGCGCTTGAGCGTCCTCGATGCGTGCGCCCGTGGCGGTTCGTCGATCTACTCGACCGGGAGCAGTCCCGGATTCATCACCGACGCGCTGCCGTTCGCGCTGTTGTCGATGCAGCGCTCCGTCGAGTCGGTCCAGATCGAGGAGTTCGCGAACCTGTCGCGCCGCGACTCGCCGCATCTGCTGTTCATGCAGATGGGTTTCGGCCAGCCCCTCGATACGTTCGACACGAGACGATCGTCGTATCTCCTCGGCGAGTTCGCGCCGGCGCTCGGCGCGCTCGCCGCCGCGGCGGCATGTCCCGTCGACGAATGGACATGCTCGGCAGAGGTCGCGGCGGTGCGCCGGGACACGTCGATTGTCGCCGGCGAGCTCGCAGCCGGATCGGTCGGCGCGCAACGGACCACCATTGTCGGGCGGAGCGACGGTGCCGAGGTGTTGCGGTTCACCGCGAACTGGTATTGCACCGCCGATCTCGAGCCGGCCTGGGATCTGCTCGCCACCGGGTGGCGGGTCCGGGTGCGCGGCGACGCACCGTTCGATGTCGAGCTGTCGTTCCCGATCGCGCTCGACGATCTCGGCTCGTACACACCCGCGTACACCGCGAACCGGCCCGTCAACGCGATCCCGTACGTGTGCGCCGCGCCACCCGGGATCCTGGCAACCGCCGATCTTCCTGCGATCACGCCGGCCGGACCGCAAGCGCCGCACGAGAGTGATGCTCGATGACCGGTCGTCGAAACCTCTAGCTAGGTCCCGTCGCCCCGTAACAGCAGCACTCCCGATGGTGTGCCACCGCCCGACGTGACCACCGCGGTCCGTGCGCCGGCGACTTGGCGGTCGCCGGCCTCGCCTCGGAGTTGCGCCATCGCCTCGTAGATGAACCCGAATCCGTGGGTGCGACCTTCCGACAGCTGGCCGCCGTGCGGGTTGACGGGAAGGTCGCCGTCGAGCGCGATGCGGCGCCCGCCGTCCAGCCAGTCTTTCGCTTCGCCGATACCGCAGAACCCGAGCGCTTCGATCCACGAGATCGCGTTGAAGGTGAACCCGTCGTAGACGAGCGCAAGGTCGATGTCGTCTGGTCGCAGCGTCGTTCTCGTCCACAGGTGCGCGGACTGACCGAGAACCTGCGGCTCGTGGGTGATGGTGTCCTGGTCCCAGGAGACCCGCTCGGTGATCTGGGTTCCGACCGCTTCGATTCTGATCGCCCGCTTCGGGACGTCGGCCGCCACGGATGCGTCCGACACGACGACAGCAATCGACGCGTCGCACGGAACGTCGCAGTCGTACAGACCGAACGGGCTCGTGATCCGACGTGCCGACAAGTAGTCGTCCATCGTCATGGGGTCGCGGTAGATCGCGGCCGGGTTCCGTGCCGCGTTGGCACGCCCGTTGAGCGCGATCCAACCCAGCAGCTCGCGTGTCGCGCCGTAGCGGTGCAAATACTGGTTGGCGTTCATGGCGATCCAGTTGGCTGCCGACATCGCACCGAACGGCGCGCGCCATTCGAGCAGCGGACCCGACACGCGCGGGCCGCCCATCCCGCCGAGGCCGAGCGTCGCGAACGTCGACTCCCAAACGGTGCGGAAACACAGGACGTGCCGGCACAAGCCGCCCGCCACTGCCAGCATCGCCGCGATCACCGAACCTCCGGGCCCGGGCAGATCGCCGCCCCCGTTGATCCACGTCGGTCGGAGCCGCAGCGCTTCTTCGACCGCGGTGACGCCGCCTTCGCTCATGCCCATCCCGCCGGCGCCCGGATAGGTCGACAGCCCGTCGATGTCGTCGACGGTGAGTCCGGCGTCGGCAATCGCGGCGAGGCTCGCGTCGACCGCGAGCGAGAGTGGATCGACCATCAGGCGCCGTCCGAGCGCCGAACGACCGACACCGGTGAGCACCGCGCGGTGCTCGAAGCGTTCGGGGCGGACGGGCGGTCGGGGGGCCGGACGCCGCGGTTCGCCGACGAGATCTTCGGTGGTCGTCGTGCCGGTCGGCTCGAAGAGGGGCAGCCAGACGTCTTCGTGCTGTTCGAAACGAACCACGACCTCTTGACCGACGTGAACGTCGTCCGGGTCGCAGCCGACGATGTTGGTCGTCAGGTGCACCGTCGGATCTTCGGCGAGCGCGACGTTGGCGATCGCGTACGGCGGCGCGAACTCGGCAAGCCACTGGTGGTGGTTGACCGTGAAGCCGACGACCGTGCCCCGGCCGCACAGCGCGGTCGGCGACCATGACCGGCTGCGGCAGGCCGGGCACACCGGGACGGGCGGATGGACGAGCTTTGCGCAGTCGTCGCATCGCTGGATCCTGAGGCGGCCGTCCGCGCCGGACGTCCAGAACCATTCGTTCATCGGCGTGAGCTGGGGGAGCGGTCTCACTGTTTCCTCCGTCAACCGGTTACCGGACCGCGCGCACCGGGACATTCGCATAGCCGGCGACGTTGGACATCTGCACGCGTCGCAACCCTGTCGGGTCGACCTCGAGGCGCTTCCAGCGTGCTGCCAGTTCTTCGATCGCGACACGACTTTCCATGCGCGCCAGCGCGGCGCCGAGACAGCTGTGCACGCCGTGGCCGAAGCCGATGGCGACGTTCGCGGGACGTGCGATGTCGAAGTCGTCGGGGCGTTCGAACGCGCGAGGGTCGCGGGTCGCGGCGCCCGTGATGAGTAGGACCGGGTAGCCGGCAGGGACGGTCCCGCCTTCGAAGTCGCGTTCGTCCACCGAGAACCGGCCCTGGTACTGCGACGGCGGCAGGAAGCGGAGAATCTCGTCGACCGCCTGAGGGATGGTCTCGCGGTCGTCGGCGACCTTGTTCCACTGGTCGCGGTGCGCCGAGAACAAGACCACCGCGTTGCCGACGAGCTTGGTCACGGTTTCGGCTCCTGCACCACCGAGCAGCGTCGCGAAACCGGCGATTTCCGCATCGTCGAGGCCGCTCTCGGTACCGTCGCCGCGGTCGACGGTGACTTGTGTGAGCCGCGACAACATATCGTCGCCGGGTTGCTCGCGCTTGTTGGTGACGAGCTCGTAGAAGTACGCGCCGGTCTGCATGATGGCCTGTTGGTTCTCGTCGCTCGGTTCCAGCTGGCCCGGTTCGCGACGCAGACTGAGGTCGATCCAGTGGCGGATCTGTTGGCGCTCCCCTTCGGGGACGCCGAGCATACGCGAGATGACCTCGACGGGGAACGGGCCCGCGAGGTCGGCGACGGCATCGAACTCACCCGCGTCGTCGAGCGGGTCGAGGAAGCTGCGAATCACGTCGCGGATCATCGGCTCCAGCGCAGCGATCGCGCGCGGTGTGAACACGCGGCTCACAAGCGCGCGGAGACGGTCGTGTTCGGGTGGGTCCATCATGATGATGCTGCGGAAGCTGGCGACGAGCTCGGGGTCATGCTTCGACAGCGTGAACAGTTCGATGCCGTACGCGCTGGAGAACGCCTGCCAGTCGCGGTGCGCGGCCACGACGTCGGCAAAGCGTGACAGCGCGTAGAACCCGTACTTCTCGCTGTAGTAGACGGACGCCTCGTCACGCAGGCGCCGATACACCTCGCTCGGATCGTTGAAGTACTCGTCCGAGAAAGGGTCGAACTCGACGTTCGTCGTCGTCATGTTTGCTGCTCCTCAACGGGACGGGGGTCGGGGCGCCACGGTGACGGACGGCATCGACAGCGTTGCGCCGCTGTGCAGCACCGCGTCGACGACGTCGACGAGTTGCTCGACCGCGATCAGCGAACCGCTGATGTAGCGACGTTCCACCCAGATCGGTGCCAGTTCCGCCGCTAGATCGGGGTCCCATCCCGTCGTGAACCCGGTCTGGGCGTCGCCTTCGCCGCCGGCGCAGTCGCCGACGACGAGCCGCGTGAACGCGACGTCCGGATGTTCGGCCCGCCACGCGTCCACGAGCTTGTCGAGCGCGGCTTTGCTGACGATGTAGGCGCCCAGGCCAGGCCACGGCGGCGTGAGCGACGCACTGACCGACGACAGGTACACGGCGACGCCGGCGGTGTCGGTGAGGTAGGGGATCGCGGCTGCCGTCACGACCGCGGCGCCCGTGACATTGGTGTCGAACACCCGCCGCCAGGTCTGGGCGTCGGTGTCGACGAGTCGCGCCAGAGGACCGACCGCGGGTGTGTACACGAGCGCGTCGATGCCGCCGAGCTCGGTCGCGGCTTCGACGATGCCTGATCGGCACGACGTTTCGTCGGTGACGTCGCACGCGATCGCCAGGGTCCCGGAGCCGGCCTCGCGTGCCGCTGCTTCGAGACGTTCGCGACGACGGGCAAGTAACGCGACGCGTGCGCCGCGCTGCGCGAGGCCGATCCCGATGCACCGCCCGAGGCCGCTCGAGGCGCCGACGACGACAGTTCGCACGTTTGTCCTCCTTCGATTCGGATGTGACGCGTTCGTGAGATGGACGCCTGCAGCGTCAGTCTGTGCCGTCCAACCGCAGCCCGCGCCGCAGCGCGACCTGCGCTTCTGTGTCGGCGCGCCGCGATATCGCGGCGGTGCCGACGAAACCGGAACCATGGAAGGTGCCGGGAAACACGTGCAGCTCGGTCGGCACCCCGGCTTGGAGCAGGCGGCTTGCGTAGTCGATCGCTTCGTCACGCAACGGGTCGAACTCCATCGCGCTGACGTACGCGGGCGCCAGGCCGGCGAGGTCCGGCGCGCGGGCGGGCGCGGCGTCGTACGGCACGTCGCCGTCGAGCGACCCGAGGTAGTGGCGCCAGCTCAGCACCGCGCTCGGCCGGTTCCACATCGGCGTGTCGACGAACGCCGCCATGCTGGCGGTGTCGAGACGGTCATCGAGCTCCGGCATGCCGAGGAACTGGAAGCAGATCGGAGGGCCGCCGCGATCTCGGGCTCGGAGCGCGAGCGCCGCGGCGAGACCGCCGCCGGCCGACTGGCCGTAGACCCCGACGCGGGCCGCGTCGACGGCGAGGTCGTCGGCATGGTCGTGCAGCCACGTCAGCGCGGCGCTGCAGTCGTCGAGTCCTGCGGGGTAGGGGTGTTCGGGCGCGAGGCGGTAATCGACCGAGACGACGACGATCCCGAGCCGTCTTGCGATCGTCGCCGCGTTTGTATCCTCGGTGTCGAGGGTGCCGATAACGAAGCCGCCGCCGTGCATGTAGAGCAAACCCGCGCGCCGCTCGCCGTGCGTGTGCGGGCGGTACACGCGCACGCGCACGTCGGGGCCATCGGGGCGTCCGAGCGCGCGGTCTTCGATGGTCAGGCCGGACCGGTCGACGTCGACGCCGCCCGCGTCGGCCAATGCGGCGATCGTCGCGCGCGCGACGGCCGGATCGGTGATGTCGATCTCGGGGAGCAGTGCTACCCACGGAGCGAGCTGCGGGTCGAAAGCGTACGACATCAGCTGCCGCGATCCGTCGTCGGATGGCGTACCGCAGCGACGACGCCGCCGTCGACGAGCAGGTCCGTCCCGGTGATGAACGACGCGGCGGGGCTGACCAGGAACTCGACGGCCGCCGCGATGTCGTCGGGCGTGCCGAGCCGGCGGCACGCTGACATCTCGATCATGGCGCGCATGGCGCCGCCGTACGGGCCGGCGAGTTCTTGTTGGCCCATGGCTGTCGCGATGATGCCGGGACTGATCGACACGACCCGACCGCCGCGGCGGCCCCAGACGATCGAGGCGGATTCGACGCGCACGTGGTTGGCGCGTTTGGCGACGCCGTAGGCAACGCCGGGTTCCATCGTGTTGGGGTCGAGCACGGCGAGCGCGTGCAGCTCGTCTGCTGGGGTCGTCGCGAGCAGCTCCAACGTGTGTGGGTCGAGCTGCGTCATCGTGCCGGCCATGCTGGCGATGCAGACAGCCACCGTCCCGGGGCGGACGTACGGCTCGAACGCGTCGAGCACACGCGCGGTGCCGATCACGTCGACGTCGACGATTTGTTGCGATGTTGCCTGCACGGGCGAGACGCCCGCGGTGTGTACGACGCATCGGATCGGACCGAGGTCCGCCGCGGTGCGGGCGAGCGCCCTGACGTCGGCTGCCGCCGCGATGTCGGTACGGACGGGGTGCGTCGTGTATCCGTCGCGTGTCAACGCGTCCGCGACTCGTGTGAGTTGGGCGTCGCCGACGTCGGCGAGGACGATCGAGCAGCCGCTGCCGAGACGGCGAGCGACGGCTTCGCCCATGCCGCCCGCGCCGGTGACGACGACGACGTCGTTCTGTGCGGGGGTGCTCGTCACCGGTTGCCCTCGCCGTGGTACACCGGCTTCGCCGTCGGTGCGGACGACGGGCGCGACGTCACCGCCGCGAGGCAGAACTCGACGAAGTGGTCGATCGTCGCCCGCGTCGGTCGGACGTGCTGCCACAACAAGTCCGACAACGTGGCGACCGCCGCGTGCGCGACGAGCATGGCGTCGGCGTCCGGGCTGGTGCTGCCGAGCTGCGCGAACGGGTCGCGCAACAGCGGCGCGAGCGACGCCGCCGGCGACGTTCGGCGCGATCCGAGACGAACGCTGAGGGTTCCGCCGTTCCACAACACCGCGCGTGTCGTCGCGGCGATGTCTTCGTCCGCCGCCTGCGACATCACGCCCTCGACGAAACATCGGACCTTGTCCGGCGGCGTCGAGACTTTCGCCATCTGGTGGCCCAGGTAGCTCGACAGGCGGGCCGAGCCGTCTTCGAGGATGGCGGCGACGAGGGCCTCTTTGGACGCGAAATGGCGATAGAACGCGTCGTTCGACAGGCCCGCGGCGGCGACGATGTCGGCCACTCGCGGGCTCGCCGCGGTGCCGCACGTGCGCATGACGTCGAGTCCCGCGTCGACGAGCCGCCGCACTTCGCTCGCGTCTTGCGCCTCGCGGCGGGCGAGGGTGTGCTGCGCGATCGCGCCGGCGACCTCGCTCGTGTCTGTCAGAATTGCATTCTTCAACATTAGAACCGTATTCTGCCGTCTCGAGAACCGTATTCTGCCATCCCGCCGGAAGGGGGCGCAATGGCTTGGGATTTCGAAACCGAGCCTGAGTTCCAAGCGAAGCTGGACTGGGTCGACACGTTCGTGCGTGACGAGGTCGAGCCGCTCGATCTCGTCTGGCCGGGGTTGGCGTTCACGCCGCTCGACGACATGCGCCGAAAGGTCGTCGATCCGTTGAAGGCCGAGGTGCGGGGACAAGGGTTGTGGGCGACCCACCTCGGTGCGGACCTCGGCGGCCAGGGCTACGGCCAGTTGAAGCTCGCGTTGCTCAACGAGATCCTGGGTCGGTCGTCGTGGGCGCCGATCGTGTTCGGATGCCAAGCGCCCGATACCGGCAACGCCGAAATCATCGCGCATTACGGCACGCCCGCGCAGAAGGAGCGCTACTTGCGTCCGCTGCTCGACGGTGAGCTGTTCTCGTGCTACTCGATGACCGAACCGCACGCCGGCGCTGACCCGACGATGTTCACGACTCGTGCCGACAAAGACGGTGACGAGTGGGTCATCAACGGGTGGAAGTTTTTCTCCTCGAATGCGAAGACGGCGTCATTTCTCATCGTCATGGCGGTGACGAATACCGAGATCAGCGCCTATCAGGGTATGTCGATGTTCTTGGTGCCGACCGAAACGCCGGGCATCAACATCGTCCGCAACGTCGGCCTCGCCGGCGAGTCACGTGACGAGGGCGCGCACGCGCTCATCCACTACGACAACGTCCGGGTGCCCGCCGAGGGGCTCCTCGGTGGGGAAGGCCAAGCGTTCGCGATCGCGCAGACCCGCTTGGGTGGCGGCCGCATCCATCACGGCATGCGCACCATCGGTATGGCCAAGAAGGCGCTCGACATGATGTGCGAGCGTGCGCTCAGCCGCGAAACGCAGGGCAGCCTGCTGGCCGACAAACAGTTCGTGCAGGGCTATATCGCCGACTCCTACGCACAGCTCATCCAGTTCCGGCTGTTCGTGCTCTACACCGCATGGGAGATCGACAAGTACAACGACTACCGCAAGGTACGCAAGGACATCGCCACCGCGAAGGTGGTCATGCCGACGGTGCTGCACGACATCGCCTGGCGCGCGATGCAGGTTCACGGCGCGCTCGGGGTCAGCAACGAGATGCCGTTCTTCGGCATGATCATGGCTGCCGGCGTGATGGGTCTCGCCGATGGGCCGACCGAGGTCCACAAGGTCACGGTGGCCCGCCAGGTGCTGCGCGACTACCGGCCGAGCGACGACCTCTGGCCGACCCAGCACCTTCCGAAGCTGCGCGACGCGGCCCGAGCCAAGCTCGCCGAGTACCTCGAACACGAAGTGGGGAACCTGTGATCGACTTCGAGCGGCTCGCGACCTGGATGGACGACAACGGTCTGTCCGGTCGCGGCGCACCGATCGAGCACCAGTTCCTTTCGGGCGGGACGCAGAACGAGATCTACGAGCTGCGCCGCGGCGAGTTCCACGGCGCGATCCGCATCCCGCCGCCGACCGCGCCCGCGTCGCGCGATGAAGGCATCGTCCGGGAGTGGCGGATCATCGAGGCGCTCGACGGCAGCGACGTCCCCCATACTCCAGCCATCGCCGTCTGCACCGACCCTGCGGTGCTGGGCCGCACGTTCTACCTCATGGGATTTGTCGACGGCTGGTCGCCGATGGGACTGTCCGGCGCCTGGCCGACCCCGTTCGACACCGATCTCGAGGCACGTCAGGGCTTGGCGTACCAACTCGTCGAAGGCATCGCGTTGCTCTCCAAGGTCGACTGGCGCGCGCGGGGTTTGGATGACCTCGGCCGCCCCGACGGCTTTCATGAACGCCAGGTCGACCGCTGGACGGCGTTCCTCGAACGCATCAAGGGCCGCGAGCTTCCTGGTTTCGATGTCGCCTCCGCGTGGCTCGGCGCGCACCGGCCACTCGACTACATCCCCGGCATCATGCACGGCGACTACCAGTTCGCCAACGTGATGTACCGCCACGGCGCACCGGCGCAGCTCGCCGCAATCGTCGACTGGGAGATGGGCACGGTCGGCGATCCGAAGATCGACCTCGCCTGGACGGTGCAGAGCTGGCCCGAGGACACGAACACGCCGGACGCGGCGGGTTCGAGCTACGTCCCCATGGTCGGGATGCCCTCACGCTCCGAGGTACTCGCGCACTACGCCGAAGTCTCGGGTCGTCAGGTCGACGACATCGACTACTACCTCGTGCTTGCGAAATGGAAACTCGCGATCGTCCTCGAGCAGGGCTTCCAGCGCGCCGGCGACGACGAGAAGCTGGCGGCATTCGGTCCGATCGTCCTCGACCTCATGCGCGGGGCCGCCGACCTCGCCGAGACGACCGACTACGGCTCGTGACCGACGAGACACCAGCCGCCGAGCTCGTCCGAGACCAGCGCGGACCGGTGTTGATCGCCCGCCTCAACCGTCCCGATGCACGCAACGCGTTGACCCCGCAGTTGATCCGGGCCATCGGTGCTGCGATCGTCGACGCCGAGGCTTCTCCCGACATTCGTGCCGTCGTGCTGACCGGTACTGGCGAACGGGCGTTCTGCGCCGGCATGGACCTGCGCGCCTTCGCGGCCGGCGACGAGATGGCCGTCGGCGACGACGAGGCGACCCAGGCGTTCTTCGCCCTGATCGAGGGACGAACACGCATCCCAGTCGTCGGTGCCGCGAACGGCACCGCGGTCGCCGGGGGCTTCGAACTGTTGCTCGGTTGCGACATCATCGTCGCGTCCGCGCACGCGCAGTTCGGGCTGCCCGAGGTGAAGAGAGGGCTGTTCCCGGCCGGCGGCGGCACGTTCCTCGGCACGCGTGTCCCATTGGGAATCGCGCTCGAAGTGACCCTCACGGGAGACACGATCAGCGCCGAACGCGCGTACCAGCTGGGCCTCGTCAACGCGGTGGTCCCGCCCGACGACGTGTTGGACACCGCGGTCGCGCTCGCGCAGCGCATCGCCGCGAACGGGCCGCTCGCGGTCGCCGCGGTGAAAGAGCTCGTCCGGACCGGCGTCTGCGATCCCGCACGCGCATGGGAACGGCTGCGCGAACTGCAGCCGGCCGTGTTCGGCAGCGAGGACGCCAAAGAAGGCGCGCTCGCGTTCATCGAGAAGCGCCCACCGGTCTGGCACAGTCGGTGAGCTGAGGTGCGCGCGGCCGTGTGCTCTGAGTACGGCGAGCCCGACGTCGTACACGTCGAGGACGTCCCGCCGCCGTCGCTCGGCGACGGACAGGTGCGGGTACAGGTGCACGCGGCGGCGGTCAACTACGCCGACGTGCTGCTCGTCGCGAACCGGTACCAGCTCAAGGTGCCGACACCGTTCGTCCCCGGTAGCGAGTTCGCCGGTGTTGTCATCGAGGTCGCCGACGGCGTCACCGCGCCCGTCGTGGGCGACCGGGTCTTCGGCCCGGTACTCGTGGGCGCGTTTGCGCAGGAAGTGGTCGTCGCGGCAGAGGTCGTCGGTCGCACGCCGGACGGCGTCGACGATCAGCACGCGTCCGCGTTCGGTGTCGCGCATCGCACCGCATACCACGTGCTGAGATCGGTCGCGCACGTCGGGGCCGGCGACGACGTGATCGTGCTCGGCGCGGCCGGCGGTGTCGGCCTCGCCGCGGTGCAGCTCGGCGCGGTCCTGGGCGCGTCGGTCACCGCGGTCGCGTCATCCCCGCAGCGGCTCGAGGCCGCGTCGGCGTGCGGCGCCCGTCACCTGATCGACTATCGGTCCTGCGAGCTGCGCCAGGCGCTGCGCGAAACGCTCCCCGACGGCGGCGATGCGGTGGTCGACCCGGTCGGTGGCGACCTCTCCGAGCCGGCGCTGCGCGCGCTGCGCTACGGCGGCCGTTTCGTGACCGTCGGGTACGCGTCCGGCGTCATCCCCAAGATTCCGCTCAACCTGCTCATGTTGAAAGGCGCCGAGTTGCTCGGCTTTCAGCTGTCGACCTTCGCGGCCCACACACTCGACGAGTTCAAACGCAACGAGGATGAGCTCTTCGATCTGTTCGCCTCGCAGCGGGTCGCGCCGCACATCGGCGCCACGTTCTCGCTCGACGACGCCGCGGCCGCGCTGGGCTACGTGGCCGATCGAAAGGTGATCGGCAAAGTCGTCATCGATATCGCCGCCGGCCCAGGAACGCGATGAGCCGAGTGATCGAACCGTTCCGCATCGCAGTCGACGACTCGGTCCTCGACGATCTCCGCAGCCGTCTCGCCCGTGCGCGCCTGCCCGATCAGATCGCCGGCACGGGCTGGGAGTACGGGATCCCGACCGACTATCTGCGAACGTTGGTGCAGTACTGGCACGACGACTACGACTGGCGCGCGCAAGAAGCCCGGCTCAACGAGTTTGCGCACTTCCGCACCCGCATCGACGGCCAATCGATCCATTTCGTCCACGCCCGCTCGCCTCACAAGGAGGCCTTCCCAGTCCTGCTCATGCATGGTTGGCCGGGCTCGGTCGTCGAGTTCCTCGAGGTGATCCCAAGATTGACCGAGCCCGACGCCTACGGGGGCGACGCCCGCGACGCCTTCCATGTCGTCGCCCCGTCGTTGCCGGGCTACGGCTTCTCGGAGCCGACACGCACACGTGGCTGGGACGTGGCCCGTATCGCGCGGGCGTTCATGGAACTCATGGCCGACCTCGACTACCCGCGTTACGGTGCGCAGGGCGGCGACTGGGGCGCACAGGTCGCGACCAGCATTGGGGGGCTCGATCCGGCGCACTGCGCGGCGATCCATCTCAACATGCCGATCGCCAATCGCCCGAAGGACGACGTCCCACTCACCGATGCGGACAAGGCCGACCTTTCGGCCATGCGCCAGTTCTCGCGCGAGGAATCCGGCTACGCGCTCGAGCAGGGCACCAAGCCGCAGTCGTTGGGCGTCGCACTCGGCGACTCACCGGCCGGGCTGCTCGCGTGGATCGTGGAGAAGTTCCGAGCCTGGAGCGACTGCGACGGCGACCCGGAGAACATCTTCACGCGGGATCAGATGATCACCAACGTGATGATGTACTGGGTGACACAGACGATCACGTCGTCGGTACGGCTGTATTGGGAGCATGCGAACAGCGCGGAAGCGTCGCCGTTCGTCGACGTGCCGACCGGTGTTGCGCGCTACCCCAAAGAGGTTGTGCGCGTCCCGCGCACATGGGTCGAACGGTCGTACAACGTGACGCACTGGTCCGACATGGCGCGCGGCGGCCATTTCGCCGCGATGGAACAGCCCGCGCTGTTCGTCGACGACGTGCAGCGCTTCTTCCGGACCGTACGCTGAACCGGGCCACGTTGGCGGGCGCGATCAGACGATCTCGCACTCACCTGATGTCGGGGCGCGTCCCGGGCTGCCGCTCGAGCGCGTCGAGCTGCGTTCCGTCGACACGGATCGGCGTACCGTTGACGAGCACGTGCCGCACCCCGGTCGGGTCCTCGGCCGTCAGGCGTTCGGCGTCCGCCGGGAAATCACGTACGCGGGTCGTACGGCCCGGGCCCACCGTCTGCGCGTCGAACACGCACACATCCGCCCAGTAGCCCTCGCGCAGGTAGCCGCGGCGCTCGAAGCCGAAGAGGTCGGCCGGTTCGCCTGTCAGCTTGCGCACCGCGGCCGTGAGCGGCATGACGCCACGGTCTCGCACCCACGTGCCCAGCAGGTCGGTCGCCAGCGGCGCGTCGCACAGCTGATCGATGTGCGCGCCCGCGTCGGAAAGGCCGAGCGCGACGCTGTCGTGGGTGAGCAGGCGCCCGACGGCTTCGACGTCGTCGTTGGCGATGTAGGCACGGAACCGGGTCGTGAGCTCCTCTTCCAGCGCGATTTCGCACATCACGTCGAGCGGGCTGCAGCCCCGCTCGTGCGCGAGGTCGATCACCCGGCGGCCTTGCAGATCGGGGAACCGGGCGGACTCTGACACCTCGAACGTCTCCCAGCGTGGCTTCATGGGCGATTCCTCGAGGTCGGCCGCCGCCAGTGTCCGCCACTCACGATCGCGGTACGCCGCGATGCGCACCTCCCGGCTCACCTTCAGCAGCTCACCGAAGACTTTGCCCGTGTTGAGGCTGTACGCGTCGGCCATCGTGAACTGCATCGTGAGCGGCCGGGGCGTGACCTGCGGCCACACGTGCGCGCCGCGCGCGAGGCCCGCTTCGTGCAATGCGACGGGCACGAGGTGCTTGCCGCCGGGGCTCGCGAACAGGGGGTAGGTGAACGGCCGGCCGACGCGCGGCTGCCACTCGTAGACGTCGGCGTAGCTGCACTGCTCGCCCGGAGTGATGAGCACCACACCCTTGCCGGTCTGGCCGGTCGCGAGGAACAACGCTTCGACCTCGTCGGCCGCGGCGAAGCGGCTCGGTACTGGCTTGCCGTCGACGCCGCGGTGGGCGAACGAGAAGCTGGTCGAAAATCCGGCAGCGCCCGCCCCGATCGCCTCGCGTACCAGCTCGCACATCTGGTGGATCTCTTCGGCCGTCGCGGCGCGTTCGTAGGCCGAGTCGCCCATCACGTAGAGCCGCAGCGCCGAGTGCCCGATGTAGGCCGAGAAGTTGATCGATGTCCCGCGCCGGCGGACCGCGTCGAGATATTCGGGGAACGTCTCGAACTCCCACACGATGCCCGCCATCAGGGTCGCGGGGTCCATGTCTTCGACGTTCTCGAGCGTGCGCACGATCGCGTCGCGATGTTCAGGTCGGGTCGGCGCGATCGAAAATCCGCAGTTTCCCGCGACGACCGTCGTCACACCATGATACGACGACGGCCGAAGCGCCGGATCCCAAAAGACCTGCGCGTCGTAATGCGTGTGGATGTCGATGAAGCCGGGCGTGACCGCGCATCCCGACGCGTCGAGTTCGCGTTCGCCGCGCAGGTTCGGCCCGATCTCTGCGATCACACCGCGGTCGATCGCGACGTCGGCGACGCGACCCGGCGCGCCGCTGCCGTCGAACACGGTTCCCCCACGAAGCGCGATGTCAACCGGCATCTGCACTACCTCTCACGCGTACGGCTCGTGCGCGAATCCGTACAGCCGGGCACAGTTGGTCGCGGTAATCTTGCGGCGGTCGGCGTCGGCGAGCGGGCGAAGCGTTTCGCCGACCGCGGCTTGCGAGTTCGGGAACGTGCTGTCGGTGTGGGGATAGTCGGATGCCCACATGCACGAGTCGGCACCGAGGAGGGGAATGAGCTCGGCGGCGAGCGGCTCCTCCTCGAACGTGGCCACCACCTGACGGCGGAACAAGTCGCTCGGCGGCGTGCTCGGCGCGTAGTCGAGCTTGCCCCGCAACCTCTCCCACTCGAGGTCCATCCGCGCCAGGAAGTATGGCAGCCAACCGATGCCCGATTCGGCGAGCACCAAGGTGAGGCCAGGGTGGCGCTCCAGGGCACCACTGAACATCATGATGGCGAGCGGCTCGTCGAGCTGCAACGGCAAGACGCTGGCGTACGCCGCCGACTGCCACTTTCCGATCTGATAGCTGAGATTCGACGAGGTACCGCCCTTGATGTGAAAGCTGATCGGCAGGCCGGTCTGCGCGGCGGCGTCCCACAGCCGGTCCCAGGCCGGGTCGCCGACGTCGATGTCGAAGACGCCGATGATCGCGCCACGGTGTCCGAGCGCCGCGCAGCGTACGAGCTCGGCGGCGGCCGCCTCGGGTGAGCGGCCGGGCAGGAACGCGAGCGCGCACAGACGATCCGGCGCAGTCGCGTTGAACTCCTCGACCGCCCAGTCGTTCCACGCCGCGTACGACGCGTGTTCCAGCGCGGGGTCGTCGATCCGCAAGCCGAGGGACAGCGGCCCGTAGATC
>Ga0182024_10009342_pt1 | contig 20312 bp, 17 predicted proteins | sample P32metaG_FD_120480 | JGI IMG/M metagenome (GOLD analysis project Ga0182024, IMG submission 120480) | Permafrost microbial communities from Stordalen Mire, Sweden - P3-2 metaG (Illumina Assembly) | ecosystem: Environmental > Terrestrial > Soil > Wetlands > Permafrost | place: Sweden: Stordalen... | reverse complement strand
TCGGGCGGTGAGATACCGGCGTTGTTAAAGAGGATGTCGACGCCGCCGTAGGTCTTCACCGCGAGGGCGTACATGGCCTTCACACTCTCTTCGTCGGCCACGTTGACCTTGGCAAACGTGCCGTTGATCTCGGTGGCGAGTGCGTTTCCCTCCTTCTCCGAGAGGTCCGCCACGACGACCTTCGCGCCCTCGGCGGCGAAGCGCAACGCGGTCGCGCGACCGATGCCGCTGGCGGCTCCGGTGATGATGGCGACCTTGTTCTCCAGACGTCCCATTAGTTCTCCTCTGTGGCGATAAACACATTCTTCTCTTCACTGAAACCAAGGAGCGCGTCGGGACCGAGCTCTCGGCCGAGTCCGGACTGCTTGAATCCTCCAAATGGCGTCGAGTAACGCACCGAGGAGTTGGAGTTCACCGAAAGGGCACCCGTCTCGACGCCGCGAGCGACTCGAAGGGCGCGTCCAATATCGCGACTCCAGATCGAGCCCGAGAGTCCGTAGGGACTCGCGTTAGCTATCGCGATCGCTTCGTCTTCATCCTTGAATCGAACGACCGAGACCACGGGTCCGAAGATCTCCTCTTGAAACGCTCGACTCTTCGTATCCGACGTTTCGAGCACGGTCGGCGCCATCCAGTAGCCCGGTCCTTCGGGTGCACTTCCTCGAAAGGCCACCTCGGACTCGTCGACGTACGAGCGCACGCTCTCACGTTGCGCCGCCGTGATCAGAGGTCCCATCTCGCTGAGTTCGCTGGAAGGGTCGAGAACTTTCACGGCTTTGACGGCCGGCTCGAAGAGTGTCATGAACCGTTCGTAGGCCGATGCTTCGACAAGGAGTCGTGACCTCGCACAGCAGTCCTGTCCCGCATTGTCAAAGACGGCGTAGGGGGCGCTCGCCGCGGCCCTTTCGAGATCGGCGTCCGCGAAGATGATGTTCGCGCTCTTGCCACCAAGTTCTAAAGTGACTCGCTTCACCTGCTCGGCGCAGCCCTGCATAATGATGCGACCCACGGCGTTGGATCCCGTGAAACAGATCTTTCGAATCGCCGGGTGGGTGACGAAGCGCCGTCCGACCATGGCGCCGTCGCCGGTCACCACTTGAAAGACGCCCTCGGGCACACCGGCCTCCAGGGCCAGTTCGCCCAGCCGCAGGGCCGTCAGCGGCGTCAACGTGGCGGGCTTCAAGACCACGGTGTTGCCCGCGGCGAGCGCGGGGCCAAGCCCCCAACCCGCGATCGGCATTGGAAAATTCCAGGGCACGATGATGCCCACGACCCCGAGCGGCTCGTAGAACGTCAGGTCCACGCCACCGGCCACCGGAATCTGGCGACCCGAGTGGCGCTCGGGCGCGCCGGAGTAGTACAAAAGTACGTCGCGCACGTTGCCCGCCTCCCAGCGGGCGTTCGAGATTGTGTGTCCGGAGTTGGCGACTTCGAGTTGAGCGAGCTCTTCGAGATGGGAGTCCACGACGTCAGCGAAGCGACGAAGCAGGCGAGATCGATCAGCTGGCGTGACGCGGCGCCAAGTCGGCGCTACCTTCGTGGCGAGGTCGATCGCTCGGTTGGTCTCCTCGAGGTCGTGCACGGCCACCGAGGCAATTTGTTCTTCCGTTGCTGGGTTGATGATGCCTAACTCGGTACTCACATCCGCTCGAAACCTCGGTAGCGCTCCCAGTCCGTGACCGCGGCGTCATAGGCGGCCACTTCGACCCGCGCGGCGTGCACGTAGTGATCGACTACTTCGTCGGAAAAGGCCGCGCGCGCCACGTCACTTTGGTCAAAGAGTTCTAACGCGTCGTGCAAGGTCGTAGGTACGCGCGAGGCGTCCGCGTGGTACGCGTTACCCTCGAACGCCGCGGGTAGCTTTAGCGACTCTTCGACCCCGCGCAGCCCCGACGCCACGAGCGCGGAGAGCGCGAGGTAGGGGTTGACGTCGCCGCCCGGGATGCGGCATTCGACGCGAATCGAAGGGCCGTGGCCCACGACTCGAAACGCGCAGGTCCGATTGTCCAGTCCCCACAACATCGCGGTCGGGGCGAAGGAACCCTCGACGAATCGCTTGTAACTGTTGATGTTCGGCGCTAAGAAGAGCGAGAACTCTCTGGCGTAAGCGAGCTGTCCCGCTAAGAAGTGTTCGAATATCTCAGAGAATCCGTTGGCCCTATCGCCCGCGAACACAGGCGCGCCGCTCTTCTCACGCAACGAGAGGTGAATGTGACAGGAATTTCCTTCGCGCTCGTTGTACTTGGCCATGAAGGTGAGACTGCAGCCTTCTTGTGAGGCGATTTCCTTGGCGCCCAATTTGAACAAACCGTGCTCATCGCACTTGTCCACGAGCTCGGCGTACTTGAAGGCGATTTCGTGCTGGCCGTAGTTGCACTCACCCTTGAGAGATTCAACGATCATGCCGGCGTCGCGCATCGAGCGGCGTACGCGCCCGAGCAGTGGCTCCACGCGCGAGGTGCCTAAGAGTGAGTAGTCAACGTTGTAGAGATTGGCGGGCGTGAGATGGCGATACCCAGAGTTCCACGCTTCTTCGTAGGTGTCGTCAAAGACGATGAACTCCAGTTCAGTTCCGGTGAAACCCAACCAGCCGTGCTCGCTTAATCGGTCCACTTGCTTCTTCAAGATCTGACGAGGCGACACAGCGACGGCCTCGCCGGCCACCGTCTCCACGTCGGCGAAGATGATCACGGTCTTTTCGTGCCAGGGGACTCTTCGAATGGTTGAAAAATCGGCGTTAAAGGCCAGATCGCCGTAGCCCCGGTCCCACGACGTTAGGGCAAAGCCGTCCACCGTATTCATGTCGACGTCTGAGGCCAAGAGGTAACTGCAGCCCTCCACGGCACCATCAACGATTTCGTCGGCGAAGAACCGCGCGTCGAGGCGCTTGCCCTGCAGGCGACCCTGCATGTCGGTGATCGCCAGTATGACGGTGTCAATTTCGTCGCCGTGGATCAGCCGCAACAACTCGTCGCGCGACAACCGACCCGGGGTTGAAGAACTCACTCTCGTCTCCTCAATTCAGCAGTGGTCAAAATGGTAGCCCCGTGAGGCGAGATGCAGAATTTCCATCGCGGCGCGAGAGTCGCCATTGTGGGGCGATTCGCCACCCATGGAAACTCGCGACTTGTCGCAAGTTGTCCGGATCGATTGGCCCGGTTACCGGCTGGATTGTCGACGACGCAGAAGGACAGTTGTTTACCTCTCGCTGCGACCGGGCCAGCACGATAGTCTCGCCAAACGTAGTTTTCGTTGTCATCAACATAGGGGGAATATATGCCAGAGGGACTTGATCGACCACTCGAGATGATGAGTGATACCGATCAATTGCATCAACTGGGTTACGCGCAAGAGCTCAATCGCACGATGAGCAAGTTCTCAAACTTTGCGATCTCGTTCACCATTATTTCGATTCTCTCAGGCTGTCTCACGCTCTACGGCTTCGGTCTAGAACACGGTGGTCCACCAACCATGCTCTGGGGTTGGTTGATTGTCGGAGTACTGGTCCTCTTCGCCGGCTTCTCGATGGCCGAGATCTGCTCGGCCTTTCCTACGGCCGGAGGCCTCTACTACTGGGCGGCGAAGTTAGCGCCCGGCAAGAGTGGCCCGATCTGGTCGTGGTTCACCGGATGGTTCAATCTTCTGGGCCAAGTGGCCGTTACCGCTGGCATCAGTTTCGGTGCCGCGTTCTCGGTGTCGGCGTTCCTGGCGATCTTCACGAATCAGGGATACTGGCTCTCGCGCGGACACACCATCATCATCTTGGCGATCATTCTCGCGGCGCAGGGTCTGTTGAATACCTTTGGCATACGCCTGGTCGCGATACTGAACAACATCTCAGTGTGGTGGCACCTCATTGGTGTCGCCTTGATCGTCGCCATCTTGTTCGCCGCGCCCACGTCGCACAGTCACCAATCGATCGGCTTCCTCTTTGGCAGTTCCGGTTGGCACGCCTTCGAGGGACTTTCGGGGCTTTCCATACCCTTTTACGTCTTCCTCGTCGGTCTGTTGAACGCGCAGTACACCTTCACCGGGTATGACGCGTCCGCGCACGTCACCGAAGAGACGCTCCACGCCGCTGTCGCTGGTCCTAAGGGCATAGTGAACTCCATTTGGATTTCGCTCGTGGCGGGATTCATCTTGCTGCTCGGGGTGAGCATGGCTATTCCTCACGTCTTCCCGGTCGTGGTTGGCGGCACAAGCTTTCCGAACTACGCGAGCATCGCGACGGCGACGGTGCCGTGGGCGACAATCTTTGAGTTCGCCGCCGGTCGGGTCACGGCAGAGATATTGATTTTGATCGTTATCGGCGCGCAGTTTTACTGTGGCATGTCCTCGGTCACGGCAAACTCGCGAATGCTCTTCGCGTTTTCTCGAGACGGCGCCGTGCCCTTTTCGAGCTACTGGCACCGCATCTCCAAGCGCAGTCACGTGCCGGTCCACTCGGCGTGGTTCGGCGCGATTGGCGCCTTCATCTTGTCCGTGCCGTACCTCTGGAGTGCCGTCGCCTATGGCGCGGTCACTTCAATCGCCGTCATCGGGCTCTACGTGGCCTACCTAATTCCGGTCTTCTTGCGTCGCATTAACGGTGGAGCGTTTCACCCGGGACCGTTCAAGCTCAATAAATGGGGACCACTCATTGGCTGGACCGCCATTGTCTGGGTCGTGTTCATCTGCATCATCTTGTTGCTACCCCAGTTCAGCCCGATCACCGCCAGCACCTTCAACTACGCACCGGTTGCGGTCTTGACCGTGTTGGGATTTGCCGGTATTTGGTACGCAGTCTCGGCACGCAAGTGGTTCAAGGGTCCAAAGATTCAAGGATCCCCCGAAGAGCTGGCCGCCATCGAACACGAACTCAGCATTTAGCTACACCGTCGCTCGTACGAGCGACCACGATTGAGCAAAAGAGGCCGGCGCCACGAAAGGTGGCGCCGGCCTCTTTCGTTGGGCGCCTCGGCGGTACCACGCGCAAGTTGAGGTGAGGTAGAGGCGTGGTACTGGCTCGGGCGTTGAAGTAAGGTGCTGAGTGCCTCGCGGCAGCGAAGTTGGTGCGATTCCAACGCTGTCCCGCAACTGTAAGTGGCCCCACAAGGACCACGAAGCCAGGTCGCCTGCTGCGAGGAGATGTGAAAATCAGCTCTCGAGGTAAGGAGCGGTTGTTCGGATCTCCATCCGTCGCCACACCACTTCGACGGAATAGGAGAAGACCATGTTTAAGTCCCTGCGATTAATCCTCGCGTTATCCCTGGGCCTCGTGGCCCTACCCCTATTGAGTACCGCGAGTGCGGGGGCGTCCAGTTCGCCCACGTGCGTCGTGTCGCTCTCACCGGCCGCGACCGAAACACTCTTTGCTATTGGGGCCGGCCCCCAGATCCAAGCGGTCGACTCCGACTCGGACTATCCAACAACGGGACTGCCCGCGAAGCGGATTGACGCCCTCAACCCGAGCGTCGAGGCGATTGTCGGGCTCTGCAAGAGCACCAAAACGCATCCCTCGACCAAACCCGATCTGGTGATCATTTCGTACAATGCCGACGACATCCAACAGAAGTTGACGGGACTGGGCATCAAAGTGGTGCTCCAAGGTCCACCGGCGACGTTGAGTGGTGCGTACCAAGAGATCAACCAACTGGGTCAACTCACCGGCCACGCGGGCAAGGCCGCGTCGATCGTGACCTCACTGAAGTCCACGATCGCCAAGGACGTGGCCTCGGTGCCGGCGCACCCGACGAAGGTCGTTACCGTCTATTACGAGCTTGACCCCACCTACTACTCACTGGCGAGCACTACGTTCGTGGGCTCACTGTTGAAATCGCTCGGCGTGGTCAACATCGCCAATGCCAAGTCCACCTCTGGCGACGACGGGTACCCCCAACTGAGCGCTGAGTATGTTGTCAGCGCGAACCCGAAGTTGATCTTTCTCGCCGATACGATCTGCTGTCACGTGAACGAGGCGGCCGTCGCCAAGCGCAGCGGATTCGACAACGTCAGCGCGGTCGTGCACCATCACGTCATCGGTTTGAACGACGACATCGCCTCGCGGTGGGGACCTCGGCTGGGAATTTTGATGAATGACCTGACGGCCGGCGTGAAGGGCGTACTGGCCGACGCGGCGCTCTGGAAGAAATAGGTTGAACGCCCATCCACCGACCGGACGCCGAGTGGCGCTCGTCACTATCGTGACGCTGGCCGCGCTTGCGGCGGCGGTGGTCTGTGGGTTGGTGATCGGGCCCACGCCCATCGGCGCCGCGCGCGTACTGGGTGACGTCGTTTCACATCTTGGTCTCGGGCGCAGCACGCTCACGCCGCTGCAGTCGACGATCATCTGGCAGCTACGGGCGCCGAGAATGGTACTGGGCCTGTTGGCCGGTGCGATGCTCGCCGTCGCTGGCGCGACGTATCAGGGCGTCTTTCGCAACCCCCTGGCCGACCCGTATCTGTTGGGCGTCGCCGCAGGGGCGGGACTTGGCGCAACCGTCGCCATCGTTGACTTGGGCGGAGGACTCAATACGCCGAGTTGGACACCGCTGCTGGCCTTCGGGGGCGCCATGGTGGCCGTGGTGGTGACCTGGGTGATCGGGGGGCGAGGTCTGCGATCGAGCACTTCGACGTTGATCTTGGCCGGCGTGGCGGTCGCGGCGCTGTTCACGAGTTCTCAAACGTTTCTGTTACAACAGTCCTCGCCCAATTCGATCGCGCGCGTGTACATCTGGTTGCTGGGATCACTCGCCAGTGCGAGCTGGAGTTCGGTGGAGTTGGTGTTGCCTTACGTGCTCATGTGCGTCGTGATCTGTGTCGCGGCCGGTCAGGCGCTCGACGTTATGAGCGTGGGCGAGGACGAGTCGCGCTCTCTCGGTCTGCCGGTGCGACGCGTGCGACTCATCGTCATCGCGGCGTCGTCTCTGGGCACCGCGGCGATCGTCTCGGCCGTCGGACTCATCGGTTTCGTGGGCATCATCGTGCCCCATATCGTCCGGCTGCTCGTGGGCACGTCGTACCGACGAATTTTGCCGATCTCGGTGGCCTTTGGCGCCGCGTTCTTGGTCTTCGCCGACACAATCGCACGCACCGTGATGGCGCCTTCGGAACTGCCGCTCGGCGTGGTCACCGCCATCGTGGGCGCGCCGGTCTTTGTCATCGTCTTGAGTCTGCGCCGTCAGATGGTCACGTGAGTACCGTCGAACTTCACAATCTCAGCGTGCGCGCGGGATCGACCACGCTAATCAGTGACGTCTCGCTCGACGTCGAGGCGGGAACGTGGTGCACGATCATTGGACCTAACGGCGCCGGTAAGACCACTCTCGTCGAGACGGCCGCGGGTCTTCGCCGACCCTGGAAGGGGTCGGTGTCGATCTCGGGAGAACCCGTGGGTTCGATGAGCGAACGGGAACGGGCCAAGCGAGTGGCGCTGGTGCCCCAGCACCCCACTGTGCCCGCGGGGATGAGCGTGCGTGACTACGTCGCGCTCGGACGCACCGCGTATCACGGACTACTTCGCGCGCCCAGTGCGCTTGATCGACGGACCGTGGACACCGTCTTGACTCGCCTCTCACTCGAGGAGTTCTCTCACCGTGACGTCTTCACCCTCTCGGGCGGCGAACGTCAGCGCATGGTGCTGGCGCGCGCACTGGCCCAGTCGACGATGGTGATGGTGCTCGACGAACCGATCACCGGACTCGATCTTCGCCACCAGATAACGATCCTCGAACTACTCCAAAAGGAGGTCCACGAGTGCGGTCTCACGGTGCTCGCGACGCTGCACGACCTCACGTTGGCGGGCCAGTTCGCCGATCGGCTCGTCCTGCTCGATCACGGACGGGTGGTGTTGGATGGACCCTCGGACGAGGTCGTGCGCAGTGAGGAACTCGAGGCGTGCTACGGCATGCGCCTTCGCGTCGTCGACGTCGACGGCGCGGACGTGGTCATCCCGGTTCGTCACTGAACGTTCACGACGCGTCATCGAGTCGGTTACTTCGCGGTAGCGCGATCGAAGCGGCGCCGTCGAGCGAAGGCGTCGTTTGTAATCTCCTAGACTTAACCAAAGACACGAAGGGAAACCCGTGCGGCGCACGCGAATCGTAGCGACAATTGGTCCGGCCTCTAACTCCGACGAGAAGTTGCGCGAACTCGTACTGGCCGGGGTGGACGTCTTTCGCATCTCGTTCGCTCACGGCGACATCGCGTCGGGAATTGAACTCTTGCGTCGCGTGCGGGCCATTGCGCCGGATCTGGCGATCATGGTGGACATCCCCGGACCCAAGATTCGCGCAGGTTCCTTTGGCACGTTGCCCGTCACCTTGAGCGTGGGCGACGAGACCGAGTTGGTGGAGGCCCTGGGCGAAGTATCCACCGCCCGGCGAATAACGGTCGAACGCGAAAACGTACTCTCTCAGCTCAAGCCCGGCGACCGGATCCATATCGGCGACGGCGGAGTGTCGCTGGAGATAGTGCGCTGCAAGAAAGACGTCAGCGCGCGCGTCATTTCCGGTGGCGCGGTGATGGGTAAGCCGGGACTGTCGCTGCCGTCTTCAATCCTCAACGATCGACTGCCCACCGACGAGGACCGCGCGAGACTCGAGGCGCTGCGCCACGAAGAGTTTGAGATTTTGGCCGTGTCGTTCGTGCGCTCAGGCTTTGACGTCGATTCGGTTCGCGCGGTGTTGTCGCGCGACGACGTCATGATCATGGCCAAGATCGAGACCGGCGAGGGGATCGAGAATCTCCTCGAGATCATCGAACACTCTGACGCCATCATGGTGGCGCGCGGTGACCTCGGAGTGCGACTGCCGATTGAAGAGGTGCCCCATCTGCAGAAGGAGATCGTGCGCCTCGGGATTCGTTACGCCCGCCCGGTCGTGGTGGCGACCCAGATGCTCGAATCGATGACCCACGCGCAAGTGCCGACCAGAGCTGAAGTCACCGACGTCGCGAACGCCGTGCTCGACGGGGCGAGCGCGGTGATGCTCAGTGGTGAGACCGCGATCGGCGACGACCCGGTGGGTACCGTCATCACCATGGACCGCATCGTGCGACGTGCCGAACGGTCCTTTCCCTACGCCGAGTGGGGCGCGGGCCTGGGCGTTCAGCATCTCGCCGCCTCGAGTACCCAGGCGTCGAGGGTCACTGCCGCCATCACCGGGGCCGCGTGGCGAGCGGCGATGGACGAGAACGCGGTGGCGATCGTGGCCTGCACTCGTTCGGGCATGACGGCGCGGGCCATCTCGCGTTTTCGCCCACCGATGCCCATCGTCGCCATCACCCCCAGCGCGTCCACCGCGCGACAGCTGCGCTCTTCCTGGGGGGTACAAGAGATATTCGTTTCACCGGCCAACGACATCGACAGTCTCTGTGAGGTGGCCCTGACGCAGCTGAAGAAAGTCGGTCTGGCCAAGTTCGACGACCCCATCGTGTTGATGGCGGGATCGTCCTCGGGTGGCAAAGCCATCACCGACACCGTGCGCATGTTGATTGTGCCTTGAACGCTCGCATTGGCTGACGTCGCGCTCAGCATTTCCAAGAACAATCGTCCATCAACCACATTGCCGGCGTGGCCTCAAGCCCGTCCGCTGCTACTACCGGTGATAGCTCCTTAGAGCCAGCTCGCTTTGGCGGACCAGGCCCTGAAGCGGGCGGTGACGGCACTCATCTCGCGGACCTTGGCTTGTCCGGTCGGTCCGAGTGGGAAGTGGATGAATGCGCTGGGCCACGCCTGCCACTGATTTTTTGACCCGCCAGGGTAGATGCGCACCCAGTCGTAGCCATCGGCAACGATCATGTGCTGTTGGGAGATGACGACATAACTGACGCTCGGTCCGACCGCTTCGACGATGCCCACGTGGCCCGAACCCCCCATGTCGCCGCTCCAGACCGCGACCGCCCCGACGGTCGGGGTGTGGTTGACCAGCACCCCATGCGCGGCGGCGGCGGCGGCCCACTCGTCGGCGTTGCCCAGGCTGTAGGACGGCGTCTCCACCCCAAAGGTGGACTCGGCGTAGGCGACGTAGTTCGTGCAGTTGTCGCCCGCGTACATCTGCCAGTAGGACGTCCACGTGTGGGCCGGATACCCGTGGGTGGAAAAGGGACCCTGGCTGCACGCCGCGTAGCCGCTGCACAAACTGGCACTGGAGGTGGCGCCCGAGGCCGAAATCCCTGGTGCGATGGCCGAGGTGGTCGCAAGAGCGCACACCGTCACGACGGCTGCCCAGCGTCCGCCCGCCCTTGAGAGTCGCCGTGGGACGACGGCGCGAGAGATGTTCACGTCGGCTACCCGCTCCACGAGACGCGACGAGTGAGACGGATTGAGGCTGGAGCCGCGCGGCCGCCAACCCGTACTATGCGCACCCGAAGTGCCTCATGCTGGTTCCCCCTGGGCCGACATCACCCCAGATTGTTCGCCCTCTGGTTACTACAACCTCCTCCAGAGCGCCAAAGGCGATGGCTTCCGGGCCAGAAAGTGGCTATGACTAGGGATAATGACTTTCCAAGGTCAAGATGATTCCTCCGGGGCGACGGTCAAATGAGGCGACTTACTCCTCGGTAGATAGGGAGCGAAAACGGACCCGTTGGTTCGCGCAACGGGGCCCGACGCGCCTTCGTTATTGGTTCGCTCGCCTTTGTGACGCTCAGCGTCGCGGTCCGAGCCAGCTTCACACTTCGAGCCAAGGAGTGTTCCGCAGTGTGGAGAGTCTCATCGATCGCTTCGACCGACCGGGCGTCGACAAGTGGTTCGCGCCGAGTGGATCGCTCTGGTGCCCCCGCCGGGACTCGAACCCGGGCACATGGCTTCGGAGGCCAATGCTCTATCCGCTGAGCTACGAGGGCGGCGTGTCCAGCCTACCGGACTGGCTTTTCCATCTCGTGGCGACGCTGGCGACTTCTAAAGTGCACGTATGAGTATCGAGCCGATTCTCCCGTCGCTTTTTCCTGATACCGCGACGCTGCGCGAAAACGGCGTGACGGTGGGCGGGGTTGACCTACGCGAGCTCGCCGAAACGTATGGCACGCCGCTGTTCGTCTACGACGAGGAAACGTTGCGCGCGCGATGCCGCGAAGCGGCGAGCGCCTTTGACGACGGCGTCGCCTTCGCGTCGAAGTCCTTTCTCTGCGGGGCCATGGCTCGTCTGGCTGACGAAGAGGGGCTCTGCGTCGACGTGGCGACGGGGGGCGAACTCGACGTCGTGCTGCGCTCGGGCGTGCCGGCTAGTCGGATCATCGTGCACGGGAATAACAAATCAAACGATGAGATCGCACGCGCTCTCAAAGTAGGCGTGCATAGGTTGATCGTCGACAACTTCGATGAGATCGAACGGCTGAGCGATCTCGTCAGTACCAGCACGCCTATCGACGTGTTGGTACGTGTGACACCGGGCGTCGAAGCGCACACGCACGAGTATGTGCGTACCGGTCAAGAGGACACGAAGTTCGGCTTTTCGGTGGCGAGTGGTGACGCTCGTCGCGCGATCTCGATGTTGCGCGAGTTGGCCGCAGTGACGTTACATGGCGTGCATGCGCACATTGGCTCACAGATCTTCGAGGTCGAGGGTTTCTGTGAGTCCATGGGCGTGCTCGCGGACTTCACGCGCGACGACGACTTTGACGAACTCTGCATTGGCGGGGGACTAGGCGTGGCCTACGTCGCCGGCGAGTCCGCGCCGACGATCTCAGCGTGGGCGCTTGCGACGCGTAGCGCCGCTCGAGAGAGCGGGCTTCGCGCCGACGTACGTATATTGGCCGAGCCGGGGCGATCGATTGTGGCTCAGGCAGGCGTCACTCTCTATCGCGTGGGTGTGATCAAGCACGTCACCCAACGCACCTACATGGCAGTCGACGGGGGAATGAGCGACAACCCTCGGCCCGTTCTCTACGGTTCGGGCTACGAGGCCTTCGACCTGGATCGGCCACTCGCCGCGCGACCACAGAGCGTCCGTCTCGTAGGTAAGCACTGTGAAAGCGGCGACGTCTTGATCGACGAGGCGCATCTGCCCGCCGACACGGGCGTCGGTGATCTCATCGCCACTCCGGTCACGGGCGCCTACGGCTATTCGATGGCGTCGAACTACAACCGAGTTCCACGCCCGGGGGTGGTCTTCGTGTGTGACGGCAGTGCTCGCGAAGTTTTGCGTCGCGAAACGATGGACGACCTCGCGCGACTCGAAGTTTGAAATTCAACTCGCGCCAAGCGTCGGTTAGCCTTATTTAATGGAGAGACCGGTCGTCAGAGTCGGCGTTATCGGTGCAGGTTTTGTCGGCAGCGCGTTGGTTGGACTCCTCAGTGATCCCACTCGTCACCACGCGCTCGTTGACGCCGCGACGGCGCCCCTGGAACTCGTGGGTGTCGCGGTGCGCGACATCTCCAAACCCCGTCCCGGGGTCGATTCGCGGCTCCTCACCACCGATGTCGAAGGGCTCATCGCCAACGATCTCGACATTCTGGTGGAACTCGTCGGCGGTATCGAGCCTGCGCGCGGGTACATCGAGTCGGCCCTTCGACTCGGTGTCTCGGTGGTAACGGCCAATAAGGCCCTGATGGCCGAGTGCGGCACTGAACTCGCGCAACTGGCGCACGAGCACGGCGCGGACCTCTTTTACGAGGCGTCGGTCGGCGGCGCCATTCCGATTCTGCGGGCGCTACGAATCTCGCTCGCCGGCGAGCGAATCAGTCGCGTGATTGGCATCGTGAACGGCACCACCAACTTCATTCTGACCAAGATGACCAACGACGGCAGCGACTACGAGAGCGCGCTGGCCGAGGCGCAGACCCTCGGTTACGCCGAAGCCGATCCGCGCGCGGACGTCGAGGGTTTCGACGCCGCCGCCAAGGTGCAGATCCTCGCTTCACTGGCCTTTGGGACGTCACTCTCGGGAGAAGAGATTTCGCGCGAAGGCATTACGGGAATTCGTAGTGTCGACGTCGAGTTCGCCCGACGCTCGGGTTACGTCATCAAACTGCTCGGCGTCGCCGAGCGAGTGGGTCCGTCGGGGGTTTCGCGCCGAGCTCATCCGGCGATGGTGCCCGTCGAACACCCCCTGGCCTCGGTGGCGGGGGCGACGAACGCGGTCTTCGTTGAGGGCGTGCGCAGCGGTCCACTGATGTGGCTCGGACAGGGCGCCGGCGGGGAACCGTCGGCCACGGCCGTCCTCGGCGACGTGCTCGACGCCGCAAGAAATCGAATGAGCGGTCGCCACGATGCGCCCTTCAGTGGTGACCCGTCACTGTTTGCCGTCGAAGTGGGAGAACTGACGAGCGTCTTTTATCTCAGCGTCGATGTTGTCGATCAACCCGGGGTGTTGGCCGAAGTGGCGGCCGTCTTTGGCCGCCACGACGTGTCGATTCAGTCGATGGAGCAGTCCGGTTATGGCGACGAAGCCCGTCTGTCGTTCCTCACCCACGCGGCGCTGAGCAGTGACGTCAGCGCCACCGTTCACGAATTGACCTCGCTGAAGTCGGTCGACTCGGTGGGCGCGTGTCTGCGCGTCATCGATCGAGGTGGCGCGTGAGCGCCTGGCGGGGAGTTCTTAAGGAGTACGAGTCATGGCTTGATCTCGAGGGCGTCGGTGAGGTCGTGACCCTCAATGAAGGCAATACCCCGTTACTGCGTGCCGATCGGCTCTCCGAACGCCTCGAAGCCGACGTATGGCTGAAGTGCGAGGGGATGAATCCCACGGGATCGTTTAAGGACCGTGGCATGACCATGGCCATCACCAAGGCCAAGGCCAAGGGGGTGCGAACCGTCATCTGCGGATCGACGGGAAATACCTCGGCCGCGGCCGCGGCCTATGCCGCCAAGGCTGACATGGAGTGCGTGGTCCTCGTCCCCCAGGGCAAGATCGCGTTAGGCAAGCTGGCCCAGGCCATGGTCTACGGCGCGAAGGTCCTCGAGATCCGGGGCAACTTCGACCAGGCGCTCAACCTGGCGAGAGAACTGACACAACACTTACCGATCACCATCGTCAACTCCATCAATCCCGACCGGATCGAAGGGCAAAAGACCGGCGCATTCGAGATCGTGGACGAGCTGGGCAAGGCGCCCGATATCTTGTCGATCCCCGTGGGCAACGCTGGCAACATCACGGCGTACTGGCGCGGCTTCACCCAGTACCACTTCGCGCAGCGCTGCGACACGCTGCCCAAGATGTGGGGCTTCCAGGCGGCCGGCGCTGCGCCCATCGTGTTGGGTCATCCCGTCGAGAACCCTGAAACCATTGCGTCGGCGATCCGTATTGGTAACCCGGCGAGCTGGGTACCGGCCCTCGAAGTGATCCATGAGTCATTGGGCGATATCCGTGCGGTCAGCGACGAGGAGATCATCGACGCCTATCACTTCGTGGCCCGCTACGAATCGGTGTTCTGTGAACCGGCGTCGGCCGCGTCGGTGGCGGGGCTGTTGAAGTTCGGTGTGCCCAAGGGCGCGACGGTGGTGTGCGTGTTGACGGGTAACGGCCTGAAGGACCCCGACACGGCCCTGGGTTTAAGCGCCGCGCCCGATGTTGTGGACGCGTCAATCGACGCACTACTGGGCGAACTTTCCAGGATGTTTACTTCGGCGCTTCAGTAGGCTACACTGTTACTTGTCGTCCGTTCGGCGTTGCCGGCGTAAGGAATATCTTCCGAGACGACTTTTCCCGATTTTCTTCTCCGCCCTGTGGCATCGTTGCGGGCGGCGAGAAAGGATTTTTCATGGCTATTCAGCCCTCCCCAGACCGTTCGGATCTCGAGTCCAAGACTCGCGAGGATCTCCAAACGATCGCCAAAGTCAAAGGCGTCGACGCTCCCGCTCGCGCCACCAAAGCCGTGCTCATCGAAGCGATTATGGGCGACATGCCCGACTCGCCCGACTCAACGAGTACACCAGATTCACGTGCGGTGCGCTCTCGTCGCACCGTTGCCACACCGACCGACGACTTCGACGACCTACTCGGTGAGTTCGTCGCCGACGCCAAGGTCGAGCCGGCGGCTTCGACGACCCCGTCGGCAGAACCCGTCCCGTCCGAGCGTTCCGCGCCGCGCCAGTTCAACCAACCGCGCCCCGAGCGTCAACCCCGGGACTTCACGAACGACTCGAATAACCGCAGCCGGCGCAACCGCCGCAACCGCAACGGTCGCGAGCGTTTCGCCGGTGAAGCCATGCCCAACGCCGATCAGCCCTACGCCGGCGAGCTCGTCGAGATTGAGGGACTGCTCGATCTACGCGACGACGGCTACGGCTTCTTGCGCACCAAGGGTTACCACGCCTCGCCTAACGACGTCTACGTCTCGATCAACCAGGTGCGTAAATATCACCTGCGCAAGGGCGACTCCATCGTTGGAGGCTTTCGTCCGGCGGCCAGTAACGAAAAGTACCCGGCACTCCTCCGCGTGGACAGCGTCGCGGGCATCGATCCCGAGGTCGCGCGTCTGCGCCCGCGCTTTGAGGATCTGACGCCGCTCTTTCCCGACGAGAAACTGAACCTCGAGACCAACGAGGGCAAGTCCGATCCCACTCCGCGCATCGTCGACCTCTTGTCGCCCATCGGCAAGGGTCAGCGCGGACTGATCGTGTCGCCGCCCAAGGCCGGCAAGACCACGATCATGAAGCAGATCGCCCAGTCGATCGAAGCGAACAACCCCGAAGTTCACCTCATGGTGCTGCTCGTCGACGAGCGCCCCGAAGAGGTCACCGACATTCGGCGCAGCGTCAAGGGCGAGGTCATCTCCTCGACGTTCGACCGTCCCGCAGAAGAGCACACCCACGTCGCCGAACTATGCATCGAACGGGCCAAGCGCCTCGTCGAGCAGGGACGCGACGTCGTGATCATCCTCGACGGCATCACCCGACTCGCTCGCGCCTACAACTTGGCCGCGCCCGCGACCGGACGCATCATGTCCGGTGGCGTGGACTCCGGCGCGCTGTATCCGCCCAAGAAGTTCTTCGGCGCAGCGCGCAACATTGAAGAAGGCGGTTCGCTGACTATTCTTGCCAGCGCTCTCGTGGAAACCGGCTCGAAGATGGATGAAGTGATCTTCGAGGAGTTCAAGGGCACGGGCAACATGGAGCTTCGCCTCGACCGCCGTTTGGCCGAGCGTCGCATCTATCCGGCCATCGACGTCAACGCGTCCTCGACGCGCCACGAAGAGCTGCTCTTTCCGCGCGACGTGCTACCCCAGGTGTGGAAACTCCGTCGGGTACTCAACGGACTCGCGGCCGAGGGCCGTGACGCCGCGGGCCTCGAACTGTTGATCGACAAACTCAGGACCACTAAGTCCAACGACGAGTTCCTGGCCGAGATTGGCCGCGGCGCGGCGCCGACGAGCTAATTCCCGCTAAACTCGCTGTTCGCACGAAGGAGCATTATGAAGACAGATATCCACCCCATCTACGGCGAAGCGACCGTCACCTGCTCGTGCGGCAACACGTTCACCACCGAGTCCACCAAGCCGGTCCTGAGAGTCGAGCTGTGCAACGAGTGCCACCCCTTTTACACGGGCAAGCAGAAGCTCGTCGACACCGGTGGGCGCGTCGAGCGCTTCCAGCGCCGTTACGCCCAAAAGACGAAGGGGCGCGCGCCGAAGGCTTAAGCCCTCGAGCGCTTCGCGAGTTTCGTGCGCTCTCTCGATGAGACGCTGAGCGTTCTCCAAGACGAGCTGCACTCCGTCGAAGCCCAACTGTCCGAACCGGACGTTGCCAGTGATTTGAAGCGTCTGCGCGACCTGTCTCGTCGTCACAAAGAGCTCAGCGAGATCAACGTCGCCTGGAACGGCCTCAAATCGGCCCAGGGCGACCTCGCCACGGCCAAAGAGATGTTCAGCGAGACCGAAGGTGCCGATCGCGAGTCGTGGCGCGACGAAGTGAACACCGCCGAAGCGCGGGTCGCTGAACTGGAACAAGAACTCGAGACGCTCCTCTTGCCCCACGATCCCAACGAGGGCCGCAACGTCATCTTGGAGATTCGCGGGGCCGAGGGCGGCGAAGAGGCGAACCTCTTCGCCTCGGACCTGTCCGAGATGTACCGCCGTTATGCGGCACTGCGCGGCTGGAAAGTCGAAGTGATCGAAGAGCGCGCTTCTGACCAAGGAGGCCTCGACGAGGCGATCTATCTCATCAAGGGTGACGATGCGTGGTCCCGCCTGGCGTTCGAAGCCGGCGTGCACCGCGTGCAGCGCGTGCCCGTTACCGAGGCCAAGGGTCGCGTGCACACGTCCTCAGCGACGGTGTCGGTACTGCCCGAAGCGGAAGAACTCGACGTGGACATCAACCCCAGCGATCTCAAGATCGATGTCTATCGCTCGTCGGGCCCCGGTGGACAAAGTGTCAACACCACGGACTCGGCGGTTCGCATTACGCACCTGCCCACGGGCCTGGTGGTTTCGATGCAAGACGAGAAGAGTCAGCTTCAAAATCGCGCCAAGGCGCTGATCGTGTTGCGTTCTCGTCTGTTAAAGGCGGCTCAGGACGCCCAGGCCAGTGAGCTTGGGGACCTCAAGCGCTCCCAACTAGGCGGCGGCGGGCGCGGCGAAAAGATCCGTACCTACAACTTCAAAGAGAATCGCGTCACCGATCACCGCATCAACTTGACGCACTACTCACTGGACGCGGTGCTGGCGGGTGACCTCGATCCCTACGTCGACGCGCTCTTGGCGGACCAACGCGCTCGCCAGTTGGGCGAGAGTGACGGACGCTAACGCCGCGTTGGTGGGCGAACTCGTCGACGCCGGTCTCGACCGACGAGAGGCCCGTTGGCTCGTCGAAGAGTTCTTCGTTGGTGGCGACGCCAACGCCGCCGGGGCGCTTCGCGTGGCGGCGAAGCGACGCCTGGACGGCGAGCCGCTGCAGTACGTCATCGGCCACTGGCCCTTTCGTTCGCTCGATCTCGATCTCGATCCACGAGTCCTCATCCCTCGACCCGAGACCGAAGAGTTGGTCGGCGTCGCACTGAGCGAGCTCGCCCGTTTAGACGTTGTGGCGCCCCTAATTATGGACTTAGGGTGCGGATCGGGAGCGATTGGACTTTCGCTACTTGAGGAACTTCGCCAGCGTGGCGTCAGCGCGAGTGTGCTCGCCGTGGACGAGTCACCTGACGCGCTCGTAGTCGCTCGACGCAATGCGCTCAAGCATGGCCTGCACGCAATGTCGTTTGTCCACTCCACGTGGTTCGAATCGCTCGACCTCTCGTTGCGTTCGCACGTCGATCTGATCGTCGCGAACCCGCCTTACGTCGGCGGCGACGAGTTCGCCACGCTCGACCCGGTCCTTCGTTACGAGCCGCGCGGCGCTCTCGTCGCGCCCGATGACGGGGGAGTGGCGGGTTTCCAAGACGTACGGGTCATCGTCACTGAAGCATTCGAGTGGCTAGCGCCTGGCGGAGTGTTGATCTGCGAACACGCCGACACCCATCGTCAGGCCGTACTCGCCGCCGCGACCTTGGCGGGCTTTCGCGACGTGCGTGACCTGGACGACCTGGCTGGGTTGCCGCGTGTGTTGGTGGCGCGTCGATGAGTCAGTTGGTCGATCGCCACGAGACCGTTCGACTCTTACATGGAGGGGGCGTCGTGGCCGTTCCAACCGACACGGTCTACGGGCTCGCCGCTTCATTGGATCACCCCCAGGCCGTCCAGAGACTCTTTGAGATAAAGCGACGCCCGACGACGACGGCACTCCCGATCCTCGTTGATTCGCTGACTTCAATCGAACGCCTCGGAGTCAACTGGCCCGCCCAGGCTCAGCGACTCAGCGAGCGATTCTGGCCGGGCGCGTTGACCATCGTGGTTGCGGTGCCCCACGAGCTCGCGGCGCTCGTGGGCAGTACGAGCGACACCGCCGGTTTTCGCATTCCCGATCACCAGTTGGTGGGTGACGTTTTGATCGAAGTGGGACCGCTCGCGGTGTCGAGCGCGAACCAACACGGCGCGCCGCCGTGCCGGAGCGCCGGTGAAGTGCTCGACACTTTCGCCGGACCCGACGAGCTCGACGGTGTGCTCGACGGCGCCGCAGGCGCAGGCGAGGTCTCGACCGTGGTTGAGGTTGACGACAGCTCGTGGCGCATTGTTCGCCAAGGTGCGCTCAGCGCAGACGAGCTGGCTCTCGCACTCGAGTGACGGCGCGTTGAGCCTTCAAGGCGTCAGTCGCGCTTGATCGTCTCGACCCACGAAGCGGGGCGTTTCTCCAAGAACGCGGTCATGCCCTCTCGTGCCTCGTTGCTCTGGAACAGTTGCGCCGAGAGCTGCGCCGTCCAGGCGAACGCCTCCTCTTCGGACATCGATGGAACCGAGAGCGTGAGTTGTTTCGCCACGGCCAGCGCGTGAGGCTCACCAGCGAGTAGGTCGTTCACGACAGAGTCGATTTCGTTGTCGAGCTCGCTCGCTACGACGGCCTTATTGATCAAGCCAATGCGTGCGGCCTCGGCGGCCGAGAAGCGGTCGCCTCGAAGAAAGGCGCTCTGCGCGTCGGCGAGACGCATCTTGGGCAGACAGACGACCGAGATGATCGCGGGCGCGACACCGACGCGAACTTCGGTGAAACCAAACTTCGCCGAGTCGATCGCGATCGAAATATCCATCACGGCAGCCAGACCGACGCCCCCGGCCACGCAGTGGCCCGCCAACCGGCCCACGAAGGGCTTAGGTGAAAGACGAATTCGTCGAAACAGGTCAGCGAGCTCGACGCTGCGGGTGCCGGTGCCACTGGGATGCTCTGACGAGCGCTCGGCCAAATTAGCGCCGGCACAAAAGGTTGTGCCTCGATTGGTGACGACGATCGCTCGTACTCGTCGGTCGCTCTCTGCAGCGCCAATGGCGTCCATAAGTTCGCTCAACAATTGACGGCTCAGCGCATTGCGGCGCTCTTCGTCGTTGAGCGTGATGGTCATCACACTCTCGACAATCTCGGTCTCAACGACTCCCATTAGCCCCTCCTTGGTTGGGGACCCGTACTGGCAGCGCCGGCAAAGGCCTGCGCCCGCACCAACCAGTGATAGCCCAGTTCTCCGGTCTCGAGCGCGGTGTCCTTAACGTGACGGCGTTGGGTGACGACGAAGCAGAAATCCTGCGCCGGACCTCGGATGGTGTCCTCGGCGTCGGGTGGTCCCCACGTCCAACGTTCACCGGTCGGACCCTCGAGCTCGAGGCGAACCTCGCCCGGGGGCGGCTCTTCGCCACGCACTCGATACGACCACGCTCGGGTGATGAAGCCGAGTTGGGCGATGTGGCGAAGCCGAACCGTCGCGGCACGAGTCGCCCCCAGTGCGTCCACGACGTCAGTGCCGTGGGCCCAGACCTCCATCAGTCGAGCGCTGAGGAACGATTTCGCGCCCATGGACGGTCCGTACCAGGGAAC